>Ga0209655_10000007_pt1 | contig 81328 bp, 78 predicted proteins | sample BogFormECP03_OM2_FD_188236 | JGI IMG/M metagenome (GOLD analysis project Ga0209655, IMG submission 188236) | Bog forest soil microbial communities from Calvert Island, British Columbia, Canada - ECP03_OM2 (SPAdes) (version 2) | ecosystem: Environmental > Aquatic > Freshwater > Wetlands > Bog ...
GAATCAGGCTATTAGAAAGTGTTGCGTCGGCCGGTTGAGCTGACAGCGGTAATCGTACAAGCGAAATCAGCCAGATCTTCAATGTCCGGTAACGCGACTTAGAGGGTTGGCGGCCTTCGCTGCTTCACGAGACAGAGCGGTGTAGAATACTCCCGATCAACCGTGCAACACATTCGCCACTTTGCTGTACTGGTATGCATTGCGGTTTGCTGCGCTGCTTCCACGACACAGGAGCTGCCAACCATCGCCAGTGTTACAGAGCTGTCGAAGAATGCCCGAAAGTTCGATGGTCATCTCGTACAAGTTAGGGCTTGGCTGGCGTTTGGCTGGGAAGGTGATAATTTCTTATTCGACTCTGCGAAACCTGCGCCTCACAATACGGCAGATTTTCGGGCCCCATCCGTATGGTTTTACTGCAAACCCGACGATTATCGCGATCGAACTCCTCTTCGCACGCTAGGCGACCTCGAACGAAAAGGTTGCGATACGATCAAAATTGACGTCTCACCTATTCTGGGCACGTTCACAGGGTACTTTCACTTCGTAACTGATCAAAAAACGCGGATGAAAGATGTATTTGATCCTGGGCCCTTCCAGCTAGAGGTTATTGGAGTATCTGGCCTAGTTCCGAGTCCCAAACCCAAGTCCTGATTAACGCGGAAACCGGACACGTGGGTTGTACTAAGATCAACGTGTCCGTGAGTCTATCGAAACCACCAATCGTTTTTTGGAGCCGTCCTCATTTGCAATGCATCCAACTCCTGCCTCAATTCAAAGGAAGAACGTCCTATGCGTAAAAATATACTGTTGCTCGCAATCCGGCTCCTGGTTGCCCTGAATTTTCTTCCCGCCATCTTTTTTAAGTTTGCAGGTGCCCCGCTCTCCGTTGCGCTCTTCACCACCATGTCGAACGCGGTACACGGACTGGTTTCGCAGCCCGTATTTCGGCTCGGCTCAGGGGCGATTGAAACTGTATTGGTACTGTTGTTCCTGATTCCAGGAACGGCCAGACTCGGCGCCGCTCTGATCGCCATTTGGATGGTCGGTGCTATTCTGAGCCACGTTCTTGTGTTGGGCTATAGCTTGTTCTTTGTTAGCGCTCTGGCGACCTTTTTTCTTTCCAGTCTCTACCTATTCCTCACCCGCACCCAGTCAAGTCCCGATTAACGCGGTTACCGTCCAAGTGAAGCATTACTTCACATCTCCGGTAACGCGACTTATCAGGAGTTGACTCGAACAAATTGAAGATATACGGTGTCGACCAGCCCATTCCGTTCATCTACGTGTTGCGGATGTAACCGTTGGCCCGATATCCGACCCGAGTAATCGGGGTGTATCGCTCGAAAGCGCAACGGTCTAGCAAACAGGAGAATGATTTATGAGCACAATCACAGTAAAAGACGGTACGGAGATTTACTATAAAGATTGGGGCAAAGGTCAGCCTATCGTTTTCTCGCACGGCTGGCCGCTATCGGCCGACGATTGGGACACGCAGATGATGTTCTTCTTGAAGCACGGATATCGAGTGATCGCCCATGACCGCAGGGGCCATGGACGATCCAGCCAAACGGGCGACGGACATGATATGGATCATTACGCCGATGACCTCGCAGCGCTTACAGCGCATCTCGATTTGAAGAATGCCATCCATGTTGGGCACTCGACCGGGGGTGGCGAGGTTACGCGTTATATTGCCCGCCACGGTGAGAATCGCGTTGCTAAGGCGGTGCTCATTAGCTCCGTGCCTCCACTGATGGTGAAGACGTCAGCGAATGCCGGCGGCTTGCCTAAAGAAGTATTCGACGGTTTTCAGGCGCAGGTGGCCACCAACCGGGCGCAATTTTATGTAGATCTTCCGGCGGGACCCTTTTACGGTTACAACCGCCCCGGCGCAAAGCCATCGCAAGGTGTCATCGATAATTGGTGGCGTCAGGGCATGATGGGCGGGATCAAGGCGCATTATGACGGCATCGTGGCTTTCTCCCAGACGGACTTTACCGAGGATCTGAAGAAGTTCTCGGTGCCAACGCTGGTGATGCATGGCGACGATGACCAGATTGTCCCTTACGCCGACTCCGGTCCGCTGAGCGCGAAGTTGGTGAAAGGTGCGATCTTGAAAACCTACAGGGGCTTCCCGCACGGCATGCCGACCACGAACGCAGACCAGATCAATGCGGACCTCCTGGCGTTCCTCAAGGGTGCGGCGACTGCCGCGGCATCTTGACGCAGTGAATTTTAGATAAAAAGCAACGAACACGCAAATGGGAACAGCCGGATTCGGAGAATGAGGAAACTCGCTCCAATCCGGCGGTTTGCTTAAAAGAAGGAGGACTTTATGTCAGGTGTGGCAAAAAATATCGTGCTGGTTCACGGGGCGTTTGCGGACGGTTCATGTTGGTCGAAAGTGATTCCGTTGTTAGAAGAGAAAGGCTACCACGCGGAGCAGGTCTTCCATTTGTTTCCACGCCAGTGCGGCATTAGGTTTTCTGTTTTTCATGGTTTTAGTCCTACGTGAGAATAGGGGAGTTGACAGCAAGAGAAGCCGAAGGCGTAAGCCGCGGACAGCCGAGCGCTTACCAGGGGAGAAAAAATCGGCCCCAAAAAAGAAAGCGCCCCGACCGGAATCGGGGCGCACTTTTCTACAAGGACCACCCTACCAGAGTGGTACCCGCGTTGTCAAATAAACACTATCTCATTCTAAACCGCTGAAAGCACGCACCTTAGCTTTCTGGCGTCCGGCGGCCTGCCTGCTGCGCGCAAGCGCGACGCCGCGGGAATCACCGGTCGCGGACGAGCGAAAATCGCTTCGGTCGTGATATGCTCCTGCGAATTTCTTCCCCTGGGTTATCGGTTCCTGTCAGTCGAGGATCGTTCGCGCACGCCTATACTGGCGCCGAAATGGAGAAAACATGAGCGAGGGAACAGTCTCGGAAGCGCCAGGCGGCAATGCGGTGATATTGCCGCCTGCGGGGTCTCGCAAGCGAAACGACGCTACCTTCTACTTGACGATGGCGATCGCCTCGACCTGCCTTGTTTTTCTGGGATTTGCCCGCTCCTATTACCTCAAACCTTTCTTCGGCGCGCCGGCGCTCCGGCCGCTTCTGCATGTTCATGGAGCGGCGTTTACCGTGTGGATGTTGATTTTCGTTACGCAGGCGGCGCTCATTGCGACGAACCGCCGCGCGCTGCATCGACAACTCGGCTACGCCGCTGTTCTTCGCCGCGGTGATCATTGTTTTGGGATTGGTTGTTGCGTTCAGCGCGGAACGCGAGGGACATGGAAACCCGTTGTTGGATCCGGAGCAAGTGTTCCTGGTTGCTCTGGGCGATATTTTCACGTTTGCCGTTTTCTTTTCCGCCGGATTTCTATGGCGTCGCCACCCGGAGAGCCACCAGCGCTTTATGCTGCTCGCCGTCGTCGCCGGGCTCATCTCCGCGGCGATTGGCCGGTTGCCCTGGACTAGCGGATTTCCGCCCGCCAGGGGACTCGTGGGACTGGCGTTTCTTTTCGCGGGGCCCGTCTACGATTTGGTCACCCGCCGCCGCGTCCATCCCGTGTACCTCTGGGGATGTCTTTTTTCGCTGGTCACGTTGGTGCCCGTGCGGATCGCCCTCGGCGCGACACCCGCTTGGCACCACATCGCGAAATGGCTTGTAGGGCGATGAAATTGCCCTGTGTAGCGCTGGGTTTATCCCTGCGCTACACAGTTCAGAACCCACGGGAATTGAAATTAGTACACTACCGATTCCTCGTCCAATTTGACCGCTTTTGCATCCAACGGTAGAATTGAGATTCCACGCGGTGTGACCGCTTGTACAAACCCGCAGGCACACAGAGACTTACAAATTGGCATTGCAGTTCGTTGGAGCTCTTTGAGGAGGAAGTATGGCTACGGCAATTGCGCCCCGAATTTTTAAGAATTTTATCAGCGGCGAATGGGTGGAAACGCGGAGCGGGAAGGCTTACGAGAACCGCAATCCGGCGAATACCGATGAGTTGGTAGGGATGTTTGTGTCTTCGACGGCTGAAGATGTGGACGCGGCTGTGGATGCGGCCAAAGCGGCTTACACGAAATGGCGGCTGGTGCCTGCGCCCAAGCGGGCTGAGATTTTGTACCGCGCGGCGGAGCTGCTCTTGCAGCGCAAAGAAGAATATTCCAAGGACATGACCCGCGAAATGGGCAAAGTGCTGGCAGAAACGCGCGGGGACGTGCAGGAAGCCATCGATATGACCTACTACATGGCGGGGGAGGGACGGCGGCTGTTTGGGCAGACGACTCCTTCGGAGCTGCCAAATAAATTTGCGATGAGCGTGCGGCAGTCGATTGGCGTGTGCGGAATGATTACGCCGTGGAATTTTCCGATGGCGATTCCGTCGTGGAAGATGATGCCGGCGCTGATTAGCGGGAATACGGTGGTGCTGAAGCCTGCGGAGGATACGCCGCTGTCTTCGTATCATTTGGTGCAAGTTCTTACCGAAGCGGGTATTCCCCCCGGCGTTGTGAATCTTGTGAGCGGAGATGGTCCTGAAGCTGGCGCGCCTCTCTCGCAGCACAAAGAGGTGCCGGTTGTCAGCTTCACCGGTTCCACGGCGGTTGGGCGCATCATTGCACAGGCTTGCGCGCCGGATTTCAAGCATTGCAGCCTGGAAATGGGCGGGAAGAATATCATCATTGTCATGGACGACGCGAACCTGGACCTCGCCGTGGACGGCGCGGTGTGGGGAGGGTTCGGAACGACCGGGCAGCGCTGCACGGCGGCCAGCCGCGTTGCGGTGCACAAGAGTATCTACCACGAGTTCGTCACGAGATTTATCGATCGCGTCAAAGCGCTGAGGGTCGGCAACGGCTTGGATTCCAACGTGGATATGGGTCCGTGCATTAACGAGCAGCAACTCAAGACGGTGATGAACTACGTGGAAATTGGGAAGACCGAAGGAGCAAAACTACTAACGGGCGGAAATCGCTTGGACGGCGGAATCCATGACAAGGGCTGGTTCCACGCGCCCACAATTTTTGGCGATTGCTCGCCGAAAATGCGCATCGCGCAGGAAGAAATCTTTGGGCCGGTGGTCTCGGTGATTCCCTTTGACTCGTTCGACCAGGCCATTGAGATTGCAAACGGCGTGCCGTACGGTTTGTCGGCGTCGATTTACACGCGGAATGTGAATCAGGCTTTTGCAGCTACACGCGATCTCTACACCGGCATCGTCTACGTAAACGCACCAACTATCGGCGCCGAAACGCACTTACCCTTCGGGGGCACCAAGCAAACAGGCAACGGCCATCGCGAAGCTGCGATCGCCGCGATCGATTTTTTCAGCGAGTGGAAGACCATTTACATCGACTATTCCGACAAGCTCCAGCGAGCCCAGATCGACAATAATTAGCGCGCGGGAGTAGGCTGCCACAGCAAGGAGCAATCGTCTCCACGCGGGCGCGAAACCGAGTAACCTGCATTGACGGTGCCTGACACGCTTTCTACAATATACGTAGCGCTCGTTGGCAGTTGGAGTAGAGTGCTGCTATGAGGAATCCTGCGCTTCAGGAACGGCGGAACCGGCAAATTCTCGCTGATCTCGTTCGAACTTACATCGACACTGGCGAGCCGGTATCGTCGCGTGCGATTTCCAAGAGATACGAAGAGACTTTGAGCACCGCGACCATCCGCAACGTCATGGCGGACCTTGAGGATGGCGGGTTCCTTTTTCAGCCGCACACTTCGGCGGGGCGCGTACCGACTTCGGCGGCGTACCGGTTTTTTGCGCAGGAGATCGCTTCGCAGGCTAGGTTGACTGTGGATGACCGGAACTGGATTCAGCGGGAAATGAGTGGAGCGAAAACGGCTGGTGAAATTACCGAGCGCGCCGGGCATGTCCTGGCGGAAGTATCGAATGGACTTGGAATCATTGTCTCGCCGCCGCTTGGCAGGACTGTTCTTGAACACGCGCGCATGTGGCTGCTGCCGGACGGGCGCGTGGTCGTGGTGCTGATTTCGCCTGGCGGGCATACGCGCGACAAAATTTTGCGGCCGAGCCGGCCCTTTTCGCAGAGCGAGCTCGACGCTACCGCCGACTTTCTGAATCGCCACTACTCGGGCTGGACGTTGGAGGCGATTCGTGGCGACCTGTTGCTGAAACTTGCCACCGACCGCGAACAGTACGAAGGTTTGGCGAGCAGCGCTCTGACACTGTGCGATCCGGCGATGCTGGGCGAAGGCGAGGGCAGCCAGGTCCACGTGGAAGGCACAGCGCAGATTGTGGGCACGGCCGAGTTCGCGAATCAGGCGCAACTCCGCGAACTCCTTGCGGCTATTGAAGAGAAGCACAGGCTGGTGACGGTTCTAAATGCGTGCATCGAGACGCCTGAGCCGGTGCACGTACAAATTGGCGTGAAGGAAATTGCCGAGGCTGGCGACAACCTGGCCATTATCAGCGCGCCTTACACGCGCAACGATCTTATGCAAGGCTCGCTCGGCGTGCTCGGACCGACGCGCATGCATTACGAACGTGCCATGACGGCTGTCGCGTATGTTGCGCAGCTATTCAGCGAAGCGTTGAGCAAGATTTGAAAGACTATTTCAAGAGGAGAAGCAGCAAAGTGCCCGACAAGGACTCACCATTCAGCAGGGAAAATACAGCGCAAAGCGATGCAGCGGAGCAGGCCGAGGAGGCCAAGCTCGCGACGGATTCCGCCGCGGCCGACGCGGAAGTAGCGAAGCTGGCCAGCGACCTGAACGATTTACGGCAGACTTTGATGCGCCGGCAGGCGGATTTTGACAACTACCGCAAGCGCATCGAAAAAGAGCGTGCGGAGGATGCCAAACGGCACACCGCGCGCGTTGTGGAAGGACTCATTCCGATCATTGATGGCTTCGAACACGCACTGGCGGCGCACCGCGAAGCCGAGTATGAAAATTATCGCAAGGGCTTCGAACTGATTTACAAGCAGCTGGTTGACACCGTTACGCGGCTGGGCATCGAGCGCACCGATCCGCTTGGCAAGCCGTTTGATCCGCATCAGCACCAGGCGATGGACCGCACGGAGACCGTGGACCAAGCGGATGGAACGATTCTTCAGGTTTTTCAGCCTGGCTATACTTTTCACGGCCGCGTTTTGCGCCCCGCGATGGTGCGCGTAGCGGTTCATCCGGGCAGCGCATCGAAGGAAGCTGCGAACTGATCTCAAATAAAACAAGGGGATTGCATGGCCAGGGGAAATCAAAGAGATTTTTACGAGGTGCTCGGCGTTACGCGCACGGCTTCGGTCGAAGAGATTAAAACCTCGTATCGAAAAGCGGCGCTCAAGTGGCATCCGGACCGCAATCCAGAGGACAAGGAAGAGGCGGAAGTAAAGTTTCGCGAGTGCACCGAAGCGTATAGCGTTTTAAGCGATACGGAAAAGCGCCAAGTCTATGACACGTATGGCCATGCGGGGCTTTCCGGCGGTGGGGGAGGCGTGGACTTCAACAGCACCGTCTTCCGCGATTTTCACGATATTCTCGGCGATTTCTTCGGCTTCGAGGATCTTTTTTCAACGGGACGTCCTGGCCGCGCGCGCAAACAGCGCGGGTCCGATCTGCGTTACGACATGACGCTCACGTTTGAGGAAGCCTCGGCGGGCGTGACCACCAAAATCAAACTGCCGCGGCAAGAGTACTGCGAAGTCTGCAACGGCACTGGCGCGAAAAAGGGAACTGGCGTTGTCGCTTGCCAGACTTGCGCAGGCCGCGGCCAGTTGGCTTACCAGCAGGGATTTTTCACGATTTCCCGGACGTGCCCGGCTTGCCAGGGCGCTGGGCAAATTGTTCGAGAGCGTTGCCCCGATTGCCGCGGCCAGGGCCGCATCGAGCGCGAGAAAACTATCGAGCTGCGCATTCCTCCTGGCGTGGACTCCGGCACGCGGCTTCGCGTCACCGGCGAAGGCGAGCCTGCTCCCAACGGCGGCGTTCCTGGCGACCTTTACGTGGTGCTCGAAGTCAAAGAGCATCCGTTTTTCGAGCGGCGCGGCGCTGATCTTTACTGCACGATTCCGCTGAGCGTGACGCAAGCCGCGCTAGGCACGGAACTTCAGGTTCCGGGTCTGAACGGCGAGGAAAAGTTGAAAGTTCCGGAAGGTACGCAGAGCGGCGCGGTTTTTCGTATCAAGGGCAAGGGTCTTGCCGATCCGCGCGGCGGCGGCAAAGGCGATCTCTATTACCACGTGCGTGTTCTTACGCCTACCAAGCTCACGCGAGACCAGCGCAAACTGCTCGAGCAACTCAACGCCACTCTCAAAGTGGAAAACAAGCCCGCGGACCGTAATTCCACCATTTTCGACAAAGTGAAAGATATTTTCGGCTAGGGCGCTGCCGGAATCGTTCCGATTCAGGGCAATCTGTGTGGCCTTCGCGAACACCTGTCCTTGCGTACAGCATTCAAGTTTCTGCCCGCTGCCTTAGGATAGAACTTGCCATGAAGATCGAGTACGCCATCTCCATCGACGATTTCCGTGCGCTCCAGGGGCCGTTCACGGGCCGAGCTGGTGCGAATGCGGGGTTCAAGGGAATTCTTGCGGCGTGTGGGGCCGTCGCGGCGCTCGGAATTTACTGCCTGATTGCCGGTCTGGGCCTACCGGCTGGCGCTTTTCTGATGGGGCTGGCTGTTTCGGCGGGTATCGCGAGCTATTTTCTGGATGTTCGCGTCATTCGAAAGGCCAAGGAGAAATACGAAAACAACATTGTGGTGGGCTACCAGCGGCTGCACTGCCGCGATGGACGAACCGTCGAATTCGATGAAAACAACTTTACCGTGGCGTGCAAGTGCGGGGTTGTGACCCGGCCGTGGTCGGAGCTGACGCAATTTTCGGAAAACGACAGGTTCTTTCAAGTGAAGACCAAAGGCGACGGGCTGCTCTTGCCAAAACACGCGTTTCCTGGCGAGGGTGACAGGACGGAATTCCGGCGCATTGCGACCGATCATATAAACAAGAACCGCGCCTTTGCTTCGCGCCCCATCGAATACGTTTGCAGCGCCGCGGAACAGAGGAGCGCACGTTTGTTGCACATTGTGCGAGGAGGCGGGTGGCGGCTGGTATTGCGATTTATCCTCATTCTCGCGGGAATCAGCGTTTTGTTGAATTTCTTTTTGCGCTCCTATGACCGTGCTAACAGTTCTGTCACTTCTCTACTGACGTTCGGCGCAGTGCTTTTTGTTTTTCTTGCGGTGACTTTTGTGCGCAACTTGCGCGTCAACCCGCGCAATCGCGTGCCTTTGCGCGCGCACTTTGGCAGCGAAGGGCTTCATTTTCAGGATCAAATCACCATCGCGCGGTATCCCTGGGACGGCTTTTGCGGGTATCTCGAGAACGACCGCATTTTTCTGCTGTATCACAACCCGCGGCTCTATCGGGTTATTCCAAAGCGCGCGCTGGGTTCCCGGGAAGCGGAGTTTCGCGGGTTGGTGGAACAAAAGCTTGCTGCTTATGACTACCGCAATCCTGTGCGCGTCGAGAGCATGCGTTCCTCGAATTCTGTGTGACGAAACGCCCTACTGAAGAACATTCCTTGGCTAGAGGTGGCGCTGCGATAGAATCAAGTCGTGCGCCGCCGATTCTTCGTTGAACAATTCGCTGGAAATACCGCCGTTATTGAAGGCGGCACAGCGCATCACTTGGGCCACGTCCTGCGCGCTCAAAAAGATCAGCTTTACGAATTGAGCGATGGGACGGCAGCTTGGCTGGGGCGCATTGAGTCCGTTGGACGAAATCGAGTCGAGTTTGCGCTTCTGGAGCCGCTGCCCGCGCCCGCACTCTCTGTTGAAGTCACGCTGCTGCTTTCTATCGTGAAGTTTGACGCGTTCGAATGGGCCATCGAAAAAGCGACCGAGCTTGGTGTTGGCACAATCATTCCGCTCGCGGCAGCCCGCAGCGAAAAAGGCTTGCTTGCTGCCGCGGAGAAACGTTCGCAGCGCTGGCAGAAAATCCTGCTTGAGGCGGCCCAGCAATCGCGACGGCTACGCTTGCCCGTTTTGGAGAAACTTGCGAAGCCAGGGCAGTCCTTTGCAGCGCAGGGAGATTCGTTTCGCGTGATGCTCTCCGAGCACGCAGATGCTCCGTCTATACGTAAGGTTCTTGACGGGGCGAAATCGTCGCGGGCGGCGCTGGCCATCGGTCCAGAAGGTGGTTGGACGGACGAGGAGATGGCTGCGGCGCGCGGCGCGGGATTTCACGAGGTTTCGCTTGGGCAACTCATCTTGCGCACGGAGACGGCCGTAGTCGCTTCGCTGGCCATGGTGAATTACGCGCTGGCAGCTGACTAGTCGCGGCAGAGGCTGTGGGAGCGCCTTTGCCGCAGGCAGCCTGTTCGGCGCCGCCGCGCTCCTCGCTCTCAGCGCACTCCTCGCCTGCTTGTTGCCCGCCACGCCGTGAGCGTCGCACCAGCCGAAGCTCTCCGCTATGAATAGAGACGGGTGCGTCGGCGCGCGGGCAACGCTCGCCGCGCGGCAGCACTCTTATTCAATAGGCCCGCTGAAGGATGGAACCTCCGGGGCGTGGCGCGAATCCAACCTAGCGTGGCCACAGCGCCCATGTTATAAATAGAGAGCAACAAGAAAATGCAAAGTACGGACCAGAACCCAACTGTTACTACACCGGTTCCGGAAACTTCAGCGCCGGCGCCTTCGGCAATCCATTCCTTGAAAAATGAAATCCGTGTTTGGACACGAGATCTGCTTATCGCGATTGGGTTGGCGCTGGTCATCATTGTTTTTCTTTATCAGCCCGTAAAAGTCGAAGGCACGAGCATGGCGCCGCTTCTTTCCGACCAGGAACGCATCTTCATCAACAAATTTGTGTATCGCTTCGAGCCGATTCAGCGGCGCGACGTCGTCGTTTTCTGGTATCCTCTCGACCGCTCGAAGTCATTTATTAAACGCGTGATCGGTTTGCCGGGTGAGAGCGTGGAAATCCGGCAGGGCATCGTCTATGTGAATGGCCGCGCGATTGACGAGCCTTATGTGCCGGTGCAGTACGAGGATATGAGCGATTTCGGCCCGGTGCGCGTGCCAGAGGACAAGTACTTCGTCATGGGCGACCACCGTATCAGCTCGAACGATTCGCGTGTGTTCGGCCCGGTAGACAGCAAATACATCTACGGTCGCGCTGTGTTTGCGTATTGGCCGGTGGACCATTTCGGCTCCCTCTCGACGACGGAAGCCAGCACCACCAAGTGACCGGCAGACTTTGATGACTACTTCTGGAGGACAAACTGACCGAAGTTCCGCACCGACCTGCCACTCTCGCTCTGGAAGACGGGCGCGTATTTAGCGGCCGTGCCGCGGGCGCGATCACGCGCCGCGGCGGCGAAGTTGTTTTCAATACCAGCCTCACCGGATATCAGGAAGTTTTTACCGACCCAAGTTACGCGGGCCAGGTTGTCTGCCTCACCTATCCGCACATCGGAAATGTCGGCGCGAATCTGGATGATGAAGAAGCCTCGCGGCCTTATATTGAGGCGCTCATCGTGCGCGAGTTTTCGCAGATTTCTTCGAATTGGCGTTCGGCGGAGACAGCGCAGCTCTATTTGAACCGCCACAAAATTCCCGCCATCTGGGATATTGATACGCGCGCGCTGGTACGGCACATTCGCAATGTCGGTGCCCTGCGTGGAGTTGTGGCCACGGACGGCACGCCTTCGGAGCAATTGATTCATGAAGCGAAGCAATTGCCCAGCATGGCTGGCCAGGAACTCGCCAGCCACGTCAGTTGCAAACGAGCTTACGGCTGGGAGAAAAGCTCGATTGAGCTGACCATTCCTCCGTGGTCGGAATCTATGGGCGAGTCCGGGCGAGTCTCGGAGACGCCCAAGTTTCGCGTTGTGGCTTACGACTACGGCATCAAGCAGAACATCCTCCGCCTGCTTGTCGATCATCATTGCGACGTGTGGGTCGTTCCGGCGCAAACTTCTGCGCAAGAAGTTCTGGATCTTAAGCCGGACGGCGTGTTCCTTTCGAATGGCCCGGGTGATCCGGAACCGATTGGCTACGCTGTCGAAAATATTCAGAAGTTGCTGGGGCGCGTCCCGATTTTCGGTATTTGCCTGGGGCACCAGCTTTGCGGTCTTGCGCTTGGCGGAAAAACCTTCAAATTGAAATTTGGCCATCACGGCTCGAATCACCCTGTACAGAATCTGTTAACGCAAAAGGTCGAAATCACGGCGCAAAATCACGGCTTCTGCGTCGATCCCGAATCGCTTCCTTCCAGCGACGTCGAAATCACGCACGTCAATCTTAACGACCACACCAACGAAGGCATGCGCCACAAATCGCTGCCGCTTTTCAGCGTTCAATACCATCCGGAAGCCTCGCCGGGGCCTCACGATTCGCACTACCTTTTCACGAAATTCACGGACATGATGAAGGAGCAGCCCCGGTGATGCTGCAATTGCTGATAGCCGCTCTGGTTTTGGGATCTGCGCCGCGGGCCCAATTACCGCAGCCGGAGCAGCCGCCACCTCTTGTGGAGAAGTTGTGCGGAAGGCTGGTTTCCATCTCCAGGGTTGCTGAAAAAGGGACAACGAATGCTTCGCGGCAAGTGGTCACGCCGATTGCTCATGCCCGCGTGCAGCTGTTCGCGCCTGAGCTGAAATCCGATTGCTGTGGGTCAGCGCCGCCTCTTGCCGTACTCCAGACGCGGGGCGACGGCAGTTTTGAATTCAAGAAATTGGATGCAGGGGATTACCGGCTGGTGGCCACTATAAATGGAGCCGATTACGAACTTTTGATTCGCTATGTGCCGGAAAAGAAATCCGCCGTGCAATGCTCTAGTCTTCTGTACGCACTCGAACAAGGAAAGCTTCGCTTAGCAAAATCCGTAACGGTTGAAGTTAGCTAGATGCCGAACCGCAAAGTGCAAGGAGACCTGCACCATGGACCTTGTTCGCGCGAGCACGCAGACCTGCTTTTTCTTCGCTTATTTAGTACGCTTGTGCACACCCAGGAACGACTGAGAGAAAATGCCGAAGCGCACTGACATCAAAAAAATCTTGATTATCGGCTCCGGCCCCATCGTGATTGGCCAGGCTTGCGAGTTTGATTACTCCGGGGCGCAGGCTTGCAAAGCTTTGCGTGCTGAGGGTTATGAAGTTGTGCTGGTCAATTCCAATCCGGCCACAATCATGACGGACCCGGAACTGGCCCATCGTACCTACATCGAACCGCTCACGAAAGAATATCTCGAGGAAATTATCATTCGCGAGAAGCCAGAAGCGTTGCTGCCAACCGTCGGCGGGCAAACGGCTCTCAATCTGGCGGTAGAGCTGGCGGAAAGCGGGATTCTTGAGAGGCACAAAGTCGAGATGATTGGCGCATCGCTCCGCGCCATCAAAGTCGCCGAAGATCGCCTGTGGTTCAAGGATGCTTGCCGGAAGATTGGACTGGAAGTTCCGGCTTCGGCGCTGGTGAACAATGCTCAGGATGCTCTGCGCTTGTGCGATCAGCTCGGTTTTCCTCTGGTCATTCGCCCATCGTTCACGCTGGGTGGCACCGGCGGATCCATCGCTTACAACAAGGAAGAGTTTGGGGAAGCCATTTCTCATGCGCTGGACATGAGTCCGGTTCACGAAGCACTGGTGGAAGAGTCTGTGCTCGGCTGGAAAGAGTACGAGCTCGAGGTGATGCGCGATCACCGTGACAATTTCGTGGTCATCTGCACGATTGAGAATTTCGACCCCATGGGCGTGCACACCGGCGATTCGATTACCGTCGCTCCCGCGCAGACCCTGACGGACAAGGAATACCAGCGCATGCGCGACGCGGCTGCCGCCATCATTCGCGAAGTGGGCGTCGAAACCGGCGGCTCGAACGTGCAGTTTGCCATCAACCCTGAAAATGGCCGCATGACGGTCATCGAAATGAACCCGCGCGTTTCGCGAAGTTCGGCGCTGGCCAGCAAGGCTACCGGCTTCCCGATTGCGAAAATTGCCGCGCGCCTGGCCGTCGGAATGACTCTCGACGAAATTCCCAACGACATCACGAAGAAAACGCCTGCCTGTTTTGAGCCAACTATTGATTACGTGGTGGTGAAAATTCCCAAGTGGCAGTTTGAAAAGTTTCCCGGAGCGGACAGCACTTTGGGAACGCAGATGAAGTCCGTTGGCGAAGTCATGGCCATCGGGCGCACGTTCAAAGAAGCGTTGCAAAAGGGAATTCGCTCTCTGGAGCCGCATACGCCCTGGCGGGCGCCTGCGGAAACGCCGGATTCACTGCTGCGCGAAAAACTGGCGACGCCGCGGCCGGATCGCATTCATTGGCTGCTTACGGCTGTTGACAAGGGATTGCCTGCGGAAGAGATTTGCGAACTTACGAAAATTGATCCTTGGTTCATTCATCAGATTGAAGAAATTGTGGCCATGAACCGCCGCGCCGCAACCGTCACCGTCGAGACAGCCTCGAAAGAACTTTTGCGCGAAGTGAAGCGCCACGGCACCAGCGATGAACAGCTCGCTCAGATCTGGAAGAGCACCCCGGCTTCCGTGCGGCTCCAACGCGCGCGCTACGGCGTGGCTCCCGTTTTCAAGCGCGTGGATACCTGCGCAGCCGAATTTGAGTCGTTCACGCCGTATATGTACTCGACGTACGAGGACGAAGACGAGTCCGACGTGCAGCCGCGCCCGAAAATCATGATTCTCGGCAGCGGTCCTAACCGCATCGGGCAGGGAATTGAGTTTGATTATTGCTGTTGCCACGCGGCTTACGCGCTCCGCGAAGATGGTTTCGAAACCATCATGGTGAATTGCAATCCGGAAACGGTCTCTACGGACTACGACACGTCGGACCGGCTTTATTTTGAGCCGCTCACGCTGGAAGACGTTTTGGCCATTGTGGACCGCGAAAAACCTCAGGGCGTCATCGTGCAATTCGGCGGGCAGACGCCGCTGAATCTTGCGCAGGAATTGAAGCGCAACGGCGTGCCGATTATTGGCACCGCGCCGGAATCGATCGACTTGGCCGAAGACCGCCGCCGGTTCGGCGGACTTCTTGATAAATTGAAAATTCCGCAGCCGCGCAATGGCACCGCGCTGATCCCGGAAGAAGCGGCGCGCGTTGCCGCCGAGATTGGAATGCCGGTACTGGTGCGCCCAAGCTACGTTCTCGGCGGACGTGCCATGGTCATCGCCTACGACGTGAACACTGTTCAGGAGTATGTGGCGCAAGCAGCGATGATGGGCCCGGCGCGGCCTGTTTTGATTGATCAGTTCCTTGAAGAGGCCACCGAAGTCGATGTGGACGCGATGGCTGACGGAACGGATGTCGTCATCGGCGGAATCATGGAGCACATTGAAGAGGCGGGTGTGCACTCCGGGGATTCTTCCTGCGTCCTGCCGCCGGTCAGTTTGTCGCCGGCGATTCTCGAGCATATCCGCGAATACACGAAGCGTCTTGCGCTGGCGCTGAAAGTGATTGGGCTGATGAACGTGCAGTATGCCATTCAGCGCGATACGGTTTATGTGCTCGAAGTAAATCCGCGCGCGTCGCGCACCGTGCCGTATGTCAGCAAGGCGACGGGCGTCCCAATGGCTAAAGTTGCCGCGCGCTTGATGGCTGGCAAAAAACTGGCGGACATGAATTTGCCCGTGGTCTTCCATAACGGCATCGCGGAGATTGCCGTGCACGAGTTTTACTCGGTGAAATCGCCGGTGTTTCCTTTCAACAAATTCCGTGGAGTGGATACGATTCTCGGGCCGGAGATGCGCTCGACCGGCGAAGTGATGGGAATTTCTACTTCGTACGGATTGGCTTTTGCGAAGGCGCAGCTTGCCGCGGGACAGCGGTTGCCGCGCAAAGGCACAATTTTCTTGAGCGTGAATGACCGCGACAAAAAGCATGTCGGTTCGCTCGGGAAAGAGTTGCACGATCTCGGTTTCCGCTTGCTGGCTACGCGTGGAACGGCCGCGGCGCTGGAAGCCGCGGGGATTGAAGCGGAATCTGTCTTCAAAGTGAACGAGGGCCGCCCGAACATCGTGGACCTCGTGAAAACGGGAAAAATCGATCTCGTCATCAACACACCGCTGGGCCGGGAATCTTTCTACGACGAAAAATCCATCAGGCGCGCGGCGATTCGCTATAACATTCCGTGCATCACGACGCTGGCAGCGGCTCACGCCGCGGCTCGCGGTATTCGCGCACTGCTCGATCAAGGCACTGAAGTCGCGGCCCTCCAGGATTTGCATCGCGGCAAGGTCGCGACCTCTGGCACAACAGGCTCGGGAGATTGAACCATGGACCTTTCTGGCGTTTATCCGGCGCTGACGACGCCTTATGCCGCTGACGGATCCGTTTCGCTCGACGATCTGAAGCACAACATTCGCAAGTACAACGAAATCGCCCTCGCCGGGTACGTCGCAATTGGCTCGACCGGCGAATCCGTGCTGCTTTCCGATAAGGAAATCGACTCTGTGCTCGCTACGGTGAAAGAAGCGGCGGCGCCAGGTAAGCGTTTGATCGCGGGAACCGGTGCGGAATCCACCGCGGAAACAATCGAGCGCACGAAGCGGGCGGCGGAACTTGGCTATCACGCGGCGCTGGTGAAGACGCCGTACTACTACAAGACGGTTTATAAACCGGAAGTCTATATCGCGCATTACCGGCGCGTGGCGGATGCGTCGCCCATACCCGTGCTGCTGTACTCTGTGCCGCAATTCACAGGGATCGCCTTGGAAGCGCCGGAAGTTGCGGTGCTTTCGGAGCATCCGAACATCATCGGGATTAAAGAAAGTTCGGGAGTGGTGCAGCGTGCGGCGGAAATTATGGGGTCGGCGCGAGCATCCTTTCAATTGCTGGTTGGTTCGGCCAGCATGATGTTCCCGTCCTTGGCGATTGGCGCGCGAGGGGCCATTCTCGCTTTGGGTAGCGGGATGCCGGAATTGTGCCTATCGGTATTTCAAGCGGTGCAGAAGGGCGACCTGCAACGAGCGCGCGAACTGCAAAGCTTGATTGTGCCGGCTTCCAAGCTGATTGTGTCGCAGTGCGGGATTGCCGGCGTGAAATACGCGATGGATTTGGGCGGTTATCGGGGCGGTTTGCCGAGGCTTCCTTTGTTGCCGCTGCAGGAAGAGCAGAAGAAAGCCATACGGGATGTGGTGGCTCGCGTGGAGGCGAAGGAGCCTGCACGCCTTTCTGGCGCGGTCTCCGTCTAAACCACAGGCATAGCACGGAAGTGCATCGCTCTCTGGGGCGAACAGTCGTAGTGCGAGTGGCTCTGTAACCTGGCGAGTGGAGCGACTACCGAATTGGCCTGCGCGGGGAACTCCGTATCCCGCGGCGATTTGCTGTGACGAAAGAGCGTGAGTATCATCTAATTCGCGATGGAATGTCGAGCCCTGCCGTTTCGCCAACTGCCTCATCAGTCCAAGCTGTTTCTGCAATTCCTCGATAACTTTTCCAGCGTTGCGAAATTCTACGGGCATCCGCCTGCCCTGGCGGCCATCAAGAAAGTGGCGCGGTCGTTGGAATATCCCGCGGAGCGCAGAGCGAAGGTTGCGGCGATTCTTAGCGAACAGAACGCGGCGTTCGGAGCCGGCGAGGCTGCACGAGAAAATCTGGAACGCTTGGCAAAGGGTGCAGTCGCGGTGGTCAGCGGACAGCAGGTGGGGTTGTTCAGCGGGCCTGCGTATGCGATTTACAAGGCAGTCAGTGCGATCCAGATCGCGCAGGAATTGATACAAGCGGGGATTGACGCTGTCCCGATATTTTGGATGGCCACGGAAGACCATGATTTGGACGAGGTACGTACTTCGACTTGGTTCCACCAGGGAAGACTGACGCGATTCGAGCTTCCGGGGAATGGCGATGTGGGGAAACCCGTCGGCGGGATTGCGCTGGGCACGGCGGTGCAGGAGATGGTGCACGAAGCGGCGAGAATTCTTACCGCGGCAGGCGGGGAATTTGTCGCGGGGATTTTCCGGGAGAGCTATGGGGCGCAGGAGACGTACGGCAGCGCGTTCGGAAAATTATTTATGCGGTTGTTCGCGGAGCAGGGGCTGATCTTGCTCGATCCGCTGGATGCGCGGTTGCATCGCGTGGCCGGCGAGGTGCTGCAAAAAGCGGTGGAAGAGCGCGATGGGTTGAATGAGGCTTTGCTGGCGCGGGGCAAGGAGTTGGATAAGGCGGGTTACGCGGCACAGGTGAAAGTGACGGCGCGGAGCACGCTGATTTTCAGCATGGAGGGCGGAGCGCGTCAGCCAATCTCGATGAGCGGCGGAAAGTTTGTTTGCGGAGAGCGCAGCTGGACGAAAGAAGAGTTGATGAGCGCGGTGCAGGCCGCGCCGGAAAAGTTCAGTCCGAATGCGCTGTTTCGTCCCGTGATACAGGATCATCTTTTGCCGACGGCAGCGTACATCGCGGGGCCGGCGGAGATTGCGTATTATGCGCAGGCGGAAGTGATTTATAGAAAGGTGCTGGGGCGCATGCCGGTGATTCTGCCGCGGGCGGCGTTCACGATTCTGGATGCGAAGGCGGAGAAGTTGCTGCGGCGGTACGCGCTGAAAGTCGAGGACGTGTGGCGTGGGTCGCAGGAACTGCGGCGCCGGATGGAAACTTCGAGCGTGCCGGGTGCGCTGGGGAAGAATTTCGACAAGAGTTTGAAAGAAACGGAAAAGATGCTGGCGCAACTCAAGAAGCAGATTGTGCGGCTCGATCCGACGCTGGGCGGGGCGGTCGAGACGGCGCGGAAGAAAATCTCCTTCCAACTCGAGAAGCTGAAGCGGAAGGCTGGGAAGGCGCAGGCGTTGAAGGAAGGACTCATTGCGGCCCATCAGGAGTTCCTGGAATCGTTGTTGTATCCGCACAAAGCGCTGCAATCGAGGGAGCTTTGCTTTTTGCCGTTTCTGGCGCAGTGGGGGATGGGCGGGCTGAAAGAACTGCAGGGGCTGGCGGGAAGCAAGAAGATGCTCGAGCACAAGATTGTTCGGATACCGTAGATAAACGGCTGGACTGTGGGAAAGGAGGGAAGGGGCCGCGAAGCACGATTTTCGAATCTGCCCTACGGCGGCATTGCTACAGCCAACTGGTCATTCCATAAGCTACCGAGTGGATTGATCGCGGAGCCTGGCTAGCAGGGCCTTCAGGCGGGTGCGGTCTTGTTCGGCCAGGGCAGTGAATTTCAGGCCGAGGCCATTGCCGCGCTTTACGTGACAGACGACGGCGTCGGCTTTGATGCGGCCCTCGGTAACCAGAAAATCGAGCTTGGCGGGCATGTCTTCCTTGACATTGAGATGGGGCGTTTGGATGAAGAGGCCGTCAGTGCTGATGTCCAGAACGCGGGAAACGTCATCGCGGCCGTTGCAGCGCCAGCAGATCCAGATGTCCTCGGAGGCTGGTAGCCGGGAAATAGAACGGCGAGAGTACGCAGGCTTCCTTTGCAAGATAGGCTCCCTGAAGCGTGGGCACGTTGTGGGGGCGTGGGCTGGGAGCCGTTGTCCCATCTCGGGTGGCCGGGCGCTTCTGAATTTCTCACTCATTGGTGCCATCTACTGCGTGTTGTAAGTAGTAGGACGTACGATCAAATCGTTACAAAGATGCCGTGAGGCGGCAAAGTCGTTGTAACGCTGTTTATGCCGCTTTCTGGTTCTGGGTGTTGACCGGTGCCATGTTCATCACGGGCTGGCGCAGGACGGCCAGGCGAGCGAAGGCCAGGGCCATGATGTGCTGGAGCATGTAAAGACCTGCAACGACGGACGCGATGGCTACGAAACCGATGGCGAAGATAGCGAACGCGGCCACGAGTTCCTTGACGAAATAGAGCTGCGACAACGCCACGATGGCCAGGAACCCCCACAGCCACTTGCGAGCGTTATCTTTGAATTTGATTTGCACGACATCCCCCGGATTTGCGGCTTTGGCGATTCGAACCATTTATGAAGCCGCTTGATTGCTTGACGACGATGTGCACTTTCTCTCGTTTGAGGATTTGGGACAATGCACTGGGGATGGACTGCGGGTGGACTGGAGGTGAACTGGGGCTTGGGGATGTGAATGGTAGACATTTCGGCTTGCGGGGAGGGACATGATGGAAGTGTTGCGGGTGCGGACAGAGCGGCGGACGCAGCTTGTGGATGTGACGGAAATGGTTTTGCAGGTGGTGGCGAAGGCGGGCGTGGTCTCGGGAGTCTGCTATGTGTTTGTGCCGCACACCACAGCAGGGGTGATGATTAACGAGCATTTTGACCCGGACGTGGCGGGGGATTTGGAAGGCGTGTTTGACCGGTTGGTGCCGCACGCGGGGCCTTACCGGCATGCGGAGGGGAATTCGGATTCGCATGCCAAGGCGGCGATGACGGGGACCTCGCAAGTGATTTTTGTGGAGGAGGGAAAATTGGCTTTGGGGCAGTGGCAAGGGATATTTTTTTGTGAGTTTGATGGGCCGCGGGAGAGGAAAATGTGGGTGAAGATTCTGAAGTAGGAAGGCGCGGAGGGATAGGTCTGAGTTGGAGCGACGTGATAGGCTCGATGCGAACTGTGGATGGAGGGCTGACGGTGAGTAACGGAATGGAACGGCGTGAATTTTGCCGATTAGCGGGTGCGGTTCCTTTTCTGGGGGTGGCGGGATCGGCCTCCGAAGCTGCTGGAGATCCTTCGCAGGCCTCGGCGGGCAAGGCACAAGTTGTGGCGGCGGGACAAGACCGGTCGGGCACGCCAGTGGCGATGGGATTCAGCACGCTGGGCTTCAAGGTTTCGGGACAGCAGTCCAACAACGGGCTCTTCATCATGGAGCACGTCGGCTTGGCCAAAGGCGGTGGGCCGGTGCGGCATCTGCATTACGAGCAGGAAGAATGGTTCTACGTGTTGGAAGGGGAAGTCGTTGCGGAAGTGGGCGGGGAGCGATTTCGGCTGAAGACGGGAGACTGTGTGTTTGCGCCACGAAAGGTGCCACACGGGTTCGTTTATGTGGCGGAAAAACCGGGGAGATTGCTGATTGCGTTTACGCCGGCGGGGAAAATGGAGGCGTATTTTCGCGAGGGGCATGGCTTTGATCCGCAATCGCTTACAAAATATGGGATGGAGTACGTGGGACCGGCGCTGACGCTGGAAGAAGCGGCGCGTGTGAGTGGCTAGCAGGAAGGCAGGCGGCGCGAAACGTGCCGGATTTTAGGGTGAACATGCATAACAGCAGATTGGGGATTTATATACAGGTGCCGTTTTGCCAGACGAAGTGTACTTATTGCAATTTTCATACGGGAGTGGTGTCGGCGGGGCGGTTTTCGCCTTATGTAGAGGCTGTGTGTAGGGAGATTCGCGGGTTTCGCGAGCTGAATGCTGCGGCTGGTGTGAAGTTGCCGGAGGGATTTGAGAAGGCGACGGTCGATACCGTTTATATCGGCGGTGGTACGCCCAGTTTGCTGGAGCCGGGGCTTTTGCGGCGGATGGTGGACGCGATTCAGGAGACGTTCGCGACGGAATTGAACGAGGTGACAATCGAGGCGGACCCGGAGACGGTTGAGGCAGGGAAGGCTGAGGCTTGGGTCGCGGCTGCCATTAACCGCGTGAGTTTTGGCGTGCAGTCGTTTTCGGATAAGGAGTTGGCGGCGGCTGGGCGGATGCATCGGCGGAGGGATGTTTATCGGGCTGTGCCGATTTTGCGGGCGGCTGGGATTCGGAATATTAGTTTTGATTTGATTGCGGGGTTGCCGTTTCAGACGCGGGAGAGTTGGAAGGATTCACTGGAGCAGTTGCGCGAGTTGGAGCCGGAGCATGTTTCCGTTTATTTATTGGAAGTGGATGAGGGGAGCCGGCTGGGGAAGGAAATTTTGAACGGCGGGGTGCGATATAGTGCTGGGGCCGTCCCCAGCGACGATGAGATGGCGGATTTCTATGAGGCGGCTTGCGAATTTTTGGGAGCGGCGGGTTATCACCACTACGAAATTTCGAACTGGGGGAAGCCGGGGTTGGAGTCTCGGCATAATTTAAAGTATTGGAGGCGTGAGCCTTATTTGGGATTTGGCGCTGGAGCGCATTCGTTTTCTGGGACGGAGCGGTGGGCTAATGCCCACGATGCGGCGGAGTATGGTCGCGCCATTATGGGGGGAAGATTGCCGATCGAGCAGCTTGAAGTGGTTACCCCTGCTGCGGCGCTGGAAGAGGAGTTGTTTTTGGGGTTGCGGCAACTGGATGGGATTGATGTTGGGCGGATTGAACGGGAGTATGGAGTTGCACTTGGGGGACGATTTGAGCCTCTGGAGTCGGCGGGATTAATTGAGAGATCAGGCGAACTCGTGCGACTTTCTCCGGCCAGGTTGAGCGTGTCGAACGAGGTTTTTGTAGGCTTGATGAGGTAAGGAACCTGGATTCGAAGAGGTTTGAGAAAGAAGACAGAGAAAAGATAACGCAGAGGCGCAGAGTGCGCTGAGGTACGCAGAGAGGCCGAGGCGAATTTCGAGTTTGCAGAGGGGAGCGGGAAACGTGAGTGGAACGATTGCCAAGAGCGGGATGTTGAGTGATCCGGACAGCGTGTTGGGCGTGGAGAACGTTGTGGATTTGCGGAGCGATACCGTTACGCGGCCTACCGTGGAGATGCGGCTGGCGATGGCTGAGGCGGAAGTTGGTGATGACGTTTATGGGGAAGACCCGACGGTGAACCTGCTCGAAAAGACGGCGGCGGAGATTTTTGGAAAAGAAGCCGCGCTGTTTGTACCGACCGGATGCATGGGGAATTTGATTGCGATTAAGATTTGGACGCATCACGGGGATGAAGTGATTTGCGAAGAGAAGAGCCATGTGAATTTGTATGAGCTGGCGTCCATGTCGGCAATTGCCGGATGCATGCCGCGAATTGCGCGGGGAGAAGACGGGATTCTTTCCTGGAAGATGATTGAGGCGGTGATCCGGCCGAAGATTTATTACGACTCGCAGACGGCGCTGATTTGCCTGGAGAATACGCACAACATGTGGGGCGGGACCGTGTATCCGACGCCGCAGGTGGATGAGATTTGTGCGGGAGCACATGCGGCCGGGCTAAAAGTGCACATGGATGGGGCGCGAATTTTCAACGCGGCGACGGCCCTGCGCGAAGATGTTGCGCGAATGACTCGCGGGCCGGATTCGGTGATGTTTTGTCTGTCGAAGGGGTTGGGCGCGCCGGTGGGGTCGATGGTGGTTGGATCTGCAGCGTTTATAGAGAAGGCGCGGATTTGCCGGAAAATGTTTGGCGGCGGAATGCGGCAGGCTGGAGTTTTGGCGGCGGCAGGTTTGCTTGCGCTGCAGAAATCGCCGGGGCGGCTGCAGGTGGACCATGAGAATGCACGGCTGTTAGCGCAAGGAATTGCCGGCATACCCGAATTGAGGATTGACCCGAAGAAGGTGTCCAGCAACATTGTGATTTTCGATTGTGAAGCGACAGGGAAGACCGCGGTGGAGTTGTGCGACTTGTTGCGCGAGAAAGAAATTTGGGCGCTCGATACAGCGATCTATTCGGTGCGGTTTGTGACGCATTGCGATGTGGATCGAGCGGGATGCGAGAAGGCGCTGGCAGCTTTGCAAGAGATTGTAGGCAAACCGCAGACGGCTCGGGCCTGAAGGATTGGCGAATAGTAAGACTCGCGCTGAAACTAGCTTGAGGTTTTGAAGACGGAGAAGAGGAGTTCCTTGAGAGCAGGATAGCCTTGGATGTCCTGCCCCAGCTTGAGCTTCTTCCGGTTGTCTCTGAATTGGAGTTGCAGCCAGTACCTCGTGCTGCCCCGGTAGGTGCGGGACATTTCTGTCAACTTCAGTATTTCGCTCCAGCCGACTGTGAGCCATTGCAAATCCCCGCGGCCCCGCGCGTAAGAGAGGCTGTTTGAGTCAACGCGTACCGTCACGACCGATCGGCCCGTAAAGTAGGCGGCGATGAGGCCGATGACCGTAGCTACTCCCAGGATCACATACACGACCCATATCATGGAAGCGCTCATGAAGTTTTCAGAGGCCGAAATTACCGAAATCATGCCCGCAGGGAATGCGAAGATTCCAAACAATATCGTCCAGATGGTCCACTCGGCGATGGGGTTGGGGTAAAAAGTGCGCGGCAATTGGGAACCCTGCCCTTGCAGGGCCAATGCTGCGAGGCGCGCGCGCTTTTCGCTTCGGAGAACGAAAGCCCAGCAGATCGAGTGCAGCAAGATGCCCACAGGCAAGCCAACCGCCAAGGCGATCGAAAACCTCGCAAGCGACACCAGCACTGCGTTTTGGTACGTATTGATTTCGCGGAGCACGTAACGGCCCTGGTCGTCCTTCTGGAAGCCGCCGGAGTGGTATGTAGGGGCCTTGGAGCCGACTGCGGGGATGTCCGGAAAATGGATGTAAATGAAACCGTGAGTGCCATTTGCCGAACTGGCAGGAGTGTCCCACTTCACAAGCGCGACGAGGCCCGCGCCAGGCGAGGTGTAGTTTGTGCGGTCTTCGGTCCAGTGGATATCTTTCGGCGTGATTTCCACACTGGAGGAAACAACATGCACGGGTCCCTCGGTCACAAAAGTAATCCCTTGTTCCAGTTCTGCCTTGAGCTTCGGGCTGATCACATAGGTGTGAGTGCTGTCCGCGTCGAAGACGAATTCCAACTCAAAAGTATCGTCGACCGGTTTTCCAGCCAACACTTGCGAGCGCGCGGCGAATTGCAGCGAAGACGCGCCGAGCGTAACGAACACCACGGCCACGGCGAGGGTTGCGAGGTACTTTGGAATCATCGTCGCTTGATATCACCGCAGGCGACGGAAGACAAGGAGAAAGCGCGGAGCGAACCTGGAGGGCCAGACGACGTTCGCGATCCGCGAGTTGTTGCGTGTTATTGCGGGTTATCGGGCGTGGGCGGTACGACAGGCGCGCTGATTTTTTGTTTGTCGTCGACGGAGAAGAGGAGGAACTGGCTGAACGAGTGCCGGCGGTGAAAGCGGTGGCCGTTCAGGGAACAGTACCAGTCGGCGCTCTTGGGGAGCCACAGTTGCAGGTCCTTGTTCAGGAAACGCACTGGGCCGTATTCGATGAGCTGGTGATCCCGGATAAGCCGAATTTCGCGAACGGGGCGCACATTGTCGGATTCCATGGCAACGACCTGAGAGGTCTCCGCGTCGATCCAGGCGCGCCCCTTAAGGCCGACCTCAAAGTAGCGGCCGCCTACCTGATAAGTGAGCAGGGAGCTGGAATGATCGGCCCTTTGCTGAAAGCGCAAGACCCAGGCCGACCGGCCTCGCCAGGAGCTGCGCCCCTGGCAATCAAAATCATATCTGGCTTGCAGGTTGGGGTGAAAGATCAGAGCCAGCGTGGGAAGGCCAGAGGTGGAGATCTCCTCGGGAAACTGCTTGGCGGTGTCGGAGCCATTGCGGTATTCCTGGACGTTAATCTCAGTAGCGCCCTCCGGACGGATTTCCACGAGGTAGTTGAACTTGCGTGTTTCAGTGAAAATCTTCAGGCCCATGGGGCTGAGACTGTTGTGCTCGACATTTTCAGTGGCGGTGAAGCGATCGACGTTCTGGACGAGTTCCCGGACGCGCTGTCCGGCGGAATGAAGGACGTTGTTGAGTTGGCAGGGCGCGGTGGTGGTGTCGAAGTCGAGCTTTTCGTCGTCGATATTGGGAGGGGCCCAGTTATTGCTCTCGGTAACGGCCTTGGCGTCGAGGAGTGGCGGAAGATCAATCGTGGCGCCCGCAGGCCCGGTGGCGGCAAATTGGGCATCGCTCGGGCCGGGTTGCGTGGAGTCGGATCGAGATTCGGCGTTTTCCGTTCCACCGGCAAGGTTCGCCGGGCGCAATTTCTGCATGGTATCGAGGTACTTCTGCGCATTGGTAGCTTGCAGATCGTGGGGGTGCTCGCGAAGAAATTTTTCCAGTGATGCGGTAGCCCGCGGATAGTCTTGCTGGAGATATTGAGCCTGGCTCAGCGCCAGCAGAGCGGGTGTTTGGTCTGGAGAGAGTGCCAGAGATTTTTGCAGAAAGGCGGCGGCTCTCGCGGGATCTTTTTGCCGTAGGCAGAGCAAACCCATAAGGTAGTCGGCCTCGGCGAAATCCGGATCGAAGATGAGGGCGCGTTCCAGGTGTTGGTGGGCCTCGTCGAGATCGTTCAACTGTAGCGATTGAAGGGCTCTTTCGGATTCCTTGACGGCTTTAGACGAGACGGAAGCGGCGCCGACTTTTACTTTTACGGCTTTCTTGTCGGTAGTAGCAGAGGGCAGCATGGAGACGGTGAGATTCGGTGCTTTGAGTGTCCCGGAGATAAGGACTTGTTCCCGCACGGTGCGGTATCCCGTGGCAGTGACTTCCACGAGGTACTGACCTTGGGGCAAGCCAGTGAAACGAACGTTGCCGCTGGCGTCCGAGACCGTGGAAAGGGTGCGGTCAACGGCGCGGGTGAGCAGAGTGACCGTGGCGCCCTGGAAGAATGGTGCGCCTACGGCGTCTTGGACTTGCAAGGTGATCTGGCCAGTGGACGCAAAGTCATCGGTCGCGCGGGTGTCTCCATGCTGCTGTGCCGCGCTCGGGATCTGGATACTCTGGGCAGTGGAAAATCGAGGGCAGACCAGCAGGGCCAAGCTGCATAGCGTTGTAAAAAACGAAATTGGTAAACCCGGAGCAACCCGTCGCATAAACTCGTCGCCTGGCCGCTACGATAGCACATCTACCTGCTTCGCGCGCGTTGCTTGGGGAAGATCCGGGCGCTGCGGAAGGCCACGCATGTCAGAACTGCATGTCCTGCCATGGCGATGCCGCAAATGGTAGACGAAAAAAAAGCGACGGGTTCGTGTAAAATCAGAGCATAAGCGGAAATTTGGTTTGGTATAGGCCGTACAAATAGCTGACTTCAGGAGAAAGCCGTGGATTTCACTTTTACGGACGAACAGCAGCAGTTGCGGCGTAGCGTGCGGCAGTTTGCCGAGGGCGAGGTGCGCCCGCATGTGATGGAGTGGGACGAGGCTTCTCACTTTCCGATGGAGATTATGCCCAAGCTTGGCGAGATGGGTCTGCTGGGCGTGATTTTTCCGGAAGAATACGGGGGCGCTGGGCTTGGCTACATCGATTACGTGATTGCGATTGAAGAATTGTCGCGCGTGGATGGGTCGGTCGGGATCATAGTGGCGGCGCACAATTCGCTGTGCAGCAATCACATTTATAAATTCGGGACGGAGGCGCAGAAGAAGAAGTATCTGGCGCCTTTGGCGTCGGGCAAGAAGATTGGCGCCTGGTCGTTGACGGAGCCTGAGGCAGGGTCGGATGCGGGCGGGACGCGGACAACGGCTCGTCGCGACGGAGATTTTTGGGTTTTGAATGGGGCGAAGACGTTTACAACGAACGGACATTACGCGGATGTTTGCGTGGCCATGGCTGTGACGGACAAGTCGAAGGGCTCGCACGGGATCAGCGCATTCATTTTGGAAAAGGGAATGGCGGGGTTCAGGCCTGGAAAAAAAGAAAATAAATTGGGCATGCGGGCCAGCGATACGTCCGAAGTGATTTTTTCGGATTGCCGCGTGCCGGCGGAGAATTTGCTGGGGCCGGAAGGCGAAGGTTTTACGGGCAGTTTGAAGATTTTGGATGGCGGGCGTATTTCGATCGCAGCGCTGGCGTTGGGCATGGCGCAGGGAGCACTGGAAGCTGCCGTGAATTACGCGAAGCAGCGGAAGCAATTTGGGCAGGCCATCAGCGAATTTCAGGCGATTCAGTTTAAGTTGGCGGATATGGCGACGGAAGTCGAGGCGGCGCGGCTGCTGGTATATCAAGCGGCGTGGCTTGCGGATCGCAAAGATGTGCGGTTTACACGCGAGTCGAGCATGGCGAAGTTGTTCGCCAGCGAAGTGGCCGTGCGCGTCGCGAATGAGTGCGTGCAAGTCCATGGCGGCTACGGATTCATCAAGGATTATCCAGCCGAGAAGTATTATCGCGACGTAAAGCTCTGCACAATCGGCGAGGGCACAAGCGAGATTCAAAAGCTCGTGATTGCCCGCCAGTTGTTGGGGAAGAAGTAGTTAGCGGACGACTGTAGTCCGTGTTCCATGAAGAAGAGAGCCGGTGGCGAGCGGGTTCTAATCTATGCGAACGCTCTACCGTCCCTCTCGGTCAGCGAGCAGAGCTTCAACAGCCCTGTTGCCCCGAACTCTGCTCCTCTTGATCTTTAGAATCTGGCTTAGATTGACCCGAGCCTTCGGGAGACGCATTTTCCCGGCGGCGACAAGTTGCAGTTCTTAACGGCTGGCGTCGACCGCCCTGAAAGGAATCAGTTCAGCGACGGGCAAGCCGTGCTCGCAAATCACGACTGTTTCGCCGGTTTTGGCGAGGTGGAGATATTTGCTCAGTCTTTTTTTTAATTCGGTAACATGCACACTGCGAATTTTGATTGACTCCATTTATGGCTATTTCAGCCCAGCTGCAACTCGCGGGGGACAGGCAAATTCGGGATAATAGGGGCATGCAGCCGACGCATACCTCCGAGTGGAAGAAAATCCAAGGAAATTATGACGCAGCCTGTTGAGAAATGGGCGGAACAGGTGCGCGCCGGCGATGTGCGCGCTATCGCGCGGGCAATTACCGCGATTGAGAATCATGCGCCGGAAGCGGAAGAACTTTTGCGGCGGCTTTTTGCGGCGACCGGGAAGGCGTATCTCACGGGAGTGACGGGAGCGCCTGGGACGGGCAAGAGCACGCTTGTCGACCGGCTTGCGGCTTACCATCGGAAACATCAGGAGCAGGTTGGTGTGATTGCGGTGGACCCAACCAGCCCTTACACGGGCGGGGCGATTCTTGGGGACCGCATTCGCATGCAGAGCCACGCCAGCGATGCGGGCATGTTTATCCGCTCGATGGCGACGCGTGGATTTATGGGCGGACTGGCGCGGGCCACGGCCGAAGTAGCTCTGCTTCTGGATGCCGCGGGCAAGCAGCAGGTTTTGATCGAGACGGTTGGTGTTGGGCAGGATGAAATTGATATCGTGCGGCTGGCGGATTGCGTTCTGGTCGTGCTTGTGCCCGGGATGGGTGACGACATCCAGAACATGAAAGCCGGCCTGATGGAAATCGGCGACATTTTTGTTCTGAATAAAGCGGATCGCGAAGGGGCGGACCGCTTGGAGCAGCAGCTTCACGCCATGCTCTCCCTGGTGATGCCGCGGGATGGGTGGCATCCGCCCATAGTGCGCACCGTGGCCAGCGAGAGCAAGGGAATTGCGGAGTTGGCGGAAACGATTGGCAAGTTTCGAAAACATTTTGAGTCGAGCGGCGAGCGCGAGCGGAAGCATGTTGAGCATTGGAAGAAGAGGTTGTTGGGATTGCTTGAGTCTCGGCTGGTCGAGCGAGTGCTAGGTGGTTCCGGTGGAGAGGCTCGACTAGCCGAGATAGCAAAGGAAGTGGCGGAGCGCAGGAAGGATCCGTTTACGGCAGTGAATGAGATGCTGACAAAAAGCGGCATCGGTCTTTGAACGCGGATCTCTGCAGGGTCATCCTTTTTACCCTGAGCCACACGAAGGGCTGAGGATGACCGTTCTTGAGGCGATTGAGAATGCATTTGGGTGACATCGAAGTTCGGCACATTCATGGCGGGCTGTTTTGGCTCGATGGCGGATCCATGTTTGGCGTGGTGCCGAAGCCGCTTTGGGAGAAGAAGATGCCGCCGGACGAGCGAAATCGCATTCCCTTGGCAGCCAATTCGCTTCTCGTGCGGGCCGCCGGGAAAAATATCCTGATTGAGACGGGGAATGGAACGAAGTGGGACGCGAAGTTGCGGAATATTTATGGATTTGCTGAAGGCGACCCTTACGCGGATTCTCTCTCGAAGGCGGGCGTGAAACCGGAAGAGATCGATCTGGTGATTAACAGCCACCTGCATTTTGACCATGCCGGTGGAAATACTCTTTTGCTGGATGGACGACTCGTGCCCACGTTTCCGAATGCGAAGTATGTCGTGCAGAGAACAGAGTTGGAGCACGCGCTGCATCCGACGGAGCGGGACCGCGCGAGTTATTACGCGCACGATTTTGTGCCGATCACCGAAGCGGGCCGCTGGCAGTTTGTTGATGGCGATGCCGAGGTATTGCCGGGAATTTCCGTGGTGAAGATTCCTGGGCACAACTTGCAGAATCAAGGCGTTCAGATTCGAGGCGGCGGGAAGACACTGATGTTCGTGGCGGATCTGATACCGACGCGGCACCATTTGCCGCTGCCGTGGATCATTGCGTACGATCTATACCCGCTGACCACGCTGGAAACAAAGCGCAAGTGGATTGGCGAGATTGTGCGCAACAATTGGGTCGTGGCGTTCGGGCACGACCCGGATTTTCCCGCGGGGACCTTGCACGAGCAGGACGGGAAAGTCGTTTGCGAACCGGTAGACCTCAATAGTTAAGCTCAAGTAGATTTCACGGAGAAAAAGATGGCGGCAGTTAAAACGAGTAAGGGAAAGCCCGCGAAAACAGAACCTTCGATCGGCATCATCGGCGGAAGCGGGCTGTATGAGATGGCCGGACTGACGGACACCAAGGAAATTCGATTGAAAACGCCCTTCGGCGATCCGTCGGAAGCGATTGTCATTGGAACCCTGGAAGGCAAGCGTGTCGCGTTCCTGGCGCGGCATGGCAGAGGGCATCGGATTTTGCCAAGCGAGATTAATTTTCGTGCCAACGTGTATGCCATGAAATTGCTCGGTGTGGAGAGGATTATTTCCGTCAGCGCAGTGGGATCGTTGCTGGAGGATCTGCGGCCGGGTGAGTTTTTAGTGCCGGACCAGTTCTTCGACCGCACCAAGAATCGTATCTCCACTTTTTTCGGGGAAGGCCTGGTCGCGCACGTAGGCTTCGACAAGCCCACGTGCGGGCAAGTCTCGAATGTGCTGGCCGACGCCAGCGTGCATTGCGGAGTGAAGGTTCATCGCCGCGGAACGTATGTGTGCATCGAAGGCCCGCAATTTTCGACGCTAGCCGAAGCGCACGTTCACCGGCAATTAAAATTTGAAGTGATTGGCATGACCAACGTGACGGAAGCCAAGCTGGCGCGGGAAGCGGAGATTTGTTACGCCACGATTGCCATGATTACGGATTACGATTGCTGGCATGCGGATCACGAGTCGGTAACCGCTTCGCAGATTATTGCCACGCTGGTGCAAAACGCGGAGAATGCTCAAAAAGTTTTGCGCGAAGCAGTTCGCGCGATGCCCGAAACCCAAAGCTGCAAATGTGGGGCGGCGCTGAAACACGCGCTGGTAACAGACCTGAAGCTGGTTCCCAAAGCTACAAAAAAGAAGCTTGCAGCAATCATCGGCAAATACATTTCCTAGGAGAAGCCTGTGTCCTTACTTGTGGTGGGTTCGGTGGCATTTGATGCGCTCGAAAGCCCGTACGGAAAAGTGGATTGGACTCTCGGTGGCGCCGCAACGTATTTTGCGGTCGCCGCAAGCTTCTTTGCGCCGGTGAGTCTCGTGGCCATTGTTGGCGAGGACTTTACCGCGAAGGACGAAGCGATTTTTCGAGGACGGCATATCGACACCGAAGGATTGGAGCGCGTGCCGGGAAAGTCGTTTTTCTGGGCGGGAAAATATTCCGAGAACTTGAACGAACGCGTCACGCTGGCCACGGACTTGAACGTGTTTGCGGGATTCAAGCCGAAGCTGCCGGAAAAATACCGCGCGTCGAAATATGTTTTCCTCGCGAACATTGCGCCGGATTTGCAGCGTGACGTGCTTCACCAGGTTAAGGGAAGACCGAAGCTGGCCGCGCTGGACACCATGAACTACTGGATCGAGCGCACGAACAGCGAACTGCGCGAGACGCTGAAGCATGTGGATATTCTGATGATCAACGACTCGGAAACACGCCAACTCTCGAGCGAGCACAACCTGATGCGCGCGGCCAAGCACATCTTCAAAATGGGGCCTTCGACGCTGGTGGTAAAACGCGGCGAATACGGGGCCATGATGGTGGACAAACGCGGCGTGTTCTGTGTCCCGGCATTTCCGCTGGAAGAGCCGCATGATCCGACTGGCGCAGGAGACAGTTTCGCCGGCGGCTTCATGGGCTACCTCGCTGGTGCAAAGAATTTGAGCGATGCCACGTTGCGCAAAGCGATGGTCTATGGATCGGTGCTGGGAAGTTTCACGGTCGAGAAATTTGGATTGGACCGCTTGCGCGTTCTGAAGCGCAGCGAGATACACGCCAGGGCACGCCACTTCGCGAAATTGACGCAATTCAAATTGTAGTGTGTAGAATCCTGCCATAGCGTCTGAATTGCAGGAGAACATGCTGCCTCTAAGCTCTATCGTCGCGCGTCTGGCGTGGGCCGCCTTACTAGGCGCCATCATCGGCATTGAACGAAGCGCGCGCCGGCGTCCCGCCGGAATGCGCACCGGGTTTTGCATATCGCTTGGCGCGGCGCTCTTCACCGTCGTTTCCGTCGAGATTGCGCGACGCACGGGCGACACCAGCACTACCCGCATCGCATCCAACATCGTGCAGGGCATCGGCTTCCTCGGCGCCGGCGTGATTTTGCGCGAGGGCGGAAACGTCGTGGGACTAACGACCGCGGCGACGATTTTTGCCATAGCGGCGATGGGCATGGCCGCGGGCGGCGGCATGTACGCGGTCTCCGGAATCGCGTGCGTTCTGGTGCTGACCGCGCTCGTGCTGCTGGTTTACGTCGAAGACTGGCTCAAATTGAAGCCGCGCTACATGCTGTTCCGGGTTTTTGTCGAGCGCAAAGAAAATGCAGTCTCGGATGTGCACCGTGTTTTTTCCGAGCTCGGATTGAAGATTGATAATTTTCAAGTCTCAATGGCCGGAGAGAAGAACCTGATTCAATTCGATGCCGAAGTGAGCGCGCGCGAGCAAGACAAGATTCTGTCGGCAATCTGCAAGCCTGGCGTGACATGCGAAATGCTACCCGTGGATCGGCATAACGGATGAGCACGCGGGCCAGCAGTTTGCGGGAAACTATGGTCGAAGTAGAAGTGCGAAAGCCGCGGGCGCTGAATTCGAGAAGTGTATTGATGCCGTTTGCGCCGGCGTCTCCGGGGGATTTCGCAAAAGTCCTGGCAGGAGCTGAAGAATTGCGGCGGCTCGGTTTTCATGTCGGCGATTCCATGCCGCTCACGCCGGAAGGTTATTTCGCTGGTTCCGTCGCGGGCCGACGCAGCGAGTTCCTGGATGAATTGAAGCGCTCGGATGTGGACGCGCTTGTGGCCATTCGCGGAGGCTACGGAGCGAACTATATTCTGGATGGTCTTGCGGTACCCGATCCCGAAACGCCCAAAGTGATTTTGGGCTACAGCGATTTGACGTCGTTACAAGTGTATTTGTGGAAGAAGTATGCGTGGGTTGGATTTTACGGGCCGATGCTTGCAGCGGGGCTGGCCGCAGGCGCTGGGGCGCCTGGAGGATATGACAAGCCATCGTTGCTCGATGCCTTGGCAAAAACGGACGGCGGTTGGAGCTTGCAATTGCGCGGCGAGGCGCTCGTTGGTGGCGAAGCGGAAGGCCGGCTGCTCGGCGGATGCATGACCCTGCTGGAAACTACATTAGGTACGCCGTGGGAACTGGAAACGCGTGGCGCTATTTTGGTGCTTGAAGATCGCGGAATGAAACCATGGCAAGTGGATCGGGCGCTGATGCACTTGAAGCAGGCTGGAAAACTTGAGGGCGTGCGCGGGATTTTGCTCGGGGAATTTCCAGAGTGCGATGCGCCTTTGTCCGGCAGTCCGACGGTGCGAGACGTTTGCTCGCGGATTCTCGGCGCGCTTGGGGTGCCTGTTGTATACGGCGCGGCTATCGGGCATACGCCTCGGCCGATGTTGACGGTGCCTCTTGGAGTGAAAGCGCGTCTAAAGGCGCGAGGGGAAGGCGAATTGGAGATTCTCGAACCGGCGGTGGTGCCATAGCCATGAGCGACGCAAAACACGTTCACGTGATTGGGATTGGCGGGTCGGCAATGGCGCCGTTGGCGGGAATGCTGCGCGAGAGTGGTTATCGCGTGACGGGATCGGATTCAGGAGTGTATCCGCCGGCTTCGACTTTGCTGGAGAAGCTGGGGATTTCGTTCTTTCATAGGTTTGATGCGGCGAATTTGAATCCGGCGCCGGATCTGGTGGTAGTGGGGAATATTATCGCGCGTGGGAATCCGGAGCTGGAAGAAGTGCTGGATCGGAAGATTCCGTATCGCTCGATGCCGGAGATTCTGGAAGAGGTATTTTTGCCTGGGCGGCACTCGATTGTGGTTAGCGGAACGCACGGGAAGACGACTACCACCGCGATGCTGGCCTGGATTTTTCATACGGCAGGGAAGAAGCCGAACTTTTTGGTTGGCGGAGTCGCGGAGAATTTTGGAAAGAGCTATGGGCTGGAGGGCGGCGAGGAATTCATTCTCGAAGGCGACGAGTACGAGACGGCGTTTTGGGATCGCGGGCCGAAGTTTTTTCATTACCATCCCGATGATTTGATTGTTACTTCGCTGGAGTACGATCACGCGGATATTTACCGGGATTTTGAGACGTATGAGCTCGCCTTCCGACGATTGGTGAACCTTGTGCCGCGGCGTGGGCGCGTCGTGATTTGGGGAGACACGGAAGATTCGGGGCCGGCGTTGCGGCGGGCTGCAGAGAAGGCGTTTTGCCCGGTGGAGACTTACGGATTCTCCGCAGGGAGTGATTGGGTGGCGAGCGATTTGGCTGTGGACGGCGGAGGGATGCGATTTCGTGTCACACATAAAGGCAAATCTTTCGGTGAGTTTATGCTGGCTGCTAGCGGGAAGCACAACGTTTTGAACTCGATGGCGGCGATGGCTGTCGCGAACGGCCGGGGAATTGGTGCGGACGATTTGGCGAAAGCTCTCTCGACGTTCCGGAGTGTGAAGCGGCGCATGGACGTGAAGGGCGAAGTGCGCGGCGTTCTTGTTGTTGACGATTTTGCTCATCATCCCACCGCCGTCCGCGCGACGATGGAAGCCGCGCGGGCTCGCTGGCCCGGGCGGCGGCTTTGGGCAATTCTCGAACCGCGTTCAAATTCAATGCGCCGCAAAGTTTTCGAAGAAACTCTGCCGGTAGCACTGGCGTTGGCCGACCGGGTCGTTTTGGCGGGCGTGTTCCGGGCGCAGCAGCTTGGTGACGAAAATCGGATGGAGCCGGAGACTGTTGCCGCGCGAGTGCGAGAACTTGGCAAAGACGCGCAGGTGCTTCCTAGTGCGGACGCGATTGCCAAAGAGGTCTCGGCGCGAGCGGGCGACGGCGATTTGCTTTTGGTGATGTCCAATGGCAGCTTTGACGGATTGTGCGACAAACTCTTGAAGAAACTTGGCGAATCCGTGCGGCAGCCGGCCGGAGCAATCCCATCGTGAAGTTACGCCGTGCGGTTTCCGCTGGCGCAATTCTCTTCGTTCTTCTCACATCCTCTCCTGCCTGCACTTTCGCGAAAGGCGTTCCGACCAACGCTCCGATACGATATGTGATTTCTCTGGAGCATCCGGAGCGGCATCTATTCCACGTTCAGATGACGGTCCCCGATGTCAGCGAGGAACTAATTGTGCAGTTGCCGGCGTGGAACGCACTTTATCAGGTCCGCGATTTCAGCAGCCACGTGCAGCAGGTGGAAGCGCATGTAGGAACAGAGAAAGCTCGCGTCGAAAAATTGGATAAACAAACCTGGCGGATTCGGGGCAGCGGCACCATCCAGATTGATTATGTGACGAACTGGGATGAAGCCGGACCGTTTGCAACCCAATTGAACGGCCAGCATGCGTTCATTAATCCGGCGATGATTCTTCTGTACGTCCCCAGCCACAACGATGACAGAGCTTCGATTGCAGTCGGCGATTTGTCGGACGGCTGGCGTCTGGCCAGCTCATTGGTATTTTCCTGCGCGACGGATTCAGGGAAACAGCTTTGCACTTCGACGATGTCAACTTACAACGCCATCGTCGACGCTCCGATCGAAGTGGGCAAGTTCAAGGAGTTTAGCATTCCGGGACTGCCGGCGGACATCAAAGCGGTGGTAGATGGCGACAACTGGAGCCAGAAGAGAATCGAAAGTGAGTTGAGTCGAATTTGCCAGTATGAATTGAAGTTGATGGATGGCGCTCCGTTTGAACATTACGTTTTCATTTTGCACATCGGTAGAGGCGCCGGCGGGGGAGGGATGGAGCACGCGAATTCGACGGCGATTGGGATTCCGTCGGACGAGTATTTGTCCGGCGTTGCGGCGCATGAGTTTTTTCATTTGTGGAACGTGAAGCGTATTCGTCCGGCTACTTTGGAGCCGGTGGATTTTTCGAAGGAGCAGTACACGCGGGCGCTGTGGTTTGCGGAAGGCGTGACAAGCACTTATGGCGCTTACACTTTGGTGCGTAGCGGGATTTGGAACAAGGAACGGTTTTACGACGATCTTGGCGGGCAGATCAGCGAGCTGGAGTCCCGGCCGGCGAATCGCTGGCAGAGTGCGGAGGAATCGAGCCTGGATGCGTGGCTGGAAAAGTATCCGCTCTACAACGGGCCGGAGGAGAGCGTTTCGTATTACACCAAGGGGCAGGTGTTGGGTGATTTGCTGGATATTTTGATTCGCGACCGCACCAATAATGAGAAGAGTTTGGATGATGTTTTGCGCGGGCTGAACGTGGATTTTGCGAAGCAAGGGAAGAATTACCGGGACAGTCTGGACATCCTGCTTGAGACTGAAAAAGTAGCGGGCGGATCGTTTGAAGAATTTTTCCGCAAGTATGTAGCGGGGGCGGAGCCGCTGCCTTATCAGCAAGTGCTTGCACTCGCGGGGTTTGAGTTGCGAACTATTGAACATAAGCGCTCGCTGCTTGGTTTTTCGGCGGAACGCGAATCCGGCGGCACGGTGACCGTGCGCAGTGTGGATAGTGATAGTCCCGCTGCAGCGGCTGGACTGCGAACTGGCGACGTTATCGTGAATTGGAATGGTGAAGACGTGCCACGCTCGCTGGGCCGTTGGGTGCGCGATCGCCAGCCGGGTGAGGCGGTGAAGGCGCGCATCCATAGAGACGATAAAGAGCAGACTCTCGAGTTCAAGCTTAGTGAAGAGAAGGAATCGCTTTATCAAGTTGTCGAGGATTCCCGTGCGAGCGAGAAGGCTCGACGCATCCGCGAAGGGTTGCTCCACGGGGTGACGCAAGAGGCGACCGCGCACTGATGCGGCAGCAATTCCAGGTTTCTAAACCAAGTTTTGCTTGACCCTCTGGACTGGATTCGAGAGAGTTTGCGCATTGCATGTTCCGCACGCTTTTCATCGCTGTGTTCCTTTCGTTGTACATCCTGATCCTCGGGCCGCCGCTGCTGCTTTATACGCTGGTATCCAGGAACGTTGATCCTCTTTATTGGGCAGGCCTCAAAGGCGTGATGTTTTTTGTGCGCGCTGTTGGGGTAAAGGTTCGCGTGGTCGGTGTCGAGAAAATCCCTGACGGTGTTTGTCTTTTTGCGGCGAATCATACGAGCTCGGCGGATGCGCCTGCTGTGGTTGGAGCTATTCCGAGGCGCATAGCGGTGCTGATCAAGGAATCGCTGTTTCGTTGGCCGATTGTAGGGCACGCGTTTAGCTTGGCAAATTTTATCGCTGTGAAGCGCGACGTGCGGGAATCGGCGATTGCCAGCGTTGAGAAGGCTGTCGAGGCGATGCGAGCCGGGCAATCGTTTTTAATTTATCCCGAGGGGACTCGGAGTCCTGACGGGCGCTTGCAGGAATTCAAGAAGGGCGCGATCGTGCTGGCGATCAAGGCTGGCGCGCCGATTGTGCCGATTGCTTGTTCCGGGGCGCATCGTGTGATGGAAAAGCGCTCGCTTGTGATTCATCCGAGAGAAATTCTGGTCGAGTTTCTTGAGCCGATTGATGCGTCGAAATATGCGTTGGACGAGCGTGACGTTTTACTGCAGCGCGTACACGACGCCATGGCGGCGGGTTTGCCTCCTGACCAACGTCCGATCGGGTTTCCCGGGGCTGCTTAGAACCTGCCCGGAGCCGTGGACGGGCGCGGGTGGCCGCCGAGGCGCTCCAGCTCGGCTTCCAGTTCGCGGACGCGCTTTTGGAGTTCGGGGAGGCGGTTCAGGGCCGCGACCGTCTTGAGCCACTGGCGATTATCCACTGATGGATACCCGGAATACATGGAGCGAGGCGGGACATCGTTGGGGATGCCGCTTTTCGCGGTGATCACCGAGCCGTCGCCGATAGTGAGGTGGCCGGCAGTGCCGACCTGGCCGGCTAGGATGCAGCCGTCGCCGACCTTAGTGGAGCCGGCGAGGCCGACCTGGCCGCAGAGCATCGTGTTGGCGCCTACGTGCGAGGCGTGGCCGACGATGACGAGGTCGTCGAGCTTGGTACCATGGCCAATGCGCGTCTCGCCGACGGTGGCGCGGTCCACGCAGGCGTTGGATTGGACTTCGACGTCGTCTTCGAGGACGGCTGGGCCGGATTGCTGCATTTTGTACCAGGTGCCGTCTTTCTGTTTGGCGAAGCCGAGACCGTCGCCGCCGATGATGGCGCCGTTTTGGAGAATGACGCGGTTGCCAATTTGGCAGAATTCGCGAACTACCGCGTGGGAATGGGCGAAGAAATCGTCGCCGATGCGGGCGCCCTGGTAGACAGTGACGAAACTGTGTAGAACGGCGTTTTTGCCGATGCGGGCGTCGGATTCAACTACGCAGTAAGGGCCGATGTGGGCGCCTGAACCGATTTTAGCTGATTTTGCGATGATGGCTGTGGGGTGGAAGCCGGGGGCGTATTTCGGAGCCTGGTAGAAGAGCTCGATGGCGTGGGCGAAGGCTAGATACGGGTTGGCAGTACGGAGGGCAGCCAGCTGGGGAAGTCCGGGTTCGCGCTCGACGTTGATGCGCTCCTCAACGAGGACCGCTGAGGCGCGCGTAGTTTTGAGGAGAGGGAAGTAGCGGCGATTGGCCAGGAAGGTGATTTGGCCGGGCTCGGCATGTTCGATGCCGGCGACTCCGTGGATTACGGTGTCAGCTGGGCCTTCGAGGCGGCAGGACAGCTTTTGGGCGATTTGTGAGAGGTTCATCGGCATGATGAGGCTCCTGAGTGTTCGTGCGAGTCTCGCATAGTGCGAAGAGGGAAGTATAGCCGGGGCCGTGGTCGTACTTGATGGAACCTACGCGCTGAGGGCGGAGATGGCTCTACGAAGAAGGCTTACCCTCCCCAGTATTTTGTAAGTGTTGCATCTAAAAGACTTAGATTTGCAGTAAGCCCTTTGGATGCAACATTTACGCGATGGGCTCGCAAGTGTTGATTGCAAAAGACTTACCGTTGCGACAAAAGATGGGCCTTTGCGTTGGACTTGACTTGGAGCTGCTAGGTCGCGGTGCTGTGCGAGCACGGACCGGGAAAGCAAAAACGCCAATCTGGAGATTGGCGTTCCCGAGAAAGGCACAATGTTGCCTAGCCTTACTTATACGCTTGGAGTAAGATTTTGTCAAGCGAATACAAGGCAAAGTTGTGGATCAGTTTCCGGGCCAGCCCGTTCAGTGACAGTAACTCGGCAGTTTCCAATCCGGCTCTTCCCGTATCACTCCTAGATCCATGCAGGTGGAAGTCTGGTTTGCCATTCTTGCCGCGTACATTGCGCTCGATTCGCCTGCGCTGCTGCCGGCTCTGCCCGGAGGGGGCATGGGGGGTGTTAGAGGCTGGAAAAGCAACTTCAGCGACGCCGGGGATATGTGATAGCTGGCCATGACTGCTTCTGCCGTCGCACGCTCTTGAGCGGCGAGCTTGTCCGGAATACTTGCGCTTTCCCAAAATAGTTTGAAAACTCCGGCTGAGTCGAGCGGCAGGGAGCAGAAGCGCGACTCAAATTTCATCCCTCCTTGAGGCCCGGTCATGGAGCCGAGGAAGACGCCACATTCTGCGACGGACTTGCCTATTCCAATGGGCGTCGCAGAGATGATGTTGATCTGAGGCTGTCCCTGACCGGCCTCGACGGCTGCCTCCTGCCAGATCATCGAGTACTTCTGGGAAAGAGTGGCCTGAAAGGGCATGGAGAGGGAAACCGTGCCGGTTAATTTGTGACCGAGTTGGAATGGGCCGTTGCGAACGAAGAGGCCGTTGCCGAGGGAAATGCTCTCACCCTGTGGTCCCGACATTTGAATCACGGCGTTTAGACCCTTGGTCACCTTCCATCCTGCGGGGACTCCTACGGTGGCACTATTATCGGGGGCCGTATAGGGCGTCAGCTGGACAGCCGACGCTGCCGGCTTCGGCTGAGCGGTTCCTTGGGAAGGACCTTGCGCGAAAGCCCCAATGGATAGCAGCCCTAAAACCGATGCGGCGGACATTATTCGCAATAGATTCCGGTTGGCGTGCATGCTCATAGCGTGTCTCCTAAGCGGACTGCTCCCACATTCCTCGATGGATTCGCAACCTGCTTGCAAGCTATGGCTCAAAACTATATTTGCGCCTCCAGGCACTGTCAATTACCTGTGTGTTTTCTTTGAAAGGTATTATTCGTTGAAGAGGCGGGGTTGGTTTGCGGCGGCGGCTGCGGCGGCAGGTTTGCGGCGGGCTATGCCTACAACGCCTAGAACCGTGAGTTCGGAGAGGGCTGAGCGCGGGATGAAGATGCGGTCGGTTGTAGCGTTTAGGTCGGGTGGGGTGATTTGGATGCCGTTGTCGAGGAGGGAGAGGAGGTCGTTGGGGACTACGCCTTCGATGGTTTCGCCGTCGCTGTAGCGCAGGCGGACCCAGAGGCCGTCGAGTTTGGGGCGGCTTAGGAAGGCTTTGCGGACTGGCTCGAAATCGTCGGCAAAGTCTCGGACGAAATAGATGGAGCGGACTCTGGCGAGTGGGAGTTCCTGGTGCTCGCCATCGGGAGTGAGGAGATCGACGGGATCGGACTGGCCCAGGCGCGAGGGATTTAGATAGCCGCGGACGGGCTTTTTGTCGGCGAGGACAATGACGACTTTCTTGTGAGTCGAGGCTGAGGCTCGGTTTTTCAAAGAAATTTAGTATGCCAGAGTCAGAAACGGGCCTGCTTAAATTTCAGTTCAGGCAGCTACGTAAACGTTTGCTCAATGCGAAATCCGCAAAGCGGGATGGAGCTCCCGCACTCGAAAACAGAAATGAGCGGAATTTGCGATTAATCAAGGAGTATGTTATGTTAAGCGCGTTTTTCCTGTCAACCTATTGTTTTCATTAGGTTTAGGCGCCGGAGCGACGGCCGTTGACCGATAAAAAGCATATTCTCAAGTCGGCCTCGATCATCTCCATGGTTACCGTCGTCAGCCGGATTTTGGGCTACGTACGAGAACAGCGCATCACCCTTTTACTTGGAACGAGTCCTATCGCGGACGCGTATTACCTGGCCTACCGCATCCCCAACTTATTCCGTCGGTTAGTCGCAGAAGGCTCGATGACGGCTTCGTTTATTCCGGTGTTCACCACCTACATGCGGGAAAAGACGAAAGAGGAGGTCTGGGAGTTCGCGAACAAGCTATTTTGGACGCTGGCGCTATTTGTAGCCGTGATTACGATTCTTGGGATGGTTTTTTCGCCTCAGGTGGTCCATCTGTTCGCGGGGAAAAACATCGAGGGAGGAGAAGCGGTAGCGCTTAACCGGATCGTATTCCCTTATCTGTTTTTTATCGCCCTGGCAGCGCTGGCGATGGGCATTTTGAACTGCTTCCACATTTTTGGTTTGCCGGCGGCGACCCCGGTGCTGATGAACCTGGCGACTATCGCGTTTACCTTTGCCGTGTTTCGCAAGCATTTCAAGGATCCGGCGACGGCGATCGTTGTGGGTGTGCTGGTGGGAGGAGTACTTCAGTTTTTGGTGCAGGTGCCGGTCCTTGTACAAAAGGGAATGAAGTTTAGGTTTGGGATTTCGTTTTCGCATCCGGGAATCAAGAACGTGGCTCGATTGATGGTCCCCCGACTATTTGGAATCGGTATTGGGCAGATCAATCTGTTTATTGATACCCGGTTTGCGACCGCGGCGCTGATGCCTATTGGGAGTTTAGCGGCGCTGAACATTGCGGATCGAACGATGGAACTGGTTCTTGGCGGGTACGCCATCGCGGTGGCGACGGCTATTCTGCCGATGATGTCGCATCAGGCTGCGGCAAAAGACATGGAATCGCTCAAGAAAACACTGGCGTTTTCTGTGCGCATTGTGGCTTTCATCACCGTGCCTGCGGCTCTCGGGCTAATGATTCTGAGGGAACCGGTCATCCGCGTACTTTTCCAGCACGGGCAGTTCGTGGCGGAATCGACGAAGCTGACGGCCAGGGCGTTGTTGTATTACGCGATTGGGTTGCCGGCGCTGGCTTCTGTAAAACTTGTAGTTCCGGCATTCTACTCCACAGGGGACACGAGAACTCCCGTGGTGGTGGCTTCCATTTCGCTGGTTATCAACATCTTGCTGAACATTATTTTTATACAGTTTTTCTTCAAGCGCGTACAAAACGGGGGACCGGCGCTGGCGACGGCGATCGCGTGCTTCTTTGATTTCTTCGCGCTTTTCATTATATTCCGGCTGCGGTATGGGGCGATAGGAACGATGGATATACTGCGTTCCTTTGCGAAGATTTCCTTGTGCGCAAGCATCATGGGAGTGGCCTGCTGGCTTGGAAACCACTACACAGAGTTTACGGTGCACTCAAGGTTCCTCGTGCAGCTGCTCGTTTTTTCTGGGCTGATTGTTGGGGCGACGGCTCTCTATTTGGGGCTGGCGTGGATTTTCCGGTGTCATGAAATTCAAGAGGTTTACGGCATCGCCACGCGCAAGCGTGCGAGTGCCGGGAACGGATTCGCGGAGCCTTAATGGAGATAGCAGCGGCAACATCGTTGTTTTTGACGCACGTGCGGGTGGAGAAAGGTCTCTCCTCGAATACCGTGGAGGCTTACCAACGCGACCTGGCGAAGTTTTATGTGTTCGCGCAGAAGCGCAAGCTGACGCTGGAGAGCGTGAACCGCGACGACCTGGTGGATTTTCTCGCGGGGATGTACCGGGATAAGCTGGAAAGCCGGACGGTGGCGCGGAACCTGGTTACGCTGCGGAATTTCTTCCGGTTCGCGCAGATCCAGGAACTTATTCCGGTGGATCCGTCGCTTAACCTGGAGTCGCCAAAAATCCGGCGAACGTTGCCGGGGTATCTGCGGCTCGAGGAAGTGGAGCGTTTGCTGGAGCAGCCGGATGCGAAGACGGCGTTCGGCTTGCGGGATCGCGCCATGCTGGAAGTGCTGTATTCCACGGGATTGCGGGTATCTGAGCTAATAGGACTACGTGTGACTGACCTGGATTCAAAGGTCGGCTGCATTCGGTGCATTGGTAAGGGCGACAAAGAGCGGATCGTACCAGCTGGACGCAAGGCGCTGGGGATAGTGGAGAAATATCTTCGCGATGCGCGGCCAAAACTTCTAGGAAAGCGCGTATCCACTCAGGCGTTGTTCGTCAACAGCCGGGGCGTGGCGCTGAGCAGAGTGGGCGTGTGGAAGATTCTCTCGGCGTATGGAAAACGGGCGGGTTTGCGCGTGGGCCTTACGCCGCATATGCTGCGCCACAGCTTCGCAACGCATTTGCTGGAGCGGGGCGCGGATTTGCGGTCGGTGCAGCTGATGCTGGGCCACGCGGATATTTCCACGACGCAGATTTATACGCACGTGGTGGAAGAGCGGTTGAAGCAGATTTACAAGGCGCATCATCCGCGCGCTTGAAGCGCGGGGGACCTGGGACCCTATTGCGGTTGCCTCTGCGGCGGTCAGCGCGGGCATTCAGAATCCGAAGGAGCACGATGCCAGACTATATGTTTTTGCTGGAAAGCCGGCTATCACCTGAGCAGCGAGCGGCCATGATGCGCGTGCAGGAGCTGTCGGCCGCGATGGGATTCAACGTGTATCTGACGGGCGGAACGGTGCGCGACCTTGTTACGGGCGCTTCGCTGCGCGATCTTGATTTCACCGTGGAAGGGAACCCTTCCAAGATCGCGCGCGAACTGGAAAAGGGCGGAGCGAAAATTCTCTCCGAGGATGAAAAATACCGTCAGGTGGAGATTCTCTTCGCTGGGGACGTTGACGGGAGCATATCGGCGGCGCGCGACGACCATTATGTGCGGCCGGGGACGCGGCCTGAGATTCGGTGGTCGACGATTATGGAGGATTTGCGGCGGCGGGATTTCTCCTTGAATGCGATTGCTATTTCTCTGAATCCGGCTTCGCGTGGATTGCTGCTGGACCCGACCAATGGGCTGTCGGACATTGAACGCGCGGAAGTGCGGGCGTTGACAATTCACAGCTTCACGAATCAGCCGGGGCGGCTGCTCCGAGTGCTGCGCTTTGCGGCGCGGATGGGCTTCAAAATCGAGGCGCGGACTCAGGAATGGTTTGAGCTGGCCATCGAGCGCGAATTGAACAAGACCATTGCGCCGGAAGAAGCGGGAGCGGAATTGCGGGCCGTCGCGCGTGAGGAGCGGCCTGCCGTTGTGCTGAAAGCGTGGGAAGAGCACGATCTGCTCGAAGCGATTCATGTTGGGCTGGCGAAGCGGCATCCGGATTACGAAGCGATTTCGCGGCTGATGAAAGTGCGCGAAGATTTGTTCACGGCGGGAGTTCGCCCGAAGCTGGCGACGCCGATGATGCTGGCGGTACTGGGGAAGCTCAAGGATCGCGAGCAGGGCAGCGTGCTCTCCAAAGCGGGATTCCGTTCCGCGGAAGTCGATGCGATTCTGGGTTTTGAAAAAGAGGTGCAAGCGGACCAGAAGGAATTGACCGGCAAGAAGCTGAATGCGCCCATCGACGCCTACAAGTTTCTGGAAAGGCTTCCGGTGGAAAAAATTGCGTACATCCTGGCGGAATCGAACAACTCGGGAGCGCTTTCGAAGATTCGTGCTTACCTGCACAAATGGCGGCCGATTCGGAGCGGTATTCCCATGGTTGCGAACGAACTGGAAGCTTTAGGATTTGCGCGAGGGCCGAAATTTGACGCGATTGTGGAGCAAGTTTTTGGGATGCAGCTTACGGGACGAGGGAAGACTCCGGAAGAGCGGGTTAAGATTTTGCGCAAATTGTCCGGAATAAAAGAGCCGCCCAAGAAAAAAGAAAAAGAGAAAAAACCGGCGAAGATCGGGGAAAAACATGCGGCACCGGCCGCGGCCGTTGCTGCTGCTCCGCCGGCGGCAAAGGGCGCGCCCGCCAAGGTGGCGCCAGCGCACGGTCCTGGAAACAAGAATCACCCTGTCCTGCTCAAGCAGGCTGCTAAACACAAGGCGGCAAGGGAGCAAGCCAAGCATGGGGCGTCCGGCAAAAAGAGCAGCGGCCGGAAATAGTTCCAGCGCGACGAAAACGGAGCCTGTGAATATCTTGCGAATGCGATTCGCAATTCTCGCGCGAGCGTTCTAGAATCGAGTTCCATGGGTCAACCGCAGTTTGTCCATCTTCACGTTCATACGGATTTCAGTCTCCTCGACGGGGCGTGCGAAACGTCCGAGCTGCTCGACGAAGCGTCGCGGCAGAAGATGCCCGCGGTGGCGATCACGGACCACGGCAATTTGTTTGCTGCCGCTAATTTTTTCAATGAAGCGAGCAAGCGCGACGTAAAGCCGATCATCGGTTGCGAAGTTTACGTGGCCAAAGGCAGCCGCCACGACCGAGGAGAAAAAACAAACGGAGCCAATGGACAGGACCGCGGCGCCGAAGCGGAGCCGGGGACGCGCGGGAGCAACCATCTGGTGCTTCTTTGCGAGAACCTGGAGGGGTATCACAATCTCATCAAGCTGGTGTCTTCGGGGTTTCTGGAAGGCTTCTACTACAAGCCGAGAATCGACTACGACCTTCTTGCGAAACACAACCGGGGATTGATTGCGCTGTCGGCGTGCCTTCGGGGACCTGTGACCGAAGCGGTGGTTGACGAAAAGTTCGACCTTGCTCGCGAGAATGCGTACCGGCTGCGAGACGTTTTCGGTAAAGGCAATTTCTTTCTGGAGATTCAGGATCAGGGGCTGGAGATTGAGCAAGGCGTGAATCGCGAGCTTGTGCGGCTGTCGAAGGAGACGGGGATTCCGCTGGTGGCGACGAACGACTGCCACTATCTGCATCACGGCGATGCTCATGCGCAGGAAGTTTTGCTGTGCATTCAGACCGGGAAGACGATGAGCGACGCGCATCGCATGAAATTTCAGACGGATCAGTTTTACTTTAAGACGGCTGCCGAGATGGCTCAGGTGTTCGGGGAGCTTCCAGATGCTTTGAGCCGAACTGTGGACATCGCTGCGCGCTGTAACGTCAAGATTGAACGTATTCCAAACCCGTTTCCGGAGTTTAAGGTCCCCGAGGGACATACCGCCGGGAGCTATTTTGAGAGAGTTGTACGCGAGGGGTTTGCCACGCGCGTGCCTAACCTGGAGCGGCTGGCACAGCAAGGGTTGCTGCACAATCCGCTGGCGGAATATGAGCGGCGGCTGTCGTCTGAAATCGAAATGATCAAGAAGATGCGCTATGAGGGCTACTTTTTGATTGTTTGGGATTTTATTCATTACGCGCGGACGCAGGATGTGCCTGTCGGGCCGGGGCGTGGTTCGGCTGCGGGTAGCCTCGTTAGCTATGCGTTGCGCATTACCGACGTGGATCCGCTTCAGTACAACCTGCTCTTTGAGCGGTTTCTGAATCCTGAGCGTGTTTCGCTGCCGGATATTGATATTGATTTCTGCATGCGGCGGCGCGGCGAAGTCATCGAGTACGTCACGCAGAAATACGGGCGAGAGAACGTCGCGCAGATCATCACGTTCGGCACGATGGCTGCCAAGGCCGCCGTTAAAGACGTTGGGCGCGCGATGGACATCCCTTACGGGGAAGTGGACAAGCTGGCGAAGCTGATTCCCACGACTCTGGGCATCGATTTGGAGACGGCTCTTGCGGAGGCGCCACAACTCAAAGCGGCAATCAATAGCGACGAAAAGCTGAAGGATTTGATGGCCGTGGCGCTGCGGCTGGAAGGACTGGCGCGGCATGCTTCGACGCACGCGGCCGGGGTGGTTATTTCGCCGCGACCGGTTACGGATATTGTCCCGGTTTACAAGACGAACCGGGATGAAATCACGACGCAGTACGACATGAATGCGCTCGAGCGCATTGGCCTGCTGAAGATGGATTTTCTTGGGCTGACGACGCTTACGGTGTTACAGGACACCGTGCAGATGATTGCCAAGAATCGCGACGTGAAGGTTGATAGTGATAATTTGACTTTGGACGACGCGGATACTTACAAACTTTTTGCACGGGGCGACACTACTGCCATTTTTCAGTTTGAGTCGCATGGCATGCGGGACATTCTGCGACGCTACCAGCCTACGCGCATCGAGGACTTGACCGCTTTGAACGCCCTTTATCGGCCGGGGCCGATTCAGGGCGGTATGATCGACGATTTTATTAATCGCAAGACTGGGAAGACCAAAGTCAGCTACGAATTGCCGCAACTGAAGGGCATTCTTGAAGAGACTTACGGCGTCATCCTGTATCAGGAACAGGTGATGCAGATCGCGAATTTGCTGGCGAGTTTTTCGCTTGGCGAAGCGGACATTTTACGCCGCGCGATGGGCAAAAAGAAAAAAGAGGAGATGGCGGCCCAGCGCGCGAAGTTCATGGCGGGTTGCTTGACGAACAAGATTCCAGAGAAGAAAGCCGACCGTATTTTTAATTTGATGGAAGAGTTCGCAGGCTACGGGTTCAACAAATCGCACTCCTGCGCGTATGCTTTGCTTGCTTACCAGACCGCTTATCTGAAGACACACTACCCGGTGGAATTCATGGCTGCGCTGCTGACTTCAGAAACGGGCAACGCGGAAAAAGCGGTGAAGTACATCAACGAAGCGCGGGGCATGAGCATTGCGATTTTGCCGCCCGATGTGAACGAGAGTGATCTTTACTTTACGCCGATTGGGGAATCCATTCGATTTGGGCTCGCGGCCATCAAAAACGTTGGGGAGAACACCGCGAAGGCTGTCCGGGATTCGCGATTGAGCACAGGCAAGTTCACGACGCTCTACGATTTGTGCGAACGCATTGAAGCACGCTTTCTGAACAAGCGCGTGTTTGAGAGCCTCATCAAGTCCGGGGCGCTGGATTCACTCGGTCCCCGCGAGTCCATGCTGGCCTCCGTGGATGACGCGCTGGCGGCGGTACAACGGGCCTCGCGGACGCGCGAATCGGGGCAGCACGGATTGTTTGGCACAGCCGCGGCGCCTGCGCCGATACTGTTCGAGCTGCATGAAGCTGAGCCTTGGGGCGAAGCTGAGCGCCTTGCCAGCGAGTACGCGATGCTTGGCTATTACGTGTCCGGGCATCCGTTGGCCAAGTACGCTTCGCGCTTGCAGGAGATGAAATGCGTTTCCATCGATCAAGTCGAGGGACAGCGCAACGGCAAGGAAATCACGGTGGCGGCGCTCGTCGTCGGCGTAAGGCCTATGCGGACAAAAAAAGGCGCGCGCTGGGCCATCTATACGATTCAGGACATGACTGGTGTGCAGGAGATGCTCACATTTCCGGAGAGTTTTGCGAAGCTGGAACAGATGCTTAAGCCGGGCACGCCGTTGTTGCTGAAAGCGCGGGTGCAGGTGGAAGAGGCGGGTACGCGGCTCTCTTTGCAGGATGCTGCGCGGCTGGGCGATCTTGCCGAGCGGCCCGTTGCTTCGGGTTTGCGTATCCGAATGAAACTTGAAGATTTAAACGATGGGCTGCTGGACCGACTGGAAGAGATACTATCTTCGTATCGAGGTTCGAGCCTGGTCTCGCTTGATCTCTGTGCGACCGGCGGAGCGACCGCAACCATGCAAGTCGAACAGCGTGTGCGAACTTGCCCCGAACTGATTGCGGCAATCCGGGAGACTTTTGGCGAGCAGTCGATTGATATGGTCATGTAATGAAATCCAAAGACAAAGCAAAGAACCCGGCCGCGCAGGCGAACCGTCAAACCGAGATTGAGCGTCTGGAGAAGGACGTCGAGGAGCTTCGTCATCTCGCTGGGAACGAGGATGCCGACGCGGAGCTCGAGCGCATTCGGCAGCAAGTGGCCGAGTTGCGCAAGGAGTTTTACAGCCACCTCGGCCCCTGGCAGCGCGCGCAGATTGCGCGGCACCAGCAGCGGCCCTACACGCTGGACTACGTCGGGATGCTCTTCACGGACTTTGTCGAATTGCACGGCGACCGCGGATATGGCGACGACAAAGCATTGATTACCGGACTGGCAAAATTTCATGGACGGCCTGTGGCCATTATTGGCCACCAAAAGGGCCGCGATACCAAGCAGCGTTTGCAGCGCAACTTTGGCCAGCCGAAGCCGGAAGGCTATCGCAAGGCGCTCCGCATCATGCAACTTGCAGCGAAGTTTGGCCGGCCGATTTTTACGTTCATTGATACGCCGGGAGCTTATCCGGGGATTGACGCCGAAGAGCGCGGGCAAGCGGAAGCCATCGCGCGAAACTTGCGGGAGATGGCGCGGCTTCCGGTTCCAATCATTTGCACGGTGACCGGCGAAGGCGGCTCTGGCGGTGCGCTGGCGATTGCCGTCGGTGACTGCGTGAATATTCTGGAGAATAGTTTTTATTCGGTGATTTCCCCGGAGGGCTGCGCGGCGATCATGTGGCGCGACGCGTCCAAGGCGGAAACCGCGGCCACCGCTCTGAAAATCACCTCGAAAGATTTGAAAGAGCTCGGCATCGTGGACGAAATCATCCCCGAACCCGAAGGTGGTGCTCACGTTGACCCGGAGTCTGCGGCGCAGTCGCTCGGGGAAGTGCTGGACCGCCAATTGGTGGCGCTGACCAATCAGTCCACGAACGAAGTGCTTGCCAACCGATACGAAAAGTTCAGAAAGATGGGGCAATTCTTCGATTTCGTCAATTGAACCGCAACTTTGGGCGTTTTTAAAGCCTCTTTCTACCCCTTAGCACATTCGCAACTCCTTGGAGACCAATCGTTGTCGCCTGCCGGGACGGGGGCTACTCTGGATAAGCAAACACTAGAGTGATCCGGCTCGGGGCAACTTCTTCTGCGCTCATTCGGCAACCCGTCCTCGGAGGACAGGACTTCATAATGTCGGAACCTTTTCGCCCGTATGAAAAACTCGTGGACATCACCGTTATGGGCAAGAAGTTCCAGGTGCCGGAACGCAACTCGCTTCTGAGATGCTTCCAGTTCATCAGCCCGGAGACGATTCCGTATGGGCGTTTTTGCTGGAATCAGGATTGCCAGTATTGCCGTGTGTCCTGCCAGTTGCCGGACGACGATGAGCCTCGGGAGATGCTGAGCTGCAAGTTCATCGTTATGGCGGGGATGGAAATCACCGAACTGAGCCAGGAATTGAAGTGGTGCCTCCGGTCCAAGCTGCCTGAGGATGCCGCGGTTTCCTCCTAAGATTCCATAAACTCGATTGTAGAAAATCCTTCGCGGGCGCAACTTTTACCGTGCGCGAGGGTTTACAGCCAGTGAACCAGCTAACATTGCGCGACGGCGGCTGTGCGACGCCAAAACCCAAATTACCATCCCCGGCGCACAGCCGCCGCCGTCGCTATACGAGTTTCTGTCCGTAAATTGCCAATCTCTTGAGCCGGTTTATAAGCCGGGATCGGCAGATTTGCACTCCTTCCGCCACTCGACTACGATTCTTTCTTGCAATCGATGACTACTACTTCTTTACCGTGCGACGGTTGCGGGCAGATGGCGTCGCCTGAACACATTGCGCGGCGCCTTCAGCGCCTGGAATGGACTACGCGATATCGCCCTGTTCACATAAGCGCGCTGCTCATGGGAGGCGTTTCTCCTTCCGCCGATGGCGACTTTTTATACGCGGGAAAATTTGACGGCGAGGCCGGCCGTTTACTGGAGGCTGCCGGAATCTCTGCTGCTGGTAAATCGCCCGAAGCGGTCCTCGCGGAATTTCAAAAACGCGGATTTTTTCTGACGCATGTTCTGGAATGCCCCGTGGAGAACGGTCTGACTGGAAGTTGCGCCAGCGATACGCTGCTGTCGCATCGCGTTCCACAGGTGATGGCGCGCATTCGCCGGTCGCTGAAGCCCAAGCGCGTCGTCTTGATTTCAGGGCTGCTTGCGCCGCTCGTGACGCAATTAGCAGCCGCCCAACTGGGGTGCCCCGTGATTCTTGACCGAGGCAAGCCGTTTGGTTTGGACGCCCCCGGCTACGCCCAGGCGGTTCCCCTTTTGAGTCAGGCGCTTAGCGCGTCTACGTGATGTGGCGCACAGGCACCTTCCTGCGTTCGCTAGTACCTTAGAACATGCAAGGACAGGTAGTCTCGCCAAGCGGCTGGTGATAGAATTCGAGCAGAGTAATCGTTGCCCGGTCGAGGGAGCTGCATCGTGAAGAAACAAGCAAAATTTGGAATCGGTGTTGGCGTGATTGTGGTCTCCATGGGTTTTCTGGCTTGGCTCGGGTATGGAGAGAGCAAGACGTACTATCACACGATCGCGGAGCTTCAGACGCTCAAAGGCTCTGAACTATCACATCGGATTCGCGTTGGCGGCAACGTGGCGCCCGGCAGCATCCGCCATTTAGCGGGGCGCGTGGATTTTGTGCTGGAAGGGGAAGGGAAGTCTCTGCCCGTTAGTTATATGGGCAGCGACCCTCTGCCGGACACTTTCGTTGATAAGTCGCAGGCGCTGGTGGAAGGGCGCGCCACTGCGGATGGGCGTTTTGTCGCAGAGGTTGTGCAAGCGAAGTGCGCGTCCAAGTATGAAGCGGCTCCGGGGGGAACCGCGGTGCCTCCTTCCAGCGCAGTGAAAAGCAGTATGTAGGAGCCCGGCTTGGCCGGGGGATAGGCGGAGTCCCCGTGGATGTATTCGGTTCGTTCGCTCTGGTCCTAGCGTTCATTTGTGCGGTGTATGCATTCGTTGGCGGAATTGCGGCCATTGTTACGCGGCATCCGCTGCTCGTCAAAAGCGCGAGACAGTCGGGAATTGCCACTTGCTGCCTGATTTTTATTGCTACCTTCAGTATCGAATATCTCTTCTTCAGCGACAACTTCGCCTCGGCTTATGTCGTATCGCACAGCAATCGAGCCCTTGATACGTTTTACAAGATTGGGGCTTTGTGGGCAGGCCAGGAAGGCTCGCTGCTTTTTTGGAGCTTTCTGCTGGCCATTTATGTTTTCTCGGTATTGGTCGCCTACAGGAACAAAAACGGCGAGTTGATGCCGTATGTGGGCGTGATTCTTGCCGGAGTTCAAATTTTCTTCCTGACGCTCAACAATTTCGTGGCTAGCCCGTTCAAGGCGCTAGCCGTGCCGGGAGCTAATGGGGCGATGGAGTTTGTCGCTCGCAGCGATGGGAATGGACTGACGCCGCTTCTCCAGTACCCGGAGATGGTAATCCATCCGCCAAATCTATATTCGGGTTACACCGGCTTCACGATTCCGTTCGCGTTTGCTCTGGCTGCTCTTCTGGCGCGTTATCCGGGCGAAAAGTGGATACATCTGACGCGCAAGTGGACGATGATCGCCTGGTGTTTTCAAAGTGCGGGCATTCTTCTTGGCGCGCATTGGGCTTACGCGGTTCTCGGTTGGGGCGGCTACTGGGGCTGGGACCCCGTGGAAAATGCTTCGCTGCTGCCTTGGCTGACCGGGACGGCGTTTTTGCACTCCGTGATGATGCAGGAAAAGCGCGGCATGATGAAAGTGTGGAACGTGTGGCTGGTGTTCTCCACGTTTCTGCTGTGCATAACGGGGACGTTCCTGACACGCAGCGGCGTCGTAAGTTCGGTGCACGCGTTTGCGCAATCCAATATTGGCCACTGGTTTGTCGGCTTTCTCGTGGTTATTCTCGCGACGTGCCTGGTGGCTTACGTCAAAAATCGGGACTATCTTAAGAGCGAGAATCAACTCGATTCGATCGTTTCGCGCGAATCCAGCTTTCTCTTTAACAATTTGATTTTGCTGGTTTCGTGCGTTGCCGTTCTGGCTGGGACGCTGTTTCCGGTTTTGTCGGAGGCGGTTTCGGGCTCGAAGATCAGCGTTGGCGCGCCGTTTTTTAACAAGGTCAATATCCCGCTTGGCCTTTTCCTTCTTTTTCTGACTGGAGTTGGGCCGCTGCTTGCGTGGCGAAAGACTTCGGCGGAGAGCTTGAAGCGCAATTTTGCATGGCCGCTGATACTTGGGCTCATTGGGGGCGTGATTCTCTTTCTCGCGGGCATGCGCGAGGTCTACGCTCTGATCTGTTTCGCGCTGTGCATCTTTGTGACGGCCACGATTTTCATGGAGTTTTACCGGGGCGCGAAGGTCATTCGGACGCGCTCTGGCGCATCGTTTCTCACTTCTGCTATTGAGCTGACCATGCGCAATACGCGGCGCTATGGCGGGTACATCGTGCACATGGGCATGGTGCTGATCTTCATCGGGTTGGCCGGCGCAGCTTTTAAGCAAGACGTGCAGAAAGAAATGCAGCCTGGCTCGTCGATGCAGCTCGGGAAATACACGATGGTCTTGCAGGGCCTCGATACAAAGCCGGAAGCGAACTACACTGGACATCGCCTGATCATGGAAGTTTTCGTGGCAAACAAACCCATTATGATGCTGTATCCGGAGCGCCGAGAGTTCGAGACGAATGGCGAGACCGGGACGATGGTGGCGATCTATTCGACACTGCGCGAGGATTTGTACGTGGTCTATGCGGGGCAAAGCCCAGCGGGTACGAACTTGCCGGTCATTCACGCCTACCTGAACCCGCTAGTGAAGTGGATTTGGTTTGGCGGCGTGATTGTTGTGTTTGGCACGCTGGTGGCGCTGATGCCGAACCGGCGCGCCGTGCTGGTTTTGTCGGGCGCCGGCGCAAAGCAGCCTGCGGGGGATCAACTCGTACACGGAATGAGACCGTCCGTTACGATGAGAGAAGGCCATGATTAGGAAGTCGAAGAGGAAGCGCGCCCTTTTGCCCAGTTTGCTTGCCGCATTGTGCTTTGCGGGCACTCTCCCTCTCTTGCCGGCCTTCGGCGATGGCCAGCCTCTCGATCATGCTCACCAGTTGGGGATGAAGGTTCGCTGTATGTGCGGCGGCTGCAACGATTCGGCCGGCGGATGTTATCACGTGGGGGGAGCATTCTCAGGTCCTTGCGACACCGCAAAGGGTATGCTGAAGACCATTGACGCGCGGATTGCCAAGGGAGACTCCGACGATCTGATCGTTCAATCGTTTGTGCAGGACTATGGGCAGGTTGTTCTTACCGAGCCGCCGCACAGCGGTTTTGCCGGACTCGCGTGGTGGATTCCGGTTGTGGCGCTCGCCGCGGGGCTGGGTCTGGTGCTCGCGGTCATTTCGCGGTGGCGCAAGCGGATTACGCCTGTGCCGGCCCTGGCGGGAGCGGGGGGCGTACCGGGGATTTCCAGTGAACTGCTTGAGCGCGCGCGTGCGCAAGCTGCGCGCGATACTGAGGATTAAATATTTTGACCGTGTTTTCATTCGCCGCCATTTTTCTGATTGCCTCCGCGGATTGGGCCGTTCTTGGCGCGTCCCTGGCGCTGGCCGTGGCCACGGCCCTCTTCATATTTTTTATTCAGCCCGATGCATCCGACCTTGCGCCGCGGCGCTCGAAGCTGGATCAATTGCTCGAGAGGCGCGACACTATCTACGATAATTTGCGCGACTTGCGGTTTGAGTTTCGTTCGGGAAAATATGCTGAGAATGACTACGAAGCGATGAAGACCTCTCTGGAGAACGAAGCCGCGCTAGTGCTCGCGGAGATAGACGAGATTACCGAGTCGCAGGTACGGCGGCCGCGGGGCATCAAGCCGGCGGCTTCGGGCCAGGGTGCGCAATGAGCGCGCGGCTGGGTTTGGTTGCTGCGTTGGCTTTATCGTTGCTCCTGTCGCTAACTTCTGCTTACGGAGCTACCGTTCACGGCACCGTGAAAAACGGCACGACCGGCAAACCTGCCGCGGACGTCGAGGTCATTCTCATTCAGTTGCAGGGCGGGATGCAGCCGGTGCTCAACTCGAAGACCGATGCGCAAGGTCAGTTCACGTTTGACTATCCGTCCATCGGCGCGCAGCCTATGCTCGTTCGCGCGGTCTACAAGGGAGTGAATTTTCATCAGCCGCTGCCGCCCGGACGGAACGAAATTGAAGTTGAGGTTTTCGAGCCGTCGCGCGATCCCAAGACCATCTCGGTCGATACGCGGTTCGTCATTTTCCAACCGAACGGCGCGACCTTGGTTGTGGGAGAAGAGTATGCCATCAAGAACTCTTCGCAGCCTGCGCAAGCCTTTTTTCGTGCAGACGGCAACTTCGACTTTACTTTGCCGGATGGCGGGAGCCTGAAGCAGGTCGCGGCGCAGGGACCTGCGGGGATGCCCGTCGTGCAAGCTCCGATTGATCACGGGAAGAACAAGTACAGCGTCGCGTTTGCTTTCCGCCCAGGCGAAAACAGTGTGCGCTACTCGTACGAGCTGCCGTATCCCGGGAACGCGGCCTCCGTGAAACTGCCGACCGTTTATCCTGGCGCGCGTCTGGTGGTGGTCGCGCCTCCCACGGTGCAGATTACCGGCGAAGGCTTGCAGCCGAGTGGGCAAGAGCAGGGCATGAGTCTTTACAGCCGTGACGGGCTCGCGGCGAATTCCACTTTCATGGTCAGTGTATCGGGTACGGCGCCACCTCCTGGCAACAGCGATTCCGACGCTGGATCGGGCCCGCAGAATCGCGAAACGCAGCAAGGCGGCGATCCGTCTGCCGGAGTGGCCATTCAAGCCGTGCCCGGCCGTCTGGATGCTTTGAAATGGCCCCTTGTTGGCGGATTTCTGTGCGTGTTTGCTCTGCTGGCGATTATTCTTGCGCGTCGGCCGGTGGTTGCCGTTGCGGGTGACCCGTCAGACGGAGTTGCGCCGCCTCCTGCGAGGACCGCTAAGAACTTTTCGAAGGCGCCGGTTGCGGTTACTGTTCCTCCTGCCAGCAGCGCAAATCTGGCGGCTGTGGATGCGGCGGTTGGCACGAGCCTCGACGCGCTGAAGGACACGCTTTTCCGGCTCGAATTGCGCCGTCAGGCTGGGACGATCTCTGAGGATGAGTACAACCAGGAACGTGCCCGCGCGGAAAAGGTCTTGCGCGATCTTGTGCGAGGCTGAAGGGTGACGGCTCCGGCATTTTCTCCTTCAGGGCTTCGCTTTGAAAACATCGACAAGCGTTATGGTGGACTCTACGCCCTGCGGAGAGTTTCGCTGACCATCGCACCGGGAGAGTGCGTTGTTTTTGCCGGCCGCAACGGTTCCGGCAAAACGACGCTATTGCGAATCGCGGCTCAATTGGTGAGACCGAGTGCAGGAAGCTTGAGCTTTTCGGGAGCAGCAAACGCGGGCCGCCCGGGCTTCGTTGCGCATGCCACGATGGTTTACGACGAATTGACTCCCGAAGAAAACCTTCTTTTGTTCGCGCGGCTGCAGGGAACGCCGCAGCCAGAAAATCGCGTCGCAGCTTTGCTCGAGGAAGTTGGTTTGGCCGAACGCCGCGAATCGCTTGTCCGGACGTTCTCCCGGGGAATGCGCCAGCGCGTGGCCATTGCCCGCGCCTTGTTACACGAGCCCGCCATTCTTTTGATGGATGAGCCGGCCACGGGCCTCGATCCTCAGGGTGTTGGGTGGCTTGCGGAGACACTGCACCGGCTGCGCGACTCTGGCCGCACTATTCTGATGAGCCTGCACGGCGAATCGGAGATTTCTTCGCTGGGCACTCGCGCCATCCGGCTGGACGCCGGCTCCGTCGTTGCGGACACGCGCACAGGCGCGACGTTTCGTTCCATTCTCACTTTTGCTGACGCCTGAATGAGCCTGCTCTCCAACACCGCCGTCTTGCTTGGAAAGGAGCTGCGCACGGAGTTCCGGTCGCGCGAACTGCTGACCACCACGTTCGTTTTCATCCTGACAATCATCGTACTTTTCAGCCTTACATTTGACCCGACTTCCGACGAATCACGGCGGTTTGCTCCCGGGCTGCTCTGGCTGGCGTTTCTCTTTGCATCTTCCCTGATGCTGCAGCCGTGCTTTCTGCGCGAGCAGCTGAATGACACCTTGAGCGCCTTGCGGCTTTCTGTCAGCGACCCCTTTGCCATTTTTCTGGCCAAGCTCGCAGCGAACACACTGTTCTTGTTGCTGACGGAACTGTTGCTGCTCCCGTTTTTTACCGTGATGTACAACGTTCCGGTGCTGCGGGTGCTGCATTGGCTGGTCCTTGTCTTTTTTCTGGCGAGCCTGGGAATCTCCATTGCCGGGACGGCGCTTTCTGCCATCTCTGCGCAAGCGCGCATGAGGGAACTGTTGTTGCCGCTGCTCATGCTCCCGCTCTTGACGCCGATTCTTGTGGCCAGCGCGGAGGTCACTAGAGCGCTGCTGGACCGTGATCCTGCTGTGCTCTGGCAGGGAATAGGGTTTATAGCCGTCTTCGACGTGGTTTTTTTGACGGCGATATGGCTTTTCGGCGAATATCTTCTGGAGGAGTGAAGGAGCATGGGGAAACGCGCGATTAGCGGTGCAATCGTAGTCTTTCTGATGGGCGCGGCGGCTTATGCTTCTTTTTATATCGCCCCAGAAGAGAAAACCATGCATGTGCTGCAGCGGATTTTCTATTTCCACGCTGCCACCGCGTGGGCCGGCATGACCGGCCTATTCATCGGCTTCGTGGCAAACCTCATGTACGTCTGGCGCCGCGAAGAAAAGTGGGATGCGCTTGGCGTAGCTTGTGCAGAAGTGGGTTTGGCGTGCTTTACCGTTGTGCTTATCACCGGGCCCATTTGGGCCAAGCCGGCGTGGGGAATTTATTGGACGTGGGACGCGCGGCTTACTTCCACTTTTATCCTTTGGCTTCTTTACATTTCGTACCTGCTCCTGCGTACTTTAGTTGAAGAACCTGACCGGCGGGCGCTTCTGAGCGCGCTTTTCGGGATCTTTGCTTTCATTGATGTGCCTATCGTTTTTGGCGCGATTCGCTGGTGGCGGACGCAGCATCCGGCTCCGGTCATAATGGGAGGGCCTGGTTCCAGTCTTGAACCAACCATGCTGAAGGTGTTCTTTTTCAGCGTGTTTGCGCTCCATTGCCTGGTGGCGTTCCTGATTGCCGAACGCTACCGATTGGAGAAATTGCGCGGCGAGTTTGAGATCGTTCGCCGGGAGGCCGAAGCACTATGAGCAGCCTGAATAGCGTGTTCGCCGCCTATGTCCTTGGCTGGGCGGTGTTCTTTGTTTTCTACCTCACGGTGGCGAAACGGACGTCGGCGCTTGGAAAAGAAATCGAGCGCTTGAAGGACTCGCTGAACCGAGGGAAATAGTTGGCCAGAAAGAAAAAAGTCGGCATTGTGATGTTCCAGCTCGGCGGGCCGGATTCGCTCGAAGCTGTTGAGCCCTTTTTGCTTAATTTATTTCTTGATCCGGACATTATTCCCATGGGGCCGCTTGGTTTTTTGCGGCGGCCGCTGGCGAAGCTCATTTCCTCGCGGCGTTGCGTTCCAGTCCGTGGCAAGTACGCAGAGATTGGCGGACGGTCGCCGATTGGGGCTTTGACGGAGCGCCAACGCGTCGCGCTTGCGGAAGCGTTATCGCCGGAGATTGATCCAGTTGCGGTTGTTGCCATGCGGTATTGGAAGCCGTTCACGGCGGACGCGGTTGAGGCGCTGCGCAAAGCTGGGCCCGTCGATGAGATTGTGCTCCTGCCGCTTTATCCGCATTTTTCTTACGCTACGACCTTGAGCAGCCTGAAAGAATGGAGGCGCGTCTACGGGCCTGCCGAGGGCAAGCCCCCGGAGCGGACCGTGAGCCAGTTTTACGACCATCCGCTTTATATTCAGGCGGTTGCGCAGCGTATCGGGTCGGTGCTGCGGCAGTTTGTGGATAGCTCGCGTATTCAGCTGATCTTCAGCGCGCATGGTTTGCCGATGAGTCTCGTCGAAAAAGGCGATCCTTACCCGCAACATATTGAGAGCACGGTTCGACTGGTTTGCGAAGAAGGGAAGAAGCAATTCCTCGGCTGGCCTGTGAACCATTTGCTTTGTTACCAGAGCCGCGTTGGCCCGGCGAAGTGGCTTCAACCGCCTTTGACGACGACGATAGAGGAACTTGGCCGCAAAGGCGTCAAGGAAGTGCTCGTTGTGCCCATTTCCTTTGTGACGGAGCACATTGAAACCTTGCACGAAATCAACATCGAGGCGCGCGAAGAGGCTGAGAAGTTGGGCGTCGAGGTTTTTCGGATGATGCCGGCGGTTGGCGACTCGCGTCTATTCATTGCGGCACTCAAGGATCTTGTTCTTCGAGCCGTCGGACTCGCGCCAGAGTCGCAGACTGAGCAAGTTTCTTCGACAGCCTCGTAGCAAAATCTCCTAGACCTTAGAGCCCTGCTCCGACATCTATACTTTCGGGTCCAAAAAGAGCACGAAATTCAGCATTGCGCTATAATCCGGCTTCGAAACAGACGTTATGAAAACCACTTATCACCCGGGAGTGCACCGGTTCGCGGTCTTTACCGTTTGCTGGACGGTACTTCTGTTGATCGCTGGAGCTTTGGTGACCTCGAACGACGCAGCGCTTTCCGTGCCGGATTGGCCTAAGTCCTTTGGCACTTGGACGCCTGCGATGGTTGGTGGCGTGTTTTACGAGCACTCGCATAGGGTAATTGCCGGTGTTCTGGGCGTGTTGACGCTCATTCTGGCTGTTGCGATCTGGATGAAAGAGGAGCGCCGTTGGCTGCGCTGGTTTGCCGTCATTGCCGTCGGCGGAATCGTGGCGCAGGCGATTCTTGGCGGACAGGTCGTGATTCAGTTGCTGCATTACTGGCTGCCGGTCTGGCATGCGTGCTTTGCGCAGATCATGTTTGGGGCGCTTTTGAGCATTGCGGTTTTCACGAGCAAGTGGTGGGTATCGGACCAGGCCCAGTTGGAAGATCGAGGTTCGCCTTCGATTCGTTCGCTGGCCTTGATAAACGCCATTGTGATTTTTCTTCAGGTCTTCTTGGGAGCGGGATTCCGGCATCTGGAAATTCCGATCTGGCCTCACGCGGCTGGGTCGCTGTTTGTGCTTACTACCGTTATTTGGACAGCCGTGGCGCTTCGGAAGCGATTTGAGAGCTCGCCGGAACTGACGAAGATGCGGATTTTGCTGCACTCTGTCTTTGGCTTGCAGTTTTTGCTGGGAATCGGGGCGTATTGGTCGCGGATCGCGACCGCGCAAGCGCCACAACCGATGCCGGTCATGGTTTCGCTAACCGTGATTCACACGGTTGTTGGAGCGCTGCTGTTTGCCGTGTCGATTCTGACGATTCTGCTTTGCTATCGGTTGGTGCCGCGGGACGGGGAAGTCGCGGTTTCGTCGCGCGGACAGGTGGCCATCTGATGAGCACGGCGCGCACGACGGAGATCACGCTGTCGTCGCGGGCCAGTGCTTATGTTGCGCTGACGAAGCCAGATGTTTCCTTTCTGGTGTTGATGACCACGGCCGCGGGCTACTACATGGGCGCGCGAGGGGCGGTGGATTGGTCGCGCCTGATCCAGACGGTTTTCGCCACGCTGCTGATTGCCGCGGGCACGGCTACGCTGAATCATTACATCGAGCGTGATTCAGATCGGTTCATGCGACGCACGGCGTCGCGCCCCTTGCCTAGCGGCCAGCTACACCCGCGCGAAGCGCTCTGGTTTGGTGTGATTCTTTGTGTGGCGGGGGCCATCGATCTGTACTTCACGGCGGGCTTTCTCGCTTGCGGCCTTGGCGTTCTGACGTGCCTGAGCTATTTGCTTGCCTACACGCCCCTCAAGAAACGGACAGTCTGGGCGACTTTTGTCGGTGCCTTTCCGGGAGCGATTCCTCCAATGATTGGCTGGGTCGCAGCGACGGGTACTTTAGACCGCGGAGCATGGTTGCTCTTTGCCATTCTTTTCCTGTGGCAGTTCCCGCACTTTTACGCTATCGCCTGGATGTACCGCGAGGATTACGCGCGCGCCGGCATTCTGATGCTGCCGGTAGTGGACCGCGACGGCACGCGCACTTTTCGCCAGATAATTTTGACGTCGATTGCACTCGTGGGAGTCAGCCTGTTGCCCGCCGTCACGGGACTGGTTGGCGTGCGCTACTTTTTCGGCGCGCTTGTGCTCTCTACCGCGTTGGTGCAAGTTTGCGTGTGGGCCGCCAGTGCGAAAACCAATGTCCGCGCCAAGTGGCTCATGCACGCCACGGTGCTGCACATTCCTTTGCTTCTGGGTTTAATGGTCTTTGACAAAATTCCGCGCTGAGCCCCTTCACGAGGAAGGACAACCGCCAGTTCATGTTTTCACAAGCCGCGCTCAACGCATCCCTCAACGGCACCAGCGCGATTCTGCTGGCCTGCGGCTATGCGGCCATCCGGAACGGCAAAATGAAGGTGCACAGAGCCTTCATGATTGCGGCGTTCTCGGTTTCCACGCTCTTTCTGATTTCGTACGTGATCTACCACATCCGAATCCACGGCAGTATTCATTTTAAAGGGCAAGGCTGGATTCGCCCGGTTTATTTCACACTGCTGCTGTCCCACACCGTGCTCGCCATCGTCATCGTGCCAATGATACTGATCACATTGCGCCGAGCGTGGCTCGAGAAATTCGATCGGCACCGAGCGATCGCGCGCTGGACGCTGCCGTTATGGTTCTACGTCTCGGTCACCGGAGTGATCGTCTACGTTCTTCTCTATCAGGTTTATGCGCCCGCAGGCTAAGCGCAGAGTGATCTCGTCGAAGTAAATCGTACGCAAAAAAGCGAAGCAGCTTGAGTAATCCAGAGCGGAGAGAAGCAGTGCTCTAGGATTGCGAAGGAATGATGGGTCCAGTTTCGGGCTGGACGAGAGATCCCGTTTGCGCGGAACGTACCTGCTGGCGCGTCCCGGCCCTGGGGAAGACCACGTGCCAGAAATCGGTTTTGGGAGTGGCGAAGCCGACGCCGATGAAGCGGCGGTCCTGCTTCTCGCGCACGGAGGTCACGAAACACTCCACCGACTCGGCGGTCATTTCGTTGAACAGCCTTATGGTCTGACCTGGCAGGAGCGGGGTATCCATGACGATCAGGGCGCCGTTGGCGCTTACGAATTGGGTAAACGCTTTGAAATCAATAGCTTCGCCTTCCGGCATCTGGCAGCGAACTTTTAATGGGATTTGGAGAGTTATCCGTACGGTGTGACGCCGTTCTGGATATCTCGACCGATGAATGTGCATCATGAGTCCGCCCTGGAAGGGGGCAGCGAGAACAGACTGCCACGGATGGGCAAGAAAAACAAGGGTTTCTAGTGTTCCAATGCGGGACATTTTAAATTGGTTAAACCAAGTCTCGATTTAGCTCGCGTGCAAGGAGGCTATGACTGCATCAGTGAACTCGGCTGTGCCGGCCTTGCCGCCTACATCTTGCGTGATGTGCTTGCCTTCTTTGTGTACTTGTTCGAGAGCGGCTTCTATGCGGCGGGCTGCGGAGCGTTCGCCTAAATAATCCAGCATCATGATGCTGCTGAGAAGGAGCGCTGTCGGGTTGGCCAGGCCTTTACCGGCAATGTCAGGAGCTGTGCCGTGGACGGCCTCGAACATGGCGGCTTCATCGCCGACGTTTGCGCTGCCGACTACGCCGAGTCCGCCGACAAGACCGGCGGCGAGATCACTCATTACGTCGCCATAGAGATTTGGCAGCAGCAGCATGTCAAACTGCTGAGGATTCAGCACGATTTGCATGCAGGCATTGTCCACAATCATTTCTTTGTATTCGATTTCGGGATATTGCTGTGCCACGACGCGGATGGACTTCAGAAAGAGGCCGTCGGAGAGCTTCATGATGTTTGCTTTGTGGATGGCGTGAATTTTCTTGCGGCCCTCGCGCATGGCGTATTTGAATGCGAACTGCGCAATTGCCGTGGAGGCCTTTTCCGTGATGATTTTCAGGCTTTCGACTACGCCTGGAACCACTTCGTGTTCAAGGCCGGAATAGAGGTCTTCCGTGTTTTCGCGAATGAGGACCACATCTACGTTCTCAAAGCGTGATTTGACGCCGGGAAGGTTTTTCACCGGGCGGACATTGGCATAGAGACTGAGCGTTTTGCGCAGCGCGACGTTGATGCTGGGAGCGCCTCCGGCAATGGCAGTGCCCATCGGGCCTTTGAGGGCAACGTGGTTGCGCCGAACGGATTCGACGGCGCCTTCGGTGACAAACTGACCGCTGGCCGAGGCTTTTTCGGCGCGCGCTTCAACCTCTTCCCAATCGATTTGTAGGCCCGCGGCCTCCAGGATGCGTCGCACGGCCGTCGCGACTTCGGGGCCGATGCCTTCTCCGGGGATCAACGTGACTTTGTGTCTCATAGATGCATCTTATTGTAAGCGAAGGGCATAGGGTTGTCGAAACGCGCCCGCGCGACGAGTTTCCAGGGAAGAAATCGAGAGATTGCTTCCAATGTGCAGTTGTGGAGCAGGTTTGGTATACTTAGTTTGTTCATAGCTGCGCGGGCTTGCTCGCGAGCGGAGGCCAAAGAACTTATGATTAGTCTGACTCCCACTGCCAGTACCAAGGTCAAGGAAATCATGGGCATGCAGAACCCCGTGCCGGTGGCGCTGCGCGTCGCTGTGGTTGGCGGAGGCTGCTCCGGTTTCCAGTACCACATGGCTTTTGAAAACCAGACCAATGAGACCGATCAAGTCGTGGATTTCAACGGACTCAAGGTCGCGGTTGACCAGATGAGTTCGATGTATCTCGACGGCGTCGAGATTGATTACATCGAGACCATCGAAGGCGCGGGCTTCAAGTTCAATAATCCGAACGTGAAAAGCACCTGCGGCTGCGGCAGTTCGTTTAGCGTTTAGCCGGCTGTTAAATACGCGATTTTGCGGCGCCACTTGCGCCTCGTGTCTGGAGTTCCAGGCTCTTGAACTCACCGTTCAAGAGCCTTTTTTATGTCCGCTAACGCTGCAGATTGGGATGTTCGTCACCGGGAGGCTGCTCAGAAGCCGCCGGCGGAACCTGCCAGCATTGTTTTAGAGTGGTTGCCGTTGCTTCCCGAAGGACCGGCTCTGGATCTCGCTTGCGGCACGGGACGGCACTCGCTCTTGCTTGCTGCGCGTGGGCAAGCGGTCGCGGCCGTGGATTATTCGGCGACAGGGCTTGATGTCCTTGAAAGTCGTGCACGTAAAGCAAAAATCCATGTAGCTTACGAGGACGCTGGCGACCTGACGAAGCTGCGGGCAGGCGGGATTCATCTTGTCCATGCTGACCTCGAACAGATGCAGCTTCCTGAGACCTCCTTTGCGTTGATTCTTTGCCTTCAATATTTGCAGCGATCACTTTTTGCACAGATGGCGGGAGCGTTGCGACCAGGCGGAATGCTGCTCGTTGAAACGTTTACGCGTTCGCAACTGAATTATTCCGGAGGGCCGCGCAATCCCGCGTATCTTCTTGAACCTGGAGAACTTCGATTCGCCTTTCCCGGGTTGCATGTGCTGTTTTATCGGGAGCTGAACGCCGGGCAGGGAATTGCGAGTTTAGTGGCGCAAAAGCCGGGCAAAAAGCGTTAGCGCGGAACGACTGTGAAGATGTCCGGGAATCGGACACAACGTCTCGTTGCGACATTTGCAATCTCGCGGAGGCATCCGTATTCTAAAGTGCCAGCATGAAGATAGCTCTTGCCCAGTTCAATCCCACGGTAGGCGATTTCGCAGGGAATTCGGCGCGCATCCTGGATCTGGCCGAGAAAGCCAGGCAGCGGGGGGCCGACATTGCTGTTTTTTCGGAGCTCTGTTTGTGTGGCTACCTGCCGCAGGACCTGCTCGAACGTCCCTCCTTTATTGACCGCAACCACAGTGAATTGAAGGACCTGGCGGCGAAACTTCCGCTTCCAGCGATTGTGGGCTATGCAGGGCGAGTCAAGAACGGCACGGGGAAATCCATCGCCAATAAGGCGGCGCTTATTTGCAGCGGCCGCGTCGTGTTTGAGCAGAGCAAGATGTTGTTGCCGACGTACGATGTGTTTGACGAGTCGCGCTATTTTCAGCCGGCCGACCGCCAATCCGCGTATGGCTTTGGAAAAGAACAGCTTGGCATCACGATTTGCGAAGACGTCTGGAACGACAAAAATTTCTGGGCGCAGTGCCGGTACGACCGCGATCCGGTAACCGAGCTCGTTGGGCAGGGAATTACCGTCCTGCTGAATATTTCCGCTTCGCCCTACACCATTGACAAACGCGCTTTGCGGCTCGAAATGCTTCAGTCCATCGCCGTGAACCAGCACCGGCCGGTGGTTTACGTGAATCAGGTGGGCGGCGACGACAGCCTGATTTTCGATGGTGCGAGCATGGCGCTGACTGCCGAGGGCAAAGTCGCTGCGCAAGCGCTCGCTTTTGAAGAAGATCTCGTGCTCTTCGATACGGTCACTGGCGAAGGCGAAATTCACGAGCAGCCGCACGAAGAGATTGCTTACGCCTACCAGGCGCTGATCACCGGGACGCAAGATTACGTTCGCAAATGCGGTTTCAAGAAAGTGCTGGTCGGGCTGAGCGGCGGAATCGATTCATCCGTTGTAGCGGCGCTGGCCGTGGACGCGCTCGGGGCAGAAAACGTTCTGGGCGTTTCGATGCCAGGACCTTATTCGTCTGAAGGAAGCAAATCGGACGCCAAGGCACTCGCTCACAATCTGGGAATAGAGTTCATTACCTTGGCGATCAGCGATGTGTTCGACGCTTATCGCAAGGCGCTGGTTCCAGCATTCGGCTCGCGGCCGGAAGACGTCACCGAAGAAAATATTCAGGCGCGTATCCGCGGGAATTATCTGATGGCGATTTCCAATAAGTTTGGGTCCATGGTCTTGAGCACCGGTAACAAATCCGAGTTGGCGGTCGGCTATTGCACGTTGTATGGCGACATGGCCGGCGGGCTTGCGGTAATTTCTGATGTGCCGAAGCTCATGATTTATGAGCTGGCGAATTGGATCAACCGCAAAAGGGAAGTCATCCCTGTCTCAAGCATCGAAAAGGTGCCGTCTGCGGAGTTGCGTCCCAATCAGAAGGATGAGGATAGCCTGCCGCCTTACGATGTTCTGGACCGCATCCTGAAGGCTTATATCGAAGACCTGCACAGCCCGCAGGAGATTGCGGATCATTATGGATTTGATCTGCAACTTGTACGCAACATTGCCCTGCTCGTGGACCGCACCGAATACAAACGCAAGCAAGCCGCGCCCGGGCTTAAGATTACGTCCCGAGCTTTCGGGTTTGGCAGGCCATTTCCGATTGCGCAACGGTTTATACCTTAGAGAATGAGGCCCAGCGTGAAGAAAGCACTGACGCTTACTGCAATCCTTGGCCTTAGCCTGGCTATTCCTGCTGCCCGCGCGCAACAGCCAAAGCCTACATCCGGGGCTGCCGGTTCGGCCGCCGAGTTGCCTATTCAGAAGTCGGTGGAAGCTTACCTGCGAAACCTTTATGCGTTTGGGGCTGACACAGTGGTCAAGGCCGGCGTGCCAAAAGAGTTCGGCGTCGAGGGGCTGCTGGAAGTCGATATCGAAGTGAAATTCGGAGAGAACCAGCAGACCGGCAAGGTGTACGTCACCAAGGACGGGAAATTCATGTTTCGAGGCGAGGTATCCGACCTCTCGAAGGACCCTGTGGCCGAGAACCGTGCCAAGATCCAGATGAAGGACGCGCCTTCGATTGGCGACTCCAAGGCTCCCATTACCCTGGTGGAATTCTCGGACTTCGAGTGCCCTGTCTGTCGAAGTCTGCATGATGCTCTTCGCGGAATGTTGCCGAATTACCCTCAGGTGCGGGTCGTCTTCAAGGATTTCCCGCTGGACCAGATACATCCTTGGGCGCGAACGGCGGCGATTGCCGGGCGCTGCGCTTACCAGCAGGACCCAAAGGCGTTCTGGAAGATGTACGACCTTATTTACGACAACCAGGACATCATTTCCGCGGAAAGCGCGTGGGGCAAAATGACGGAGTTTGCCGGGCAGTCTGGGATCAATGTGGATGACTTTAAGGGCTGCATGGCCAGCCCTGCGGCTGGGGCCGCCGTTGACGCGAGTAAGGCGAATGGGATTGAGCTTGAAGTCGGCAGCACGCCGACCATCTTTGTGAACGGTCGACGAGTCGTCGGCGCGGATTCCCGATTGATCGAGCAATACATCCACTACGAACTAGACCAGCGCAAAGCGGCGAAAGATTCGAACAAGAATTGAGTGGGCGGTCGGTAACCTGCGAGGGCAGGGGTTAACCTAACCTGGAGGGGCGTTCCCGGGGCCCGGGATTCACGCTCATTTCGTAGTTAACATAATATTACTTATCAGACGCAGTGTCAAGCGAAATCTTTGGCTATCTTGGGGATTTCCACTGCTTTATGTGCTTGGGCAAGCTGTGCCCTCTGGGCTCCTTATGAGGAAGGGCCGGCTGGCGCGGGGGGTGCGCCAGCCGGCGCGTGCGGATTGCTGGCAGATTGTTGCTCCGCGATGTGAACAGCTGCGGGTAAGTCATGCGGCTCTGGAAGCCGCGTGACTTACCCGCGGATCCGTTCTCATCAGAGTTGGCCGGAGTTGCTTGCTGGATTGTTGCTGGCTAGCGCGTGGCCTTGGCGGCGACTGCGCCGGCTGCTACGCCTATAGCGAACCACTTAGCGGCTCGGGCAATTCGGCGCAGAGTGCTTCCTCCTTTAGCGGCTTTAAGGGCCGCGTCGCGTTCTTTGGTTAGGGCTGTGGTTTTGGTCTTTTCATCGGCCAGGTCGCTTTGGCTGGTGGCTAGTTTGGCCTGGCAGGCTTTGCAGTCCAGGGCGAAGTCGTAGAGCGGCTTTAGATCGGCGGCGGGTAGCGTGGCGTCCGGGTCTCGTCCGGGTTTTGGAGATGGGTTGCTAGGCAGCTGGCTGGATTGGCTTGCGGTCGGATGCGCGGTCTCTCCCGAGGCGTCATTTGTGGCCGAATTGGCTTGCGAGTTATCCGTTTTCAAAGTGAGTGGGACTGGCAGGGACATTGCTGCCGGAAGATCCTTAAGGATTTGCGCCGTGGTGACGGCGGCTTGTTTCTGGGCGGAGATTTGCGCGAGGGTTTGGTTCAGGAGGGCGTCGCGGTCATGCTGGCTGGCTGTTGCCTGGGCGATGGTTTGCTGGGCGGCGGCCAGTTGGGCGGCCAGGGTGGCGCGGTCGCGGCGGTCGGCTTGCCAGGAAACGAAGATAGTTATGACGAGAAGAACCGGGACTATTATTTCTCCGAGTTTTAACCAGATGCGCGATGACATCGATGACTCCGGGGTTATTCCGTAGTAGGCTCTGCGCGAGGCGACCTGCGTGGATCTACGTGGATTCTTGCTGGAGAATTTTGCCGGCGACCTGGAATACCATCCTCGCCGGGCTGCAATCTATTTCGCGCTGGCGGTTGGGGCGGCCTGTCTCTGGTTTTTTTCGCCTTCGGAAGCCAGGTTCACGGCAGTTCCTTTGGTTTTCGTGCTTGGCTGCATCACTCTTTTAGGCAAGGGGATTTTCTTGCTGCGGCCGTCTTCGGAAGGAATCGGCCTTTCTCAAACGGAACTCGCAAATCTCGCAAGCTCCGCAAAACGTAAGAAGCTCCCTGAATTCCCCGTGCAAGCGGCTCAAATTGTCCAGGACTTTGGGACCGGCGGACTCTTGCTCTGGCCGCTTGTGGGTCTCGGCAAGGGTCTCGACTCGACTTGGACTAACCCTCCGGAGCTGCGCGTATTTGCCATTGGAGTTCTTCTATTCGGCATCGGGTGGGCCTTTCGGCGGTTCAAGCGAGGTGATGACGGTAGGGGCTCCCGGATGTAACGTTGGTACTACAAATAGTGCGGGCGGCGGGCCAGGACTTGGCTCGGGTAGGCGGGATTGCCGCCGCCGTTCCAGGCGAGGAGGCCGCGCGTTGTGTCGCCGTCCGCGGCGTCTAGTTTTTTATGCAAGAGTTTGCAGCCTACCGACAGGCCTTGTTCCGGGTCGCAGAGCGCGGAGAGGAACGTGCCGTCGAAGCCCATCTCCCGAGCTACTTGTCCCATTACTTGCATTAGGCCCCAGGAGAAACCGCGGGCGTAGGCTTCTGAGGCTGTGATTTTGTTGTTGGTGTAAAGGTTGGCGACGTATTTGGCGAAGAACAGCGGTTCGTAACGCATGGCCCAGGGGTTCCAGCCGGATTCCTGCTCGACGACCGCACAGACCAGCGCTGGATCGAGTGATTGCGCGGCGGCTGCTTTGCGCACCAGCGCGACGAGTTGGGACGGGGCAGTCATTGGGGCAAAGAATTTTTTGCGGGCCCACATGTTGCTGAGAGGCATCGGTCATGGTCGGGCCGCACGGTCATCCTCAGAAGGATGACCGTACGGCCGAGTTCAATCGCGGTGGCGGTGGGCGTGCAGGTCGACGAAGCGGACTAGCGGCGGTTCGCGTAGTTCAATTCCCTGCTGGCGCGCGATTTCATGCAGCGCGGCGTAAATATGCGGCAGATGATTGGTGGCGATGTCGAGGACGAAGGCGCGCACGATTTCATCATTGCGCATGCGGCGATGCAGCCAGCGCAGGAACAAGACGAATTGCACGCCGAGCGGTACGAACGCGGCTAAGACGGCAGACCAATGGATGGGCATGGAGTTTCTCGTAAAGAACTGCCGGATAGTGAGAACCGTAGGGGCACGCGCCATGGCGGGTGCCCCTACAATTCGTGCTTGTTCGCGGCGCGATGGGAACGGAGGGGGTCACGGCTGCGTAACGGTGATGGTCAGCGTGACGGCGTCGTTGATGACCGCCCAGTCTGTCGGGGCGGTTTGCAGAACGTTGCGAACCGCTTCTTCATGCGAACTGGCGGGGATTCCGCTCTGGGCCACGTTGTGGGTGCCATCACTCAGGGTAACGGTGTAAGTGTTGGGCATAGTGTCCTCCTTTCTGCTCGAAGAGAGTTAACTCTGCGAAGAAATTTTGCTGCTCGCTCTTCTGCTTGTCGGATTCTGCTGGAACCCGTCGAAAACCTGCGGCTTAGAAAAGGGCGCTCGGCAACGCGCCCAGCGTGGAGCCTAGTCCGCTGCCCAGCGAAGTGAAGAACCCTTGGCCACTGCGGCCTGCGTTGGCGCGAACGTTCAACAACTGGGAGGGAATGCCGAGCGTCTTGCCGAGAAGGGTGGAGTCCACGCCGTAGAGGCCGGAAAGCCCTTGCAGCGCGGACATTTGCTGCTGATACGCGGTGTTGTCGAAGGCGAGCTGGTTCTGCTGAGCCTGATTCCCTTCCGCGACGGCTTTCTGGCGCGCCAGGGAGTCGGTGAGCTCGCTGAAGCCGGCGGAGTTATTTGTGGCGGCGACGCGATTCGCTGCGGACTGCTGGAGCGAGTCGAAGGCGCTGGCGATCGAGCCTTGGGATTGCGACGTGACCGCGGCTTGCTGCGCGGGGCTTAGACCCGGATTGTTCAGGATGCTTTGATACTGCGAGGTGATCGTATTGCCGAGCTGTTGCTGCTGGTTCAGGAATTGCTGGTTCTGCGAATTGATGCTGGCGAGCTGTTGATTGGTCAACTGCAGCGTTTGCGCTTGTGCGCGACTCATGGTGACCTCCGGGAATTCGGGAAGTAGAGGAGGCAAAGGACGTTGAGGAAGCAAAGGATTCGGAGTGTCGGCATCCGAATCGCCTGCGCAGGCCATTTCCAAAACAAGAGCCTCTTGTCCTCTACCTCGTTTGCCTCATCTGCTTCCTCTACTTCATTTCGTGCTCGGACAGGACTGGCCTGCAGAGCAGGCTAATCGTTTGCAGTACGGCGTCCAGGCGTCGTCGCGGCTCCAGCCCAGCTGCGTGATGCGCTTGCCGAACTTGCGTGCGATGGGCGGCGGCAGCCAAGCGTGGACGTCTTCGAGGCCGCGTTGCCAGGCGTCGCGCTCGGTGGCTGCGTGCAACTGGAGCAGCCACTGCCAGCGCTCTCGTGGCGTGCCGGCTTTCGGATCGAGTAGCAGGTACGCTTCCGCCGTCAGACGCAGGAGCGCGGCGCCGATGATTTTTTCTTGGGGCGGTTTGGTCTTGGCGCCGGAGTTTTTTTCGCTGGTTTCCGTTTGGTTTGTATCCGAGAGAATCAGCTTCGTTACGAAGAGCGGGTTGTTTAAGTCCGGTAACGGATACTCAAAGCCTTGGGAGGCGTGAATGGCGCGTAGCGCTTCTAGGTCGCCTACCGTGTATGCGCGAATCGTCGTCATTGGTCAGTTGTAGAGGCGCAGCATGCTGCGCCCCTACGGGCTCAGGTGTCGGCAGGTTGCGAGCCCTCCGGAGCGACTACAAGACCGTTTGGCGGACGACGCGCGAGCCGGGATTGACGCCGAAACCGTTTCCGCCTCGAACCTGGCCGTTGGGAAGCACACCGCTCCCGCTGGAAGGCAGCGGCGTTGGGCCCGTCGAGCCGCCGCCCGCGACGGCCGTCGGCGGCGAGCCAAACGTGATGGGCGCGGATGGCAGCGAGCCGACATATTGCGAATAGGCGCGCCAGTAAAGCGTCTGATTGCCAAGCTGCAAGTACAAATTGCGCGACGCGCCCATGAAATAGACGCGCGGAGAATTGAACGCCGGCGTGGTATCCGACTCCGCAAAATAAAAAAGCCCCGGACGCGAATTCGATGGGTCGGTGACGGAAATGTCGAACCAGCCGTTCGAGGCTTGCACGTTGATGGACGCCACCGCGGTCGGCGCAGGCGCCGGCGTGCTGGGGTCGACGCCTGCGGCCTGGCTCGTGGCGTTCACGGACGAGACAATTTTTGTGAGCGTCTCGTAGAGGTACGGATCGCGGTCCTTGATCGGGGCGAGTTGTGCAACGGTCAGCATGAAGTTTTGGTAACGGATGAGTCCGCTTCTTTCACGACGGGCTCCTCGTGTGTTGACATGCGTTTACGGAGAAGATAGTTTCAGGTCCATGACATGGAGAGTATTTCTCGAAGTCAACAAAGAGCTATTCGCGTTCGCACGAGGTTCTTGGCGCACGACTTTCTGGAAGCTGGCTTCTGGAATAGTGGCCGTCGCTGGTGTTGCCGGTGCGTATTGGATGGCGCTCGACGGCATTGTCCACTGGGTGATCGTAAAGCTGGTTCCCGGAAACGCCGAATTGCTGAATAAAGCCTGGGACGCCGCGCCTCACTATGGCCTGCGAACTCTTGTTGCGCTCATTTTGCTCGCACTGGTTTACACGGCAGCGTTCGCACTTACCGCCCAGGAGCGGCTCGACTACCGCGCCCGCATGGCTCGCGCGCTCGGAATAAAATTCCTTAACGTGCGGCGCGAGCACGAAGTCATTGACCTGACGGGCCGCTGCCGAGCCATCACGATCGAGCAGTTGGAAGTTTACGATTTAAGGCTTTCGCACATACAACGGCGCCTCCAGGTTCCGTCCGTGAAGAATCGTACGGTCCCAGACATCCTCGTGGAAGGTTTGCCGGAAGGCGTCCGGTGTACTCCGTCCCATAAAGATGACGATGGTTTACGGGTTTTCGTGCTGAACTTCTTCCCCCCGTTGTCCGCGACGATCAACCCGGTACGAATCAAAATTGAAGAAACGTTCGATAACGGCATTTCCATGTTCGAGCAAGAGACGAGACCCGCCGACGTGTTCGGCAACGCTCGCGTCGAGTTCATCTCGTATTTTGTCGTTGAACCCGTTGCTCGCTTGGAATTAACGGTGACGTTTCCGTACGGCTACCAAGTGGGCGGCCAAACGCAGGTCGGCGTGCGCTACGGAAGAACGCCCACAGTGCATGATGCTGAAGAGCAAAGACTCAAGAAAAGTAATGCTGTGTACTGAGAAAACCGCGGAGGACATCAGACACTTAAGCTGGTAGTGGACGAGCCGATCTTCGGTCTCCACTACTATTTGCATTGGGTTCCGCCCCAAAAGCCCCAGGCGTAACCCGCAAAGAGGCTAGCTTACTTAGCCCCGCCGCCAGTTGTGCTATTTAGGATCTTCATGTTGGAAACTCCTCTCCACCAGCATACCGAAGCGGAGTATTTCACAGCCACTATTTTACGATTTCAGCTCCTGCGGTGGCAAGTCAATTCTAGCCTGACGTTGCCAAGCAACTACCCGCTTGGTCTACCACTAGGATGCACGCTCGATTCCGCTGGTTTCATCTCTATCCCATTCATTTTTAACAGCTTAACAAAGTCAGAGACTTTTCCTATGCGACGCCATGCTCCAAACAGCCACTATTGGAGCCGTTTCGAGACATTACAGCAGCTGCCCCTAGTTCAAACCCCTGACGGGAGCCCAGGGGTCGACGCGGACTGAGGGCGTGAATTTTTGGAGCTTGAACCACGCTCCGGGCTGGTTGGTGCTTACCTGGAACGCCACGCGCTCGCCCAAGACGTTTATCGGCAGTTCGAGATCCTCCAAGCACGGTGAGCTGAGCGGGAGCGGTTGCTGGGCTTGCGGCGCGCTTTGCGAATCGACGTAGCTTGTCAGCGCGAGATTGCCTGCGCCTTCAACGAACATCGTTAGATAGCTGAAGAGTTTGCGATGCGCGCCCAGATTGAGCGATTGCTCGACGGCGCGCTCGGGGAAAAAGTGCGTTGTGTAGTAGCTCTGGATGGCGGTGCCGTCGTCGGAATATTGCGTGTCGCTGAGTTGATAGACTTTTCCGGTCGCGCCAGCTCCGCCGACTCCGGGGAGGCCGCCGCCGATAGCGACGACGGCGGTGCCGTTGGTGCGCTCGATCAGCGCGCAAGAGTTGGCGGCGATGTTCCATGGCGACCATTTGCGGGCCATGTCGGTGGCGGTTTTGCGGCCGGTGTAGGTAATGTTGACGGGCGGGCGCGTGGCGATGTCGTCGGCGTCGTCGAGGTCGTGGTAATCGAGCATGAGCACGGTGTTGGGCGTGGTGGCTGTGCCTAGCGGAGCGCCGACCATGATGCGGCGCTCTTTGGTGTCCACCGTGACCCAGAGCGTTTGGCCGTACTGCCAGTTGATCTGGTTCCACGTGGGTTGAATTTCCTGCGAGATTTTGATGGGCTCGCCGCCGCTGAAAATGTAGAGGCCGGTGCGATGCGCGATGACGACCCAGTCTTCGCCGATGCCGACGCCGCGGACGGATGGCGTGCCAAGGCGGCGCGAGACTTCCGCGATGGACCACAGGGATGGCTCGTTTGTGCCGTCGTCCTGCGTGACGTGCAGCGAGTGCTCTTTTACGAAATAGAGGCGCTCGCGCAGTTTGAAAGCGGCGCGGATGGCCTGGCCGTTGTTTTCCGCGATGCTCATGAAACCCTCGATGCCGTCGTAGCTTTCCGGATCTTCGACGCGGCTGGCGCGCACGATGGAAGAGTTCGTCGGCTGCAAGGTCGGGAAAATCTCGATGCTGTCTATGTAGAACTGGCCGTTGAGAGTTGGCGTGCCGTCGGCGTAGATGCGCAGGACCAGATCGCTGGGAATTGTGGTGAGGGGGGCGGTCAGCTCGGCGGAGTATTCCACGTAACTGGTGGTGAGCTGGGACGCAGTGAGCTCCAGGCCGGTAGTGTTGATACCGGCGCTTGGGCTGAAGAGATGGATGTGCAGGGTGCCTTGCGTGAGCGTTGCATTGATGGCGCAGTGCGCGCGCACGGTGTAATCCATGTTCGCCTGGATTAATGGAGCGCCCAGCGAGTCTTTCACTGCACCTTGTGTCATCAAGCCGCGCGTTGGCGTCGAGCCGTTGCCTACAATCGAATACGCAGCACCCCAGACTACGAAATTTTCTTCGTCGGTGCCTCCCGGCGCAAAGACGGCGTCGGGGGTCCACCCCAGTGGATAATGCGGGAGCGACGGGCCGGTGAAGCCGCCGTCGAAGCCGAGGTTCACCCAGTTGTTCATTTTGTTGCGCTCGCCCCACCAGAAGAGGCGCTCGGAGTACTCGGTGACGCCTGCGCAGTCGCCGAGCTCGACAAGGTTGAAGAGATTGTCGACGTTTGTGCCGGCGAGAAGGATGGCGTCGGAGAAATCTACCGTAATGGAGGTCGTAGTGTTGTCGTTGATCGCCATGCTTCCGCTAAAGAGCGATGCGCCGCTGCCGACGTAGAAGAAGCTTGCGCCGCCCGAGCCGGTGAAGCACAGAATACGAGCGACGATGTTCGATGGGCCGGTGGGAATGTTGGCGACGACGGCGCGAAGGCCGCCGCTGGCGGTCCAGCTTGTGGCGGGGCTGGGCTTGGTGAGGTAGCCCTGGCGCGTTTGAAAAATTACGCAGACCTGATGCACGCCGGTGTCCACGCTGCCTGCGGCTGCGGCGGTTCCGCCTCCGGAGGCGGCCAGGCCGCCCGTGTACGCGGTGAATGAGAAGTGCGTGCTATCTGGCACGGCAGTGATGGGGAATGTGCCGTTGTAGGCTGCTACGCCGATGCCGGTGGTGGTTACGAGCTGGCCAACGACGAAGCCGTGAGCTGAGGTGGTCTGGATCGTTGCGGCTGCGGAGGCTGAGGTGCCGCCTCCCGAAGCCGCGAGTCCTGAGGCGCCTGCGATGTAGGTAAATTGCGTGGTGTTGGGCGCGGCAACAACCGAGAATGTGCCGTTGTACCCCGCTACGCCAAGGCCAGTGATGGTGACCGATTGAGCCGCGGAGAGGCCGTGTGCGGTGGTGGTCGTGATGGTGACGAGGAAGCCATTTTCGGTGGCGCCGCTTGGGCTGGCGGCAATGGTAACTGCCGCGGGCTGAGTTGCGCCGGTGGGACTTGCAACCACAGCCACAACCACATTTTCATCTACAACGACTGGCCCGGCGCCCGGGCCGCTTTGGCTGACGCGATCGAAATTCGTGTCGTCGTACTGGCGCGGGAGGTCGTTGCCGGTTTTGCCGTCGCTGATGGCGATGTATTCGCGGCCAAAAATTGTGGTGGAGTTGCCGTAGGAATTTGCGGCGAGGCCGGCGGCGATGCTGCCGAGCGTGCCAGGCGTGGTCTCCTTGTAGAGCACGCCATTGGAGTCCAGCACCATCGTGCGGATGGTGGCGTTGAGCGTTTCGTAGGTTTTTATGTAGTTGATGGTCGGATTACCGTTGAGTGGGCCGAAGAGCGCTTGCATCCCGGGGCGCGTGAGCACGCCGCCGTTGCCGAAGACCACGTCCTGGCAACTGGGCGAGACTCCGTGCGGCAGATCGGCGGGAGACATATCTGTCACCAGGCCGCCGAAGATTTCGATCGGTGCGTCCAATGATCCGGCTGTCGTCATTTCTTGTATTCTTATCTAACTCTGTGAGATACATTCGCGCGCAGGCGCGTCTCGGAGAGTGCTTCCAGTGGGGGTACTGGACGTGCCTGAGAAGCGCCGAAGGCTGCTTTGCAGCCCCTGGAGTTCGAGTCTCCCACGCTCCGCTCTGGTCTTCGGTGCGCCATTGAAATTTGCCGGAGTCGTGTTATTGTTTTAGTGCTTCTCAGGCGCGTCCAGTACGCGTCAAGTCTTTAGGGCGGCGAGAAATCGCCGCCTTTTTTAATTGACGACGCGAGTTTGGCAAATTCTCCGCGCGGCTACTTCCCTACTTCTTGTTGCGGCTTCCCTGCCCCGTCTGGTTTTGCTGAGGCGTCTCTGCGGGGCCTTTCCTGTGGGACCAGGCCGTACTGCGCGGCTTTTTCGCGGTCGAGGATTGCGCCGCAGGAGCGGCAGACGGCCACGCCGTGCTTGATTTTCTCGGCGCAGACGGGGCACTCCGCGAGCGGCCTGGGATCGTAGAGCCACGGTTTCTCCAGGCCGAGCTGGCGGGCGGCGCGGCGCTCGAGGTCGGTGATGAACATGGGATTGCGCGTGCGCTCCCATTCGAGGTCGGCGGCCACGACCAGGCGGCGTTGGAATTCTTCGAGGCGCCGGCGTGCGTCCGCTAGTTCGGCTTCCGTAGGAGCTTCTCCTGCGGCTACGAATACGCCGTGGAAACTTCCTTCGCCGGAGTCGCCGTTGATTTCGCGCGCGATGTCTTCGGCTACTTCCTGCGCGGTGATGCGGATCTCCAAGTTTCGCTTGTCGCCGAGATCCATGATTGCGTTGCAGCCGCGAATCGGCGTGATCGCGAAGGCTTCGTTCGGCAGCCGAGAGCGGATCTCCAGCGAACCGAAGTAGGTGCGATGGCGCGGGGGCCATTTTTCGGTCGAAATGTTGACGAGCGAAACCGTCTCGGTTTGCGCAGCTGTAGCTAATCCCATAACAAAGAACCTCCGTTGGAATCCTTCAGAATCCGTTAGTAGATGAATACTGCCCAGGTTGCCGAATTCGAGCTGGCGGCAGTTATCGTGGCGGTCGAACCCGATATGCTGCAGGCTGCCGCGATCGGCGTGGTGCCTTGCACTTGTGCGAGGCAATGCGTGAGAGCCGTCGTGGAAGGCTGCGCGCTCAACGTCACGGTACACGTTGTGCCCGAACTCATCGTGCAGGCGCCGCCATTGGCAAGCCAGTGCTGCGTCCTAGTCCAGTCCTGCTCGGAATCGAGATGCGCGAGCGGGTGCAAGTTGCCGCCCGACCAATTTTTCATGGTGGCCACAGTGCCGTTCATCACGATGCCGGGACTGCCAGCGGTCAAGTTAGTGTCGGTTATGCTCAATGCGCCGACGCCGTTGCGGTAACAAGTGATGACGCCGTTGTTGTTCTCGATGCGCAGAAGGTCGCCAACGGCGCCGCTGACGGCCGCGCTGGTGTTGGTGACCGTTCCGGCGATGTCTTTCTGGAGAAAGAGCGTGGTGGTGTCTTCGGTGCAGTAGTACCAGCTGTTCGTGCCGCTCATGTTGATGGCGACGCCGGGAAAGTCGGTGGTGCCGTTGAGCGCGGTGATAATAGCCTGGGCGAACTGGTTTCCGGAGAAACTGTTGGCGTTCCAAATGCCCACGTCATTCGCGCCGCTCACCGTCCCCTGGACATTGTTCGAGACGATGTTGAGGCCGTTGAGGGTTACGTTCCAGTTCGACCCGATGGCTCCGTTGGCGCGCGTGAAGTTGTCGTACGCGCTGTTCTGGTAGCTGCTGACCGGGACGACGCCGGTTGCGTCAGGCAGAGTCTGCGTGCGGGCAGCCGTCAGCGGCGCGGGAGAGACCAAATCAGTGAAATTGTTCGCCATCTTCAACTGATAGGTGGTGATGCCGCTCGAGTTCAACGAAGAAGCAACCGCGGCGTTTATAGATGGCGGATTGTTGCTGCACTCAGGCGCAAACGTATCCACATAGGGGATCGCGCCTTGGATGTACGCGGTGCTGCAGGGGGTAATGTCGGCTAGTAAGCCGTCACGATATGGCTTATAACCAATCGCTCCTGCGGGGAGAGTGGTAGGTGTAACGGTGATGGTCTGATTGCCGCTGGTGGCCGTAGCGGAGATGGTTGGTCCGATGGTGGTCTCTCTTCCGTTCGCGTCGATGGCCGTGATGGCGTAGGTGTGCGCGCCAACCGGAACCGATCCGCCGGTGCTCACCGTTGCGGAAGCCGGAGCGGCGGGAATGGCCATCGGATAGTAGACCTGGCCAGTGCCGGTTACAGCGAGGGGAACGTTCGCATAGGTTTGACTAATGGTGCTGCCGTTCAGCCCGGTGACGATCACCGGCGTGGAGGTGGGTAATCCCGTCGCGCAGCCCGCGTATCCAGAAACGAACTGAATTCCGCCAGCTGGGGCTCCCGAAAAGAAAGCTTGTGATCCGGTGGCGCAGAACGGCTCGATGACCCGAAGGTTGCTAATGGTGAGCGCGTTGGTCAGGTCCACCATGGGAGTGGCCAATCCGCCCACAGGGTCGGCGTAGCTCATACGCTCGATGCGGATGGCGTTAATGGTGTTGATGCCGGTGTTGAAGCGCAACGAAGGATAATAGCTGCTCTCGTTGAGCACTTCGTAGAAAGTCGCGTGCCCGAGGCCGCCGATGAGGCCGGTCTCGCCGGCGGTGTCAAAGAGCCATTCGCCTCCGCCCATGTCGGTGTAGTAGAACTCAAGAATTCCGCCGAGCTGCTGGCTGTAGGCACCAAAACCCATGTCCACGACGTCCCACAGCGATGGCGGAACGCCCCAGGAGAGCGCGGCCGTACCGATGGATCCGTAACGAAAGAAGAAATTAAAGCCGCCGCCCATTTTGAAGGTCTGCGCGTAATTTCCGCCGCTCATGTAGACGTTGTCGTAGGTTATGGTGGTGACGTTGTTGCCGCTGTTGTCCTGGTCCTGCACAAAACAGCTTTGATAAGGCTGACTGCATTCCGTGTTGAGGTTTTGAAAAGTGGTATCGCTGCCGGAGCCGGGCTCCAGCAAGAAGAAGGGATAGGCGTAGCCCAGGATGCGTGTGGTGACGTACTTCGAGAAGGACGGGCCGGCGCCGTTGCCGCCAGATCCCTGAATGGCGCCCTCAAAATCGTTTCCCGCGCCCGGAATAATCGGATAGTTGACGAAGAGTTGCGCGCCCAGTTGGAAACGGGTGTTTTGCGGGCAGCCGGCGGCCAGGTTCAAGGGCGAATTGATGACGTAAAGAGCGCCCTGGGGATTAGCGGCCGGGAAGAAAACCGTGCCGCCGATGTTGTTCATGGCCGTGGAAGAACAGACGGAAAGAATGTTGGGCGTGTTGTCGTGGAAAACTGTGGCGCCGGTCTGTGTGGTCACGGAATTGTTCGCGAGCGTGATGGTGTTTCCGACGATGTTGCTGATGGTGGTGGCCAGAATGCCGTTGGTCGCCGTGGTTGGAGGAGTGGCCGGAACGTAGGCTGGTTTCAGCGGAGCCGGCAGGTTCCAATCGATAAACGCGCTGTCCATGCCCTCGCTGACGCCGACAAGTGAATAGCTGCCTGCGCCCTGGGCGCGGTAAATGTAGTAGCCCATGACCTGGTAAGGCTGCATGGTCCACTGCACGAGATTTTTGGCGATGACTTGCGCGGTGCCGCCCGCGGGGCAATAAGTTCCATTGGCCAGCGTGGCGATGTCGACGGTGAAGGTTGTCGAGGTGGGCGTTGAGGCAATCGTCCAGGAGCCTTCGACGGCGTTGGTGCCTGTCGAGCCGCGGGTGATGTTGACGGGCACGCCGGACTGGAAATTGTGGGCGGCGGTGGTCGTAAACGTGACCAAACCGTTGTTCTCGACGCAGCCGTTGGCCGCGACCGTGGCGCTGTTCAATCCCATCGTCGCGGCACCCGTGGAGGTGGTGAAGGCGGAGCTCGCCGGGCTGAGTTCCCCGTGGAAGCCGATGGCCACTACTTTGTAATTCCAGGTGGTGGTGCCGTTCAGGATGCCTTGTGGGGTGACCGCGCTGGGCGTTTGCGCGATCGCGGTGACGCCTGAGCCGATGGTGCAGGGAGAACAGTTGGCGTGCGTTACGTTGAAAGTGAATGTGATGCCTGTGAGCATGTTCGCGACGGCGAACGTTCCGTTTAAGGCGCCGTCGCTCGAACCGGCGACAACCACGTTTGTACCGGGGGCGAAGCTGGCGTTATTCGCGAGCGTGACGGTGGCGACGTTGCTCGCCACGCTGATGCTCGTAACCGGAAAGGCCGTGCCGGGAACGAGCATTGTGGGCGCCACACCCGCGCCTGGAATGGCCAGGCCGTGGCCCACCAGAAAATCGCTGACACCGCCGGAGCAGGTGATTTGATTGCTCGAGGCGGTGGTGCTGCACCCGATCGTGGGCGGAGTTGTGCCGCTGGCATAGGCGCCGAAGAGTGAAACATCGAAAGAGGGATTCGGGCCTTTGGTGTGAAAGTCTGCTGCGATATTTTGCGTTGCGGTGAAGGTGTTGGAGATGTTGGTCTGCGCGCCGTTGCCGGGACCGAGAGGGCCGACCTCTGTGCCGGTCTGGTCTTTGTAGTACAGGCGCATGTCCGCGGTTTTGGTGTAGAGGTTGACCGTGCCGGTGCCGGCTGCGCCAGGTGGAGTGCCTTGATTGGTCAAATTCAGAGTGCCGCTCGCGAGCGAGCCGACCACCGTGGTGCTGCCGGAGACGGTGAGGTTGCCGCCGAGGCTCAGAGAGAAGGCGCTGACGGCGCCGGTGAAGGTCGGTGAAGAAGGATCATTGGGAAGAACGACGTTGGGAATCTGTTTGTCGGTGATGCTCGGGCCGGAGATTTCGATTTCGTATTGCCCCGGTGCGGCGTAGAAGAAATAGTTGCCGAGGCCGTCGGTGGTGGTGGGATTGGCGAGGGCTTGCGTCAGGCCGGAGTCGGAGTAGATGAGCGCGAGCGGTGTGCAGGGCTGCCCGGCGGCGGGCATGGCGCAGACGCGCACGGTTGCTCCGGCAAGCGGGATGCCGCGTGAGTTGAAGACAATGTCGTCCTTGCGCGCGCCTTGGGCGTGCGTTGGCTTGACTGCTCCAGGAAGGACGTGAAGCGCGAGCGCCAGCAATGCCCAAAGAAAGTTCATCTTGAGAGCGCGGACCAAGCCTGTGTGAACAAGCGGGCACGCCGGGAAATGTGATCGTATCATTTGCAGTCCCTTAGGTAGTCTCGCGAATGGCTTGATATACTCGGCCCCGACGAGGTGCGCAGTGACCTACATGTCGCTAGGTCCG
>Ga0209655_10000008_pt1 | contig 80392 bp, 44 predicted proteins | sample BogFormECP03_OM2_FD_188236 | JGI IMG/M metagenome (GOLD analysis project Ga0209655, IMG submission 188236) | Bog forest soil microbial communities from Calvert Island, British Columbia, Canada - ECP03_OM2 (SPAdes) (version 2) | ecosystem: Environmental > Aquatic > Freshwater > Wetlands > Bog ...
GGGGGGAATTTATTATTCAGTTTCGCCTGATGATAAATACTGTCTTATCGTCAATGCGGTCTTGTTCGCCAATCTGGCGTAGATGGTCGTCCTTCTTTAGGGCGTATTCCAGCAATGCTTTGCAAATGTCTTTTGCTGGCAGCAGGCAGTGCTCGCGCATCAGTGCTTCGAGTTGCCGGCGTTCTTCAGCGTCGCTGCCGTCATAAACTCCGTCGGTGTAAAGGAAAAGAATATCTCCCGGAGTCATCAGCGTGATCTCGGCGAGATCGGAGGAGTTCACTCGCCTCTGCCGGAATTGCATTGAGTAATATCGGTCTCGGTCCGGATAATCTTCGGGAATTTCCAGGCCAAGCGGCATGAATTGCACCATGCGGCTTTTATCAAGCGCTACGAACTTGCGCCATTCCAGAGAGAACACCAACGGGGGTGGATGTCCGAAATTCACGAACCGGAAATGCCCGGAGGGATGCACTTCGCCGTAGAGCATAGTCGCAATTTCGCGGGCGTACTCCTGCTCAGTTCTGCCCAACGCATTCCGGGCGGTAAGGGATTGCGCCAATCGTAGGTTAATCGTTTCAAATAACGCTGGAGTCGTTTTGCCGTAGCGATCGAGTTCGGAGAGCATCAAGGCATGAAACGTATCGTGGACCGTGGAGGCGATCTTCGCGGAAATAATTCCATGTCCTTCGGCGTCCACCAGCAAAACGCCCGCCGTGTTAAAGAGCTCGTGCAGGTCTTCGGCGACACGCACCTGCTCCGAACTTCGTGCGTCCCTGTACGCGGTTTCCATTTCGGACCGGTAACCCGGCCTTGACTTCAACCAGTCCACATGATCGTCCACCGAATTACGCGGCGGCGCACCAGGCGGGAGCGGCGCGAGAAACTCTTTTGATAGCTTCTGGGCCCGCAGAATGCGCGCATCGATATCGTAACGCTGCTGAAAATTTATGTATTCAAACAGGTCGCCGCCGACTGTTCCCGCAGGAATCGACTTTCCATACATCTCGATTCCTGGGAGATGCGGAATTGCACCTTCCACCGGCATCAGCCGCTTGAGCAGATATTCCTCGATACTCGGACCGGTGTAAGGTGCTGCCATAAGAGAATTTTATGTTGAGGCGAATTCGTTTCTCCGACGTTTAGTCTATCTGTCAACTGAAAGTGCCGAGGGTTCCGGAAATGAATGAGGTCTACAAACACCTAATGCCAGACCCCAAACCGGCCCGCGCCGCTGTTCAGGTTACCGGTTTGATCGGCGGCGCGAAAGTTGAAATTTCGGCGATCGCCATCTGGACTACAATCTCCGAATGGCTTCTCGTCGCCCGCGCCGCCGGCCGTAACCCAATCCGCCCCTTGCAAGGTCTGCGATATAAGCGCTCGTTCGGAATCCCTCAAAGTCCCCTGTTTAGGAGTCAGCATTGGCTTGTCTCTGGCCGATATCCGCAAAGGATTTGGAAGCACTCCGTTGTTCGAGCAAATCACCGCTCGTTCGATCAAGTTCTGGAGTTCCCGCACATTTCCTGGCCAGGAATAAGAGGTAAACGCTTCCAGCGTTTCCTGCGGCACATGATGAATCTGTTTGCCCATGCGCCGGGAAAAAACACCAACAAAGTGCGAGACCAATAGTGCAATGTCCTGGCGGCGCTCCCGCAATGGTGGCAGCACGACAGGAAATACGTTCAGGCGGTAATACAGATCGCTGCGAAATTCGTTGTGCCTCACCATCTCCCTTAGGTCCCGATGCGTGGCCGCAACCAAGCGCACGTTGACGCGATGCGTCCGCCCGCTTCCCAGACGCTCGAACTCCTGCTCTTGCAGGAACCGTAACAGCTTAGGCTGCAACGCCAGTGGAATATCCCCGATTTCATCGAGAAAGAGTGTTCCGGTGTCGGCCATTTCGAAGCGGCCGATTTTCTGCGAGGTTGCTCCGGTGAAAGCCCCTCTCTCATGCCCAAAGAGTTCGCTCTCGAGCAGATCAAAAGGAATAGCGGCGCAGTTCAGCTTTACGAGCGGGCGTCTCGAGCGAGCGCTGGCATTGTGAATGGCTTGCGCGATTAATTCTTTGCCCGTGCCGGTTTCTCCGAGAACTAGCACGGTGGCATCCGTCGGTGATACCAAATTGATTTGTGCAAGCACGGATTTGAGAGCCGCGCTGCTGCCGATGATTTGGCCGCATTTGTCTTCGGCACAACTCCGCTCAGGTGAAAGGACTCTGTCAAGATTCTCCATAACTAGTTCCTCCTAATTTTGTTCGGACGACACGGGTTCAAGGGCCAACCGGCGACACAAACCGTTAACCACGGCATTTGCGCCACGGGGATTGCGTTCAGCCAAAGCGCTGCTTGCAGGACCACTCGTCCGTATAGTTCCCGAGCGCGGCGCATCGGCGAATTGAGGGAGACCAAATACTGAAAAGTTGAACTCATGTTTTTCCTTCGAGAACGCGCCAATTGTGGAACACGCTGGGCTGGGTCACAACCCCACATAGAGCCGCAGATCGGCTATATGCAGTCGCGTTTCATAACTCTTAGGGGGTAGGGAATAGCTCCTCTTTAGGAGTGGAGGGCTAATTCTTTCGATCTTGAATATCGATGCGTTTCCACCCAAAAAGGCGAGCATCGACAGACCAAGCTCCAGGTCCGAGCAGAGCCAGAGCGGCGCCGAAGGTTCCGAGCAAAATGTAAATCCAGATATCCCCAGGTTGCGAGAAGGCGTTCCATAACTCAACAATCAAGGCAAGAACACCAGCGATAGGGGTCCACAAACCAGCGAGTATAAGCAACGCCATAACGAGCGTACAAATGGCAAATACGGTTGCCTTGCCGGGGCCCCCACTATGTAGCCTGGCAATTCCTTGTTCAATTAGAGCAACGGCGGCAACCAGCCGCATCAATAACAAACCAGCGCCCGGCCCGCCGCGAGCAAATGATGAAAATAGTCTTCGCAAAGAAGTGACCCGCAATCGTGGCGCGAAATTCTCGGTCACGTCAGTACACTCCAGCCTAGGAAGTTTCGAATGCGATTGGAAGCCCCTAAAGGGGAGATTCTTTCACTCTTTAGAGTGATTACAATTCGATGATTCCGCGCTTCAGACCTATCGTCGCGGCATGTGTGCGGTCGTTGGCGCCCAATTTGGAAAGGATGTTCTTGACTCTGCTTTTGACGGTCTCTTCCGTAACGGAAAGTTGCGAAGCAATCTGTTTGTTCGCGTTTCCAGCGGCAATCAGACGCAGGACACTGACCTCACCCGCCGTGAGGGCGTCATCGGTGGCATGGTCAGCAATTTCGTGGGATGCTTCCGGCGAAAGAGCCATCTTTCCCGCGTGAACTGCGCGAATCGTCGCCAACAGCTCCTTATGGAGCAGGTTTTTTAGCAAGTACCCCTGGGCACCGGCTTTGAGAGCCCGCAACACTTGAACGTCACCACCATAGGTCGTGAGTACTACGATTCGCGCTTCCGGAAACTCATTACGGATAGCAATGGTCGCATCGATACCATTCATATCTGGCATCTGTAGATCCATCAGAGTGATATCCGGGCGGTGCGTGCGAAACTGTTGGATGGCTTCGCGCCCGTTAGAGGCTTCGCCCACAAGAGCCATATCCGTCTGATCCTCGATCAGCCCTGCGATCCCCTGGCGAAATACAGGGTGATCATCGACGGCCAGAATTCGGATTCGGTTACCCTCGCCGCCCATCACCCCTGGTCCTTTCCTGAAAACAAAGAGAGCCCTAAAAACGAGGAGCGGCGACGAGAAGTTGGTATTTCATAGGCAGTGGAGGCCGGTATGGTCAATTCCACTTCGGTGCCGGCCTGCAGATTGCTCCAGAGTTCCAGGTTGCCGCCCATGAGTTTCGCGCGCTCCCGCATCCCGTGTAAACCCCAATGCCCGGGGCGCCCTTCGTCACGGAGAAGCTGCGGATCAATGCCTTTGCCATCGTCGCGGACGCGAAGCCGCAAGTGCTGTTCGTCGTAGCGAATCTCCACTTCAATTCGATCAGCCCTGGCATGTCTAATTGCATTGCGCAGCGCCTCAGTGGCAATCCGATAGGCTTCGTCCCGGACAATCGGATTGAGGGTTCTCGGCGTGCCCTCCACTTGCACGCGAAACTCAGGTAGATCCTCGCCCGTGGGCTGGTTCAGAAGTTCCTCGCCGAAGGTGCCAATCACCTGGGCAAGATCAGTCGTCATCAATCCGCCAGAGCGCAACTCGTGAACAGCATCTCTGCCTTCGGTAATGGCGTTGGATCCTTGCTCAATCGCGCTATCGATTCGCTGTTTGGCCTCTTCAGGGCGCGCAGGAAGCAAGTTTGCTACAGCCTGGAAACGAAGCAAGAGTCCGTTGAAGCTTTGTAGCAGAGTATCGTGCAGTTCCCGCGCTATGCGCGTTCGCTCATCGACACGCGCTTCCAGCCCTATATGGAACTGGTACCGTAGTTGCTGAAGGCGCAGTTGGTAAATCGCCCAAAGCAATATAAGAGAAACCGCGACGCAGATCCCGCTGAACCACCAGGTCTGCCAAAACGCTGGATCGATCTTGAACGAAATCACAGATTCCGAGCCATTCCACTGGCCATAGCTATTGCTTGCGGTAATCCGAAATCGATACGAACCTGGGCTTAGGTTGGTGTAAACAGCTTCGCGAACTGCCGTCGGCTCGCTCCACCCACGATCGAAGCCTTCAAGAAAATAGCGAAAACGAATCCGCTCTGGAGCCGCAAGACTCAGCCCGGTGTATATAAACGTGATGCGTTTACGAGAGGAGGGGACTCGAACGGTTTCCGCGGCAGGGACAGCAAGGTTGTCCTCCATTATGGTTTCGACGTGAGTCAGGGCCGGATCAGAATCGCCGGTAATGTGAGATGGATCAACAACCGACAAGCCGCGAGCCATCGAAAACCAGATCCTGCCATCCGAATCGGCAATCACCGAGGTGCTTCGTTTCGATCCAGTGATGTTCGGCAACCCGTCGGTAGCTCCATATTCACGAAGATCGCCAGAGCTTAGGAGTCCGGTAAATAGTTTTTGGGCTGGAAGGCGCAATACGTGGCTTGAGGTCGTGATCCAAAGCCATCCCATCTTGTCTTCAGACATTCCGAAAGTTTGTTCGCGCAAGGAACCAGGAGCATTGTTAGGAACCTCTATGCTTCCCGATTTAAAGAACGCGAGTCCCTGGGACGTTCCTATCCAAAGGGTGCCGGCGGAGTCTTGAAAGAGGCAGTTCACATTGTTTGAGGGCAGCCCGTCTTTCGTTTCGTAGGATTTCCAATGTCCATCTAACAACGAGCTGAGTCCATTCGGTGTGGCAAACCAAATCGTTCCGTTGCTTGTCTCCAAGATCGCCGAAACCGTATTCGACGCGAGACCGTCAGCCGTTGTGTAGGTTACAAACTTTCCGTTTTTGAACTTGCTGACACCGCTTGTCAGGGTTCCTGCCCATACCGCATCGTCCTTACCTTGATACGCAGCAAACACGCTATCTTCAGCAAGGCCATTCGCCTGGGTGTAGGTCTGGCCAACGATCGCTCCGTGTTTGTACTCGAGACGTTTGAGGCCGTGACTCTGCGTCCCGATCCAAATATCGTGCTTCCCGCCAGTGATGGAGTAGATCACCACTTTATGAAAGAGCGGGGACTCCAACGGCTGAGCTCGACCGTCTTTCAACAAGTACAAACCGCCTTCGGCGGGAGCGAACCAGATCCGATTTTCACTGTCCACGTAGACGGGTCCGTCTTGTTTCGACGTCTTGCTCCCAGCGGTCACCGTATAAGTGACAAATGTGCCGTCGCGAATTCGCTCGATGCCGCGCACACCTCCGGCCCAGAGATTCCCTTCGCGATCCTCAAACAGCGTATTGATACCTCCGCGCTCAAAGTCAGATTCACCTGAGAAGGAAACGCCGAGGTCATTGATTCGCAACAGTCCTCGCGTTGTTCCGGCCCAAATGTTGCCATCCCGGTCTCTCAAAAGGGCGAGAACCTCAATGGCGGCCAAAGCCGGGGGCAGGTCAACCTTGCTGAACAGCGAACCGTTCCATCGATATAGACCTTTATTTGTACCGACCCACAATGCCTTGTCGCCCGCAGGTAACAAGCAATTAATTTTGTGGGCCGACAGACCTGCCGTAACTTGCGTAGTCCGGCCGTCGGCAAAATAGAAAAGGCCTGACAATTCGGTCCCCAGCCAGATTTTGCCGTCGCGCGTCTTTGCCATCGCAAGAACCAGAGAGGAACGCGGAAGAGCACTGGGCGGAGCCAGCACCTGGACGCTGTCACCTCGAACACGGAGGAGCCCGTCCGTGAGGTCTGTAAGCAGGAAGGCCCCATCTTCTTCTCGCCATCCACTTGTGGCTTCGACCGTCGTTCTGCCAAGAATCGATGCCAGGTTCACAAGCTTTCCATCGCGATAGCACAGCACACCCGAACCCCAAAAGACTACACAAAGCCTGCCGGCGCTATCCGTGATCAAACTCGAGACGAGATCGTCCGAAAAATCGGGAAACCAGGAGGTCAGACGAAAGTTGAACCCGTCGAAACGTACCAAACCCTTTTCCGTTCCCATCCATAAATAGCCATCCGTCGTTTGCGCGATTCCGCTAATGGCCCCGCCAGGAAAGGCGCCGTCCGTGGTCCATTGTTCACGCAAGTACTGCGACAACGTACGATTTGGATCCAGGGCGCGCGCTTCGCGGACAAAACAGATTAGGATAAGTCCAATGGCCAGCCATCGAGACACCCCAAGCTTGTGGATCACGGATAGTACCTGAACTTTTCGATCACAATTTCGTTTTCGCCTTGCAGCGGCACTTCTCCCCATCCGAAGACGTACAAGTTTATACGGGCCACCTCATTACCTGCCGCGGGCACATTCGTGGTGAAAACATGCTGATTCAGAGGGTGAGCTTGTCCAGCAGTCTGAGAGCCGGCGTAGGTCGTAAAGGTCACCTGCCCGGGTTCCCAATGGAAGGCTTGGGTGATCACGCCTGCCGGTACATTAAATCGAACGATATTCGTGGGGATGTAGTAGGGCTGCACGACGTACTGAGCGTTCTCGTGTTTCGGAGATCCCCAACGGCCCATTTCGACGTCCAGCTCCTTGCGATTTTCATCGGTGCCCAACATGCCATCCCAGGTAAAGAACGTGAGAACAGCAGAAGGCTCCAGATGAGAGATGTCGCGCACCACAAAAAGATACGTTCCGTACCCTAGACTGCGCGTGAGTTGGACTTCCGCGCAACTCCATCCGTCCTGGCTCTTTGCTATCCGAAGATGTAGAGCGCCAGTCTCATCGGTCCAGGCGTTCGCCGGAGCAAACGAGTTGATGGCCCCACCGCGATAGCTTAATAGATCGCGAACTTGCCAATCGTAGCCGCTGAAACGGAGTATTTTAGGCGCTATTGAAGAATCGGCAGGCCGGCCCTTGACAACCAAAACGGCTTCGACTGCGCCCCCCTTGGCAGGCAGCACCTCCGTAGTTTGTGGAGGGGCGTAGCCGGGATCAACCACCAGAGCGGCATATTCCTCGCCCAAATGGGTCACGTTCTTCCACGTCGAATCGCTTTGGATTTTGGTGAACAATGGATCCTTGGCAAACGGCTGTATCCACCAGCGGCCTCCGCTTTTGGCATACAAGACGAGCTGTTGTCCTGTGCGGACGCCAATCACTCGCCCCTCAATGGTGTCCATATTGTCTAAACCGCCGACGGCCGTCACGGGGATCTTTGAGAACTCGATGGAAAGTTTTGAGGTGCTATGTCGACACCCGCCAAGAAGGAAGAAGCAGAAGAAAAGAACAGCTGGTCGAACCGATCCGCTGAGACCTCGGGCTCTCGTCTCGTATCGATTCAAGAGACGATAGCAAAGTCGCCGGCGCCGGAACGCGAAATTCGCCATTTAGACCTCAGCTGTGCGGCATTTTTATTCGTTGGCAATCGTCAAAAATGTGGATTTATCGCCGCGCACCTATCCTCGAACGAGCGGGTCACTCCCAAGCATCCGGATGTTAACCCAATCCATGTAAACCACGATAGCGCGCGGTCGAGAAATCTCCCCGAGTGCCATTGTGGTCTTCTGAAATTGATTGGTTCTCCGCGGAGTCTGACTTGGTTGCCCTGGTCGGGCGCACAGAGGCAACCTTCTCATTGTTGAGCTTCTCGCTGGAAGCAAAGGAGTGAGTTGCTAGGCCTTAGATTCCCCTGGCCTTGGGCGTTCTAGGCAGTTTGATTGAAAACGATTAACTTGACATCGAATCAGTACAAGCGGAAACTTTCCCACACACATCGCTTGAAAGCGGCGCATCTTTTTTTTCCTCTATTGGGTGCCCGCAATGCAGAAGTACTGCGTGTTGAACTCCCCGATCGCGCACGGTGCTCGCTCAGGCTGAAGTGATTGTCGGCTCTGTTCCCAGCTAGGAGTCCGTTGTGGATCTGCAGATTCGGCCCAGACTAGGGCTCTGCATCGCCACCCTGTGCTGCATCCTAATCTTGTGTACCCCTGCGTCTGCGCAGACTGCCGGCACCAACGTAAACATGGTGTCGGGCACAGAATGGCCCGGCGGCGATCCCTTCCTTCAGCGCCAGAATGAACCCTCGATTGCCGTTTCTTCGCGCAACCCCTTTCATTTGCTCGCGGGCGCCAACGACTATCGCTCGGTTGATCTTGCTCTTACCACCAATGGGGAAACAGGCGACGCTTGGCTCGGGCTCTTCAAGTCCCTGGATGGCGGAGCCACTTGGCGCAGCGTTTTGCTTCCGGGATGTCCTTACAACACACCGATCTGCGCGGGCGCCTCCAACGTAAAGAACGCCGGCTACGCGGCAGCCGCCGATCCTACGGTTCGGGCCGGCACCAACGGCATGTTTTACTATGCGGGGCTGGTCTTCAACCGCGGCGACAATCCGAAAAGCGCCATCATCGTTTCGCGGTTGATTGATCTCAATAACAAGGAAAATGCTGACCCGAACGATATTTTAAATGGGGATTCCATTCAGTATGTCAGCACCTCGATCGTTGCTGAGGGAAGTTCGTCCAGCTTTCTCGATAAGCCCACGATGGCGGTGGATGTTCCACGGTCGGGCGCTTCCACCTGCAACCTAACGGTGAATCAGCCCGGAAACGGCGCAGTGCGCCAGTCCTTCGAGGCAGGCAATGTCTATGTGACTTACACCGCCTTCGCGGAGCAACCTGATACCAACCCGACGGAACCCGAGGGGGCGGAGAAATCGAAACTCTATTTCGTGCGCTCGACAAACTGCGGCGCAACCTGGAGCAAGCCTATTTCGATCAATGACGACATCGTCGTCAATCAGGGCACCAGCATCGCCATCGATCCCAAGACAGGTATTGTCTACATCGCCTGGCGCGAATTTCAGTATCAGTCGGGATCCATCAATCAGCCCGATGCCATCGTCGTGATTTCTTCGTCTGACGGGGGCCGGACCTTCTGCCGCCCTCAGCGCATCAGCACGTTCACACCCTTTGATGAAGGCACCACGAACACTTCCTTCCGAACCAATGCGTATCCGACCGCCGCTGTAGACCGGGAAGGCCGCGTCTATGTTGCTTACTCCGCCCGCAACACCGTTCCCAGCGGAGATGCGCGCATCGTGTTGGCGAGTTCACTCGGCGGATCTTCCTGGACCAAACCCTATCCTATAGATAACCCGGCGATTGACCCCCTCACCAACCCTTCGGGCCGCGGCCATCAGATCATGCCTGCGCTCGCATTCGCAGGCGGTAAACTAACTTTGCTTTACTACGATTTGCGGCTGGACCACACCTACGGCCTTTATACTCCGCTTTTCGATTTGAGCGAGCCCACGGGTCTCTATAGTGAATTCCCGGAATTCGCCGGCGAACTCACGCTAAATCCGCCGGATTTCAGCGCCGTCTTCAACCAATATATTGATGATTCCACGATTACGCTCCGAAGGCACACCTTCGATCTTCGGTTGGCTCAAGCGCTTCCTGCTGGGAATCCAGTCTTTGCTCCCTCGATTCTCGTTTCCCAGTACTCCTACGGCTGCTGTGCCGCGAATCAGACAGACATCCAGCAGATGGAATTCAACGCTCCAAACCTGCCGCTCTTCATGTCCGGCACGGTGCCCTTTATGGGCGACTATGTAGACCTCGCGCCAGGGCCGTTCATCCTTCCTCCGCGTACCAAGCACGACCGAGACGAACTCCACGCCGATTGGGACAACGGGGACGACCGTGAGGGCTGGCATTTCAATCTCAGCCCCAGGACACCGACGATCTTCCACGCAGCATGGACCGACAACCGCGACGTTCAGCCGCCCCCGGACGGCGACTGGACACAGTACACTCCTCCGCTCTCTCCTTCGCTGGGCACCACGAGTATTTTCCAGCCGGGGACCTCGGTGCCTGCCTGTCAGCCGGGCTATACAGGGACCCGCAACCAAAATATTTACACCGCCCCGATTAGCGGCGGCCTGATATTCGGCGCTCCCTCCAACGCGAAGACGCTTGGCAATACAGTTTTCAACGGGCAGACCGTGCCCTTTCAACGTGCCTTTGTGGTCGTCGCGCAAAACACAACCGAAGCCATCAAGAGTTTTCGCCTCACGATTGCAGATCAGCCTGCTGGCGGAAACGCCTCCTTTCTGCAATTTTCACCATTGACGACACTCGATTTGAGCATTCCGCCTCTGTCCAGCGCCTCTCGTCCAGTTTTTGTGGTTTCCACGGATCCTACGGCCAGCGTCACCGTGGACATCGCGGAGATTACTGCGCCGCAAGGCACTCTCGTTCCGAATGGGCTGACCGGCAACACCACGCTCAATCCCGACATAACAAATCCGGGGATCACGAACCCAAGCATCACCAACCCAGGAATCACGAACCCAGGCATCACCAATTTTGAAGTAACAAACCCGGGGATCACCAATCCCGACATCACCAATCCGAATATCACGAATCCAGGCATCACCAATCCGGGAATCACCAATCCCGGCATCACCAACTCCACTTTCCAGAACGAAACTGTAGTGAATCCTAGCGTCACGAACCCGGGAATCACCAATCCCGGCATCACCAACGCCTCGATTGCCAATCCGGGAATCACCAATCCGGGAATCACCAACGTCAATCCCGCCAACGTCAGCATCTCCGATACGCAGTGGACGATCGTTAACAATGGCAACACAGAGGGCGCCTACACTCTCAATTTGGCTTCCAGCTCTCCGGTTCCTCCCGCAAACGTTCTCCAGTTGATCATTTCCAAGCTCTATCAGACTCCCGCCGCTCCGACTGGCCAAAGCTGCAACCTAGCGGTGGAAACGCACAACGTCATCGTCACGAACATCGTCAATCCGGTGCTCCTCAGTCCTACGAATCCTGGCATCACCAATCCCGGAATCACCAATCCTGGCATCACCAACGCTACCGTCGCTCTGGCCCCAGGAGAAACCGCCAACATCATCATTCGTGTGGTCAACACGGATATTCAGAACGAGCCCACGTTCAATCCTGCGACGAGTGTTGTGCCGGTGGCCGTCTCGCAAAGCGTTAACACGCAAACCGCCTTGAGCACCCCCGCTGGTGGCACTCCTCCGCCTCCTCCCATTTCTGTGCCTCCTCTCATCATTACCACCACGTCGTTGCCCGACGGCGTCAGCAATGTTGTCTACGCAGCGTCGATCACTACACAGGGTGGGAATCCCACCTCCCACACATTCTCGATTACCGCGGGTGCGTTACCAGCGGGGCTGACTTTAAACGCGACGACCGGATCGATCACCGGCGTACCCACGACTCCCGGAGCCACCACCTTCACTGTGCAGGCCCAAGACGTGGGCTCCGCCCTATTTCCGCAGAATACCGCGACGCAACAACTTTCCATTCGGATTGCGGCACCTCTCGTAATTACCACGCCGCCCGTGCTGGCTCCGGCGACACCCGGTGCTCCGTACAGCCAGACTGTAACGACTACCGGTGGAGTCGGTCCCTTTACCTTCTCCATTTCCTCAGGAACGCTCCCGGCGGGGCTGACTTTGAGCGGCGGAGTGATTTCCGGAACACCGACAGGCGCAGGCACCTCGAGCTTCACGATTCGCATTACCGACAGCTCGAATCCCCCGCAAGTGACGACGCAGAGCTTCACGATCACCGTAGGCGGTGTGACACAGACGGCGGCCGCAGTAACGTTCGTCACGGAACCGCTGAACACCGTGGGTGGGCAAGTACTCTCGGGCAGCCCTGTCACAGTGCAAGTCACGGATAGCACTGGCGCTCCCATTCCCAATGCCAACGTGGTGATGAATTTCAATGCCACTCCGCCGTGCATCGCAGCCGCGCTCAGCGGTACGCTTTCGCAAACAACCATCACGAGCGGCGCAGCATCCTTCCCGGATCTTTCGGTGAACTTCGGCCAGCACGGGTTTACGCTGCTGGCGTCTTCAGGCAATGCCACAGCGTTGTCCACCGCCTTCAACATAGAAGGCTACTGCGACACCGGCAGCATGAACGCCGGGCGACACAATCACGGCGCGATTGCGCTTCCAAACGGCAAAGTGCTGGTCGCAGGGGGCGCAGTCAATCCAGATAGTTCAGGCGCTCTGGCGAGCGCCGAGCTCTACGATCCGGTCGCTCGCACCTTCACCACCATCAACAGCATGAATGTCGCGCGCGTGGATTTCACCATGACGCTTCTGCCGAATGGAACGGTCTTGATCACCGGCGGATTTAACGATACGGCGATCCTGTCCAGCGCGGAAATTTTTGATCCCGCCACCAACACATTTACTTTGCTGCCCAATGCAATGACCAGCCCGCGTTCAGAGCACACGGCCACTTTGCTGGCCAACGGCAAGGTTTTGATCACAGGAGGTAACGCCAGCGGCACTGTGACGTTGGCCAGCGCGGAGCTTTTTGACCCGGCCGCGAACACCTTTACCGCAACCAGCCACCCGATGAATGTCATCCGGCAGATTCAGAATGCAGTTCTGCTTGTAAATGGAAACGTGCTGATTTCCGGCGGCTTCGACACTAACGGCAATCCCTTGGCCACCGCAGAACTCTACAATCCGGTCGCCGATACCTTCACACTTACCGGCAACATGAACGTGGCCCGCGGCAATAATGCTGCGACTTTACTTTACACGGGCGAAGTCCTCGTCGCTGGCGGCCTCGCCGTCGTGGATGGCGCAGTCGCCCGAACGACTTCAGCCGAACTCTACAATCCCTCCACCGGAACTTGGAGCGTCACCGGCAGCATGAATTTGCCTCGCGCCCATTACACGGGACCCGTTCTGACTGACGGGACAGTCTTCATCCCAAGCAGTGACGCCCTGCCCGCCGGCACGAACGCGGATATTTATGACCCCAGCACAAGTACTTTCCGTCTTACCGCGAATTTTACTACTGAACAAGCGGGTTTCCATGAAGCGGTTCTGTTCGACGGCACGGTTCTTCTCGCCAGCGGTGTGAATGCGGCTTCCGCGGTCGTCCCCAACTCCGAGATTTTCTATCCGCTGGGTTTGCCGGCCAGCATCACGATCACAACAACCACTGTCGGCAACGCAACGCAGAACGCGCCTTACACTCAATTGCTTCTGGAACGAGGCGGGGTCGGACCGCTTACCTGGACGCTGGCCAGCGGCGCCCTGCCGCCGGGCGTCACCCTGAGCACGTCAGGGATTTTGAGCGGGGCTCCAACTTCCTCTGGCGCTTTCACGTTCACCGCACAGGTGACAGACAGCGCCACTCCGAATAAGTCGGCAACGAGCGGGCCGCTTAACTTGGTCGTAGCGGCAACTTCTACGCCTTTGGCTTTCCCGGCGCAAACTCTCAATACCGCCATTGCCAATGCCGCCTACTCCTCTTCGCTAACCGTTACCGGAGGCGCCACTCCATATAATTTCGCGATAACCAGCGGCACGTTCCCCCCCGGGGTTGCCCTTGCCTCCAACGGACAATTCAGCGGCACTCCAACGGTCGCAGGCACCTCAGCCTTTACGGTCACAGTCACCGATTCTTCCGTTCCGCCGCAAACCGCATCGCAATCTCTGGCCATCGTTGTGTTAAATCTTTTGACCATCACCACTAAAGCGCTGCCGACCTCGATTTCTGGAACGGGATATTCGGACGCTCTGGTGGCGAGCGGAGGGACTCCGCCTTACACGTTCGCGCAGACAAGCGGAACGCTCCCGGCGGGTATTACACTCGGCAGCACGGGTCTTCTCACCGGATCGACGACCGCCAGCGGCACGTTCACGTTTGGCGTAACTGTTACGGATTCTTCTGCACCGCCACAGACCGCCTCACAAACTCTCATGCTCGTGGTCGTCCCGCCGCTCGCCATTACGACTACGACCTTGCCTAACGGCACGGCGGGCATTCCATATAGCGCCACAATAGTTACGACCGGAGGCCAGGGCACGGTAAGCCAGACTGTCACTTCAGGAGCTCTACCAACCGCTTTGAGTTTAAGCACTTCCGGCACTCTCAGTGGCACGCCGTCTGGCGCGGGGATATTTACCTTTACCATTACGGCCACGGACCAGACCGTCCCGCCACAAGTCGCGTCACAGTTCTACTCGATCACGATCGCCCCGCAGGTCCAAGTTGCTGCCAGCGTTAGCTTTATCAACAGCCCGCAGAATTCCATTGGTGGCCAACTGCTCGGCGGAAGCCCAGTATCCGTTCAAGTCACGGATTCTTCAGGCGTTGCAGTTCCTGGCGTCAACGTGGCCATGGGCTTTAGCGGTGCGCCATGTTCTGCGGCCGTTCTTGGCGGAACGCTCACGCAAACCACGAATGCCAGCGGAGTTGCAACCTTCCCAGACCTCACGATTGACCGTGGACAGCGTGGCTTCACTCTCGCGGCCACCGCCGTTACTGCTGGTGGTGTTTCGCTGCCGTTCAATGTCGAGGGCTTCTGCCAAACCGCGACACCAAGTTCCTCGCGATTTGCCGCCACCGCTACCTCTCTCCCGAATGCCCTGGTTCTTCTGACGGGCGGAATCACCTCTGGCTCTCCGACTTCCGTGGTCGCCACCGCCGAACTGTATGACCCCGTGGCCCATACATTTACGCCAACCGGAAGCATGCATGCCGCGCGCGCTTACCACACCGCAACCTTGCTCGCGGACGGCACCGTCCTCATAACTGGCGGCTCCGCCACCACCATTAACGGAGCGAGCTTCCAGCTCGGACCGGCCAGCAATACCGCAGAGATCTACAACCCCGCGACCGGGCTGTTTACGCAGGTCACTGCAACTATGAACTCCGCGCGTGCACTGCACTCCGCGGTTCAACTGCCTGGCGGCACTGTACTTATTGCGGGTGGATCGACTGGCAGCCTTAATCTCAGCTCCGCCGAAATTTACGATCCCGTGGCGCAGACTTTTACGGCTTCTGCTACCGGCATGACCGCCGCGCGAGAGGCCTTGACCGCCACTTTGCTGAACAATGGACAAGTTTTGCTGGCAGGCGGCTATGGAGCCACTGGTCCAGTCAATCAGTCGGCGGAGATTTATGACCCGGTGGCGAAGACGTTTACTGCAACGCCTCAGATGGCATTCCCGCATGGACAGCACACGGGCACGCTGCTGCCCAATGGCCAGGTTGTTCTGGAAGGCGGTGATAACACATCCTTTACCGCCACGAACAGTATCGAAGTGTATGATCCCGTCGCCGGCACGTTCACGGCGTCCGCTGCGACTTTGAACACTGCGAGGACAACTCAGAGCGCGAGTCTTCTGCCTGATGGGAGAGTTCTTGTCGAGGGCGGCTTCGATCCGACAGGCACAATTCTCAATTCCGCCGAGACGTTTAACGACGTCACCCCCGCTGACACCCTCACGGGCGCTATGCAGACGCCTCGCTGGTACACGACTTCCACACCTCTGCCGGATGGAACTGTACTGGTCGCAGGAGGCGGCTTCAACGCTGGCACGCTCACGACACTCCCAGTGGAGATTTTCTACCCGGCAACCACCACGCCGATCTCGATTACAACAATCCTGCCGTTAGCCTTTGCGAATGAGCCCTACACCCAGCAGCTTCAGGAGCAGGGCGGCATCGGCAATCTGACTTGGACGCTCGCTTCGGGCGCTCTCCCTGCCGGTATCAATCTGAGCTCTTCCGGTTTGCTTTCCGGCACGGCAACTGCGAGCAGTGTCTCCAACTTCACTGTGCAGGTCACGGATAGCAGCACGCCGCCACGCAGCGGCGCACAGTCTTACGTGCTCGAGGTCGTCCCGCCACTCCTGACAAGTCCCACTCTTCCGACCGCCAATCCTGGCGTACCCTACAGTCAGCCGATCACCGTTTTGACAGGAACTGCGCCCTATACTTTCAGTCTCTTTGGCGGTTCGCTTCCATCCGGTCTGACCCTCGCCAGCATCGGCACGGTAAGCGGTACAACCAACGTCGCTCCCGGTAACTTTACCTTCGTCGTCAAGATTACGGATTCTTCGACGCCACCGATATCGGATACTCAGACCATTCTCATTTCGGTCGCTCCGCCGCTGGTCATTACAACGACCTCGCTGCCCAATGGAACGCTGGCAGTTCCGTATGCCTCCACCACGATAACCACTACCGGCGGCCTTCCCCCCATTTTCTTCCTGCTAAGCAGCGGCTCACTGCCACCTGGCCTGGCGCTAAGCCAAACAGGCACTCTGTCCGGCACGCCTTCTTCACCGGGGTCGTTCACTTTTGCTGTCACTGCGGTAAGTGCGGCGTCGAGCGGGCAACTCTCTCCTCCTCAATCGTATACCGTGGGCATTGGCACGGGGACCGGGTTAGCGGTTGCGCCTCTGACTTTAGCCGCGCCAGTCCTGGGCACACCCTACAATCAGGCGTTCACCATCAGCGGCGGCTCGCCTCCGTATGCCGTCTCTCTCTCTGGAACACTGCCAGGCGGCCTTACATTCAGTGGAACCTCCAACCCTCCGGCCATCACCGGTACGCCCTCTGTGGTCGGAACATTTGCAGGCCTCACCTTAACCGTGACGGACTCGGAGATTCCGCCCGCACAAATTCAGGCCACTTACTCGCTGACAGTGAACGGCTTCTCCGCCGCCTGCGGTACCGGCAGCGAGTCGTTGATGGATGGGTCTTACGCCATCCTGATGCAAGGCTTTGACGCCAATGGCCCGCGCACTCTTATCGGCAGCGTGGTCTTTGGCGGCAATGGAACCATTCCCGCTGGCCAGGTTGACATTGGCACCGATGTTCCCGCCGGTGGAGGTGCTGCCCAGAACCTAGTCATCGTTGGGGCACAGAGTTCGTATACCGTAGGGCCCGATCAGCGGGGTTGTCTGATCCTCACCACGTCCGCTGGCTCTTCCGCCTATCGGTTCGCTCTTTCAGCCGTTAGCAATGGCCTGGCTGCCAGCGGGCACATCATCGACTTTCAACAGAACGGCTCGTATGGTTCTGGCTTCCTCAGGTACCAGGACCCAGTCGCGATCGCGAACCTTAACTTGAGCGGATCCTATGCATTTGAATTCACCACCCCATCAAGCCTGGCGACGGTCGGCCATTGGGCGATGCTCGGCTCCTTCTCTGCCTTGACCGGCGCTGTCACCGGTAACTCCTGGGATTTCAACGACACGCACTCCCTCGACAGCGGCACCACCTGGCCCGCAACCGGTCTTGCCTTCCCGGCGAGCGAAACCTACGCCTTCGATGGCAGCGGCTCCAGCCGCGGCACGATCCAATTGCCCAGCGTTCAGCAGTACAGCGCAAACCAAACCCTCGCCAGCGCCAATTTCGTGACGTACACGGTCGGTGCGAATCTGATGTTTGTTGCTGCAATTCCGGATGCCAACAACAAGCCTCTCGTGGGAGAAATCCAGGAGCAAGTCTCACCATTTAACTCCCTTGCCTTGAATGGCTCAGGTTACGTCGACGGTGTCACAACGGTTCCTGTCGCAGGCGCATGGGTCGGCAGCTTCTCCGCGAGTGCAAACAACTGGATCCTTAGCCTGGACAACGATTTCGGCGGTACATACACAACGGGTTCTTCCAATGGAACGTATTCGGTGGATTCGGCGGGACGTACACCGCTGGCCTTCGTTGGCAGTACAAGTCCGGGTCCCATGTTGCGGGTTATTGGTCCAAATAAAGCGTTCTTTATGCTGGCAGATGGCGCCGCATCCGTGGGTTTCGTTTCCGCGTTTTCAGGCGGCGCGCTCCCTGCTTCCGTGGCTGGCACCTATGCCTTTGGAGCAACGCAAGGCTCGGAGGACCGCAACGTTACCAACCTGACTGGTATCGCCACCTTCGATGCTCTTGGAAACGTTACCTTCACGCAGGATGAGGCCACTGACAATACCGCTACATTGATCTCGGCAGCGGTTCTTCCCAACACATACTCCTACAATGCGACGACCGGCCGCGGCGTGATTCCGGCCACCGGCACGCCACACTATGTCTTCTACGCCGCCACTACAGGAACTATTTATCTGCTCGATGTGACCAGCGTTAATCCCGCCGTGCAAGAATTGGTTATCATCGGCGCGCCAGCAGCAATCGCGCTAACCCCCAATCCGCTCGCTATTACCGCTCCAACGCCGGGAACGATGACCGCAACGATACCGACCCTCGCGGGTACTGGCGGGCAAGTCATCAACCTTGCAAGTAGCAACGCTTCCATTGCAAGTGTTCCGGCGACCGTGACCATTCCTGCTAGCGCCAATTCCGCCAGTTTCCAGGTCACCCCGGGTGCCTCTTCTGGAAGTGCCGTTGTTTCCGCGAGCGCCAGCGGTCTGGTCTCTGGCACAGCTTCGGTCAACGTGGCTCTCGGGAATCTAACACTTACCTTGCCGGGACCGTTGCTAGGGGTCGGGCGGAGTTTCAATGCAACCGCGACCCTCACGGGTCCGGCACCCGCAGCAGGCGTTGCTGTAACACTGGCCAGTAGCGATACGACCATTGCCACTGTCTCGCCAGCGTCGATCACAATTCCGCAAGGAGGCACGACCGCGACATTCACCCTGAATGGGGTGGCCACGGGAACCGTGATTCTGACCACATCCGCTCCAGGCTTCCAGAATGCGTCGCCAGCAAGTTTGACGGTTACCAACAGCTTGATCAGTCTTCAGAGCGGCACCGTCACTGTTGCTCCGGGACAGTCTGGGAGTCTCGCTGTCAGCCTGTCTTCTCTCGCGCCAACAGGCGGGATAACCATCAACTTCACCAGCGGCAATACGGCGATCGCAACGGTTACCTCGAGCGTCTTCGTGCCACAGGGTCAGCAAGTTCCGGCCGCCAACCCGCAAATTACAGGAGTTGCGATCGGTTCCACCGTGATCACCGCTTCGGCCGCGGGCTTCGCGCCTGACACGGGGAATGTCCAAGTTACTGTCAGTGCTTCTTTTAATACGACAACAATCTCCATTCCGGCTACCAGGACCAGCAGCATCGTTCTCAATATTTCCGCGCCTGCACCCCAGCCGAACGGCATAACGTTTGGCTTGTCAATTGACAACACCAGCTTCGCTACCGTCCCCGCGTCGGCCACTATCCCGGCGGGACAGCTTTCCACGACGATCCCCGTGACCGGGGTCGCCCAAGGGAGTGCAACGCTTTCAGCAACTTCAGCCGGGATTACGACCACCACGGCGGCAATCAACGTGGGCGCGGCACCAACCATGAATGTCAATATTACTGCCAACGTCGGGCAGAACCTCCAGGTTGATAATCAGTCGGTCGGCCTGAGCGCCGGCGCGCCGGCAAACGAAAATCTGACTTTGACCAGTAATTCAGCGAACGTCTTGCTGGCCACTACGCTTGCTGGTCCATTCAGCCAGTCGATCACTTTGCCGCTGGCAATCAACAGTGCATCGGTTCCGACATACTCCGTCCAGAGTCTGGCTAGCAGCGGAACTGCGCAAATCACTGCGCAGGCAACGGGTTACGGCAATGCCGTCGCGACAGTTACACTAACGCCTTCCGGAATTGAGTGGGTGTCCGGCAACCTAACGACGACGACGTTCACGCCGAACAGCACGCTCACTCTGGCGGCGTATCAGTTGAATCCAACGACTCTTGCCGCCCAGACCAGCCAGAACATTCGCACCGGTTCGACGGTGAGCATTGCGGTCACCAGCTCTAACACCGCGTTCGGCATGATCGTCACCAGCCCGGTGACCATGAACCCTGACACGAACACCACCACCGTGCTCTTCCAGCCCGTTGCTCCGGGTACGACCAACCTGGTCATCACCACTCCTACTGGGTTCAGCACACCCACGGGAACTGGCGCTACCTCGATTTCCGCTACGGTTAACCTCCCGAACCTGACCATCAATTTACAGACCAACCTTGGACAAAACCTCCAAGTCGATGGCGAATCGATCGGCCTCGGAGCCGCTCCGCTTAGCAATGAAACGCTGACGCTGACGAGTAATTCGGCCAATTTGTTGATCGCCAACACGGCGGCTGGGCCGTTCAGCCAATCCATCACGCTGGCTCTTTCGCAAGGGAGTTTCTCCGTTCCAAGTTTCTCCGTGCAGAGCCTGGCCAGTAGCGGGACAGCCCAGCTCACAGCTGCCGCGCCCGGCTACAACAACGGAACTGCAACGATTAACCTCACGCCTTCGGGAATTGAATGGCTTAACGGAAACTTCAACACGACCACTTTCTCTGCGAACAACACGCTCACGATGGCTTCGTACCAGTTGAGCCCAACAACTCTTGCCGCCCAGACCAGCCAAAATATCCGCACCGGCGCAACCGTGAGCATCACAGTAACGAGTTCCGACAGCACAATCGGCACAATCGTCACCAGCCCGGTGACCATGAATGCCGATATCAACACGACCACCGTCCTCTTCCATCCCGTGGGCTCCGGCACTGCCAATCTGGTCATCGCAACTCCCACTGGCTTCACCACACCGACTGGCGCCGGTTCCACCTCGATCGCTGCTACCGTCAGCGCCCCGAACCTGAGTGTCAATGTCCAGGCTAACCTTGGACAGAATCTTCAGGTCGACGGCGAGTCCATCAGTCTGGGTGCGGCTCCGCCGAGCAATGAAACGCTGACGTTGACCAGTAATTCGCCCAACTTGCTGATCGCCAACACTGCCGCTGGGCCTTTCAGCCAGTCCATTACCCTGGCTCTTTCGCAGGGCAGTTTCTCCGTCCCGAGTTTCTCCATGCAGGGCCTGACCAGTACCGGGACCGCGCAGCTCACAGCTTCCGCTCCCGGCTATACCAACGGAACCGCGACGATTACCCTCACGCCTTCGGGGATTGAATGGCTTAACGGAAACTTCAACACGACCACCTTCTCTGCCAACAACACACTCACTGTGGCTTCCTACCAGCTGAACCCGACGACTTTGACCGCAGCGAACAGCCAGAATATTCGCACTGGCTCAACTGTCAGCATTACCGTCACCAGCTCCGCGCCTACGGTCGGCACCATCCTCAATAGTCCGGTGACCATCAATGCGGGCACCAATACGGCGACGGTAGGCTTCCACCCCTTGACTGCGGGTACGACCAATCTGGTCATCGCTACGCCGACCGGTTTCACCACTCCGACCGGCAACGGTTCCAATAGCATCACTGCAACCGTCACCGCTCCAACGCTGAGCATCAATGTCCAGGCCAACCTCGGCCAAAACCTGCAGCTCGATGGCGAGTCGATCAGCCTTGGTGCCGCGCCTCCCAACAACGCAACTCTAACTCTCTCAAGCAGTTCCGCCACAGTGCTGCTGGCGACCACTGCAGCTGGTCCGTTTAGTCAATCCATCACTCTTGCTCTTTCGCAGGGGAGTTTCTCTGTCCCAGGCTTCTCAGTGCAGGGTTTGGCAGCGACAGGCAGCGCGCAACTCACCGCGCAGGCTCCGGGGTATAGCGACGCGACGGCTACTATTACGCTCACGCCTTCGGCCATCGAATGGTTGTCTGGCAATTTCAGCACGACTACCTTCACGCCTAACACCACGCTGACAATGGCTGCTTATCAGCTGAATCCCTCGACTCTCACGGCGCAAAACAGCCAGAACGTGCGCACTGGCTTGCCGGTTAGCGTGACAGTCACCAGTTCCAACACCGCTTTCGGCGCCATCGTGACGAGCCCTGTAACGCTCAACGCGGACACCAATACGACAACCATATCGTTCCAACCGGTCGCGTCAGGCACTACCAACCTGATCATCGCTACGCCGTCGGGATTCACCACTCCAAACGGGGCGGGCTCCAATTCCATTACTGCCACGGTCACCGCTCCGAACCTGAGCATTAATGTCCAGACCAATATTGGACAGAATCTGCAGGTCGACGGCGAATCCATAGGCCTGGGCGCTGCTCCTCAAACGAGCGAGACGCTGACTCTTTCTAGCAATTCATCTAGTCTGCTGATCGCAATGAGTGCAGCTGGGCCGTTCAGTCAATCCATCACCTTGCCGCTAGTTGCCGGCAGCTTCTCGGTTCCCGGCTTCTCGATACAGAGTTTGGCGAGCACCGGGACTGCGCAACTTACGGCTACCGCCAACGGCTACAACAATGGCACGATCACCATCAACCTCACGCCGTCGGCGATCGAGTGGGCCTCCGGGGGTTTCTCGACGACCACATTCACTCCTAACACGACGGTTACGCTGGTTTCCTATCAGTTGAACCCGGCTACGCTTACGGCGCAGAACACCCAGAACCTCCGCACCGGCTTGAGCGTTAGCGTCACGGTTACGACCTCGGACACGACCATCGGCACCATTGTGAACAGTCCGGCGACCCTCAACCCGGACACCAATGCCACCACGGTCAGCTTCCATCCTGTGGGGGCTGGCGCTGCTAACCTGCTCATTGCGACTCCCGTCGGCTTCACGACGCCCAATGGCGCTGGCTCCAGTTCGATCACGGCTACCGTCACCGCACCCAGCCTGAATATCAATGTGTCCACCAACCTTGGGCAGAATTTGCAGGTGGATGGTGAGTCCATAAGTCTCGGCGCGGCTCCGCCGAGCAGTGAGACGCTTACGCTCTCCAGCAACTCCGCATCTCTTCTTTTGGCAACCACACCCGCCGGGCCGTTCAGTCAATCGATCACTCTGCCGCTGACCGCCGGGAGCCCTTCGGCTCCAGCGTTCTCCGAGCAGGGCCTGGCGACCAGCGGCAGCGCGGTACTCACCGCGTCCGCTCCGGGTTACAATACCGGCAGCACGACGGTCACCTTGACTCCCTCGGCGATTGAGTGGAACTCCGGCAACTTCTCAACGACCACGTTCTCCTCGAACAACAGTCTTTCCATTGCCAGCTTCCAATTGAATCCCGCGACGCTCACGGCGCAGAGCAGCCAGAACATACGCACCGGCATGAGCGTCAGCGTGAGTGTCACGAGTTCGGACACAACGATCGGGACCATTGTGTCGAGCCCGGTGACTATCAACCCCGACACGAATCTCACCAGTGTGCTCTTCCAGCCCGTGGCGGCAGGCACCGCCATCCTGGCGATCGCCACGCCCACGGGCTTCACCACACCTAACGGGGCGGCTTCCAGCTCGATCACCGCCACGGTCACCGCACCAAATTTGAGCATCGGTGTCGTCAGCGACCTGGGGCAAAACCTTCAGGTCGATAACGAATCGATCGGGCTGGCTGCCGTGCCGCCCACGAGCCGCACTCTGACGCTCACCAGCGGTTCCGCGGCCCTCTTGCTTGCAACCACGCCAGCTGGACCGTTTAGCCAGTCGATCACATTGCCGCTGACTGCGAGCAGCTTTACCGTACCTGGATTTTCGATTCAGGCTTTGGCAGGGACTGGAACCGCTCTGCTCACCGCATCGGCTCCGGGCTACAGCAATGGCACGGCAACCGTTACGCTCACTCCATCTGGCATCGTATGGTCCTCCGGGAGTTTCTCCACCACCGCGGGGGCAGCGGACTCTAACCTGACCGTGATTGCCGCACAGTTGAACGCCACCACTCTGACCGCGCAGGCTTACCAGAACATCCGCACCGGCGCTGGCGTTAGTGTGGTCATCACCAGCTCGAACACCGCGGCCGGCACGATCATTGTTAGTCCCGTGACGATCAATGCCGGGGTAGACAGTGCTTCTGTTGACTTCCACCCCGTGGCGGCGGGAGTCACCAATCTGATCATCACAACGCCCAACGGTTTCACGACTCCAAACGGAAGTGGGGCGACGTCCATAGCCGCTACTGTCAATTGATTTTTGTTGCGGTATTGGGAGAGCGGGAGTCCGGGCGGCTTGGTAAATCGGCTTTGGATGAACTTGCCGTTTGCTACAGCGGGATGCTGGGTTACTTTAATTTGGCGAGCTGTTTTCTGGCGTCCGCCACAAGAGGATCCTGCGAATTCTCATCCTTGATCGCCAGGAATGCTTTGTAGGAATCCGCAGCGCCTTCCGAACTGCGCAAGCCCTCTCGTGCGCGGCCCTGGTAGTAGTAAACATCAGGAAGCAAGTGGTAGCTCGGGTTGTCGTCGAAAAACACCGAAGTAGCCTCCCCGCGTCGTCTGAGGCAGATGTCGAATTCAGTGGACGCCTCCGGAAACGTTCCAGCATCGAGATAAGCGCGGCCGAGATCGAAATGTCCGAGCCAGCTATCGAGCAGCTTCTTCGCCTCAAGAAACGTGGTCAACGCCTCGCGCGCATTACCTCTTTGCAGTTGCGCTTCGCCCGCAATCAGTTTTGCATAGAGTTGCGGCTCGCTCTCTAGTCTCTTCGCCAGGGGAGCAACTACTTCCAGGGCGTGAGCTTGATCTCCGGTGGCAAGAAATGCTTCTGCGACGCGGTACAACACGCCCGAGTCCTGGCTGGCAGCTGCCGCTTGCGCCGCGATGATTCGCGCCTGCGGGACTTTCTTCAGCGCAATCAGGGTCAAGGCCAGGGTCGATTGATCGTTCGCAGCGCCATCGGCATCCTTGGAGGCCAGTTTCGTATTGACCGCCTTTTCCAGAATCCCCGCTGCATCCTGCATTTGCCCTTTGTAGAGCGCCAGGTCAGCCATGCCAGTCGAAGCCATGGATGCTCCTCGCGGGCTCATAGCCTGGAGCTTGATGTATTCCTGGCGCGATTCGTCGAGTTGTCCCGTTGCAAGCCTGGCAACCGCCAGCGTGCCTTCCGCGGTTTCAAAGCTCGGATTTTCTTTCAGGATTTGCTGTGCTTCGCGCATGGCCGTGTCAAAATCGCCGGCGTACAAGGCGTACTGCGACAGATTGCTGTGCTGCAGGACGCTGTGAGGAGTTATCGCGAGTGCTCGTCTCTCTTCCTCCAGTGCTTTGTCCATGTTTCGTTGAAGGAAGTAGGCATACGCCAGATTCGCATGGCCAGCCGTGTCCGCGGGATAATCCTTCACCAGTGCCGTGAATTCCTCGAGGGCTTTCGAGTCATTTCGCATGAGCAAGTAATAACCGCCCCGCGTGCGGAATTTTTCCCGCTCGGTCATTCGGTCGATGCGTGCCATAGCGAGGCGGTAATTATTCTCGGCGTCGCGGTTTTTCCCAAGATTCTGATCGGTGGAAGCGATTCCTGCGTAGGCCCGGCCCATTCCTGGATCAAGTTCAATCGCGCGTTGATAGGCGCTGATGGCATCGACAAATTTGCCCGCCTGCTGCAAAGATTGAGCCTCTGCGTAGGCGTGAGCTGCTTCGAGCGACGCCGCGGTATAGGTCTCGGCAGCGGATTGCTGCGCGGATTGCGGCGTTGCGTCACCCAGTCCTTTGCGAATGCGCTCCGCAAGCCGGGCAGTGGCGGAGAGAACATCCTGTTTGCTCGAAGCTCGTATTTGCTCTTCCTTCACGATGGAGTTTCCCGTCGCCGCATCGACTGTGGTGACATAAACCTGATAGCCGGTGCCTTGCGAAAGGATGGTGCCGCCCACGACCAGCGCGATGCCTTCGCGTTGCGCGACGAGACGCGCCAGAGATACGTCCATGCGCGTCGCCGACGGCTGCAGCCGCGACGCTACCTTCTTGGCCAGGCCGCGATCATAGGAAGAGATAAACGAAGCGCCCTCCAGCGATATTCCCAACATGGGTTCGAGCGTTCCGTTGAAAATAGGGTCATCCGTCTTGTTCTCAAAATCAGCGATCAACATGGTGACTGGCGCATGCTGCTCAGCGGGTTTCGATAAAACTTTGGAGCGCAGCGCAATCACCACACCGGCCGCTAAGACCGCCGCAACGCCGAGAGTTATCCATCTCCAGGGCAAAGCTCGCTGACGGATCGCGATTTGCGTTTTTGACCCCTGCCACTGTTCCAGTTGCTGCAGCAATTCCGTGGCACCGGCAAATCGCTTCTGCGGGTCGATCTCCAGGCATTTTTTCACGATGTCACTCAGCGGCTGCGGTATCGCCTTATCCAAATCCGAAGGCGGGCGGGCCGGCTCGCTGGTACGCTTCCAGAGCTTGCCCATGGCGGTGTCTGCGTCGAAAGGATTTTTGCCGCTGAGCAGCTCATAAAAAATAATTCCAAAGCTGAAAAGGTCCGACCGGGCGTCCGCCTGCAACCCTTTGGCTTGCTCCGGCGACATGTAGTCCGGCGTACCAATCACGGCCCCGGTCTCCGTGAGTCCCTCGCCCACTACGGAGCGCGCGATGCCAAAATCCATGACACACGCGCGTCCGCCCTTGCCGAGCATGATATTTTGCGGCTTCAAATCGCGGTGGATCACGCCTTCGGCATGTGCTGCCTCAAGCGCGCGGCACACCTGAATCATGATGCGCGCCGCCTCCGCAGGCTTCACTTTTCCCTCGCGTCTGAGGAGCGATTGCAGGTCTTCGCCTTCGATGAACTCCATCGTGATGAACTTGAGCCCTGAGGCTTCGCCGAGATCGAAAATGCGTATGACGCTGCTGTGCGTGATTTTCCTGGCGAGAATCAGTTCTTGTTTAAAACGGCTCAGTACCTGAGGATTCGCGGCCATCTCTGCGCGTATGACTTTCAACGCGACTTCGCGGTCCAGTTCGCGATCGCGGGCCTGGTAGACTGCTCCCATGCCGCCCTGCCCAAGCAGGCGGCTGATCTCATAGCGGTCGCCGACGACGTCGCCGGGAACGAGTGGCTTGGCCGGCGCGGCACCCGCAATGTCATCCGGAACGGACCAACCTCGGAATGGCAGAGCCGCGGTAGGTTCATCGTCCCCGATGCGTGGCAGCGGCGCCGAGCACTGTACACACCTCACTGAACTCACCGGGTTGTTGTAGTGGCACTGTGGACAAACCATCGGATAGGTTCCGGCACGCGTGATCTGGGCTCGCGTTGTGGTGAAACGGAGGCTCTGAAGGAGTTAATTATGTTCCGGAACAGCTTGTCAAGACTTGCTTGGGTTTGCCGATGTACTTCCTGGCGCTACCGCGGATTCCAATTCGGATGGCCGGTGAAGAGGCCGCTGGCAAAGCCCATCTGATACACGATGAAAATGCCGAAGGCACAACTGATCAAGCCGCTGGCGATGCTCAGCCCGCGATTCAAGCGAGTAAAGCGCGGCGCCGATACTGCGAATGGGACGGCAATCGCGGCGGTGATCAGCATCATCCCGGCGATGGTACCGAGACCAAAGACCAGAAGATAAGCAACCGCAAGGGACGGAACGCGAATCGTGGTGAGCACGAGCAAGGCAACCGCGGCCGATCCGGCGAGGCCGTGAACGATTCCAACCGCCAATGGACGAAGCACTTGATAGAGGCCCAGGCGGCCAAAGGTTCGATCGAGCCAGCTAACCGGTGTTGCGGATTCCGCGTGGCCGTGATTTTCCGGCGTGTGCGAGTCCGAATGGTTATGAGCATATTCGCCGTGAGAATGGACGTGGCTGTGTGCGGATGCATTTGATGGGGTAAATGTTTCGGTCATCCAGCGCATGATTCCGGACAGATTCAGAATTCCGAGGAGAATCAGCATCAGGCCGACAGAGAGCTCCATCGTGAGGCCGACTCTCGGCGGAATCACCAGGCCGAAAACAACAATCCCGGAGCCAACGAAAAGAATCGTGAGCGTATGGCCGACTCCCCAAAGCGCCCCGATCACGGCAGCGTGCTTGATGCTGCGCTGGCGGCTTACGATCGTAGTGACGGCGATGACGTGATCGGGATCGGTCGCGTGGCGCATCCCGAGAAAAAAGCCGAGCGCGATGATGGAGGCGAAAGTAAGCATTTTTTCGATTAGACGGCCGCGGCGGCCCGGAAGCGGCTGCGCTGCGTCTCCAGAAATTCCACTACGGACAAACTAGAGTACTCACGTTTTCGATAAAAAGAAAACCTTCGGCCATCTCGACGATGCTCATGGCAATGAATCCCGCCCTTACCTAAATCAACACGCTATGAATTAGAGAAACCCTATCTCGAAATTTGATTTGCTATCCTCGCGGTAGGCCTTCACTTCCCAACAGAGGAGATCCCCCTATGAAAGTGTTGCTGACGATCGCCGCGGTGCTGGTTGTTCCTGCATGCAGCTATGCGCAAGGACCGAAGCCTTGTGAAGAACTGAAATCTGAGATTGCGCAGAAGCTGGACGCAAAGGGCGTCAAGCCCTATACCCTGGAAATCGTCGATAAGGACAAGGACGCCGACGGAAAAGTGGTCGGCACCTGCGAGGCCGGATCGAAAAAGATTGTCTACCGCAAAGGCGCAGCCGCTGAAAAGGACGCAGCCAAGCCCCAGTAGCGGCTGTCGCGTTAGCGCCCCACAATATTAGTTTGGAATCGATAGTTGCTTAGCTCGACCGGCCGAATCGGTATGGTCGCTGGGCGTGCCCGAGTGTCTCGAAAGCGCACCTTGGCGGGCATTTCCCGTTCCATTTGAGCCCAAGCCCGCAAACACAACCCACTAAAATTATCTGTCGGCGATCGTCAGATTGGTTTCGATCAAATCCACCGAATTCCCGCCCACCATAATCTTGAATGTCCCCGGCTCAACAACGCGGTGCATGTCACGATTCAGGAAGGACAGTTCGTCAAATCCAAGAGGGAACTCCACGGTCTTTGTCTGTCCCGCATCCAGCGAAATTCGCCGGAAACCTCTCAATTCCTTAATAGGCCGCGTCACGGAACTGATTTCATCGCGAATATACAGCTGCACCGTCTCGTCCCCGCGAACCTTGCTCGTGTTGCTCACGCTCACGCTGACGAGCACCTTTCCTTCGGGGCCCGCGGTCCCCGGAGTAACGCGCAAATTCTCGTACTTAAAGCTCGAATAGCTCAGTCCCCACCCAAAAGGAAAGAGCGGCTTCGTATCGCCGTCCAGATACTCTCGTTTTGCCGACGGCTTTTGGTAATAGTAATCAGGCAGTTGTCCCACGGAACGCGGCACAGTAATCGGCAGCTTGCCCCCGGGATTGTAATCGCCAAAAAGCACTTCCGCTGCCGCCGTCCCCCCCTCCTGCCCCAGATACCACCCTTCCAGAATCGCGGGAACATTCTCGGCCAGATAGTTGATGGAATTGGGCCGCCCGTGTTGCAGGAAAACAATCACCGGCTTATGCGTAGCCAGCATGGCTTTGGCAAGATCGTCCTGATTGCCCAGCAAATTTAGATCCTGGCGGTCACCTTTATGCTCTGGAGCCCAGGCCTCGCGCGAAGTCTGCTCATTCCCGCCAAGCGCAAGAATAATCACGTCCGCTTTTTGTGCCACCTTGACAGCTTCCGCGATGCGTTTCGCATTGAGATCGGCATCGCCGAGCACCACTTTGTCTGCGTCCCAATCCGGAAGTGTTTCAGTAATTTTGGTCCCTTCCGCGTAGAGAACTTCGGCCCCCGCTCCGACGCGGTTCTTGATTCCCTGAAGAATGCTCACCCCGCGCCCTGGTTTGTTGCTGTATCCGCCCAGGTGAACGTCAGCGGCATTCGGCCCGATCACAGCGATATGTTTGTACTTGGAAGCATCCAGCGGCAAAAGATTGCCCTGATTCTTCAAAAGAATAATCGCTTCGCGTGCCGCCTGCAGCGAAAGCTTCTGATGCTCCGGGCTATTCGTGATTTTTTCCGCGTAGGCCGGATCGACATAAGGATCGTCAAACAAGCCCGCAAGGAACTTCGCCCGCAGGTGATTGGTCACCGCTCGGTCGATCGCCTCCTCAGAAACTTTCCCCTGCTTCACCTGCTCAATGAGGCTCGGAAATGCATCCGGGAAAGGCAGCTCCACATCGACTCCCGATTCCAAAGCGAGTTTGGCCGCCGCTTCTTTGGTGCCCACGATGTGATGCACACGAATAAGTTCCATCACGCCAAAATAATCCGACACGAGCACGCCGTTAAATCCCCACTCGTGCCGCAAGACGTCAACCAATAAATGTTTGTTGCTGTGCGATGGAATCCCGTCCACTTCGTTGTAAGAAGCCATGACGGTCTGTACATGGCCTTCTTTCACCGCGGCTTCAAACGGCTTCAACCAATACTCGCGTATCACGCGCTCGGAATAATTGGCGGGCCCAACGTTGGTCCCGCCTTCGGGCTGACCATGCACGGCAAAGTGTTTCGCGGTCGCCATCACATGAGACTTGTCGATACCCGGCCCATCTCCCTGAAATCCCTTGATCGCAGCCACTCCAAGGCGCGAAACGAGATACGGATCCTCCCCATAAGTCTCTTCCGTCCGTCCCCAGCGCGGATCGCGAGCGAGGTCCAGCACCGGCGCAAGACATTCCTGCGCTCCGCGTGCGCGCACTTCCGCTGCGGTCGCCGCAAACACCTCGTGCAGCAAATCCGGATCCCATGTGGAAGCCAGCGCGATCGCCTGCGGATACGAAGTCCCCTTCGGAGCAACGTGCCCGTGCAAGCACTCCTCGTGAAAAAGCACGGGAATTCCCAGCCGCGTATTTTCCTGGATCCACTTTTGGATCGTGTTGGTGAGTTCCGCCATCTCGCGCGGTCCTGGGGTGACTTCACTGGGACGCGACATCTGCCCTAGCCCGTCCCTCAGCAAAACCGCGGCGCGTTCTGGAACAAACACGCCTTTTTCGACGAAGCGCGATTCCGGAGTCGTCATGAACGCCGGGTTCTCCCACGCTCCTTCGATTTGCGCGACCTTCTCTTCCAGCGTCATCCGCGAAAGCAAATCTGCGAGGCGCTGCTCAATCGGCAACTTCGGATTGCGGTACGCGGGAACCTCTTGCGCATGGCTGGCTCGATATATCGGTGCGCAAATTAGGAGACTAAGCAGAGCCAGAAGTGCGGCCAGTACAATCCGTCCAGAAGAGAGAAACTTCATCAGTGCCCCCGATACAAAACGACGATGCTTGCTATCTGAAAAACGGATGGTACTATAGCACGGCCGTTAACGTACACGGTCGACTTTTAACCGTTTTAATTGCATTTCGCTAGCCCAACTTACTCCGCACCGTGCAAAGAGGAACTCCCTGATGAGCAAAGATTCAAACCCTTATGAGCCAAAGAAAGAGCATAAGTTTTCTTTTGGGCTTTGGACTGTCGGCAATCGCGGCCGCGATCCTTTCGGCGATTTTGTCCGCGACGTCCTTCCACCCGACGACATCGTGGCTCTCCTCGCCGAAGTCGGCGCCTGGGGAGTGAATTTTCACGACAACGATCTCGTCCCGATTGACGCCACGCCGCAGGAACGCGATCGCATTGTTGCAAGTTTTAAAAAGGCCTGCGAGCGCCACCACATCGTCGTGCCCATGGCCACCGTGAACGCGTTCTTCGATCCCGTTTTTCGTGACGGAGGTTTTACGGCCAACGATCCCGCCGTGCGCGCTTATGGATTGCAAAAGGTGCTCCGGGCGATGGACCTCGGCGCCGAGTTGGGCGCGAAAATTTTTGTCGTGTGGAGCGGGCGCGATGGCGTCGAAACGGACGCCTGCCGCGATCCGCTGGAAGCATTGAAGCGCTACCGCGATGGTTTGAACTACATGGAACGTTATTCAGCGGACCGTGGCTACGGCTATAAGTTCGCGATGGAAGCCAAGCCCAACGAGCCGCGCGCTAACATTTATTTCCCCACGACCGGCCACTATCTGGCTTTCATTAACACTCTGGACAAGCCCGAGTTCTTCGGAGTCAATCCCGAAGTCGCTCACGAGCACATGTCGGGACTGAACTTCACCCATGCTCTGGCTCTGGCCTGGGATGCGGGAAAACTGTTTCACGTGGATCTGAACGATCAGATGACCGGCTGTTTCGATCAGGATTTTCGCTTTGGTGCCCACAATTTGAAATCCGCGTTTTTCATCGTGAAGTTTTTGGAAGATGTCGGATACCAGGGTTCGCGCCACTTCGATGCACACGCCTACCGCACGGAGGATTACGAGGGCGTGAAGGATTTCGCGCGCGGCTGCATGAAGACCTATTTGATCCTCAAAGAAAAAGCCAGATTATGGAAGCAGGACAGGGCCATTCAGGAGTTGCTCGCGGAGATCTCCAAACCGAGCGCGGATTTTCCGAAAATGGAGAGTTTTTCCAAAGGCCACGCGAAGAAGCTCTTGCAGCATTCCTTCGATCGCGTCGTGCTTTCCAAAAAGCGCCTGCCCTATGAGCGATTGGATCAATTGACCGTGGACCTATTGCTCGGAGTGCGATAAAACACTCGCCGCCTCAACAGCCTGTTGGCGAAAGGCAAACCCATGGGACGATTCCGGCAAATGGCGATTTGCGCAGCGCTCCTTTCTCTCAATTTAGGGGCGAACACTTCGCGCGCGGAGAATGGCGCCGACGCATGGCTGCGTTACGCGCCTCTGGACAAACAAGCCGCGCAACGGTACGCGAACCTTCCCGCGACTGTAGTGGTGTTAGGCAGTTCTCCTGTACTTGACTCCGCGAAATCCGAACTAGTTCGCGGCATCCACGGCATGCTCGGGACCACGTTGCGTGTGCAGAACTCCTTGCCACAAGAGAAAGCTATCGTCCTGCGCACGCTTTCCGCGTCGCAACCGGCGCCGTCTGGTCTTATCCCAAATTTAGAATTGCGCGATGACGGTTATCTGCTGATAACAGAAAAATTTCACGGCTTCGATTGCCTCATCGTTGCGGCAAGAACGGATCGCGGCATCCTGTACGGAGTTTTCGCCCTCCTCAGCAAAATTGCGCGCAACGAAAGTCTCCTCTCCGGGGAACTGCAACAGCCCTCCGCCCCGATTCGCTGGGTCGACGACTGGGACAACCTCGACGGCCATATCGAGCGCGGTTACGCCGGCCCATCCATCTTCTTCGAAAATGGCCATGTCCGCGCCGACTTGACCCGCGCCTCCGAGTACGCGCGCCTCCTCGCCTCCGTAGGAATCAACGGATGCGCCATCAACAATGTCAACGCCGATCCGCGCCTCCTCGATGACAATTTTCTCCCACAACTCGCGCGCGTCGCAGACGTCTTTCGCCCCTGGGGAGTCCAGCTTTCAATCTCCGTCGACCTCAGCAGTCCAAAAGTAATCGGTGGCCTGAACACGTTTGACCCGCTCGATCCGCGCGTCGCCGAGTGGTGGCAGAAAAAGTTCGACGAAATTTACCGCCAGATTCCCGATTTTGCCGGCGTCGTCGTCAAAGCCGATTCCGAAGGCCGCCTGGGCCCAGCCACCTACGGCCGCTCGCCCGCCGACGCCGCCAACGTAATCGCACGCGCCCTAAAGCCCCACCGCGGCATCGTTTTCTATCGCGCCTTCGTCTACAACCACCATCTCGACTGGCGCGACCCCAACAACGACCGCGCCCGCGCCGCCTACGACAATTTTCATCCCCTCGACGGCAAGTTCGACGACAACGTAATCATCCAGATCAAGCACGGCCCAATCGACTTCCAGGTCCGCGAACCGGTCTCTCCTCTTTTTAGCGGCCTCGAAAAAACCAACGAAGCCATCGAGCTGCAAGTCACGCAGGAATACACCGGCCAGCAGCACCACCTGTGTTTTCTTGTGCCGATGTGGAAAGAGGTCCTCGATTTCGACATGCACGCCGGCGATCATCCCACTCCCGTAAAAGACATCGTTGCCGGCAGAACTTTCCATCGCCCCACCGGCGGATTTGTAGCCGTCGTAAACGTGGGCATGGACACCAACTGGCTTGCCCATCCGCTGGCCATGGCCAATCTCTATGGCTACGCAAGGCTCGCATGGAGCCCAGGTCTCTTTTCCAAGAATATCGCGGAAGAATGGACTCGTCTGACTTTCGGAAACGACCCCGTAGTCGTTAAGACCATCACGAGCCTGCTCCTCAGGTCATGGCCCATCTACGAAACCTACACCGGCCCACTAGGCGCGGGCACGCTCACCGACATCCTCGGCAGCCATTACGGTCCAGGAATCGAATCCTCCGAACGAAACGGCTGGGGACAATGGCACCGCGCCGACCACGAAGGCATCGGCATGGACCGCACTGCCGTAACAGGCACAGCCTATGTGGATCAATATCGCCCGCTAGTCGCAAAAATCTATGAGTCTCTCGCCACAACCCCCGACGAGCTCCTCCTCTTTTTTCACCACGTCCCCTACACCTATGTCTTGCACTCAGAAGAAACCGTCATCCAGCACATCTACGACTCCCACTATGACGGTGCCGAGGCCGCCGGAGATCTCGCAGAGAAATGGCGGCCGCTAAAAGGCCGCGTGGACGATGAACGTTTCTCCGAAGTGCTGAAGCGCCTCGACTACCAGGCCGGACACGCTATCGTTTGGCGCGACGCCGTCTGCAACTGGTTTTTCCGCATCTCCGGCATACCCGACCAGCGCGGCAGGGTGGGGCATTATCCCGATCGCGTCGAGGCCGAAGATATGCAACTCCAGGGCTATGCGCCTTTCGATATCGTTCCGCAGGAGACGGCCTCTGGCGGCAAAGCAATTGAGTGCGCGCCGCCGGCACAACAGTGTTCAGCAACATTTAGTTTCAATCGCGCAGCAGGCCGCTACGACATGGACGTGGAATACTTCGATCAGAACAACGGCAAATCAAAATTCCGCGTATTCGTCAACGATCGCCCAGTCGACGAATGGCTCGCGGACGACAACCTCCCCGCGACAAAACCAAACGGCGATTCTTCCACCCGCCGCCACATTCCCCATATAGCCCTTCGCAATGGCGACACGATCCGCATCGAAGGCATCCCCGACGGCCAAGAACACGCCGCGCTAGATTACATAGAATTTCGCGCTCGCCCCCATTGAAATCTGAAGGACCTCGCAGCCCCGGACTCAAGACTGCAGCACGCTTCGTCCCTTGAACACACCCTCGCCAGCCTTCGCTTCCGTCTTACGCATCTCCCTGAACAAATGCAGGTTGGTGGACATCACGACGCCGGGGCTCAAATGCACCGCCGGAGGAATATGCGCTTTATTCGTAAGATTGTCCGCGATCAGCCGCGCAGCAATTTGCCCCTGCCGGTAAGGATGCTGATAAATCGACGCCGTAATAATCCCCTTCTCAAAATAAGGAGCCATCTCCGCAAAAAGGTCCGTAGTTATTAGTCTGACTTTCCCCTCAAACCCCTGCTCTCCCAGCGCACGGCACACCGGAAGGCAATTCACGGTGTTCACATAAATTCCCTTCAACGTCGGGAAACGCCGCAGCAACTCGGATGTTTTCTGATAACTCTCCTCTTCATCCTCGTGTCCCTCGACAACCCTCGCGATTTTCCCTCCGGAGCAATGCCGCAGAAATCCCTCCGAAAACCCGTCCGTCTTCTTCCGGTGATCTTCCGTGGAAAGCATTCCCGCCACCACTGCCACTTGCGAACCCGCCGCAACAAACTTGCCCATCAATTCTCCCGCCAGGTACCCATTCAAGTGCGGCTCCACGCAAACAATCCCCGACCGCCGGCTCTCCGGCGCATCCGTGGAAACGCAAACCACCCGCAGTCCTTTTTCTTCCGCTTCATTGATCAGCGGCGTCAGCTTTCTCGGACTCCCCGCCGTCAGTACAATTCCTTGAACCCCGCTCTCCACAAGCTCCTTGAACGCCTCTTCATCCCCTTCTCCCAGCGTTCGAACGGGCCGGTTCTCAAACTGAATTCCCAATTGTTCCAGCCGCTGCGCTTCCTCCAGCACTCCGCTCCAAAGCTGGTCATAAAAAAAGTGAATCTCCTTGGGCATGCACACGCCGATCCGTACGCTGCCTCTCGCAACAGACAAAGCTCTCGCCGCAAGGTTCGGCGAATACCCGATCTGCTGTGCGATTTGCAGAATCCGCTTCCGCGTACTCTCCTTAATTCCTCCGCGCCCATGCAGCGCCCGATCCACCGTCCCGATGGACACACTCGCCATCTCGGCGATCAAGTGGATTCCGTGTTTCTCCTTACTCATCGACTCCGCTCCGCGCCGCCGCTCCCGGGTTGCACCGCCCGAAATATCCAGCGAACAGCCCGCGTACCTTAACACGACTTCCCAATTTGTGCGTTCGCCTCCTCTCCGGCACCTGGCACTCAAGCACCAAGGAACTTCCGTGGCGCCATCCCTCGCCTCCTGCTATCATCTGCCCCGGGAAGTGTTCTATGCGGCGATCACACCTTTGGGCGATCTTGTCCCTGCTCCTCCTGGCCCCATCCTCCGCCTTTGCACAATTCACTCAAAGGAAGGCCCTCTCCGGCCACATCCGTGAAGAAGGCTCGGGCCAACTAATCAGCGAGGCCCGCATCGAGTTACAGAATTCCTTCGGTACCCCCATCGAGACTGTCTACTCCGACCGCAGCGGCTCGTATGAATTCGACGATATTGGTAGTGGTGATTTCTACCTATCGGTCAAGCACGACGGTTACTCAACGGTCCGCGAGTTCGTGCGCCCGGATGGCTCGGGCCATGTGTATAAAGATATCTTTCTCAGTTTCGCAAGCACCGGCTCTAGCCCCAAGCCGGCAAATCCAGTTTCAGAGCACGAGCTCGCTGTTCCGCAAAAGGCGCGCGATTCGTTCGATAAGGGAGTCCAGCTCATCGCTCAAAAATCGGACTACCGCGGCGCGATCGCTCAATTTGAACGCGCGATCAGTCAGTATCCCTCCTACTATGAGGCCTACGCGGCGATGGGGCTGGCCCAGTCCAAAATGGGCGATGCCGTGGCAGCAGAGACATCCCTCCGCCGATCGGTCGATATGAGCCAGGAAAAGTACCCACAGGCCATGATCGACCTCGCTGCCTTGTTCAACGGCAAAAACCGCTTCTCGGAAGCCGAGCCACTTCTGCGCAAAGTAGTTGCTCTGGACGCTTCGTCCTGGCGCGCCCAATATGAATTGGCGGCTGCTCTGGCTGGCGAAAAACGTTACCGCGACGCCCTTCCAAGCGCTTCCGCAGTTCGCGATTTGAAACCCGACAATCCCCAGATTTACCTGCTCCTCTACACTCTTCACATTCAAACAGACAACTACTCCGCCGCCCTCGCAGACACCGAAGCCTACCTCAAGCTGGTGCCGGATGGGCCGTTGTCGGACAAAGTCCGCAAACTCCGGGAGCAGATTCTGAAAGACAAGCCAGTCGATGGAAAAGAGTAGTGCAAGGCGTCATCGGTAGCGTTGTTCGCCGAGCTTGAGTCGCTGATCCTCTTGGTCTCCTGAAGCCCGCAAGACCGCTGCCAAGTTTCCCGCACACCTATTTCTCGCCCGAGTATTTGATCGCTGCACTGCTGGAACTCTTCAATCTCATCAAATATTTCCTATTCGAAATCTGTATCGAATCCTCTGTTCCGCGGAATGATTTTTCGCTGCCGCGCCTGCGAAAATTTCTAACTCCCGTTGCGCGCCCCTCGAACCTGCTCCGCTTTCAACACATTTTCACGAGCCGCTTACCCCCGCGAAATGCTCACCTCGGACGTTTCCTTCCTTTCATTTTCAATCTCCCAGTGCCCCTGTTTGCAGTCGATTACCCACCCACTACTAGCAGTCCTGTACCTCGAAAAACCCTGCATTTTTCATCATTCTGAGCTGTTTCTTCGCTTCATCCCGTTAAGCATCGGCTTTACAGGTCTGACCTATCAAAAAAAGTGCTTGACAACTCTATTCCACCAATGAAAAGCTCCGTTTACGTTAACGGCGTTTCCAATCGCCGTGGGGTGTGGAGGCATACGTATGAGTGTTCTTTCTTCTTTTGTTAAGAATATCGTTTTTGTTGCAAAGCCGTTTCGTTTCCGCTTTCTATTTGTTCTCTTGATTGCCCTGATTGGTTTTTCGTTTTCAACCTTCGCGCAACAGACCATCATTCGCGGTACCATCACCGATCCGTCTGGCGCTGTTGTTCCGAACGTGAAGGTCACTCTAACAAACATCGATACCGGCGTTACCACCACCATTCCGACGAACGACGCCGGCCAGTACGTCGCTGTCGATCTTCAGATTGGTCATTATAAAGTCAAAGCCGAGGCCAAAGGCTTCAAGGTCGCGGAACAAAAAGACCTCGTCTTGACCGTTGGCGCCAGCCTTCGCGTCGACTTCCAGATGCAAATGGGCGCTTCTCAAGAAACCGTTACGGTCGAAGCCAATGCCGTCCAGGTTCAAGCCGATTCCGGCGAGCAAAGCAACCTCATCTCCGATCAGCAGATATCCCAGCTCTCCATTAATGGCCGCGGCATTTACCAGTTGGCTGCGCTGACGCCTGGCGCTTCCAGCCAGATCTCCGGTACTATCAACACCCCGGTCGGTGGCGATGCCAGCGTCGAATTCAACGGCATGCGCCAGAACCACAACATCTATTTGCTCGACGGCGGCGAAGATGATGACCGCGGCGGCGCCGGCGGCATGAGCATCGCTCCTTCCACAGACGCCATCGCCGAGTTTCGTGCGCTCACCTCCAACTACAGCGCGGACTACGGTCTCTCTTCTGCCGGCACCATGACCATGGTTCTGAAGTCCGGCGGCAGCCAAATCCACGCTTCTGCCTGGGAATTTGATCGCAACGACGCCTTCGATGCGCGCAACTTTTACCAGCCAGCTGCCGTAGAACCCACGCAACAAGAGCTGCGCTACAACATTTTCGGCTTTAACGTCGGCGGCCCGGTGACCCTTGGTCATCTCTATAATCCTGACAAGAAAAAAACCTTCTTCTTCTACAACATGGAATGGCGCCGGTACGTTCTAGGCGGTGGCACCAACCAGACCGTTCCCGACACCGCCACCTATGGCGGTGACCTCTCCGCGACGTCCGGCACGACGAAGCCGACCATCGTGTTCGTCCCTTGCTCCACTGCCAGCGGTGCCCCGACCGCTAACTGCCCGTCCCCCGTTGCCAGCTCTGTGCTTTTCGCCAATTGTCCGGGCGGTGTGGCTCCTTCGGGCATCACGCAAGGTTCTCCGTTCCCGAACAACGTCATTCCCAGCTGCATGATCAATCCCAATGCCTCCGCTCTCCTTAAGGCCGGCATCTTCCCTGCGCCAACCACGAGTATTGCCAACGGCGTCGGCAGCTTCGTTGGCGGCGCCAATTCTGATACGAGCCTCAAGGAAGAGATCGTCCGCATTGACCACAACTTCAGCAGCAAGTTCTCGGTCTTTGGACACTTCATCGCCGAGCAAGCCTCGCAGGGGTTTCCCATCAGCCAATGGAGCGGCGACAACGTTCCCACCGTCGGCGACAACTTCGGCAACCCTTCCTATAGCGCTGTGGTCCATACCACTTACACGATCAGCCCGACCCTGGTCAACGAAGTGGCCTTCAACTACAACGGCAACCGCATCAACATCATCCCCTACGCCGCGACCGGTTTGTCCAGCTTGGCCCTCCCCACCGGGTATGTCGGCACCAATTCCCGCTTATTTACCGGGACGAACACCGACAACCGCATCCCCAACATTGACATCAGCGGCGGCGCTGGCAGCAATTTTGAAATCTCCAGTTGGCCGTGGATCAATAGTGCCAACGACTACCAGATTCGTGATGACGTCTCCTGGACCAAGGGCGCTCACCAGTTCAAGATTGGTGGAAGCTGGGCGCTCTATAAGAAAGTCCAGGAACTCTTCGGCCAAACCCAAGGTGGATTCAACTTCAACAACACCTTCACTAGCGGCAACAGCGTTACTGGCGACCCCGCCTTCTGCAACCCGGCCGTCAACACATGCGGCAATAGCTTTGCCGACTACCTGCTCGGAACGCCTGCCTCCTACCAGGAACTCGGTGTCCAGGACAGCGGCAAATGGAACAACGTCTCCCCGGCCTTGTGGATCCAGGACAACTGGCGCGTAAATCATCGCCTCACTCTGAACCTCGGCCTTCGTTGGGACGGCGTTCCTCACACCTACGAAGCCAACGATCGCATGGGCAACTTCTATCCGCAACTTTACAACCCGGCCTTGGCCGCCACCTTCGACGCGAACGGAAACATTTGCAATGCAACCTCCGTCACCACCGGCGCGTGCGCTGTTCAGAGCCCGGGTCTTGGCACCAGTCCCAATCCGATTCTTGCCGGTATTCCGCTCTATCTAAACGGCATCGGCGTCCCCGGTCACTGCTACGCCACGGCTTCTAGTGGCAATTTCTGCGTCCCCAAGGACTTGGTCAACAATCACTGGCTGTCCTTTGGTCCTCGCGTCGGCTTTGCCTATGACCTCACTGGCACCGGCAAAACCGTTGTTCGCGGTGGCTTCGGCATCATGTACGAGCGCATTCAAGGCAACGACATGTACAATGCCGGACCAAACATTCCATTCAGTCTCCAAGTCAACGTCAACAGCGTCGATATGACCAACCCCAGCCAATCGCTTGCCACTGGCGTGATAACCCCAGCTTCGGCACTGCCTACCCACGCCGCCTCCATCACTGGCTTGGACTATAGCAACTACGACGTGCCTTCCAGCTATCAGTACAGTGTTGGCGTACAACACGCGCTGAACACCAAAACCGTCCTGTCTGTCAACTATGTCGGCAACCAGGGCCGGCATCAGAATTACTATGCCCAGACCAACCTGCCCTATGTGACGGGGACGGCAGCCCAGCAGCAAACCGAGATGACTGCCTTGATCAACGGCGCTTCTTATCAAACCATTCCTGGACTGACATATCCGGGCTTCACCAACGTTAATCAGTCCGAGAACGAAGCCAACACCCATTACAACGGCCTCCAGATTGATCTCAACTCGCAGTTGAGCCGCGACCTGTTCCTGCGCGCCTTCTACACGCTCTCTCGTGCAGTCGACCCGACCACGGCTGGCAGCGGCGGTGGCGACCTCGGTGGCATATCTAACCCCTACGCTGGCTGGGCCTATGACCAGGGCCTCAGCGGTTACAACCGTACCCACGTGGCCGTCGTGGACTTCATCTACGACATTCCGTTCCTGCGCCACAATGAAAATAGGTTGCTCAGGAACGTCGTTGGCGGCTGGGAAATTTCCGGCATCATCACGGTCGAATCCGGATTGCCGGAAAACGTCACTCTCTCCGGCGGCATAGGTGGCAACGGCGTCGGCGGCACCAATCGTCCGGACTTGGTCGGTGCGATCGATTACCAGCACACCGTTCTGACCTGCCCACCCCCACAGGTATGCACCCAGCAGATTCAGTACTTTAACCCAGGGTCATTCGCCGATCCGGCCGACGGTACGTGGGGCACTTTCGCCCACAACGGCCTCACCGGCCCTGGTCGCGATAACTGGAACCTCTCGCTCTTCAAGAGCATCACCCTCAGCGAGTCTCGCGGCAGCCGCTTTGAACTGCGCATCGAGACCTTTAACACTTGGAACCACACTCAGTTCCAAAACATCGATACCACCGTTGGTGACGCCAAATTTGGTCAATTCACCTCTGCCTTCGACCCGCGCATCATGCAGCTCGGCGGCAAGATCTATTTCTAACCACCCCGGAAATTTCACCCCGCCCCGCTCGCCTGACCGGCGAGCGGGGCTTTTTCTTTACCTTGGGCTTCCCGAGCCTTAGGCCGAAACCCTCCTATCTCCTTCGTTTTCTTATTCTTACGAAATACCTTGACAAATCGATAAATATATGCTATAAACCAGCGTGGCACTTCGATATAGGCAACTTCCGGGATCCCTCCCTGCAACGGCAAGTACCACTGTTGTAACTCTCTTCCCCTGCCTCTCCTCCGGCGCCAGTCTGCATGAGTCCCCACCCTCCTCAGCCTCCGAATCGCCCTCACTTACTAAACCCTTCAGAATCAACACTTGCGAGCCGTCCATAAGTGCTGATTCTAAACAACTTACAGGAACTCTAAGCCTTTTAGATGCAACACTTACAAGACACGCGGAGGGAGAGTGGCATCGACTTCAGTCTTTGATCACTGCAAACCACGCGTCCTTGTCGCAGCAAAATGGCTGGACCGGTCGCCCTCAACTCCTTGCGAAGTGGGCACACATAACTCGTTTAGATGCAACACTTACGAGCCTTTCTATAAGTGTTGATTCTAAACCACTTACAGAATATCTAAGCCCTTTAGATGCAACACTTACAAAAAACAGAGGGGAGGGTCTCCCCGTAAAGCGCTTATCCTGCAGCCGTCGCGGTCTCCCCCTCCTTGCTATCCTTCTTATTGCCCCATCGTTCTCTTGCGCCCAGTCGCCCCCACCAGGCCCCCAAGAGGCCATGGTCCTCGAGCAGCAAGGCAAACTGGCAGAGGCCGAACGCGTCTGGCAATCCGTGGTCGCACGCAACCCGCGTGACGCCGCCGCTTTCGCCAGCCTCGGAGTAGACTACTCCAAGGACCAAAAGTATCCGGAAGCGGCCTCCGCCTACGGAAAGGCCCTCGCCATCGACCCCAAGCTCCCGGGAATCCAGCTCAATCTTGGACTGGCGGAATTCAAGCAAGGCCATTTTGCCGCAGCCATAGCCCCTCTCAAAGCCGCTGTTGCTGACGACCCTTCCAGCATGCAAGCCCTGACGCTCCTGGGACTTAGCTGCTATGGCTCAGCGCATTTTGCAGAAGCCGCCGAGCATCTCGCCGTAGCGGCAAAAGCCGACCCGGCCAACACGGAGCTCCACCAGGTCCTCGCGCAAAGCTGCCTCTGGGCCAAGAACTATTCCTGCGCCCTCGACGAGTTCCAGCACATCGTGCAACAGAACCCGGATTCTCCCGCCGCCCACATGCTTATGGGCGAAGCCCTTGACGGCTTGGCCCGAACGCCGGAAGCCATCACCGAATTCGAGGAAGCCGTAAAAGCCGGCCCGCGCGAACCTAACATTCATTTTGGCTTGGGTTACTTGCATTGGAAGCTGAAGCAATATGACGAAGCCGCGGCCGAGTTCAAGAACGAGCTGGCCATCGACCCGGACAACGCACAAGCCTCCGCCTATCTCGGCGATGTCGCCATGAAAAACAATGATTCCGACTCCGCCGTACCTCTTCTCAAGAAGGCCCTGCAATCGAAGACCAACATCCGCGTCGCCTGGCTCGATATGGGCGTCATCCTCGCCCAGCAAGGCCACAACCAGGACGCCATCGCCCATCTAAAGCGTGCCGTCGAACTCGATCCGGAACGGCCCGATGCGCACTTCCGCCTCGGCCGCATCTACCAGGCCATGGGCAATCAAACGGCAGCCCAAAAGGAGTTCGACAAAGTCCGCGCCCTTCACGAAAAATCCGAAGAAGACGTCGCCCGCAAAATATCCGCCGCCCCGCCGCCCCTTCCGCAGTAGGACCTTCTCCGTGCGCCTCAACTCAATGCAATCGTTATGCGCATGCCGTTCCGATCTCAATAATTTTTCGCGAGGTATTCGCGCAGCCGATCGATCCGGAAGCCGGCATCAGCGGTCTCGATCCGCAAAAGCAGTTGCGTGGCCGCCAGTTGATTGTGGAAGTCAAACGCCGCCGACGTATCCGGCTCCGCGACGGCTTGAAAATTTTGCTCGATCTGGCTGCTCTGTTCCTGGAAGGATTTCAGCTTGGCCTCCTGCAGCGAAACGCAATCCGCCAGCTGCTGCCGCAGAACTTCCATTTGCCGCACGATGTCGCCTTCCTGCACTTTTTTCCATTCGTCGTGAGCTTCCACCGCGCGGTCGAGATGCCGGTTGATGGCTCTGCTGGCGAGATTGTAGTTCACCGTCACCATTCCATACGGTTGCGGCCCGTACGCCACCGGATTGGCCTGCTGGTGCACGCCAACCGTCAGCACAACGTCCCAATTGTTTTGCCGGCTCAGCTTGTCCAGAGCCTTTTGCTCGTTTACTTCGCTGTTTTGTTTTTCCGCGACGAGTTCTTTCAACGGTTGATCGCTCAGCGGCGGAACGTAGATCACGGCGATCTTCGACTGCGTGTCGGCGCGGTCTGCGTTCAGTTTGATCTTCGTCGTTTGCAGCGTGAACAGCATGAGGCGCGTGGCATTCTGCGCTTCCACCATCTTCGAAGTTTTTTCCATCAGCGCATCCAGCGACTTCGACGCTTCGTCGATCAACGTAAGGCGGTTGCTCAGCGCTTCCTTCTCAATACTTTGCAGCGCGTATTGCACGTCCTGCTGCGCTCCCGTGGTGGCTTTGTACAGCTCGCAGTTTTTCCGGGCTACGTCCATGGTTATCCCGGCTTTTTTGTAATCGGAAAGACCCAGCGAAGCGCCTCCGACAATCTGCAATGGCAAGCCGGTCTCGGGCTGCGTGAAGCCCGCCGCCGCGGTCGGCGTCCTCAGCAGGTCGCGTTGCGCCTGCGCCTGCTCCATCACGTAGGCGCAGTACGCCTGCTGGTCATTTTGGCCGCCCGCGAATGCATGCGTGGACACCAGCAGCACCACAGCCAACACCAATATCCATCTCTTCAGGATCTTCAGGAACATTCGCTCTCCTTAGAAAAGCAGCGGCTTGCGGCCCAGGAACAGAGTCTTCGATTTGGCGGATTCCGAATGGTCCAGATTCATCTGAATCAGAAAGCCGCGAATGTTGGTCTTGAAAATCGGATGAATCGCGGCTTCTTCGCCGGGGAACGCCTGGTTCACGGTCCCGACTTTGCGGCACACGATCATATTCAAGTAGCAGTCGTAGATCGCGCTGCCGGCTACCGCGCTCGCCTGGTTGTCATAGGGAACGAACGCAAAGTTGAGCTGCTTGCCGCCGGAAGCGTTCAAGTAATAAGGACTTTGTTTCGCCGTTTGAATGGCGTCTCTCAATCGATCGATCTGCCGGTTGTCTTCATAGAGCTCTTTCTGCGCGACGTTGATGGCCACATCCAGCTGCGCCGCTTCAGAGCGCAGCTCCGCCTGCTTTTCCAGCACTTCGAGCGAGTCCGTGCCGGTGGTGGTTTTCTGCAAAATGCTGTCGGTCAGCAAGACCTCGGCAATCTTGCTGTCGGTATAGGCGTCCTGTGCCTGGTTCAGCGCGGAAAGCTGCGTCGCCGCGTCGCCCTTGGTGATTAAGCCGGCCGCCAAATCTTTTTGGATGTTGGACTCCACTTCCTTGAGCTGCGCCAGGACCTTCTGGGTCTTCGCGTTGTCGGCTTGCTTCTGCGTGTCCAGTACGGCAAGCTGCGGGCCGTTGGCTTTGTTATGAGCCTGCTCGCGCACGATGGCTTCCTTAAGTGGAGTCTCCAGCTCGAGCAGCGCCGCGCGATGCCTGGTCATTTCCTCAATGCCGCTCTGCATTTTCTGCGCATCGACCTTCACGTCTTCGATGGTCTGCTGGCTGGTCACGAGTTTTACGCGGAAGTCCAGACTCTTCTCGTCCACGGAAGAAAGAATCAGCGGCGCGGCCCACGAGCTGTTGACCGCATAAAAGCCCATCACGAACGCGTAAGCAAGAATTCCGGCAAGCACCAGGTACAAAATCGTGACTGCAAAAATGCGATAAAGATTGATCACGAGTTTGTAGTGCAACGCACGCAGGTCCGGCGTTTTCTTCTTTAGGGGAGGAGCAGGATTAACGGGCAGTGTTGCCAAGGGGCACCTCAGGTTCTTCTTTGGTTCGAGTGCCCCAGTCCGCGGAATCCATAGTACACAGAGCAAGGGGCGTGAGTAGCAAGCTGCTGACCATGGACCAGGCGACATACGCGCCAAATGCAAGAGGGTTTGCCAACGCTTCCCGGGAGCTATATCTTTTGATGACCCAAGTCAAAACTGCGCCGATTCCCAGAGCGCCGACAAGCGGGAGCGGCCCAGCCCAGGCCAGCGGGTCTGTCGAGAGCATGGTCAACACGACGAGAACGGCAACGATGGCCCCAAGCGGGGTCAGGACCAGCGTAAATACGGTGTTGGGGTGTAATTTCCAGACGTGCTGCGGCAGCGTTCGAAGCGTGTAAAAAAAGTCGCGCACAATGCTGCGCCGCCAACGCAGTTGCTGCTTGAAGAGCACAGAAATTGAGTTGGGAACGGTGGTCCAGCAAAGCGCGTCGTTATTGATGTAAGTTCCATAGCCCCGAAGCAGGGTCTGGTGGGTCAAGAACCGGTCTTCCCCCTGATTCACCGGAATCCCGAACCAATGGCGCGCGCGGATCGCAGGTTCAATCTCCAGCAGCAAATCGCGCCGGATGGCGAACAGGCATCCGCTGATGCAGCAGACACTGCGCGTCCAATTTTCTGGAATCTTGTAAAGCTGAAACGCCGAGTAATAGATCACGGCTTGAATCGCGGTAATCACGCCGTCGTTCGGGTTCCGCACTCCTACGCGCCCGCCGACGGAACCTACACGGGGCTCAGAGAAGCACGCAGTCAGTTCCGTAATCGCGTCCGGATGAAAAATACAATCGGAATCGATGGAGATAATAACGTCCGCGGTCGAAAGTTCGAGCGCGTTGCAAACCGTCCGCGCCTTGCCGCTATTGACCGCGTTCCTGCCCGTTCGAATGCGTATGTTGGTGAAGTCGCGCTGCGCCTTGAGCATCCATTCGTGGCTGTCGTCCACCGAGCAGTCGTCCTGGGCAATCACCTCAAACTTTTCGTTGGGATAGTTGCTCTTGCTGATGCTTTCAATGGTCTCGTAAACCGTCTTGCCCTCGTTGAAGCAGGGCATCAGCACGCTCACGGTGGGCTGATAGGTGTAGTCTTTCTGGATTTTTGTGCTCGGAAACGCGAGCTTGAGGACAATGCCCATCACATACTTGACGACGGAAATCAGCAGGCACAGCACCATCACCAACCACAAAAGGATTGGCGCCATTACCGCGCCTCCAGAGCATCCAGCGACGTTGTCGTGGTTGAGACACAGCCGTGCGCAGCAGACTGGGCGTACATAGATCCGCCTTCTTCCCGATGTTGGCCGAAGAACCTGTCCCGGACCTTGCTCGGTCTGGATCCGGATTCTGTATTTGTCACTAAGACGCCCATGATTGCATGCGGGTTTCGTCAAAGGGAAACGTTGTGAGCCGGCTGTTGTCGAGAATGCACATAAGCCTCGGGCCGCACCAAGGCCAAGAGGAATTTGGCAGTGTCCCAGCTTCGGTCTGTCGGAGGCGCTCGAGTACTTGCTGGTGCACAGTTCGAAAAACGGGATCAAGCTCCCGCACTCCAAATCGCTTGCGCTCGCTTCCTCCTGTGCTAGAGTTCCCGGCATCATGAGAAAACTTCGCACTTATCTTGCCGTCGTCATCTTCTTCTCGCTCGCACTCTTCGGGGCGGCTGCGCTGCGCAGCCAAACCAAGCGCGGCGTTACCGCGGAGGACTATCTTTCCTTCAAATTCATCGGCGATCCCCACATTTCTCCCGACGGGAAATCCGTCGCGTACGTGCTTACCACTATCGACCAGAAGAAAAACCGGCGCGAATCTTCCGTCTGGCTGGTCCCGGCGGATGGATCCTCCGCCCCGCGCCGCTTGAGCGCCGAAGGTTTTAGCTCCAACTCGCCGCGCTGGAGCCCCGACGGAAAAACTCTCGCGATGCTTTCCGCGCGAGCAACGGATTCTTCGTCCACGGAAACGCCAAAATCACAAATCTATCTTCTGTCCATCGCAAGCGGAGGCGAGGCCATCGCTCTCACCAAACTGAAGAACAGCGTCCAGAGTTATCAATGGTCTCCGGAAAGCTCGCGCATCGTGCTGGTCAGCTCGTCTGGGCCGATGGATGGCGTCGCGACCGCCGATCGCAAGAGCGACGTGCGCCACTACACGCATATCCAGTACAAATTCAACGACAGCGGCTGGTACGACGACAAGCGGCGCCACCTGTGGGTCGTCAGCGTGCCCGGGGGCGAGGCCAAACAAATCACCGAAGGCCAGGACTGGAACGACAGCGACCCGCAATGGTCGCCGGATGGCACGCGCATCGCGTTTGTCTCCGACCGCACCGGCAAAGCCTTCGACGACAGCCACAATACTGACGTCTGGACGATCCCCGCGGCAGGCGGAACGCTAACCAAAATTTCCGACCACGCTTTCGAAGACGAAAATCCGCGCTGGTCGCCGGATGGCAAGCAAATTCTTTTCACAGGCCAAACGGCACTGCACCAATTTCCCAAACTCTACGTTGCGGACTCTTCGGGAAGTTCGCCTTCGCAGCTCGTTGTCAAAGATTTCGACACGATTGCAGGTGAACTGCACTGGTCCGCTCCTGGCTCCATATTTTTTGCCGACGGAGTGAGAGGCGAAACGCACATCTACCGCGCCGATCCGTTTGCGCACACGTTTGCCGCGGTGACTTCCGGCCCGCGCGGCATTCATGCCTTCGATTTGAATGCGACCACCGGGAAAATGGCCTATCTGGCCAACGATTTCCAGCACCTCGACGATCTCTACGCCGCCAATCTCGATGGCTCCGGCGAAAGGCAATTGACACACGTCAACGCCGACCTCTGGGCGCAGCTCGATCTGCAACCGGTCGAACGCCTGCCTTACAAAAGCACCGACGGCTGGCCCGTCGATGGGTTCTTGGTCAAACCAGTTGGCTGGCAAGCGGGAAAGAAATATCCGATGGTTTTGGTGATTCACGGCGGCCCGGCGGGGATGTTCGGCGTGGACTGGTATCACGAATTCCAGGTCTACGCCGCGAAGGGTTATGCCGTTTTCTTCTGCAATCCGCGCGGCTCGACAGGCTACGGCGAAAAATTCGAGCGCGGGATCATCAACAACTGGGGCGGAATGGATTATCAAGACATTATGGCGGGAGTGGACGCCGCGCTGAAGCAATATCCGTGGGTCGATGCCAACAATCTCGGCGTCACGGGCGGGAGTTACGGGGGGTACATGACGAACTGGATCGTCGGGCACACGAATCGCTTCAAAGCGGCGGTCACGCTGCGCTCGATTTCCAATTTCGTGAGCGACGAAGGGACGCGCGACGGCTCATACGGCCACGAGGACTATTTCAAGGGCATCGTCTTCGACGACCTGGACCAATACTGGGACGCTTCGCCGTTAAAATACGCGCGCAACGTCAAGACGCCCACGCTGATTCTCCATTCGGACAACGATTTCCGAGTGCCCATCGAACAAGGCGAGCAATGGTTCCGCGCGCTGCAACATTACGGAGTGCCTTCGGAACTAGTGCTGTTCCCTCGAGAGAACCACAATCTCACGCGCACCGGCGAGCCCAAGCACCTGGTCGAAAGCCTGAACTGGCAACTCTACTGGTTCGACCGCTATCTCAACGGCAACGGCAGCGCCAAAGCTCCCGACGCTCAATAGCCGCCTGACAGATCATTCCGCCCGAGTGCCGTGCCAGTTTCCGGAAGGCGACTGGCCGGGAAGTCGAACTTCATCGTGTCGCAGGGGCGAAGGTTTGATTCATGATTCTGTCCTAGAGCAACACAGAGAAGCTCCTTCGATGGTCAGAGCGACTTCCATGCCCCCTTCTTTCTGGCGCGTCACCGGTGCATATTTTGCAGCCTGTCTTTCGCGCACTGCGTGTAGAAAGTCTCCACCCCCTGGCTAGAATCGATTACCTTTTTGAACCACCTTTTCGTTTCTTCGGTGTCGGCACTCGATCCCGGCTCCCGCCTAGCAGATTCCTGTTGCCCGTAGCGGCATTTACCGCCAAAATGCGCGCGTCTGATTAGGGGTTTGTCTGACGAGGAAGGTGTGACGCTAATGGCTGCTTCAGCCCCAGGTTGCAAGGTGTTTCTTGCTATGAGCGCTTGTGCTTCGGTGCTTTGTTTTTCTTCGGCGCGGGCACAAACCAGCGTGCAATACCAGTTGCCGCCTAAGGGCATCGTCGATCTTGTGGATACGACGCCGACGCCAGCCGTTAGTCTTTCGCCGTCTGGTGCAAAGTCCGAGAAGCGGTGGATGCTTATTGAGCATCTCTCGGGCTTGCCCTCTGTCGCTGACCTGGCGCAGCCCGAGCTGCGGCTTGCCGGTTTGCGCTTCAATCCGAAGACCGATGGACCGAGCCGAGGTGTGTACATCACATCGCTTGAATTGCAGGTGCTGCCTGCCGGCAAACCGATTGGCGTTTCTGGTTTGCCTGCGCATGCGAAAATCAGGTTCGCGGAGTGGTCTCCTGACGCGCGCAAAATATCGTTTGTAAATATCGGCGACGCGCCGGAAGACGCTGGGCTTAGCCTTTGGATTATTGATGTGGCCACCGGGCAAGCGCATCGCCTGCCGGGAATCGCGCTCGACGGTATTTTGGGTTCGCCCTGCGAATGGCTCGGAAGTAGCGAGAGCCTGGTCTGCAAAACGGTTCCCGCGGGCAAAGGCGCGGCTCCTGTGCGCCGCGAAGTGCCCACTGGACCGGTTATTCAGGAAAATCTGGGCCGTGTGACTCCGGGGGCGACTTATGAAGACCTTTTGAAAAGCCCCGAAGATGAGCAAATTTTTGATTACTACGCGAGCTCGCAAATTGCACTCATCGGCCTCGATGGCGTGGCCAAGCCGTTTGGCAAACCGGGCGTGTTTGAAAGGGCGAGCCCCTCGCCCGATGGCGCTTACGTCCTTGTGACCGAGCGGCATCATCCCTATTCGTACCTGCTGCCATTTCCTACGTTTCCGGAGCGCGTCTCCGTTCTGAATTTGAAAACCGGCAGCATCAAGCAGTTGGCTGACAAACCGCTTGAAGACAGCGTTCCGAATCTTCACGACGCTGTTCCTGCCGGTCCTCGCGACTACGCCTGGCGCAGCGACGCGCCCAGCACAGTTTTCTGGGTCGAAGCAGGAGACGGCGGCGATCCGCGCAAAGATGCCGAAGTGCGCGATTCACTTTTGCTGCTGGATGCGCCGTTTGAATCGGCGCCGCGCAAACTTGCCGATCTTCCGGTTCGCTATGAGCGTATAGCGTGGGGCAACGATCATCTCGCTCTTGTAGAAGAGCGCCGCTGGAAAGATCGCAAGCGAATCATTCTCGCGCTTGTGCCTTCGATGCCCGAACATCCCACAAAGTCGGTGCCCACAATGACTCCCACAAAACTATTCGAGGGGTCCTTCCAAGATCGCTACCATGACCCCGGCCAACCTCTTCAACATCTCAATTCCGCGGGCAAGCCTGTTCTTGAAATCCAAAAGGTTCCTGACGGCGACGAAATTTTCTTCCGAAGCGAAGGCGCTTCTCCTGAAGGCGACAAGCCGTTTCTATCTCTGATCGATTCAAAGACCGGGCAGGTTAACCGACTCTGGCAATCGTCAGCTCCGTTTTTCGAATATCCTGCCGTTGTCCTCGACCCCTACTCTGTCAACGGTCCCACTTTTTTGACTCTTCGCGAATCTCCGGATCAAAATCCGAACTACTTCATTCATAAGACGGCCAGCGCGGCTCCAGAGCAAGTCACTTTTTTCCCGAATCCTTATGGCAGGGGGCCGCTGCCCAAAAAGCAGGTTCTACACTACAAGCGCGCGGATGGCGTGGAACTGAGCGCAAATCTGTATCTGCCGCCGGGCTACAAGCCGTCGGACGGTCCGCTGCCTACGCTGATGGAAGCGTACCCGACGGAGTTCAAAACGAAGGATGCCGCCGGGCAAGTGACTGGCTCGCCCTATGAGTTTGTAACTCTGTATTGGGGTTCGCCCGTGCCGTTTGTCACGCAGGGTTACGCGGTGCTTGAAAACGCCACGATTCCGATCATTGGCGAGGGGAAGGCCGAGCCGAATGACACGTACGTGGAACAGTTAGTAGCCAGCGCCAAAGCGGCTATTGATGAAGGCGCGCGGCTGGGTGTCGTCGACCGCAATCGCGTCGCCGTCATGGGCCATTCTTATGGCGCTTTCATGACCGCAAATCTTTTGGCGCACAGCGACTTGTTCAAAGCCGGCATTGCGCGCAGCGGGGCGTACAATCGCACGCTTACGCCGTTCGGATTCCAGAATGAAGAGCGCACCTACTGGCAGGCGCCGGAAGTTTATTACAAGATGTCGCCGTTTTCTTACGTCGACAAAATCAAGACGCCCATTCTGCTGATTCACGGAGAAGCCGACAATAATTCCGGGACATTCCCCATTCAGAGCGAACGGCTCTTCAGCGCGCTAAAAGGACAAGGGGCGACCGTTCGATTCGTGTTACTCCCGCTCGAATCGCATGGCTACCAGGGACGGGAATCGGTCCTCCATATGTTCTGGGAGATGAACAACTGGCTGAACACCTACGTGAAGACTGCGCCGCCCGCTCCGGCATCAGCGGCCGCGGCCAAACCGTAACGTTGTTGTTCGAATGCGCCGCGCAACCATGCGTACACTTTCCGTCCTGGCGTTTCTGTTACTCGCGATCGCTTCCCGCGAAGCGCGCGCGCAGAGTGCTGCCAAATCTCTGGCCGAGAAACTCGGCTACTCGCGCGACGCCAAGCTGGTGATCATCCACGCCGACGATCTCGGCATGACGCACTCCGTAAACGCGGCATCAATCAAAGGCCTCGAATCCGGCCTCGTCAGCTCCGCCAGCATAATGGTGCCGTGCCCGTGGTTTCCGGAAATGGCGGACTACGCCAAGTCTCATCCCGAGGCGGACCTGGGCCTGCACCTCACGCTAACCAGCGAGCGCGTGTACTATCGCTGGGGCCCGGTGGCCCCGAAGGACAAAGTGGCAAGCCTCGTCGATCCAAATGGCTATTTTCATCTGGATTGGACGGCTTCCAATCCTATAAATCCGCAGGAAGTCGAACTCGAGCTTCGCGCCCAGGTGGAACGCGCTTACGCCATGGGCGTCCGCCCGACACACCTCGACTCTCACCAATACCGCCTCTTCACCAACGGCAAGGAAATGTTCCAAACCGTTCTCCGCGTTGCCCACGATTACAAACTCCCGGTCTTCATGGTTCGCGATTGGTTCGCCGACCGTCCTTATCTCGAAGCAGCCCTAAGTCCTACAGACCTCGTCGTAGATCACACCGTGACGATCGAGCCGGGCGTGCCACCGGAGAAATGGGCCGCCTTTTATACCGCCGCCCTGAAAAACCTTGAGCCTGGAGTAACCGTCTTCATCATTCATCTGGCGTTCGATGACGAAGAAATGCGTGCCGCTACTCGTGAGCGTGCCACATGGGGAGCCGTCTGGCGCCAGCGCGACTTCGATTTCTTCACCAGCCGCGCATTCCGCGCCTTACTTAGCGAACAAAACATCAAGCTCGTCAGTTGGCGCGAGCTATCCCGCGCCGCGAATTGACGCGCCGCTGCAAACAACTCGCCGCGTGGCTTCCAATATGACTTCGGGCCCTTTGCTTTGCTCGCACTTTCGCGCTATTTTTATCGCTGAGGCTCAGTCCCTCCCGGAGCTGTTCTCATGCCGTCTGCACAGGCACCTGAAGCAAAATCTCTCTTCAAGAATCCGCTGCTCTATTCTTCCGCGTTCTCCTCGTGGTTCTCCTGGCTGTCGGGTACGTGATGTTTTCCCGCTGGCAGGATAACCGCGACATCGAGCACAAGCGCGCGCAGGAGCTCACCGAGAAGCAGCGTGAGCAGGATCGCATCGCCGTCGAACAACTGGGCGGCAAGGAGATGGCCATCATCGCCTTTTTCGCGAGCCCAAGCGCTATTCGCCGCGGCCAATCCGCACAACTTTGCTACGGCGTTTCAAATGCTAAAACCTTGAAGATTGAACCGCTAGGCCAACCGGTGTGGCCTTCGGAATACAGATGCGTGGATGTCTCTCCCGAGCAGACCACCACCTACACGCTTACTATTGAAGACGGCGCTGGAAAGACGGCCTCTCAGACCGTGGACATTAAAGTCCGCTGAACCTCTCGAGTTAACCTCTCTGAGTTAACTCCCCCGAGTAAATTTCCGCGAGTGTTTACGCTCGCGTTTTGCCCGCACCCCAAGCGATCCTTGTCTCCGCCCGCGCCTGGCCTGCGCCCGGCAAACAATTCGCGCCTGCCCCTTGTAGCGGCAATTGACCCGCATCTATAATGCTTATTCGCGCGGAGTCCGGGGAACCATCCTATAAAACCGGGCTCCGCGAATATTTTTTGGCAGCCAGCTCTCGGTGACCGACGACCATGTCTGACCCGCTTCGGAAGATCAAAACTCGCTTGCAGGAAGAGATCGACCATCTCGAGCACGAGCTCAACATCGACCTGCCCAAGGAAATCGCCAAGGCCCGCGCCCACGGGGACCTATCCGAAAACGCCGAGTATAAATACGCCAAAGAACGCCAGGGGTACGTCAACGCCCGCATCGGCCAACTTAAAAAACGCATGGGCGACCTGGGCATGCTCAATCTCAGCAACATTCCGACGGACCGCTCCGGCTATGGCTCGCGCGTCGTGGTCCTGGACACCCAGCGGGACGTAAAAATAGAATATAAGCTGGTCACCACCGAAGAGTCTGACGTCGAAAAAGGACTGATCTCCACGACGTCGCCCATTGGCAAGGCTTTGCTCAACCGTAAAGTGGGCGACGAGGTCGAGGTGGTCACACCGGCCGGAAAAAAGGATTTTGAAATCGTCCGTCTAGTGACCATCCACGAAGACGAGTAACCTTTGGGGTTTTTAGGCCGTCCAATGTTTTGTAGTCGCAGCCGTCCGTGAGGCGCCATGTATTGGGGAGCAGGTCCTGAACTCGGGCTTCTAACTCTACTCGGCTATATCGCCTTCGCGATTGGCGCCGCCCTCGTCTGGCGCAAGCGGGACCATTACTTCGTCCGTGTGTATGACGAGTTCGGGGCCTTCCGCCGTAATCTCTCCCGGTATACAGTGGCCGGCCCGTTTTACAGCCCACGGCAAGAGTCCCGCCTTGTGGCAATCCGCACCCAGTTCATTGGCAACCTTGGCCGGCTTGCGCGCCCCAAAGTAAATCCGGCGTTCATCCTTCTTTTCCTCGGCGCGGTGCTTTTCTTTCTGGATTTCTTTATCTAGAGGATGAGCACGCCCGCGCCTCCTGGTTCTGGACAAACTCCCTTCGCTTTGCGATTCTCCTCGCGATGAAACCTTCACTGATTATTCATGGCGGCGCGTGGGATATCCCTGATGAAGCAGTGAATGCCTGCAAATCCGGCTGCCGCCAGGCACTCGACGCCGGCTGGTCCATTCTTTCGCGAGGCGGCTCGGCGCTCGATGCCGTCGAAGCAGCCATCCTGGTCCTCGAAGATGAGCCGGTGTTCGACGCGGGTTTCGGTTCGCATCTCAATCTCGACGGGCGCGTGGAGTGCGACGCCATCGTCATGAACGGCGAAACTCTCCGTTCGGGCGCCGTTGCGGCTTTGCAGCGGATCCGCAATCCCATTCGTCTCGCGCGCGCCGTACTCGAGCATTCCCCACACATGATGCTGGTCGCTGAAGGTGCCGAGCGTTTCGCCAAAGACCAGGGCATTGGTCTCTGCGACCCGAAAGACCTCATCAGCGATGCGGAGCGCGAAGCCTGGCGGCATTGCAGCCAGGACAAACATGCCGCAGCCCATCATCGCGGCCACGAACAGGGCACGGTCGGCGCGGTCGCGCTCGATGCCCACGGAAAACTCTTCGCCGCAACGTCCACGGGAGGCACTTGCTGTAAACTCCCCGGCCGCGTGGGCGATTCGCCGCTGATCGGCTGCGGCTGCTACGCCGACTCCAGCGCTGGCGGGGTCTCCTGCACCGGCTATGGCGAAGCCATCATGAAAATTGTCATGGCCAAAACCGCGACAGAGCTTCTGCGTTGCGCTCCGCGGTCCGAACACAGTTGCCCGATTCCGGAGAAGCCTTCCCGAACAGACATTCTGCTCACCGAAGAAAGTGGCTCTGACGCGGCTGCTGGTAACCCTTGTGGCAAAACTTTTCATGCCATGATGGCGGCGCGCGAAGCAGTCCACCTGCTCGGCCGGCGCACTCACGCGACCGGCGGGCTAATTCTGCTCGACTGTGAAGGAAACCCCGGCTTCGCATTCAATACGCCGAGGATGGCATACGGCTACGTCACGCCGGACGGGGCTTTCTTAACCGCGGTCTAGCTGCTTTGCTAACGGCCCCGCGATGCCGGGAAAAGACGCCGACCTACCTAAAGGTCCGCCGCTACAAATTCAGCGCTGTAGCGTGAGATGGCTGGTACAGTCCAACCTCTCCGCCGCTTGGCAGCTGCACGGTTGTCTTAATTCCCCAGCGTTCCTTACTGACCTCCGTACACTTTATCTTCTTGGCTTTCAGTGCCTTGATGGTGGCCTTCAAGTCGTCGCACATCAGGTAGAGCACCGCACCGAGCAAAGCATGCCCTGCATGAACTTTCCCGGGCTTCCCGTCCGAAGGATGCACGGCAATCTCGGCAGGCGGCAGCTTAAAAATCAGCCAGCCTCCCCCTACATCCACCGAGCGAAATCCCAATACATCCCGAAAAAAGGCGCGATCCGCTTCCGGTTTTGCGCTGTTCAGCAAAATGTGGGCGCCAGTAATTCCAGTCATCATTGAGCAACCCTCCCAACCCTAGTTGGCTTGTCTCGAGAAGCGGAAGTTCTGGATGCGCCCGGCGTTCAGAATGAATCCGGAAATGTTCTGGTTGGCATCGCGGGTGAAACGCACAGTGCCAATGTCACCTGTGAAAACATCGCGGATCGCAGGGCGAAGCGTATCCGGTTTGTTCTTCAGCCTCGTCAGAGTCAAATTGCCGTTTTGGAGCACGATGCGGTAGATCGGGTCGATTTCCTCGCTGACATAAGCGCCGGTAAACCCGGCGAGTTCCGCACCGTTCGGAGTAAATGCTGTCGCCTCCTCAAACACGATGGGCTTTCCGCCGGCAAAACTCTGCTCGAAGCGCCGCGGCTTATCCAAGCCAACCGGCACGAAGTGGATGTCCACCAGGTCGCCCCACGCAACATCGCCAACATGAAAGTGCGCTTCTTCAAATGGTTTCAAGGGGTGCTCATCGCCGCCCAGGTTGATCTGGAGTTTGCCGTCTTTCACCCGTATTTCTTCGAAAGCATCGTCTTCGCGGTTCCAATAGATGCCGGCGAGAGGTGCCAGTTGCTCTTCCGTAGGTTTCGGTCCGCTGCTCATCAAAGGTTCTTTTGAGGGCGCGACTTCCGAGGGCGCGGCTACGGACGGCGAGACTTCCGGAACCTTGAAATCATTGGCGAGAAAAATGTCGGCAACCTGGTGGAGCAGCCCGGTCGGATTGGCTTCCGCGGTGTTGCAGAGCACCGCGGCGGAGAAATGCTGGTCGGGGAAGCGCGTCAGGTCCGAGCGATACCCGGCGTCGGCACCACCGTGGTCCACGGTCGGCAGCCCTTTGTACTTGCTCTCCACGAGTCCAAACGCGTAGTCGAGTTGCTCACCGCTGTTGAGCTTGCCACGTTCGAGCATTTGCTGAAGAAACGCCTGCCCGCCGACGCGCGGGTGATAGAAATTCTCGTCCCATAGTTGCAGATCCTCGACCGTGGTGTGGAGGCTGGTGGCTCCGACAGTGTCGAAATTCGTAAGGCTCATCTCGAACGGCTTGTCTTTGCCCTCCTGTTCGTAACCCAGCGCATCATGCTTGATAATCTCCGCATGGTCGTCGCGGAAATGTGTATGCGTCATTCCCAGCGGCTCAAAAATATTCTTGGTCGTGAACTCGCGCAAAGACATGCCGCTGACTTTCTTGACGATCAACCCCATCAGCGTATAGCCCGTATTACAATAAACATGTCTATCGCCGGGCTTGAAGTTCAGGTCTTTTTGCCGCGTCATGACGGACATCACGTCGTCATCTGTAATCAAATCAAAGGAATAGCGCCAACCCGCAAGGCCAAGTAGCTCCCACTGATCGCGCAAACCGCTCGTGTGGTAAACGAGGTGCCGAATGGTGATTTTCTGGCCGAAATCGGGGAGTTCAGGGATGTACTTGTGCACGTCGTCGTCCAGCGAAAGCTTTCCCTGCTGGGCCAGCAGAACGATGGAAGCCGCCGTAAACTGCTTGGACATCGAAGCCACGTGGAAAACTGTCGCGGGAGTGTTGGGAACGTCGTCATTCAGATTGGCCATGCCGTAACCGCGCTTGTAAATGATCTTGCCGTCCTTATAAACCCCCAGCGCGCACCCAGGCGAGGCCGGCTTGTCCCACTTCTCGAAGACCTTGTCGACCTGTTTGCTCACGTCCGCGGGCAGCGTTTGTGCCTGTACTGCGACCGACGTCAGAGCAAAGCCCGACACAAGCATGGCCCATCGCATCAATTTCAAGGTGTTCACCTTTGGCTCCCGTATCCTCGCAGCGGATTGACGTCACAGTCTCGTGGGGGGGATTGCCCGCCGCCAAACCTTCGGTGCTGGAGCCTATTCTCGTAACCAAGGTCCGTCAAGCTGGTCCTGCTCCCTTGTACAGAGGCTCGGCTGGGCGCCGCAAATAAGATTTGTTAATTAGATGTGCTCATCTCCCGCGTCTGCCGGGCAACGAAATTGACGCGAACCGCCTCTGCACTTAGGATGAAATCAGCGGGGCTGCTAAGGCCACGTTTTGCTAAATGGGATACCCATGAAAACCAAATCACAGGGGATTGCGCGGCGCTCGATACTTCAGGCCGTTTTGAAGTTTGGACTGTATATGGCGCTGTATCAGGGCCTGGCGAACCGCGCGGCGGCTCAGACCAGGGATGAAGTCGTCGCCAAAATACTGGCGGCGCGCGGGGGGCTTGAAAAAGCGAAAGCCGTGCAGTCGGAGCGCATCACCGGGACCATCTACTTCAGCCCGGAATACTATGGCCCCTTCCTGGCGGAGTTTAAACGCCCCGGAAAGATGCACAACGAATTGACAATCCAGAACAAAACCGTGGTGCGCACATTCAACGGCAAGGACACCGGATGGGTGATCAACCCTTTTGCCGGGAAGGACGCCCCGGAACCGATGTCCGCGGAAGAGATAAAGGACGTCGTGGGCGAGGCGGACTTCGATGGGCCGCTCATCGACCCCAAGGAGAAAGGCAACACCCTGGAACTGGCGGGGACGGAGAAAGTGGAGGGCCACGACGCCTTCGTCATTAAGGTGACCTACAAAGACGGCAAGGTTTCTTCCTATTCCTTCGATGCGAAGACCTTCCTGCTGGCAAAGTGGAGCGGTAAAGACAACGTGAACGGGGAAGAAGTTACGCGGGAGACTCTTTTTCACGACTACCGCGAAGTAGGAGGCTTGAAGTTTGCGTTCGAGCTGGTTTCCAATTCTCCGGGGACGGATGTTACGCAGAGAATTGTCGTCGAAAAGATAGAAGTGGACCCGCAGATTGACGATTCTCACTTTACGAAACCGCCGTCTGCCCCCGTTCAGCCTGCGACGGCTCCGGCCGGGGCTCCGCCCAACAGGCGCTGACCAGGTTGCGGCACGGCCTCTAGCAGATGGGGCTGGGTGATTTCGCCTGAGGAATGCTATTCTTTTTCAGATTTCAGGCCATTGTCGTTGAATTTTAGCTATGGTAGTTACGGCTATGCTATTGAAACTGCATACCCATCGATTTGGCGCCGTTGCCATGCGTCTGGCATGGATGCCTTTGCTTTGTTTGTCTGGGCTGGCTAGCCACACGCAAGCCGCAGACAGTCCGGTGCCGGATGTCCACGGTTCCCCCTCCGTCCTGAACTCGAATTTTGCCATCGCGGATTTTGATGGCGACCGAAAGCCCGATCTGGCAACGGTCGAAATTCTCAGATCCGAGTCCTCATCGAACACTCGGTACTCCATACGATTTGAACTGACGGCCGGAATTACGCAGGTTTTTGGATTGACCGCGCCCGCCGGGGGGCTGCAGATCGTCGCGCGCGACGTTAACGGGGATGATGCGCTGGACCTTCTCGTCAGCACCGTGTGGCTTCACCAGCAAGTCGCCGTCCTTCTTAATGATGGCCATGGAAGATTTACGCTGGCGGACCCGGGAGAATATCCGGTCTCACTTCAGGGATACGAGAGCGTGTGGAAGTCCGGAGCCCTGCCGGGGTGCGACAGCGCAGCTCTTGTTCGGTCTACGTATTCCGCAGGGGAGTTTGAGGAAAAGATCCGGTTCGATGGACTGCCGCAACAGGCCGTTTGCGCGAATGTGGCTACTTTTGGTGGTTCGTCGCGCATTTTTATTTTTTCTCTGCCCGGGCGAGCCCCTCCCCGTTTCGTTCATTAAGCTTAAACACTGTGTTCACGAGCGAGTAAAACAGCTCCGTTGAAGCCGCCGCTATAGTTGTCAGGCTTGCGCCGGCTGACGTGGTGGTCCCCTCACTTAAAGCGAATGGAATTGCCTGAAGTTCCGAATAAACTCGAAAGTGTTTCGAGTCCTGGGGTCGAGTTGCAGCAAAAGCCAACGGGGTTTTGGAGGTGAAATGCGAGGGCTATTGTGGCGGTTGTGCTGCGGATTTCTGCTGGCGGGATGCCTCGCGGCGGACGGCTATGCGCAGAAGGCGCTGACCTGGCAGGAGGTGCGTGATCGATTCGAAGCGGCGAACCCGACGCTCCAGGCGGGAAAAATTGGGATTGACGAATCGAAGGCTGAGGAAACCACGGCGTACCTGCGGCCCAATCCGACCCTCGCTCTGCTCGCGGATCAGATCGATCCATTTAACGGCGGCCCATCGCACGGGCCTTTTGCTTATTTGCTGAATTCGGCCACCGTCAATTACCTGCACGAACGGCAGCACAAGCGGGAGTTGCGGTTGGAAACGGCACAGGACGCGACCAAGATCGCGGTTTCGGGGCAAAGCGACCTCGAGAGGAACCTGCTTTTCACGTTGCGGAGCGAGTTTGTAGGAACGTTGCAGGCGAAGGCAGTCTTGCAGGTGGCCAAGGACAACCTGGATTACTGGGACAAAGTGCTGAGCATCAGCCGGGACCGCTTCCAGGCCGGAGACATCGCGCAAATCGATCTGGATCGACTGGAATTGCAGCGTGTGCAATTCGAGTCGGACGTGCAGACCGCCGAGGTAAACCTTCGGACTTCCAAGATTCAAATGCTGATGCTTTTAAATGACCGCACGCCGGTCGAAGAATTCGACGTTCTGGGATTGTTCGAGTACAACGACCAGCTTTCGGCTTTGGAAGATTTCCGCAAAATGGCGCTCGATAACCGCCCGGACTTGCGAGCCGCTCTGCAGTCCGTGGATATGGCCAAGGCAGCTCACAAACTTGCCGTCGCCAATGGTTCAACCGATCCGACATTTGGCGTCGACGTCGGCCGTAACCCGCCGATCGATCAATATTTCGGCGTCAGCGTCAGCATTCCGCTGCGCATTTTTGACCGCAACCAGGGTGAAAAGCAGCGCACGCAGTTGGACATCGACCGGAACCAACGACTCGTGGATGCCGCGCAAGCTCAGGTGTTCAGCGACGTGGATTCCGCGTACGCCATAGTGAACAGCAATCTGATTTTGCTGCGTCCTTACAAGGTGAAGTACCTGGCGCAGGCGGTACGAGTGCGCGAGACGGTACGGTTTGCGTACGAACATGGAGGGGCTGCTTTGCTGGACTTTCTCACCGCCGAGAACGATTTCCGGAGCGTGCAGCTGAACTACGTGAATTTGATTGGCGCTTACTTGACGGCCGCAGCGCAATTGAATCTCGCTGCCGGCCGGGAGGCGATTCAATGAAGCAAAAGAGATTCAGCGTATGGCTAGGGATGACACTCTGCCTTGGCATGGGATTTCTGCTCGCCGGTTGCGGCGAAAGCAAGGGTGATCCGAAGGCGGAGGCGCCCCCGGCGGCGGTCGTTGAAAAAGAGACGGACTCCAACATTTTCAAGGTGGAACATCCGGAGCAATTTACGCTGGTGACCGCCGGCGAGCACAAGGCGCCGCGGTCTTTGAGTGTGACGGGCGTGGTGCAGCCCGACATTGCAAGGGCGGTTCCGGTGATTTCCATCGCTGCGGGGCGAGTCGTGGAAATCAAAGCACGGCTTGGCGACACGGTGAAAAAAGGGCAGTTGTTGTTGCGCGTACGCAGCAACGATGTCTCCACTGCATACCAGGTCTATTTGAAGGCGGTCAACGACGCGCGGCTCGCGCGGCTCCAGTTCGAACGGGCACAGTTACTTTACGAAAAGGGCGCGATCGCCAAAAGCGGTCTCGAGGCTGCGGAAGACACCGAAAAAGATGCGAAGGTGGATCTCGATGCGGCCGCGGAACAGTTGCGGCTGCTTGGCGTGGACAAAGAGCATCCCACGGGCATCGTGGATATCGTCGCGCCGATTTCAGGTATTATCACCGACCAGCAAGCCACCGATGCTGCCGGTGTTCAAGGTTTCGGTCTGGGCGGGTTGAATCCCTTCACCATTTCCGATCTCTCTTATGTGTGGATCATTTGCGATGTCTATGAAAATGATCTCGACGCCGTGCATCAGGGCGAGTACGCCGATATTCATCTGAACGCTTATCCGAACAGAGCGCTAAAAGCACGCATCGATAACATCTTGCCGGTGATGGACCCCAATATCCGCACGGCCAAAGTGCGGCTCGAAATTGCCAACCCGGACATGATTATGCGCATCGGCATGTTTGCCACGGCGACATTTTATGGCCGTGAGGCGGAAATCCATGTGTCCGTGCCAGCGACGGCGATTCTGCACTTGCACGACCGCGAGTGGGTTTATCTCCCGGCGGGACAAGGCCAATTTCGGCGAGTGGAAGTCGTCGCCGGAGCGATGCTCCCGGGCCACGCACAGGAAATCATCTCGGGAATCAAGCCGGGTGATCAGGTTCTCCAGAATGCACTCGTGTTTCAGAACACAGTGGAGCAATAGGTGAGAATCTATCGAATTGTAAGGATGATCCGATGATCCGCGGACTCGTCAATTACGCGCTAAACAATCAGTTCATCATACTTGCGCTTGCGATATTGCTCCTCCTCTGGGGCGCGATTTCATTCCATAACCTTCCCGTGGAAGCCTACCCGGACGTCGCCAACAACTACGTGCAGATCATCACGCAATGGCCCGGCCGGGCAGCGGAGGAAGTGGAAAAGCAGGTGACGATTCCCATCGAAATCCAGATGAACGGGATTCCGCACCTGGAGCATCTGCGGTCAGTCTCCTTGTTTGGACTTTCCAGCCTGATCCTGATTTTCGACGACGAGTCCAGCAATGACTGGAACCGGCAGAAGGCGCTCGAACGGCTTTCGCTAGTCAATTTACCGGCTGGCTTGCAGCCGCAGATGGGCACGGACTGGAGCCCGGTTGGCCAGATTTTCTGGTACACGCTGAGGAGCACGAATCCCAAGTTTGGCTTGATGGACCTGAAGTCCATCGAGGACTGGACGCTGGAGAAGCAGTTCAAGTCCGTGCCGAATGTCGTGGATGTTTCGAGTTTTGGCGGAACGACGCGCGAGTACCAGGTGCGTCTGGACCCGAACAAATTAGTGTCGTATGGGCTGAGCCTCGGCCAGGTGGAGCAGCAACTCGCGAACAACAATACGAACGGTGGCGGGAGTTTCGTCGAAGCCGGGCTTCAGCAAATCAACGTGCGGGCAGTGGGGCTGTTCGAAACCGTGCAGGACATCGAGCAAACGGTCATTACCACCAAGAGAGGCACGGCGCTGCGCGTCAAGGACATCGCGGAAGTAACGCAAGCCTCTAAAATCCGGCTGGGACAGATTGGGAGGGCCATTCACCGGGCCGACGGAAAGATCATTGACAACGACGACGTCGTGGAAGGAATCGTGCTCCTTCGCAAGGGAGCGGACTCGGACGAAACACTTGAGGGGATCCATAAGAAGGTCAAGGAGCTGAACGAACAGATCCTCCCGCCGGGAGTGAAAGTGGTGCCATTCCTGGATCGCAGCGTCCTGGTGGAGTACACGACGCACACGGTGCTGCACAACCTGACGGAAGGAATCATCCTTGTTTCCATCATCCTGTTTTTGTTTCTCGGCAACCTCAAAGGCTCGTTCATCGTCGCATTGACGATCCCGTTCTCGCTGCTGTTCGCTTCGATTTGCCTGAGTCTCAACAAAATCCCGGCGAATCTGCTGTCGCTGGGAGCGCTGGATTTCGGCATGGTCGTCGATGGCGCAGTGGTGATGGTGGAAAACATCGTTCGCCATCTGAGCCACAGCGATAACACTTACAAAACGACGCTGGAAAGGATTCGGGACGCCGCCAACGAAGTGCAGCGGCCAGTCTTTTACGCGATCGCTATCATTATTACCGCCTACTTGCCCATTTTCACGCTGCAACGAGTAGAAGGACGCTTGTTCAAGCCCATGGCTTGGACCGTGGCGTTCGCGCTGCTGGGGGCGCTCATTTTCTCGATGCTGATTGCGCCAGTACTTTCAAGCGCGTTTTTCCGCAAGGGCGTTCACGAGTGGCACAACCCGGTGATGGACTATCTGAAAAAGGCCTACCGGAACTGGGCGAGATGGGCGATCGAACACCGGCTGGTGACCGTGGGCGCGGCCGGCTTTGCGCTGTGCCTCTCCCTGTTTCTGATGTTCAGCGGCGTGATTGGGTCCGAATTTTTGCCGCACCTGGACGAGGGCGCTATCTGGGCCCGTGGCACTCTGGCTCCCAGTACGGGGCCCACGGAAGGCGCACGGGTGATGGAGCAGGCGAGGATCGTTTTCGCGTCGTTTCCGGAAGTGACTCAGGTCGTATCCCAAGTCGGGCGTCCCGACGATGGAACCGATACCACGGGATTTTTCAACACGGAATACTTTGTGGACTTGAAGCAAAAGTCTGATTGGCGTCCGGTGTTTGCTGAGAACAAGGAAGAACTCATCGCCGCCATGGACCGCGAGTTGAGCAAAATCCCCGGCGTTCTATGGAATTTCTCTCAGCCGATTTCGGACAACATGGAAGAAGCAGTCAGCGGCGTTAAGGGCGAGCTCGCCGTTAAAATTTACGGGGACGACTTGAGACTCCTTGAGGAAAAAGCCGATCAGATCGTTGGAATCATGCGCAATGTAAAGGGCATCGAGGACCTGGGAGTGTTCCGCGTGATTGGACAGCCCAATTTGAATTTCACCGTGGACCGGAAACAGGCGGCGCGCTTCCAGATCAACGTCGCCGATATCCAGGATGCGATTCAAACCGCCGTCGGAGGCAACGCGCTCACTCAAGTCCTGGAGGGCGAGCAACGCTATGACTTGGTGCTGCGCTATCAGGCTCCCTATCGCGAAACCAAGGAAGCCATCGAGAATATCCGGCTCCTTTCGCCATCGGGTGAGCGCGTTTCGCTGGCCCAGCTTACGACAGTGGACGTTCTCGACGGGGCTTCGGAAATCTACCGCGAAGAAAATTCGCGTTACGTCGCGCTGAAATACAGCGTGCGCGGGCGTGATCTCGGCGGGGCTGTCGAAGAGGCTATCCAAAAAGTAAACGCGCAGGTAAAGCTTCCCACCGGCTATCGCATTGACTGGGCCGGAGAATACGAGAGCCAGAAGCGCTCCTCGAAGCGGCTGATGATCGTCTTGCCGCTGACCGTCCTGGGCATCTTCGTCATTTTGTACACGATGTTCAGCTCGGCGAAGTGGGCTCTGCTGATTCTCGCAAACGTGGCGATGGCGCCTGTTGGCGGACTCGTGGCCTTGCTCATCACCGGGACGCATTTCAGCGTGTCTTCAGGAGTCGGGTTCCTTGCCCTGTTTGGAGTTTCCGTGCAAACGGGCGTCATCATGCTGGACTACATCAACCAATTGCGCGTGCGCGGCCATACCATTGAAGACGCGGCAATCGACGGAGCCGTGTTGCGGCTTCGCCCGATTATGATGACGATGCTCGTGGCCACGCTGGGCTTGCTGCCAGCAGCGCTGTCGCGCGGCATCGGATCAGACTCGCAGAGGCCTTTCGCCATCGTGATTGTCGGAGGACTTGTTGGCGCGCTGCTGTTGAGCGTTTTTCTCCTGCCCACGCTTTACGTGTGGTTTGCGGGCGACCGGGATAAACTCCCGGAGCCGGAGCCAGGCTTTGAAGAGAGCCAGTAAGGCTGGCGAACTTCGCGAATTCGTCGATCGAACATTGCGTCGTGAAAGGATGCGGTGTCCATGAAGAAAGAAGAGGTTCGCGCTCGAATCGAGGAAATCGGCATTGTGCCCGCCGTGCGTTTTCGTTCAACGGAGGACGCGCGGTTTGCCACCGAGGCCGTTTCTCACGGCGGCATTCCGATCGTGGAAATCACCATGAGCGTGCCGGGAGCCATCGAACTGATCTCCGACCTGAAGCACAACATGCCGGACGTGATCGTGGGGGCGGGCACGATTTTCGACAAGGAAACGGCCATCCGGTGTCTGGATGCCGGAGCACAATTTCTGACCAGCCCGGGCCTCGATCTGCAGCTCGTGGAATTCGCAGCGAAGAAGGAAGTGGTCGTTCTGGCCGGCGCACTGACGCCGACCGAAGTAACCATGGCGTGGAAAGCCGGGGCGGACTTCGTCAAAGTTTTTCCCTGCTCGCAAGTGGGCGGCGCCACTTACATCCAAGCGCTGAAAGGACCCTTCCGGCACGTGCCCTTGATTGCCGCGGGAGGCGTGAATCAACAAACGGCGGCTGATTTCGTTCTGGCGGGAGCGGCTGCGCTTGGCATTGGAGTACAGTTGGTTCCGGAAGAAGCCATCGTCCTGCGGCAGGAAGAGCGGATTCACGAACTGGCGCGCAGGTTTTTAGGTTTTGTAAAAAAGGCCCGCGCCAGAATGGCCGTCGTGAAAGAAGTCCGAAAAACTCGCCATTCGAGTTAGAGCCAGCCCGCTATGCCATACCAGGAAGTCCGCGTTAATCTGGCTGCATGCCAAATGCGACTGACGCCGGGACAGAGTTAGGGCGCACGGGGCTATGCGCCGACTGCGCGCATGCCCGGCGCGTGGAATCCAGCCGGGGCTCCGTTTTTCTCCTTTGCGAACTGTCCTCCAGCGATCCTCGATTCCCGAAATATCCGCGGCTGCCGGTACTCGCATGCTCGGGATATGAGAAACGCATAGGCAAGGTGAATTAGTTCTGTAGCTATCCATTATGAGTGTTACTTATGTGCTATAATTGGGCCGGGCGCATCCACCCGGCGAGGTCCTCGCATGGTTTCCGGATCGAACTCTCGTTTTGCCGCAGTTCTCCTACTAATGCTCTGTCCGGCCGGCGCAGTGGCGGAGACCCTGACCATCATCAGCAGCCCCGCCGGTGCAAAAGTAGAACTCGATGGAGTCCTTGCCGGGACGACGCCATTCGAAAAAGATTTCCCGGGCGGATATTTTCACAAGCCGAGAATGTCGGTTAACTCTCGGCTCGAGCATCCCATGGTCGCGCGCATCGCCCTCGAAGGCTACGCCACCAAAGAGTTGACCTTGACGGACGGACCGATGAACTGGATTTCGTTCAACGGACGCAACCACGGTGAATACTGGCTGCTGAAAAGCGATCACTTCCAGGTGGACCTCCAGCCGATATCGCAAGTCTTTACCGGAGGAGTGACCGCTAAACTCGCGGGCGCCGGGAACGTTGATCTGCGGCCAGAGCTTTCTCTTGAAGAACTGGTGCGGCGTACGAAGCCCGCGGTTGTCTATTTGAAAGGCTTGGATAAATCGGGCACGGGTTTTTTTGTGACTGGGACCGGAGTCCTCGCCACGAACGCGCACGTGGCGCGCGGCGAGGAAACACTTCTTACGCTTTTGCCGGGCGGCCAGCAACTCGAAGCGAAAGTTGTGTACATCGATGCCGATCTCGACATCGCGCTCGCCAAAGTGGAAGGGAAAGACTTCCCGCATCTTCCGCTTGCCGATGCCGCAACCGTACGGCAGGGCGAAAATGTGGTGGCGATTGGCAATCCAGGCGATGCCATGCTGTTCAGCGTGACGAAAGGCATCGTGAGCGCCGTAGGAAGATTCGCCAACGCCGGCCCCGGCACCTGGATTCAGACCGATACGCCGATCAATCCGGGGAATAGTGGCGGCCCGCTGCTGAATGCGCGGGGCGAGGTCGTCGGCATCAACACGCAAAAGTTGGTGAAGAAAAATGTGACAGGGATTGGATTTGCTTTGAGCGCGACGGATTTGCTGCAAGTGCTGCATCGTTTTTATCCAACTATTTCCGCCGCGAATGCTTTGGAGAGCGCTCACTCGGCGGGCGGTTCCACGCCGATGTCAGCCGCAGAAGTTACGTCCACAGGGAGCGATGTCTCCGACGCAACAACGCCCGTTTCGTCGAGGCCTGCAGTACAGCCGCCGTCCAACAATGATCCGTCATCGGATCAGCCATCGAAACCGTCCGCCGGACCGGAAACGGCGCAAACTTCGCATGGCTTCGGGACCATTGTGATTACCTCCGACCCGGAAGGCGCGGAGATCTACGTGGACGATAAGTTTGTAGGCAACGCTCCCGCGAAGCTAAAACTTTCCGCGGGAAGTCACGATGTAGTGGTCAAAGCCGCGGGATTCGCGGAATGGAAACGCAAGCTGGAAACTTTGAAGGACAGCCAGGTTACGCTGCGCCCGCTTCTCGACCGCAAGCCATAAAATCGTTCGAAAACTTCCTTGAAAAAAGGGCCGCTCGACTGAGCGCCCCTCCCAAGCAAGTCGCCTTTATTGCTGAGACTGCGGTGGGTTGGTCGCGTTCGAGGTAGAGGCCGGCGGTTTGGTGGAAACCGGCGCAACGCTGGCCGAGCCCGCAGCCGCCAATTCAGACGGCTTGTATCTTGGCGCGCTGATGTAGCCGTGGACCGTGTCCTTGTCGATCTTGTTCACGATAATCTGCACCGGCTGCGAGTCCGCTTCCAAGTGAATCCAGATGGGTTCGTAGAGGTTGACTTTTTTCTTGTTGAGTTCGTTGTCGTCCACGATCATGGCCAGGTCGTAGCTCTTGTGCTTGCTGTCGGCTTTGCGCAGCGAAAGCGTCAGCGGCCCGACGCGCTGGAATTGCTTGGACTTCGACAGGTCAAACTCGAAATAGCTGCGCTCCCCGCGCTTTTCCAGGGCCACGAGTTCCTCGTGAGTCTTGGCGATGGCGCCGTTGAGATTATCTCGAGTGGAACTCAGGTCGTCGCGCGTCGAATTGATCGAACCTTCCAGGTCGGCGCGATTTTTCGCGATTTCATCCTGTGTGGCTTTCAATTGCTTCTCCTGCTCGGCCAATTGAGCCTGGAGCAGCTCGTATTTCTTGTCGACCGGTGCGTGACGCTTGACAGTCGCGTGTTTCGCAGGCGCAGGCTTTGGCGCGGCTGCTGGCTTGGAAGGCGCGTCGGGAGTTTGCACGGAGACTTCCGTGTCCTGCTCAGAGTCAGTGGCGGCTGAGGGGGTCGCTGGCGGCGGTGTCTTTGCCGCTGTCATTTCATTGAGCTTTGCCGTCAGCGCATTGACTTGCCCCTGAAGCTGGTTCATGGAAGCGTTGGCCGTTGCGGACTGCGCGGTCAACTGGCGCACCAGCGATTGTTGATGGTTGCCGTAGGCGAAAGCGATTGCGGCGATTCCGAGCAGCGCGACGAAAGCGACGACCAGCCACCGGTTGGCTCCGAAATGTGTGGACCGCGTCTCGTTTCCGTTGTGGTTCGATTCCTGGTATTCATCCATGATTGCTCTCCTCGATCTTTCGCGGCCGCCTGGCAAAATTCCTGCGGCCGTTCAAATTCCCCGATGGCGGCGCGCCGGATCAAACCACCAGCGCAGCTGATCTCGCTTTAAGTTGTGGCGACAAAAATCCCTTGTCTATCAGTGCACGCGCCGCGCCACGAGCATCCGTACCGGCTTTCCGCTAACCGCCTTATCTTCATAGAGTAAGGAGCAACGCCTTAGCGCGCCGGAATTGGATGCAGTACTAGTCCCAGTAAATTCTCCCTGGTTGGACGAAGACTTTATCCAGCCGCGATTTTCTGACGCCCGCAGAGCCCGCCCCAAGATGCCAGCCAAGTCCGGCTTGCGACATTGCCGCGGTGCTGGCGCGTGTGCTAGCATCCGCGGAGTTGGGGAACGGACCAGGGGTAGATGGCAGTCCGGCGCACACTGCAAGCCGCCGGCATCGGGGCCACGCTCTCCCACAACTTCGAATCGCACACCCAGGCGCAGGCCCGCGCCTGAATTCTTCGGGACGGACCTCGTCTGTTGGCTCCGGACTTTCCGGCGCCACGCAAAGGGAGGTCTGTATGAAGAGCTATCTCACCAAGGACATTCGCAACGTTGGCATTGTCGGCCACGGCGGCACCGGCAAGACGCAACTGGTGTCGTCGTTGCTCTTCACCGCGGGCATGACGCCGCGCTGGGGAAAAGTTGCGGAAGGCAGCACTACGACCGATTGGGACGAAGAAGAAATCGCGCGGAAAATTTCGATTCAAACCGGGCTGGCTTACGCAGAATGGCCGAGCTCCGGCGGGCATCCGGGCGGCTCGGAGAAAGTTAAAATAAATTTTCTGGACCTGCCGGGTTACTCGACTTTTATCACCGAAACGAAAGCCTCGCTGATCGCGCCCGACGCGGCGCTGATTGCCGTGGACGCGCATGTCGGCTCTCAGGTCACCACGGAAAAGGTCTGGGACTATTGCACCGAGTACGACATTCCCCGTGCGTTCGTGCTGACCTGGATGGATCGTGAGCTTTCGAGTTTTGAGCGCTCCATGGAATCGCTCGAGCAGGTGTTTGGGCGCAATGTGGTTGCGCTGCAACTTCCGATCGGCCACGAGAAAGGTTTCCGCGGGGTGATCGATCTTGTGGCGATGAAGGCGCACATGTATAAACCGGATGGCGACGGGAAACCGTCGATCGAGGAAATTCCGGCGGCGCTGGCCGATGAAGCGAAAGAAGCGCACGAGAAATTGGTGGAGATGGTTGCCGAAGGCGACGACGAATTGATGGAGGAATTTTTCCGGGAAGGCACGATTCCCATTGCGGATTTGATTCCGGGCGTACGAAAAGCGATAGTCGCGGAAAAAATCTTCCCGGTGCTGATGGTTTCCAGCTTGCGAAACGTCGGGACAGCCAGTTTGCTGACATTTCTGGCGGATGCGTTTCCGCATCCCGACGAGCATGCCGAGATGGGCTTCACGGAGCCTCTCGGCAAAGGCCAGCGCGTGGACCGCAAATATGACGACGGCCAGCCGCTCTCGATTTTTGTCTTCAAGACGCTGGCGGATCCGTTTGCGGGGCGCATCAACTATTTCAAGGTGAAAAGCGGCGTGCTGAAAAATGACGCCACGCTGACGAATTACAATCGCGGCACGCTGGAACGTTTTCAGCATACCCAGGTTGTGCAGGGCAAACAGCTCTTGGAAATTGCGGAATTGCACGCCGGAGACATCGGCGCGATTGCAAAATTAAAAGACGCCACCACCGGCGACACGCTGGGCGACAAAGCAGCGTCTATCTACTACAAGCCGGCGCAATTGCCCGAGCCTTCCATCACATTTGCGATCGAGCCGAAAACGCGGGCGGACGAGGACAAGATCGGCGTTTCCATCCACAAGATTATCGAGGAAGACCCCGCTCTGCGCTTTATGCGCGACCCGCAGACGAAGGAGTTTCTGCTCGCTGGCTCCGGGCAGCAGCATATCGAGGTGGTGGTTGCCAAGCTGCACAAGCGTTATCACGTCGATCTCACGCTGAAGCCTCCGAAGGTGCCATACCGCGAAACCATTCGCGGCAAAGCCGACGCCGAGGGCAAGCACAAGAAGCAATCCGGCGGACACGGCCAGTTCGGAGTCTGCCGCATCAAGATGGAGCCCATTGAGCGCGGCAAAGGCGTCGAATTCGTAGACGACGTCTTCGGCGGCGCCATTCCGCGAAACTGGATTCCTTCGGTTGAAAAAGGCATACGCGACGCAGCGGCACGCGGCTTTCTTGCTGGCTTCCCCGTAGTGGATTTCCGCGCCGTGCTCTACGACGGCAAGTACCACGACGTCGATTCCTCGGACATGGCTTTCAAAATCGCAGGCTCGCTGGCGTTCAAGGAAGCGATGAAGATGGCCAAGCCCGCGCTCCTCGAGCCGGTGATGCACGTCGAGGTCTATGCGCCGGACCAATACTCCGGCGACCTGATGGGCGATCTCAGCTCGCGGCGCGGCCGCATCGCGGGAAGCGAAGCGCGCGGCCACAACGTCGTCATCAAGGCACAAGTCCCATTTTCAGAAATGCTGAGCTACGCCAACGATCTCATCTCAAAAACACAGGGGCGCGCGACGTACTCGATGGAGTTCTCGCACTACGACTACGTCCCCAACGAGCTGGCAGAGAAAGTGATCGCGGCGCACAAACCATCGCACGGCGAAGTGGGAGAGGAAGAAGCGTAGCCAGACATCCTCTGGCGAAGGCGCCTTCTATTTCGAAGACAGCAGATTCAACAAATTCGCGCGCGTCGCGGCAATATCCGATCGCGTCTTGTTGATCTTCGTGAACCCGGGCGTCATTTCGCGAAAGAAGGGATGCAGGGATTTTTCCTGCCCCTGAATCGCCACAAGTTTCTCAGCCGCCTGCGCGGGCGGTTGGCGAAGCGCGCTAACCGCATCGTTCATCAGCCTTCGGAAAACTGCCAATTCCGCGCCCGTTGGCACTGTAAAATCCGGCGGGGCCGCATGGCCCATAATCTGTCCAAAATAATTCGCTGGATCTTTCGCGGTCTTCATCTCATCCAACGCGACCTCAATCGCCGCCTCTTCGTAAGAAAACGCGGCTCCCCAGTCGAATCCGCTCTCGGGCATCGCGCGCAAGGCTGCTGCGGCCTCAATTTGCTGCTGTTTGCTTAATTTGCCTTGAGAAGCGGCCTGCTGAATTGCGTTTAAATTGGAGGTCAAAGACATACTGGCGATGAGAGAGAAGATGAGAGTGCCTCCCTTGGCCATGTGCTGAGAAAACTGCAAGCCATCGAGCCATGCATCGAGAGCCTGCTGTGAATCGCCTTTCGAGGCAAGCCGCATTCCGTAAAGGGTATTGAGGCGCGCAAGAACCCTCGCCCGCGGTGCGTAAGCAATCGAAGCGCGCGGGCCGCGGCTGTATTCGAGGCCCCAATCGCACTCAGAAAGTTTTGTCGCGCGATGCATGGCGAGAATGGCGGCTTCGTTTTTGTCGAGTATCGGGCCGAGACGCGCTTCGTCCCAGGGAATGGCGCCTGCCGCGGTTTTCTCCAAGAGATCTTGAATCGTTTGGTCCGCTGGCGGATCTTGCAGCTCCGCAAACGCGAGCCAATAACGCAAAGCGGCGTTGCGCGTCTCCGGCGGCATAGCCGCCTGCCCTGTGGCGAATCGCGGAATGCAGATCGCGACGAAGAGAAGAAAGAGTCTGATTTTCATGATGGCATTCTCCTGGATCATGGTTTTGCAAGCGCGCGAAGTGAACTATTCGCTTCGTTGAAACCCGGCAAACTTTTGCGAGACGCTTCATTCAATTGGGCGTCGAGCGCTCGCGGGTCTTCCTCGGCGAGGCGAGTCCACTGAATCAGCGTGAACTTGCGCCACTCCTCGTCGTGCCGTGTCAGGTCCATGGATGGCGCCGCGTCTTGCATGCGACTGTTTCGGAATGCGAACCAGGCCACGCTCCCGAATGAAATAACGAGCACTGCGGCGGCTGCGAGACGCCGCCATTGCAGGCTATTGACGGAACCGCCCGGAAGGGCGCGCGGCTGGCGAGGCTGGAATTCCCGGAGGAAATTTTCGAATCCGGGATCGTTGTCGTTCATTGTTTGTCCTTCTCATCTCGGCCTGTTGAAAATGGGCCCATGCGCTCGCGCAACTTCTCGAGGGCATAGCGGTAGCGTGAAGCGATCGTGTTCAACGAAACCGCCGTCGCATCGGCAATCTCCTCAAGAGTCATGCCGCTCCAGATGCGCATCACCACCGCTTCCCGCTGCTCCTCGGGCAGTTCCGTTAGCGCCTTTTGCAGCGTGAGAGCCGCTTCGCGATTTCCGCCCTTATGTATGAAAAGGGCTTCGTGTTCCGCGAGCGATGTCTCGCGGCTGACACTGCGCCGCGCATTCAACGCCTCGTTGCGAACGGCGCGATATAGGTACGACGCCGGCGATCGAGGTGTTTCTATTTCACTGCGCAACAGGCGCACGAAGACCGCATGCACCGAGTCTTCCGCTGCCGCCGAGTCCGGCAGGAAGGAACAGGCATGCGCGACCAACGCCGGTCCGTGGCGCTCGTAAAGCACGCGCACATCTTCGGCGCTCAGTTTGGATCCGGACAAGGCGTTGTCCTGTTCTCCCACCTTCTTCTATAAGACACGGAAGGAGAGCCAATTTGTCTAAGTGTAACGCGGCGCCATATTGGTGCTTGCCGGGTCAGGAAACTGGGCCAAAATAGGGTTCTTATGAAGAAGAAGACGTCCGCGAAACATGCGTCGAAAAAATATGGGCCGCAGACGACGGCGATACATGGCGGCGAGCCTGCGCGCCACGGCGTTGGCGCACCGGTTGGCACGCCGATTTGCCGCACATCTACGTTTACATTTTCCTCGACCGCGGAGATGAAGCTTTGGGCTGAGGGCAAGAGCAAAGCGTACATCTACTCGCGCTACGGCAATCCTACGTTGGCTGTTGCGGAGCAGAAAATTGCTGAGTTGGAAAGCGCGGAGGCCGCGGTCGTTACGGCATCCGGGATGGCCGCGATTTCGTCGGCGCTGCTCGGCGTTTTGAAATGCGGCGACGAGGTGATTTCGACGGCGCAGGTTTATGGCGGCACCTATCGCTTGATGCGCGACGTTTTTCCGGACATGGGAATCAAAGTGCATCAAGTAGGGACCGATCTGGCCGGATTGGAAGAACTCGCTTCACCGCGGACGAAATGTCTTTACGTGGAAACGCCGACGAATCCTACGTTGCGGCTCGTGGATTTGGACAAAGCGATAGCCTTCGCGAAAAAACATAAACTGACTGCGATCATCGACAACACCTTTGCCACTCCCGTGCTGCAAAATCCGCTGGCGATGGGCTTTGACATGGTCGTGCACAGCGCGACCAAAGCGCTGGCAGGACACTCCGACGTAATCGCCGGTGCCGTTGCGGGCAGCAAAGAGTGGATGAAGCGCATTCAGCACATGGTGATTTACCTGGGCGGCTCGATGGATCCTGGCGCGGCGTATCTCCTGATCCGTGGAATGAAGACATTGGGAGTGCGCGTGGAGCGGCAATGCGCGAACGCCATGACGGTCGCCAAATTTCTGGACAAGCATCCAAAGGTTGCTCGTGTTCACTACCCGGGTTTAGCATCGCACCCGGATCACAAACTGGCGAAGAAACAAATGCGCGGATTCGGCACGATGCTGGCGTTTGATTTGAAAGGCGGTCTGCCAGCCGCACGAAAGTTTTGCGACCGCGTGCGGCTGTTTCTACTGGCGGCCAGCCTCGGCGGCGTGGAATCGTTGGTGATACTTCCTATCTACAGCTCGCACTACAACATGAGTCTCCAAGAACTGAAGCGGGCGAACGTGGAACCTGGAACCGTGCGTGTTTCCGTTGGACTTGAAGATTCGGAGGACTTGATCGCTGATCTGAAACAGGCTCTCGCCTGATCGGATCAGTTGCGAAGAGCCCTCTTCGCGATTACGCAGGCTGTATCTGTGCAGGCAGCTCCCATTCCTGTTTTTCGGGGAGCCTGGATTTCACGATGTCCTCGAGCTCGTGCGAGCTCTGCACATCCTCCGGATAATTATGAACGCTAATGTCGAAAGTTATGCCGTGCTTTGCCCGCACCGCCTGAAGCTCTTCCTGGAGCCGAAAAGCGACGCGCTTGGCATTTAGTGAATCGGTCTCGGGCAGCACGATGGCGAAAAGCTCGGGCGAGACATTGTAAATAGAATCCGTCGGACGGAGCTTGCCAGAGATGGCTTTGGCGGCGTCGCCCCAGGCAGCGGCGCGTTGCGTGAGATTCCTGTTGCCTGAGCCGCTTTTGGATTCAACGAGCAGGAGAGTCAGTGTTGTGTGCATGGTCATCGCTCTGCGATGATCCATCGTCAAACGATCCCAGAAATGGTCTGGCCCCGGCATCGATTGTAAGATGTCGACATTGGCTTGCTGGCGGAGCTGGATGTTGCGCTCCAACTGCTCGATCAAATTTTGTTTCAGTTTGCGGACCAACCGCTGGCGATCCAGCAGGTAGCCGGCAAAGAGCACGGTCAGAACGCAGAAGCCGACATAAGCAACACGGAGCGTCCATTTGTTTCCCGTGTCGGGACGCAGGAAGACTAGCGGATACATGAGTACGGCGAGTCCAGCAGCCTGAACGAGGACAAACGCCGCTGCGAGAACCGTAAGATGCAATTCTCTCTTTTCGAGGTGATCTAATTCTTTGCGATCTAGTATGGCCATGGCTCTTTCCCGGAGCTTCCGTCAATTACAAATGGCCCGAAACGAATAGAACAGACTGACATGTTCTAGTTTCCAGAGTCTGCCTGCAGCCATCAAGAGACAATGGACCAAGCGTACTGTGTGGCGGGTTGGATACTGTACTTCTTGTTGGGCCGAAGCGGCCGGGGCGCGCGCAAAACGAAGAGTGCAGCGGAGGGATCGGCCGATGACGCCCAGGGGGCCGGGAAATGGCTGCCAGAAAGCAAAAACGGGCGGGACGCCGAAGCGTTCCGCCCGTTTCTGTAATTTTGTGAAGTGGAATTAGAGGGGTTGGACGTTCGAGGCCTGCAGACCCTTGGGGCCCTTGGTCACTTCGAATTCAACCGCTTGGCCATCGTTCAACGACTTGTAGCCATCAGCCACGATCGCGGAGAAATGGACGAAAACGTCCTCACCGCTCTGGCGCTGGATGAACCCGAAGCCCTTGCTGGCATTAAACCACTTCACTGTTCCTTGTTCTTTACTCACTGCTGTACTCTTTTCTGTCGGCTGGGTTGCAGCCGAGCATTACTAAATTGAGCTATTTGGTGCCTCGAAATCCGAACCCCTCTTAAGAGTTACGGCTGCCTTCCGGACGTAAAAAAAGGCCGCAAGTTTGACCTTGCGACCGCTTTACACATCCAAAGGCGATACAAGAGCAACAAACGCAAAGACAGAGTACAAGACTTTTCGGAGATTTGCAAGCGAAATCTTCAAATAATTTTCGCTGTCGGGAGCCTTTTGTGTCGTCGGGAAAGCGGTGCCGCAGCTCAATCCGGCAGCGTGGCTTCGGTGGTGATGGTGAATTGCGTTGCGGCACCGGCCGGCTTGGCGAGGCTGGAAGTTGCGATGGGCTGGCCGCCGCCGATCCAGGCTTCGACTTTTCCGGGGACGATGCGGCGCTTTCCGGACTCGTCGACGACGCTGAGATCGCGGTCTTGGAGGACGAATTTCACGGTCTTTTTCTCCCCGCTCTCGAAATGCACGCGCTGGAATCCCTTTAGCGCACGCAGTGGCGCGCCGTCGACGGCGGTGTGCGTGAGGTAGAGCTGGACGACTTCGTCGCCAGCCATCGAGCCCGTGTTTTTGACATCAACCGAAATTGTGATGGCGTCTTTCGCGGAAATTTTTGCGTGGTCAACGCGAGGCTGCTCGTAGGCGAACGAGGTGTAGCTCAGGCCAAAGCCGAACGGATAGAGGGGATGGCCGTCGAAGTAGCGGTACGTTCGTTTGGCCATCGAATAGTCCTCGAAGGGAAGAAGCTGATCGAGAGATTTATAGAAAGTGACCGGCAAGCGGCCCGCGGGACTGAAATCGCCGGCGAGCGCTTCGGCAACGGCAGTGCCGCCCTGCCCGCCGGGATACCAGGCTTCGAGAATCGCGGGGATATTTACGTTGGCCCAGTTGATGGCGAGGGCGCTGCCACTCGTGAGGACGAGAACCGTTGGCTTACCGGCGGCGACAACTCGCTCGAGGAGTTGTTCTTGTGGAGCGGGAAGATCAATGCGCGTGCGGTCACCGCTGGAAAAGCCATCGGCGCTGACTTTCATTTCTTCGCCTTCGATGCGCGGAGAAAGGCCCATGACCGCGATGACGAGATCTGCGTTGCGTGCGGCATCCACGGCTTGCGCTTCTTCGCCGCCGGGGAGGCTCCAAATCAGGCGAGCTTCGGGGATGCGAATGTTCTGAAAGTATTCGATCTTCAACGAATAAGGATGTCCCTTTTCAAGGTGAAGCTGCTTGGTTTCGGTGTTGGCGGGACGATGAAGAGTCCAGTCTTCGACGACGAGAGCGCCATCGAGCCAGACGCGGAAACCGTCTTCACCCGTGAAGCCCAGCAAGTAGTCGCCGGATTCGGGCGGAACGAGCACGCCGGTCCAGCGAATAGAATATTTGTTCGGAAGTTGTGGAGAGACTGCTCCATCCGTCCACGCGAAATCGACGGAGGCGTCGGTGCGGCTTATGAGCGGCGGGCCCTCGAGAGTCATGTTCGAGAAATAGTCGGCTTTGAGGCCATGCTCGGCGCATGCTGCGTCGGTGCAGAGCGCGCTTGTGGGAATCGATTTGGTGGCTGGACCGACGAGGCCGGTGCCTTGCACAAAAACGACTTTGGATTGGGAAAAACGATTGCGAATGCCGGCAAGAATCGTCACCGGTTGCGAAGGTGTGCCGTTGTAATTTCCCACGAGAGCATCGAGGCTGTCGGCATCCGGGCCGATGACGGCGATCGTGGCCGGCGCGTGCTTCAATGGCAGGAGATTGTTTTTATTCTTGAGCAACACGATGGATTCGCGCGCCATGCGCAGAGCGACTTGCCGGTGCCCTTCCGTGTCGTTGTCTGCCGAGGTGAGTTTGGAGTAAGGAACCAAAGACGGTGGATCGAACAGGCCGAGCCGGAACCGCGCAAGAAACAGGCGGCGCACGGCCTGATTCAGAACGGCTTCGGGAAGCAGGCCTTGCTGGATTGCTCCCGTGAGACCCGTGGTGTCCATGTTCATATTGTTGCGGGAATCGCCGCAGATCAAATCCATTCCGGCGCTGAAGACGGCGGCGGAAGCGGCTTCGGGAGTTGGTTTGAACTTGTGCCCTTTGTAGACGTCGGCAACCGCGCCGCAATCGGAAACGACATAACCCTGGAAGCCCCAGTCCTTGCGAAGATGTTCCCCAAGCAGCATGGAGTTCGCACAAGCAGGCTCGCCGTTCAGGCGATTGTAAGCACACATCAGGGACTCCGCTTTGCCTTCGATAATGGCGGCGCGAAACGCGGGGAAATAAGTGTCCTCCATATCGTGGCGTGAGGCTTCCACATTGACAGAGTGGCGCGTGGATTCCGGGCCGCTGTGAACCGCAAAATGCTTCGGCGTAGCGATCGTTTTTAAATAGTGCGGATCGTCGCCTTGCAAGCCGGTGATGAAGGCAACGCCAAGGCGCGCGGTAAGAAAGGGATCTTCGCCGTAGGTTTCCTGGCCGCGTCCCCAGCGGGGATCGCGGAATATATTGATGTTCGGGGACCAGACGGTCAGGCCGCGATACCAGTCCGTGGAGCCGTCGGGGTGCATCGTTTCGGAGTACTTGGCGCGAAATTCCGTGCTGATGGTGTCGGCGACGTCGTGCAGGAGCGGCTCATCGAAAGTGGCGGCCATGCCGATGGCTTGCGGGAAAACGGTGGCGATTCCGGCGCGAGCGACGCCGTGGAGGCCTTCGTTCCACCAGTTGTAGGCGGGAACCTGGAGGCGCGGAATGGCGGGAGCGATGTGTCCGATTTGGGAGATTTTTTCGTCGAGGGTCATGCGGGAGATCAAATCGTCGACGCGCTGCTCGAGTGGAAGTTTGGGATTCAGGTAAGGCGCGTCCGCGGGAACCTGTTGCGCGCAAAGCGCGGGAGAGATTACGGCGCTGAGAAAAATGCACGAAAGAAATCTGGTTCCATTTTTCATCGTCGTCGCAAGCTCCTCTTGGCAGCGGATTTGCGTGCCGGCTGACGATACGGTAACAGAAGAAACTCGATTAGCGTTTATAATCCGCTGGTCGACACTCTTCTCCGAGGTGCTCCTATGAATGCTTCCGCTTCTTCCTACCAGCCTCCGAATCTTCGCGGCAAAGTGGCGCTGGTTGCGGGTGCTACGCGCGGGGTGGGGCGCGGCACGGCGCTGGCGCTGGGCGAGGCGGGAGCGACTGTTTATTGCACAGGGCGCAGCACCCGGGCGAACCGCGTAAAGAGAAGCGTGGGGAAGAAAAAGATTTCGCCGTTCGACCATGCGCGGCGGCCAGAGACGGTGGAAGAGACAGCGGAAATGGTGACGGAGCGCGGCGGCAAGGGCATCGCTGCGATTCTGGATCATACGGATGCGAAGCTGGTGAAGAAGCTCCTGGCGCGAATCGGGAAGGAACAGGGGAAATTGCACATCTTCGTGAACGATGTTGCCGAGATTATTCCGCAAGATTGGGGGAAGACATTCTGGACACTTCATCTGGAAAATGGATTCGCGAATCTGCGCAACGTTTTGCATGCGCACATCACCACGAGCCATTTCGCGGCGCCGCTTTTGATCGAAAGCGCCAAGAAATCGGCGACGCCAGCACTCATCGTCGAGATTGGCGACGGGGATTCTTACACGTATCGAGGGCACCTCTTCTATGACCTGGTGAAGACGTCGGTGATCCGGCTGGCGTTCGCAATGGCGCGTGAACTTCGGCGAAAAAACGTGGCGGCCG
>Ga0209655_10000009_pt1 | contig 77122 bp, 65 predicted proteins | sample BogFormECP03_OM2_FD_188236 | JGI IMG/M metagenome (GOLD analysis project Ga0209655, IMG submission 188236) | Bog forest soil microbial communities from Calvert Island, British Columbia, Canada - ECP03_OM2 (SPAdes) (version 2) | ecosystem: Environmental > Aquatic > Freshwater > Wetlands > Bog ...
ATAAGTTGCTCTTCTCATGCGCAAAATCCTAACAGATTGTCCGGAGCCCAGACAGCGGAACCGCCGCGTGTGTTGTTTGAATCACTCACTATCGGGGGAAGAGCAGATATAGAAGGAATAGGCCAATGCACGCCAAAATCAGCCCGGCGCAGTTTGCGTCCACATTTCCATGCGCGGCGTCAGAACAAGCGAAAGACGGCTTCTACCGTTACCCAAGCGGCTACTGCGCGCTTCGCGGCGTCTCGCGCGGGAATGAACTTCCAGCCACGCACGGTCTCCATTGCACGCTCGTCCAGACCGAAGCCGACGCCTTTAACGACGCGCATGTCCTGCGCGCGTCCATCCGCGCCGACAAGAACTTGCAGCGTAACCGAGCCTTGCACCTTGCCGTGGCGCGCTTCATCGGTGTAGGTCGGATATGGACAATAGGCGCAGGCGGGCTGCGTGGCTGCTGTGCCGTAAGGGCCGCGTGACAAGCCAGGGCCGAATTCTGCGGGTCCGCCCGAGCCTGCTTTATCGCCGTCTGCGGAGCCAATGCCGGTTCCGTTGCCGGGGCCTGCAGAGTGCGCATCGTTTGGCATCCAAGGCAGGCCCACTTTGTCCGTCGGAGTCAGAACAGGGGCAGCCGTAGGATCGAAGATCGTCGGGGGCACAGGCAATGCAAGGTTTTGGCTCTGCGGAAAAGTTGGTCGAGCGAGCAAGATCGGATAACGAGGTGGCGGACTTCCGCTCGTAGCAGGAATCGGGTTGTGGTTACCACCCTTACCGCCGCCGTCGTTTGCGCTTGTAAGAGTGCGGATGACGGCCGTCGAGATGCTTACCGAGCCAGAAGTCGTTCGTGGGGTTGGATCGCCGGGGCCAAATCTATCACTCGTCTTTGCCATCAGGAACACGATGGCCGCGAAGACAACGGCGTGGGTAATCAACGACGCGCCCTGCGCCCGGGCGGGCCGCAGCGATTTGTCGAACTTCAAGAGATGAATAGGTGCGCCGTTCGCCGTAGAAGGCTTGAAATGCGCAGGGATGAGGAGCTGTGCAAGGTTTTCGCGAACGCGGTTCAACCAGGAATCGGTCACCGCGTTTTTGCTGGAATCGTGGCCGGAATTTTTGCCGGAAAAGGAACGCAGGAATGGATCGTGCATGCGCAGGCCTCCGTTTCCGCCTCGCGATTCGGCCCGACAACATTCGGAGGCGGGCACCAGTCGGCAAATCAGAAGTCTCGAAGCGAAGTTTGGTTGCCTACTTAATGAAAATTTAGAACGAGCACAAAAAAAGTGGAGAAGGGAATTGCGGCATCGAATTGAAAAGCTGGGTTTAGTACAAGCGGAACGTAACTTCGATGGGCACAATCACCGGGACAATCTTGCCGCCGGGTCCGGCAGCCGGCTTGAACCTCCAGGTGCGCACGGACTCAACTGCTTTCTCGCCGAGCCCCATGCCTGGATCTTTCACGATGGAAATATTGACGGCGCGGCCGTCTGCCGTAACGGTCACCTGCAAAACCACGGAGCCCATGTACTTCGCTTTGCGCGCGTCATCCGAATAGAGCGGAGGAGGGCAATAGATGCACTCGGGAATCCCAACGCCGTTAACGCCTGCACGGAACGCGCCGCCGCCAGTGCCGCCGCCTTCGCCGGGGCCTAGCCCGCCGCCTGTACCGCTGCCGATGCCGGTGCCGTTACCGTGTCCGAGAGAATCGCTCACGCCATTTGCAAGCGGGTCGCCAAAGGTCGGCGCATTGATATTCGCCACCTTAAGATCCGGTGGACCGAGCAAAGAGGGGTCCATGGCCAGCTTGGGATCAGGATTCACTGGCTTCACCTGTGGAGGCGTGAACTGTGTCCACTGGAACTTGGGGAGCTTGCCTCTATTCACTGGCGCAAGAGTGTGGTCATTGGCCCCGCCACCACCGCCGGCTTTTTTCGCGCCTGCGGGCAGCTTGGCCACATAAGGGGAAAGATCAATAGGAGTGACATCCACGCCAGGCTTGTTCTTGGCTTCGGTGGAAGTGCCGAAATGCAAAAGCAAGGGCAGCAAAATGAGCAGGCCAAAAACGCCCGCGTGTATGCCGATCGAAATGGCTTGCGTCCAGCCGAAGTTTTCGTCCTTCGTCCAGATGTCCCTAACTTTGACGGGCTTGCTGGTGAAGTTCGCGGGAGGGAGCTTTGCGGGGAAGAAAAGTTCCTTGATGCGGCCGCCGAAACCGCCGAAATTCGTTCCCCAGGAGACTGCCAGCCGACTGTTCACGGGCCCCTTAGGTACGGGACGCGAACTGAAGAAATCCTTGAAATTATCAAAAACGCCGGCGCCAAACGAGGGCTTCACAAAGGGCGCGCCGGGGCGATTCTGAACCTTCACAGGACGCTCAGTGAGGAATTGCTTGAGGTTGGACCAGAAGTTATCGGGAATCAGGAGAGCAGGAGCGCCAAAGCTGGGAACCGCGGAGTCAGGTACTGGAATGGCTTCGGCCTTAGCGCCAGACACGCCAGGCTTCGTTAATTCCGCTGGCACGAGATTGACGATTAGATCCGGCACCATCTTCTCCCTGGTTTAGACGCAGCTACCCTGCGTTGGGTGTCCTGAACCGATAAGATTCGGATGGGCCGAGAAAGGTTGCGCGACCCCAGCCGCTGACACCGCCACCCAATCATTGTAACATACGCGATTACACCGCTTTAGGATGTTTCTGGCGTTGCACCTGAACGAAGGTACGGTATCCGAAACCGAGCGAGCAGGTCTCGCGGCATTGCGGGCACACAGATAAATGGCCGAACCCCTGGAACTAAAAAGCACGCTCAACCTTCCAAAAACTGACTTCCCGATGAAGGCGGGCCTGCCTGAACACGAGCCAAAACAGCTCGCCGCCTGGCAGGAATCGCATCTGTACGAGCGAATCCTGGAAGCTCGCAAAGGCCAAGCGCTCTTCATTTTGCATGATGGCCCGCCGTATCCGACGGGAACGATTCATCTTGGAACCGCGCTCAACAAGATTTTGAAGGACGTCATCGTCAAATCGAAGAGCATGGCCGGACATTATGCGCCGTATGTGCCCGGTTGGGATTGCCACGGCTTGCCTATCGAGACGCAAGTGGAAAAGGAGCTGGGCGGGAAAGGCGAAGTGTCGCCTGCTGAATTCCGGCGGCTTTGCCGGGAATTTGCGGCGCGTTACGTGGAGCAGCACAAGCGGGATTTTCAGCGGCTGGGCGTGTTTGGCAGGTGGAACGATCCCTACTTGACGATGAGCCACGAATACGAGGCGACGATCGCCGGCGCGTTGCTTGACTTTATGGAGAAAGGATTTGTGTACCGCGGGCGGAAACCGGTCTATTGGTGCATTCACGATGCGACGGCGCTGGCTGAGGCGGAAGTCGAGTACGAGGATTTCACGAGTCCCTCAGTTTGGGTGAAGTTTGCGATCGTGGATGGGGAAAAAAGCAGGGCGCTGAACATCTCGAGCGATGTCAGCGCGGTGATTTGGTCAACGACGCCGTGGACGTTGCCGCACAATCGCGCGCTGGCTTTTCATCCTGACTTCGAATACGTGGCCGTGGAAACGGAAAAAGGCGCGCTGCTTCTGGCGGCGGAGCGCGTGGCAGCGTTGCAGGCGGAGTGCGGAATTCGGAATGTGCGAGTGATTGGGAATTACAAAGGGCGGGATTTTGAGGGTGTAAAATTTCACCATCCGTTTTTGCCAATGACGGTGCCGGGAATTCTTGCGGACTACGTGACGCTGGATCAGGGCAGCGGAATTGTGCACACCGCGCCCGGGCACGGTTCGGATGATTTTGCCGCGGGGCAGAAATATGGCCTGGAGACGTACGCTCCGATCGACGATGAAGGCGTGTATCTCGAAGGATTATCTGAATACAAAGGCAAGAATGTATTTGTGGCGAATCCCATTATCGTGCGAATGCTTCAGGAGCGCGGGGCGCTGCTGGGCCTGCGGAGTTATACGCACAGCTATCCGCATTGCTGGCGCTGCCACAATCCGGTGATTTTTCGAGCTACGGAGCAGTGGTTCCTCAAGATGGATCACCGCGCCGCCGGAGAAGAGAAAGCTTTGCGCGCGGAAGCGCTTGCAGAGATTAAACATGTGAAATGGATTCCCGCGTGGGGCGAAGAACGCATCCACGAAATGATCGAGAAGCGCCCGGACTGGTGCCTCTCGCGGCAGCGATTCTGGGGCGTGCCCATTATCGTTTTCTACTGCGACGCTTGCGGCAAACGGCTGGAAGATTTTGCGGCGCTGCGCAGCGTGTTGAAGTGGTTCGAACGCGAAGGCGCCGACGCCTGGTACAAGCACACTTCCGAAGAACTTTTGCCCGCGGGAACGAAATGCTCGTGCGGTGCGTCGGCGTGGCGCAAGGAAAACGACATTCTCGACGTGTGGTTTGACGCCGGATCTTCGAATCTGGCGGTTTTGAAAGCGGAGGAGTGGCCTGCGGATGTTTATCTGGAAGGCCCGGACCAGTATCGCGGCTGGTTTCAGAGTTCGCTGCTGATTGCCACCGGTCTGCGCGACCATGCGCCTTATCGCAGCGTGGTCACGCATGGCTGGACGCTCGATGAACATGGGCGACCCATGTCGAAGTCGCTTGGAAACGCTGTATTGCCGAGCGAGATTTGCGAGAAGTGGGGCGCGGACCTTCTACGCTTGTGGGTCGCGTCCCAGGAATATCAGGCCGACGTGAAAATGAGCGAGCGGGTGATGACCCAGCTCGCTGAGGCTTACCGCAAGATTCGCAACACGTTCCGGTTTGCGCTCGGCAACTTGTTTGATTTCGAGCCGGAGCGCGATGTGCTTCCGAACGAGGAGCTTGAGGAGATGGATCGGTGGATGCTGGAGCGCACGGGCAGCCTGGTGAAGAAATGCCGCGAGTGGTACGCGGCATACGATTTCCATCGTGTGTATCACGCGATTCACGACTACTGCACCGTGGACCTGAGCGCGTTCTATTTTGATGTGCTCAAGGACCGTTTTTACACCAAGGCGGCGAAGAACCATTCGCGGCGTTCGGCACAGACGGCGGTCTGGAAAATCAGCAGCGCGCTGGTGCGTCTCTCCGCGCCCATGCTGGTGTTCACTGCGGAGGAAATCTGGAAACATTTGCCAAAGAGTTTGGGCGATCCGGAAAGCGTGCATCTCGCATGTTTTCCGGAACCGGAGGAATTCAAGACCGGTCTCGACACCGAGACTGCCGCGGATTGGGAGTTGCTCGCAAAAATTCGCGCCGAAGGGCTGAAGGCTTTGGAAGCGGCGCGAAATGCGAAACGCATCCATTCCAGCCTCGAAGCCAAGATCATCTTTGAGCTGTTTACCGCGGAGGCCGAAGCGCGTCTGCTGAGGCGCCTCCAAAAATACGCGCACTCGCTTCCTTCATTGTTTATTGTGTCGCAGGTAGCTCTTCCGGCCGCGGCAGGCGGCGAACTCCGCACGCACTCGCTGCACAGAGATGCCTTCCGTTCTGAGGCAATCCCCGGATTGGCGATGCGTGTCATCGCGGCCGCCGGCAAGAAGTGTGAACGCTGCTGGAACTACTCGACGCATGTGGGAGAGAATGCGCGGTACCCTACCATCTGCGAGCGGTGCAGCGAAGCGCTTGCGGAAATCGAAGGATCGATCCCTTCATGAAATTGCCTTCCCGGCTGCGCTGGCTTTGGCTGACGCTGACGATGGTCGTATTCGACCGCGCCACGAAAGCGTGGTTTGAAACGCAGACAAGCGAAGGCTGGCGGCACGAAGTGGTGCGCCACTTTATTTATCTGGTGCACAGCCGCAATCCGGGCATTGCGTTCAGTATTTTTGCGGATTCGCACTCGCCGTGGATGCGGGTGCTGCTGGTGGGCGGCTCCCTCCTCGTTATTTGCGCCTTGGCATGGCTGCTCGTTGCTGGACAAGGTGGCCCGATGGCCTGCGCTGGACTCGCTCTGCTGCTTGGCGGCGCCACTGGCAACGCCACCGACAGGATTCTTCACGGGGCCGTCACGGATTTTTTTGAAGTCTGGCTGGGAACGTACCGTTGGCCTGCATTCAACGTAGCCGATTCGGCGATCACCATCGGTGCTATTTTGGTGATTCTTGATGTGCTGTACGCCTCGCGGAAACCTGCCGAGCTCAAATAGGTTCTTCCGCGGAAACGCGCCATCAAAGACTCCGGTTATCGATATGCGAAAACTCGCCGCGTTCGGTAACCTCGCTTGAATTTGCATGCTGTACAGCTAACTCTTTAGTGTCTTGCCTTCGACCGAGAGAAACCAAACCATCGGGAAGCACGTCCTAATAAATGACAAGTAACCGGCTTTACAGCCAACAAATCCTTGATTTCTCAAGGGTTGACGGATTCCATTGCATTTTGTTCGTGAAAAAGCAGATCGCCAGGGGTGTCGCTCAATTCACGGAGGATGTCATGAAAAAACTGCTCTTTCTGTTGTTTCTTTTCGTATCGCCGGCGTTTGCACAAGGCCAGGCTGAGACGGCTCGATCTGCCGCAGGTTGCGGTCCGAGCCAAACACAATTCGACGTAAAGCTCGATGGGGAACTGCACGTTCTGGCGCAGCCGGAAGCGGGCAAGGCCATCGTCTATGTGTTCGAAGACGCATTCAATTCCCCCACGATGAGGATTGGTGCGGATGGCGCGTGGATCGGCGCGACCAACGCCAAGTCCTTCCTCTACTTCTCCCTCACGCCCGGTGATCACAATGTATGCACAGAATGGCAGTCGAATTTTTTCAAGAATATTTCGGAGCGAGTCGGCGCCGCCATCTCCCTGAACGTCGAAGCCGGGAAGGTCTATTTTATTCGCATGACATTCGAGGAGATCACAAGGGGCTCCGGCAGAATCAAGCTGGAGACGACCGATAGTGCCGAAGGGCAGTTTCTGCTCTCTTCCACGTCCCTGAGCAATTCGCATCCCAAGAAGTGAAGCGCGGAAATATTGCTGACTACAGAGAGGTTTATTTTTCAGCAGACGGAATTTATCGCGGAGTTGCGGCGGCCGGAAAAGTCGCCAGCTGTCAGTATGAACCAAGGAGGCTAAAGTGAAGAAAATCCTGATTGTGTTCCTGGTTGTGGTATCACCCGTCGTGGCACAGGACCAGAGGACCACCGCGCTTGCCGCTGCCGGGTGCGGTCCGGATGAAGTGGAATTCAGTGTAAAGACAGACAAGAAGCAGCATCCTGCGCCCCAAGCGGAGGCCGGCAAGGCGCTTGTGTACGTTTTCGAACGGGTGAAAACCGACGACGCGGGCTTCGCCATATTCGGTGTGACGACCAAAGTCGGCCTCGACGGCGCCTGGGCCGGCGCGAACTCCAGCAATTCCTATTTTTTCTTTTCGGTTGAGCCGGGGGACCATCGCGTTTGCACAAAATGGCAATCGGCAGTCAGCGAACGCTCTAAACTGGCTTCGGCGGCGAGTTTCTCCGCCGGGCCCGGCAAAATCTACTACTTCCGAACATCCGTGCGTGTTTTTTCCGACCACAACCAGCGGGCGGACATTGACCTGAAATTGGAACCGCTCGACCCGGCGGAAGCCCAGATCCTGCTTGCGGATTCGGCGCTCAGTAGATCACATCCGAAGAAATGACAGTGGCGGGACAACGGTTTTAGTTTGCGGCGCGGAGTGCTGCTAGAATCGCTCGGTGACTCCGCCCAAAAAATACAACTTGATTGCTGATGAGGTTGGCGATCGCCTGGATCGCTACCTTGCGAAACAGTTGCCCGAGCTGAGCCGCACGCGAATCCAGGAATTGATTGAGGCTGGGCTTGTTATGGTTGAGGGCAAGCCCACAAAGGGCGCGCACAAGCTGCGCGCGGGCGAGAAAATTTCCGTCGAGGCCCGCGAGCGGCCTCCCATGAACGCCGAAGCAGAATCCATTCCGCTGGAAATTCTCTACGAAGACGCCGACGTGGTTGTGGTGAACAAATCAGCGGGGATGACCGTACACGCTGGCGCGGGAAACACGCGCGGAACGCTGGTCAACGCGCTGCTTGGACGGGGTCAGGAGCTTTCGCGGGGCGGCGACGCCTTGCGGCCGGGAATTGTGCATCGCCTCGACAAAGAAACTTCGGGCGTGATCCTGGTGGCCAAGAATGATTTTGCCCACGCGAGGCTTGGCGAAGCCTTCCGAAAGCGCGAGGTGAAAAAGACCTACATTGCCCTCGTCGAGGGGCTGCTGAAAGAACGGCAGGGGCGCATCGATCTGCCGATTGGACGGGACCTTTATCGCCGGACGCGCATGGCCGTTTACCAGCAAAAAGCAGGCAGTCCGGAGAGAAGCGACGTTCGCCAGGCGCTTACCGATTGGCGCACGCTCGCGGAGGTTGACGGCACCACCCTCGTCGAAGTGCAACTGCACACCGGGCGCACACATCAAATTCGTGTGCATTTCTCGGCCCTCAAACATCCGGTTGTTGGGGATACGCTCTACGGAGCCGATGCGCAAATTCGCGTGAGCGCTGGAACCGGGGGCGGCGCGTCTAACAAGCATCAGGTCATCATGATGCAGCCATTGGGGCGAAATTTTTTGCACTCGGCTCGTCTGGGATTCTCCCAGCCGCGCACCGGCGAATGGATCGAAGTTCGCGCCCCACTCGCGCGCGAGTTGCAGAACTTTGTCTCACAACTGGCATCCGTGGCAGGAGAGGACTCGCAGCGAATTGACGCTGCGCTGGCTCCCTACCTATAATCACTGCACATGACCAGGCCACTCATTTCCATTTTGATCGTCGCCGCGTTGCTCACAACGGCCGTCAGCGATCGGGCACAACAACCACCAACCCCGCAGCCAGCCGCGCAGCAGCCGCCAAGTCAATCCCCGCCGCCTGCTCAGGCGCCTCCTCCCGCCGCAGCGACGACCCAAGGCCAGCCGGCAGCAGCTCCGAAGACCCCACAAGGAATTATCGCCGTTGTGAACCTGGTCGACGTGTTGTTTACTGTGCTGAACCGGCGGAACAAGCTTGTTCCGGACCTGCAAAAAGAAGACTTTCAGATATTCGACGAAAAATTTCCCCAGCAGATTCGCTACTTCAGCAAACAGACCGACTTGCCGCTGCGCATTGGAATGCTGGTGGACACTTCCAACAGCATCCGCGATCGCATCAAGTTTGAGCAAGATGCTTCCATCAATTTTCTATTCAGCGTTCTGCGCCGCGGCAGGGATGAAGCCTTCGTGATGACATTTGACGACGAGCCCCAGGTGGTTCAGCCGTTTACGAGCGACGCGGGGCTCCTTCGCGATCAAATCATGCAGACGCGCGCCGGCGGCGGTACGGCCATTTACGACGCCATCTACGAAGCCTGCCAAAGCCAGCTCAGCCATCCCCCTCGTCCCCCCGGCGATCAGCCCGACATCGTCCGCCGCGTCATGATTTTGATCAGCGACGGCGACGACAATCTCTCGAATCACACGCGCTCCGAGGCTATCGAGATGGCCCAACGCACCAGCGTGGTCATTTACACGATCAGCACGAGCACGCAGTGGATCCAGCTTTCCCAGACCGATCCCGACAAACTGGCCAACCGCAAAACGCATCTGACCGAGGGCGACAAAATTTTACAGGAACTGGCCGATGAAACCGGCGGCCGGGCATTTTATCCGTATCACGTGGATGATTTGGATCAGTCGTTCCAGGACATCGGCGACGAGCTGCGGAATCAGTACTCGATTGCCTACATTCCCACGAACTACGTCCTGGACGGGCGATACCACAGGATTCGGATTGAAGTGCCCGAGCACAAGGGCTACCAGGTTCGCGCGCGGCGTGGATATTTCGCGCGCGCCAATCGCGACAACATTCCGCAGGCAAGCCCTTCGGGACCCGCTTCTAACTGAATTCCTCTATCTTCTCGCCAGGAGTTTTCCGGAAGGCAAAGCTCTACTTGGTGGTGTCGCGCAGCAGCACAGCGTCGGACTCGTTGTGGCCGCGCTCAAAGGCAATCTTTGTGCCGTCTTTGGAGAACTGAAACTTCTCGATTCTTTCGGAAGCGAAGTGTGTGAGCTGGTGAGCAGCAGAGCCGTCCAGCGGCTGCTCCCAGAGGTTGCCGATCCCTTTTTCGCGGACGGCGTAGACGACTGATTTGCCGTCGGGAGCGAACGACAAGGGCCACGAACCCCGCGGATCGATATCGTGGTAGGCGACCTTTTTCTCTTCGACGGAATAGACATCCAGAACAAGTTTATGGTCCAGTTCGCGGACTTCCAGGGAAACGATGGTCTTGCCGTCCGGGGACAGGCTCGCCGGGCCCTGTGCCGTAGCCAGGATCGTTTCGGGAGATCCGCCATCGATCGAGACGCGCTTGAGAGCCTGATTGTCGCCGTAGTCCACGTAGTACACCCAATTTCCATCCGGCGAACAAAGGGGATCCGATTCCGTGGAACCGAACGTAAGTTGTTTGAAATCCGCTCCCGAAGTGGTCATTCGCCAGAGATTGAAGGCCACCTTGCCGGAGCGCCCAGAAGAACGGAACACGAAGTACCGCCCCGCGCCGCACGTCACGATCTGGTCGGAGACGTGATCAGGATCGGAAAAGACGAGCGTCTCGCCGCCCTCCGGCTTCACAATCCTTATATCCGGAGATTGCGCCAGCACGATTCTTCCGTCGCTTGTCCAATCCCAATTCCAGACAGCGGTCCTCGATGACAAGGGCACTGGATGAACTTCATCCGGATGGGCGGCGCTGGCGAATTCAATCTCGTATTTGGACTGTACCTGGCTGGCTGCTATCGTCAGGCCATCCCTGGCGATGCTCGGGGAATAGTAAGAGTTCGTGTCCGTCGTCAAACGGCGATATTCCCCGCGCGGATAGCCCACGATCCCCAGTTGAGCATTCAATACACCGGCGCTTCCGAACTCCGACACCAGCAGGCTGTGTCCGTCCGGCATCCACGCAGGATCGCGATAAATGCGGGTCGTGGAGAGCGGCTTTGTCTGCATTTGCCCGGTCGCCGCATCCACCTCCAGCAGGGCTGCAGTTGAACCCTGAGGGATTTGGGAAACGGAGATCACGATGGTCTTGCCATCCGGCGACCACACCGGGGAGTAGCTTCCCGGGCCGGAAAGGTTTACGTCTTTGAAGAGCGTGCGGTCGGGCGTGCCATCACTGTGCGCGACAATGAGTTCAAATGTTGGGGAGTCATGATCCTGCCGCAAGAAGGCGAAGCGCTGGCCATCGGGTGAGAACGTGACTGGGCTGTCCACGTCCTTAATGAGCAGCCGGGGAGTTCCGCCCAGCATGGGAGCCGAGTACAGAGACGCGATGGTGTGCATCTCCTCATCGCGCCGAATGCAATAAATATAATTGGCATCGGGAGAAAAAGTCAGCCCCGCGTAGCGAGTCGCAGCGGGCGGAACGAGCTGGGTGTTGCTGGCAGTGGGAATGTGGCGCAGCCACAGCGACTGCAAACCGTTTTCATCGCGAACGTGCAGCAGATATTTGCCGTCAGGAGAGATCGTCGCCAGGGCCACGTGCCCATTGTTGGTCAGGTTTTCGATGCTGAAGGTCTCGAAGGGCACGTGCTGATTCCGCTGAACGATGGAATAGATCCCGAAGGCCGCTGCGGCAACCACCACCAAAACGCCAAGGATTGTCAGGATGGTGCCTATTTTGTGTTTTTTGGCGGCGTCGACGATGACCGACGAGCCGCTGGCGGGCGTGACCGGGGCCGTCTGTGCTTGTGAGACCGCAGAAAAAGCGGTTTTGTTCATTTCCGATGTGGTGCTGCGCGCCGCGGACCTTTGCGCGCTGGCGAGGCGGCTTCCAGACTCAATTTCGCGCTGCAACCGCTTAAGGTCGGCGCGCAACTCGGCGGCTACCTGGTACCGGACATCGCGGTCTTTTTCGAGAGCTTTGTTGATGATGCGCTCGAACTCCAGCGGCACATCGGGATTGAGGGCCACCGGCGAGACTGGGGCGCTGTTCAAAATGTTGTCGAAAACCACCGCGCTGGTCGAGCCCGGGAAGGCCTGTTTCCCGGTAAGTATCTGGTAGAGAACTGCGCCAAGGGAAAACAGATCGCTGCGCGCGTCGATTTCTTCGCCGCGGGCTTGCTCGGGCGACATGTACTGGATGGTCCCCACGGCCATGCCAGGACTGGTGAGAAGCGTCGCGGAGGGGATGTCAATGGTTTTGCCTGCCATATCGTATTCGTGGCGCGGGAGCAGCTTGGCAAGCCCAAAATCCAGCACCTTGATCGCACCGCCTTCGGTAACAAAGATGTTCGCGGGCTTGATGTCGCGATGCACGATCCCCTTTTTATGGGCGGCATCGAGGGCATCGGCCAATTGAATGCCAATTTCCACCGTCCGGTTGACCGGCAAAGGTCCCGCGGTGAGCAGTTTGTCGAGAGAGTCCCCGACCAGCAGTTCCATGGCAATAAAAGTACGTCCCTCAAACTCTTCGATGGCGTGGATGGTGCAGATCGAAGAGTGGTTCAGCGCGGAGGCAGCACGCGCTTCGCGCAGGAATCGCTCCAGAGACTGCGTGTCCTGCTGATTCTCTTCAGGAATGAATTTGAGCGCAACGCGCCGCCCCAACTTGGTGTCCTCGGCCTCATACACCACTCCCATGCCGCCGGAGCCAAGCTTGCGGAGAATCTTATAATGAGCGACCGTCTCGTTAATCATTTTAGGAACGAAAGTAGATGTTAGACGCGGATGCAGGCTGGGTCAATCGGCGGAATTGGATTATTTCTGCAAAGACACGAATCAGTCCTTCGCGTAAAGAAGTTTGATCTTCGGCCGGGTCGACTCGACTTCCAGTTTCTTTACCTTGGCGCCGTCGGGAAGGGGTTCGTAGGCGAGGACATAGGCGCCCTGTAAAGCGCTTGCTAGAAGGGTGAAAAACGAATCGAGATCTTTCTCGCGCTCCACCTGAAAAGCTGTACCACCAGTCTTCTCAGCGGTCTATTCATCAGCCTTTCGGGGCGTAGTAGCCTTTGCGGGCCAGGACTTTCTCGTCTTTGTTGGACACGTCAATTTTGATTTTGCGGAATTTGCCGTCGCGCGCCGAGTTTGTCGGATAGTAGCCCAGCGTGTACTGACTGCGCAGCTCCTCGGAAATCTGGTCGAACGCTTCCTGAAGGTGCTTTTCGTTATTCACAACGATCATGCGTCCGCCGGTTTCGTCCGTGATTTTCTTGGCCACGCTGCTGTTCGCGCCGTAATGGGGGTCGTAAACCAGCAGAATGTGAACAACGGTATCCGTGCGCTGCGCGGCTTCGATTGCTTCTTCGACGCGCACTTTGCTGCCGTTGTCTTCGGCGTCGGTTAGTACAACGATCGCTTTGCGGCCTGCTTCGGTGGACAGCTTTTCATTGCACGCAAGATACAGCGCGTCGTAAAAATTGGTGCCTTTCGCCCCCGATTGCGGGATCGTTCCAGGCGTGACGGGTCCGCCGCCGCCGCCGGTATTGATCTGCGCTCTGCGAATCGCGCGGTCCAGCTCCGTACGGTTGTCGGTGAAGTCAGCAAGGAGGTCCACGTCCAGGTCGAAGCTCATCACCATGGCTTCGTCGCCCTTGCGCATGACACGGCCCAGGAAACTCTCAGCCCCCTGCTGAATCGCACCGAGCATGTATTGTTCGCTGCCGGAGGTATCCATAAGCAACCCAATGGTGATAGGAAGCGTCACTTCTTTGGAGAAGAAGGCGATCTTCTGGTCCTGATTGTCTTCGGCGACTTTGAAGTCGTCCTGCGTGAGGTTCGTGACAATGCGCTTGTTCTTGTCGCGCACGGTCACGAACAGGTTTACCAGGTTGACGTTGGCCTTGATCGTCGGCCCTTGGGCAATGGGCTCCTGCGGCAGAGCCGGCAGGGCTAAGGCCGCCGCCAGAACTGGCGTTACACACAGGGCCGCGAGTTTCTTAAGAGAACGCATGTATACTTTCCTTGACGAGAGATGCCCGGCTGGAAATAGCCCGCTGGGGTTCTTCCGCCGACTAAGATGCTAGCAGACGGCGCGATGGATGCGTCGTTTTGGAAGCCGAAGACATCAAACTCACAGGCTCCGAGAGGAAGTTTGGCCTTAGGAATATGAAAAGTCCACGAAAAATACTGCGTATCACCACTCTGTTCTTTTTTGGGGCTCCAGCCCTTTGGTTTGCCGGGCTCGCTTTGCCGCACACCGCCGCGCTCGCGCAGGACCCTCCTCCTCCCGACCTCCCTCGGCTGAGCGAAGCACGAGCCAAAATCACCGTGAACGCAAACCTCGTAGTCCTGCCCGTATCCGTCAAAGACGGTTCGGGCCGGCTGGTGGCAGGCCTCGGCAGAGACGAATTTCGTATTTTTGAAGACAACGTCGAGCAAAAGATTGATGTTTTTACCGAGGAGGCTTTCCCTATCTCCATGGTCGTTCTCATCGACAACGACCTGAAAAAAGCAGACTCCAAGGCAGTCGAGGACAGCCTGGCAACCATTGTCGCCAGTATGAGCGACCTCGACGAGGCTTTCATCTGCCGGTTTGATCAGTTTTTTCACCCCGGCAAAGGCTTTACAAGCAATCAGGACACCTTATTAACGGAGCTCAAACGCACCAAGCTGGACAGCAAGAGCAACGTACTCTCGCCGGGCGGGCCTTTCAATGGGCCCAGCATCAATGGGCACGCTCCGGACGGTTCCCCCTCGGTGCCCGAATCGACCATCGCCATCGGTAACGCCCCGACCAAGGCTCTCGACGACGCCGTCTTCGGCGCCGCGGAGCTTCTAAAGGGCCGACCGCGCAATCGCCGCAAAATCATTTTTATCATCAGCGATGGCGTGAACGGGGGCAAGAAATACAACACCAACACCTACGAAAACACCGTTAAAGAGGTCCTGGCCCACAGCATCTCGGTGTTCAGCGTCGGAGTTGGCAGCGCCTTTTATGACCGCAGATTCGAACGACTCTCCGAGTACGCGCATGCCACCGGAGGCGACGTCTACTACGCGGTCAGCCGCGACTCCATGTCTGACCTTTACTCCAGAATCACCGAAGAGGCGCGCAACGAGTACACGCTGGCCTATATCCCGCGGGAGGTCAACCGCGCTAAGGATTACCACGACGTCGAAGTTCGCGTCCGCCGCGAAGGCTTGACCATTCTCACCCGCAACCGTTACTACACCGGTGGCGTCGCTCAATAGGCAGAAACTCTTCGCAGCCAGCCAAATTAGGCAGAGGAATTCGACCTTCGTTCAGGCTGCTGCCGGGCTGGTCCGTTGGAGCTCTCGCTCGCGAAGATACAGGAATAGCGGCAGCCCCAGCGAAACTCCCACCAGCAGCACCGAGACTACCGGCAGCCACAGTCCGCGCATTTTCAACCGGCTGCCTTCGCTGCGCACAAACCCAATCAGCGTGACCGCCGAAACCAGCACGTCCATGCCAAAAAATCCGCCAATCCGGTTGGCGAATAGTTGCCGGACGAAGAGCGGCATGTTCAGACCATGTTCCATGACCCAGGGAACGAATTGCCAATAAGGCAGAGCAAAGCCAAGCAAGCAAAGAAGGAGGTAGAGGATCTTTCGATTCATGTGCGACCTCTCAACGTGATTTTCGGGAGCCAAAAATATCCGGCGATGGGTGCCGTTAGCTACTGAGAGCCTCTTCATGCGCCGGACATATAGGTCTATACGCACAGCTGCGGCAAACATATCCAGGCTTGGCGGGAAATTGTCCGGCCCGGATATCCGCGGCCGTTTCAAGCACGATCTTCTGCGCTTCGTCGAGCTGCTTGGCGTCGCGCGTGGTGACCTGAATCTGATTGTTTTGCAAATAATGAAAGACGAGCCGCACGGGGTTCCACTCGAAAATCTCTTTCGCGGCCAGCGCGTACAGGCTTAGCTGCAAATCTTTCTTTGCATCGGCGTCTTTTCTGGCCTTGCCGGTTTTGTAGTCGACAATTTCAACATCCTTTTTGCCCAGCGAATTGACCTGGTCCATCCGCCCGATGATGGTGACGTTGTTTTCGAGAGCCAATTCGAACGGTTTTTCCTGCTCCAGAACTTTCGGCGGCGCTTCCAACGTGGTAGCGTGAAACGCCAGCAACTGTTCGAGCCCGTCCTGCTTGTATCCTTTTTCCTGATACTCGTCTTCAAATCCCGCCGAGGTCCATTCCGCCTCGAAAATGCGCGCCACTTCTTCGAACGGCAGTGTGACGCCTTTTCGCAACTGGTCAACAAAGCGCTTGATGGTCGTATGCATCACGCTGCCAAAGCTCAGAATGGCCTTGGGGCCTTCTTTCAGCGACCACGAACGGTTGAACAGATATCGCTGAGGGCAAGTGCGGTAACCACTGACCGCGGAAGGGCTCAGCGTAAGCGGTTCCGGATTGCGAGGATGGAATTCCAGCGCCCAATCGGCGATGCGCGAGAAGATTTTTGCAGGGTCGCCCGGGACAGGGAACAGCCAAAGGCTCGCGGTTTCGTTCGTTGCCTTTTTTTCGCTTGGAATAACAACCGGCAACCTCGGGCTCAATTGGCGGATGTCGCGCCGCTTGAGCGCCGGGTCCATCAGCATGTCTTCGATAAAAACGGGAGTCTTTCCTTTCTTCTCCGTGACCGTGGTGAGCGTCAGCCGGCTTTCCGCGCGCGTCAGCGCCACATAGAACAGCCGGCGCTCCTCCTGGATGTGAAACTGCTCCGCAGGCTCGCCTTCCTTCATCAAAGCCGTCGGAAATTCGAATACGTGCGGACGCTCGCTGGCCGGAAACTTCTTGTTGTTAATCCGCAACAGGAACACCTGCGGAAACTCAAGCCCTTTCGCGCCGTGGACGGTCATGAGTTGTACGGCATCGCCCGGCGAATCTTCCTCCAGGCAGATGGCGCCGCCTGCTTGCGAATAATAGTCCAAATATTCCACGAATTCGGCGAGCCCGCGCGTCTCGCTCTTGGGCTCCCACTCCTTGACGAATTCAGTAAGCCGCGTGACATATTTGTAGTCCTGTGGGCTGGCGCGCTGGCTGATTTCCAGCCACTCCAGTAGATCGCCGAGAATTTCACGCGCTGTACGGCGCCGAAGCGTCTTGCGCTGCTCGATGGTGAATTCTACAAGCGAGCCGAGCGCAGCATGCGTGGAATCGAACGCGAGCTGGCCTTGCCGCAGTTGCAGCATGTCGTAGATGGCCCTTTTCTCTTTCCTCGCGCGCTCAGCCATTCGAACGAGGTCGGCTGCCTCAAGTCCCCAAGCGGGAGCACCGAGCACGCGCGCACAAGCAATGTCGTCAAATGGCGTTGCAATCAACCGCAAGTAAGCAAGAACGTCTTTGACCAGCGGATGATCGAGAATCGAGAGCCTGCTGATGACAAATGGGATTTTGCGCAGGGCGAGTTCTTCGACGAGTTCATCGCGGTGCGCATGCTGGCGGTAGAGCACGGCGAAATCGCGCCACTTTCGCCCCGCGGAATGCAGCCGCTCCAGTTCTCTGGCCAGCCAGCGCGCTTCGTCGGCTTCCGTTTCCAACTCGACGATGCGTATCTTTTCGCTCTCTTCCTTGTTGGCGCTGAGAACTTTCTTCGGAAAATCAGCGCTGACAGTGTTTTGAGCAATGACTTGTGTCGCCACGCGCAAAATATTCGGCGTCGAACGGTAATTTTCAACCAACGAAACACGGAACGGTGTCGAATCCTGCCCCTCGCGCCACCCGGCAAATCGCTCAAGAAATAATTTGAAGCTGCCGAACGAGGCGCCGCGGAACCGGTAGATGGCCTGATCGTTGTCGCCCACTGCAACGATGCTCTTCTTGTCCCACGCCAAAAGCTCAAGCAGCCGCAACTGCGCAATGTTGGTGTCCTGAAACTCGTCCACAAGGATGTAGCGGTACTTCTCCTGAAGCGCCGCGCGCAGTTCGTCGTTGGTTTCCAGCAGCTCGACGGCTCCAGTAATCAGCGAGCCAAACGACACGCGCTTTTTCTCCTGAAGCAAAGCCTCGCTGGCACGGTAAGCGCGCGCAATTTCTTGCTGAAGCGCAACCTCCTCCGCGCGCACTTCGTAGATGTCGGCCTCAAGCGTGTGGCGCTCGCTCTCGAGCTGCACGGCAAGCCCGTCTGCGTAACGCTGGTAGTTCTCGCAGGAAACCAGCTCATCCTGGCAACGCGAAAAAAATTCGACGAAGTCATTCAAAAACTGCCCAGGCTCGGCAAGCCGCCGGTACTTATCGAGTTTCAACCGCTCCAGATTCCTCCGCAGCAGAATCCAGTGGTCGACCTTGTCAATCATCAACCGCTCAGGAGAAGACTCCTTCAAAAGTTTTTCACAGAAAGCGTGAAAGGTGTCCAGCGCGACACTTTTCCCGCGTTCGCCTGCAGCTCGTACAACCCGCGCTTTCATCTCCCCAGCAGCTTTGTTGGTAAAAGTTAACCCAAGAATGTTCTCGCCAGAAAGCGATTCGTCCGATTGCAACAGGTGACGAATCCGTTCCGTAATAACGCGCGTCTTGCCGGTCCCAGCCCCTGCAATAACAAGGAGCGGCCCTTCGCCATGAGTAATCGCGCGCCGCTGCGCTTCATTCAATTTCAAATCGCTTTGCGCAGGCGGATCAAGTTCAAAAAGTGTAGCCATCTATTAGAAGGGTAATGGATTTCTGAGCGAAGAGGAAACGGAGCGAGGTTTCAGGGTTTTTTTCGAAGAGAAAAGCGTGGCGCGTTGTGAGAAATCTCCAGTGGCTACCTTCGCGTTCATCTCCGCCGATTTCCCGTGCGGCACGCTCAGCGATTCCCACTTGCCCGTTTTTGCGACCGTAAGGTGCTTCGCGAGAAACAATATCTGCCCGGCGTGATGCGCGTAATGAGCGACCTGCCGATTGATCGCTTGCATCACGGAATGCGGTTCAGTGCGAATCGTTACCGTACGCGTCAGATCCGCTTCGGTCAGCGGCTCCAGCGCATCAAAAAGATACTTCCAGCCATTCTCCCAAAGCTCCATCAACGCAGCCCGCGTTTTCGGCGGATTCTCGAATTCCGTGTCCCGATTCCGATCCGGCTTCTCGCCGTCAGAAGTAAGAAAATCGCGAAAACGCGACCGCATGTTGCCGGACATGTGCTTCACAATAAGAGCAATCGAGTTCGACTCCGGGTCCAGTGTCGCGAAAAGCGCGTCATCCGGGCACTGAGCCATCGCCCGGCCGGCTAGCTTCTTGTAGTAGTGTAAAAGGCCGATGGAATCCCGCAAATACGATGTAGATAGCTGGTGTGGCATAAAGCTATTTTGTCGCCCGCGTTTGAATTGTCAACGCCATTTCGATAAACGGCGCGCCGCACCGAGCGGTCAGACCCGCCAAAAATAACACTTGACATTTCGCTTTTGTTTCGCCTATGATTCCGCGCACCGAGTGGAACTTCATAGGAGGAGGCTGTCATGACCATTGGACAATCGATGCTGCCCGAATTCGACGAAGAAATGAAAAACACGCGCAAGGTTCTCGAACGCGTACCCGATGATAAGTGGGGCTGGAAGCCGCACGCCAAGTCCGGCACTGTGGGCTGGCTCTCCAGCCACGTCGGAACGGTGCCGGAATGGATTTCGATGACCATTAATACCCAAGAGCTCGATTACGCCCCGGTGGGCGCCCCGCCTTACGAGGGGCCGAAGATCGCTAACCGCAAAGAACTTCTTGCCGCTTTTGACAAAGGCAGCGCGGAAGCCCGCGCGGCCCTCGCCGGCGTCAGCGATGAAGAGATCATGAAAAACTGGAAGCTGCTCGCGGGCGGCCAGGAGATTTTCGTCCTGCCTCGGGTTGCCTGCATTCGCGGCATGTGTATGAACCACCTGATTCATCACCGCGCACAGCTCACGGTGTATTTCCGCCTGCTCGACGTGGCCGTTCCCGGCCTCTACGGGCCAAGCGCCGACGAGCAGCAATCCGCCGCAGGCGCAGCCGCAAACTAGGCCTTTTCATGGTAGCGCCGGCATCCTTGCGGGCCGTTTTGACTTACCTGCAACGGCGAGGATGTTGGCGCTACTAGAATCATTGTGCCGAGGCCCTCCAAAATCCACCTTGGGAAGGGGCCAGCTGCTCAAATCCGTAGCCCCAAGCAACCTCCGAGCGCAAGCGCTATAATAGTTGCCGCAGCTCCTCCGGAGGTTCACCAATCAAATGGAAACGCCCGTAATCCTCTCCGCCGTTCGCACGCCCATAGGAAAATTTCAAGGCGGCCTTGCCAGTTTCTCCGCGCCCGATCTCGGCGGCAAAATCGTCGCCGAAGCTATCCGTCGCTCAGGACTCGACGCCAAAGAAGTAGACGAAGCCATCCTCGGCAACGTAGTCCAGGCCGGCCTCGGCCAGAATCCCGCCCGCCAGGCAGCCCTCAAAGGCGGTTGCGCCCCGCGCGTAGCCGCAATGACTATCAACAAAGTTTGCGGCTCCGGTCTGAAAGCGGTGGCATTGGCCGCACAAGCCGTTCAGCTTGGCGAATCGGAAATCGTGGTAGCAGGCGGCATGGAGTCCATGTCCAACTGCCCGTATTTGCTTCCACAAGCCCGTACCGGCTACCGCCTCGGCGACGGCAAGCTGGTCGACTCGATGATCAACGACGGCCTCTGGGACTCCTTCGAAAACTTTCACATGGGCATGACCGGCGAACTGGTCGCCGAAAAATACGGCATCACGCGCGAGGAGCAAGACAAGTTTTCCGTCGAGAGCCACCAAAAAGCCATTCGCGCCCGCAAATCCTGCTTTTTCGAAGCGCAAATTCTGCCCATCGAAGTCCCGCAAAAAAAAGGCGACCCCGTCGTCATCAAGTACGACGAATCCCCGCGCGAAGACACCTCCATGGAAGCCCTGGCAAAACTGAAGCCAGCCTTCCAAAAGGATGGCACAGTAACAGCCGGCAACGCTCCCGGCACAAATGACGGAGCCGCGGCGCTGATCGTCACCAGCGAGCGCAACGCGCAGCGTCTCGGCAAGCAACCAATCGCGCGCATTGTCGCCCAAGCCGTAAGCGGCGTCGAACCCAAGTGGGTCATGATGGCCCCGGTTGACGCCGTAGAAAAACTCCTCACCAAAACCGGTTGGGACCGCGACAAAGACGTTGATCTGATCGAGCTCAACGAAGCCTTCGCCGTAGCAGCCATCGCTGTCACTCGGCAGCTCCGCCTCAATCCGGAAAAAGTAAACGTAAACGGCGGCGCGGTCGCTCTCGGCCATCCCATCGGCGCCAGCGGCGCGCGCATCCTCGTCACTCTCTTGTATGAATTGCAGCGCCGCAACCTCAAGCGCGGAATCGCCGCCCTCTGCTTGGGCGGCGGCAACGCCGTAGCCCTTGCCGTCGAACGCTACTAAAACTGAGCAGATGCCTCAGGAATAGCCGGCTGGGTTCCCTTCGCAGCTTCCAGGTCGCATGCGCAGTAGGGACAAAACTTATCCGTCTCCACAACCTCGTGCTTGCAGTTCGGGCAGGACGGATGCAGGTTGCATTTGCAGTTAGGACAAAAGTTGAAGCGCGCTCCCACCGGTTTTGCGCATTGCGGGCAGGGATAAGGCAATGGCTCGCGCATCAGAAAATAGATGAGGAACCCCAGGAACGTCCACGCAGGAAGCAGAATCGTGACGAGGAGCGTCCACAGCGCGGAATTCATCCCGCGCCGCTTGGCATCGCGGTTGACGTAGCCAATCAGGAAAATAAAGCTCGCCATCATTGCGGAAACAACGGTGATCACTCCAGCCAACGCCAGCCCCTGCAGAATGGGGTATTGGGACAGCTCAGGACTAAAGACGGGTTGATTGTGCTGGAGGAACGAGTGGTTGACCGCAATCCCGACGCCTTGTGCGATGAGGAAAAGCACCAGCACACCCCACACCAGCCAGCGCGGCACGATGCGAAACTCGTCCCAGAACCGCAGGTTCTCCTTTTTCCGCCGCAGCCGGATCAACTTCATCCGCTCGTTGAAGGTACCGCTCACTTTTTGCTGATAGTCTGACATTTCATTCCTCTCCAAAATTTTGCTGGTTCTCTCAGTGCCTAGCGCCCAGAACCATCGCGTTCGTGCGCCTGCCGTAGGTTCTCCAGAACCACAATCGCTGCTGCAGAAAGCGCCGGAATCGCCCACCAAAGCCCAAATCCAAATTCCAGAAGCAGTCTAGGAGCGCCGGTGCGCTGCCCAATCCACTCAATCCCTTGCCAGACATACGGCGCGCTGGCGATGCCCAAGCCCCAGGAAACTCCGCAAATCGTCCAGAGCAGCCCGCGCTTGGGCTCCCGCTCGCGCATCTCCTGCGCGCGCATTTGCAGCCGAAACCGTGTCCGCTCGGCCAGCCCGCGAGGCATTGAAACGCTCATCGCCCGCAAAGCGCGCACTGCTTCGCTGGTCTGCTGAGCAACCTGCGCGCATCCAGCGCACTCGCGTAGATGCCCCGCGAGCCAATCGTGCTCCGTCTCAGAAATTCCCTCGATGCGTTCCTGCGCAATCAATTTTTCCGCCCGCGCGTGCAAATCGTTGTTCATGCCGCGTCTCCCTGCCCGCCTGCCGGACGGGCAGGCATCGCGCCACGTAGCGCTTCCAGCCCGCGATAAAGCCGCGACTTCACCGTCGAAAGCGGCGCGCTCAGCACGCCGGCGATCTCCTCAAGCCCCAGCTCTTCATGAAACCGCAGCACGAGAACTTCCCGATAGACGGCGGGAATTCTTTCGAGCGAGGCATGAACTCCCGTTTTTTCTTCCTGAGTCAAAACAAGATGCAACGGCGAAGGCTCATTCAGCGCAGGAAACTCCTTTGGCGCGCCCTGCTCTGGATCGGTCAGTGCATCCAGACTCTGCATTTTCTTCTGCCGCTGCCAGTCAATCACCAAATTGCGCGCAATCGTAAAAAGCCACGCTTCAAATTTATTCTTGCCATCGTACTGATGCCCGCGCTCGATCACGCGAATCCATGTCTCCTGGAAAAAATCCTCCGCCCGTTCGCGGCTCGCCGTCAGGTGAAACAAGTAGCGGAACAGCCGGTATTGATACTGCTCGATCAGCCGATCGAGCAAATCCGGGTCGCGCCGCTTGAGTCCCTGCGCCAGGGCCTTTTTGTCGTCGGCCATCAGTGTTGAGAAAAAAGAAGTTGCCCCTGCCAAAGTCGGGGTCAAGGTTGTAAGTGTCGCGCTCATTCTAACTGGAATACGCCACAGCGCCGTAAAAAGACTCACACCACAAGCCGGGTCTCAAGCCACGAAGAATCAATGATTTAGCCGCATGAGGAACCCCCAAAACGGGGATGTAGTAGACTTGCGCCCATGTTCTGTCCGCAATGCAAAGCCGAGTATCGCCAGGGCTTTACGCGCTGCGCCGATTGCGACCTCGAACTTGTCGACGACCTGCCCTCCCAAGCCATCGCCGCTCCAACGCCAGTCGATCCGGAAGTCTCGGACGAAGACCCCTTCTGCTCTTTCTGGAAAGGCGAAGACCCGCGCATCCACGCCGAGCTTTGCGGCCTACTGGCTCAGCAGAACATCCCCTACAAAACGTTTCGCCGATCCGACCACCTCTTCAACATCAGCACAAAAGCCTTATTCGAGATTGGCATCCCCTTTTCGTTTTTCGAAAAAGCCGAAGCTGCCGTAAAGGAAGCCTACGAAGGTGTCGACGAGCCCGCCACGGAAGACGCACCTCGCTTGGCCCTTCCCGAATCCATCGAGCCGCGCGAGTAACTACCAATCACCTCAATTTGTAATACACTTCCGCCCATCATGGTCTGCCCAATCTGCAAAGCCGAGTACCGTCCGGGCTTCCCCCGCTGCGCCGATTGCGACGTCGAGTTGGTGGACACCCCTCGGGATGTGGCCCTGGTTCAGGAGCCTCCGGAAAAGTACGGCGCTTTGTTATGGCACGGCGAAGATCCTTTTTTTTATCTGTTGCTCGTGGGATGGCTTTCCAACAGGGATTTAGCGTGTTACGGAAGGCCCAGAAATCCGCCGGTCCCTGGCTCCGACTCTCGGGATTATTCCGAATCTCAGGCCGGTGAATTTGAAGTTTGGGTTTCCGAATCGGACTTGGCTGGTGCCAAATGGATTCTGGAGTCCTCCAGCCAAAAACACGAGGAAGACCCGCCAGAGGATCGCGACGCGGTAAAGAGGGGAACGTCGAACAAAAAGACTGGAGACGCCGCGGGAATTTGTCCGCTGTGCTTTGGAGAATTCGCAACAGCGTCTACCTATTGTCCGAACTGTGGAGTTCCCCTGCGAACCAGTTTGCCCGAGGGAGAAGATTCCGGCGCGCGGGAGTTATGTAATATCCAGCACCCCGGATTTCTCAACGAATTGCGACTGGCTCTCCGCTCCGCCCGCATCCCCTTCAATAACTCCAGTTTCGCCGAGGCCGATTTCATTACAAGGCTCTATCAGCTCCCGAACAACGAAGTCCTCGTTTTGGACACGGACTTTGAACGAGCGACGCGCGTGATGTCTCAAGTCTTGCAGCATTGGGAATTCGAGCCGATGGCAGGCTTTGGCCTGGGCCGCAGATTTCGCATGGGTTACCGGGCTCCGCGCAGTCCGGGGATTGACTGGCTGCCCGCGGATTTGAATTTTCTTCTCTGGTCAGGAGCAAATCTTGGGTCTGCGGATTCCATCGGCATGGCACTTCGAGAGCATCGAATTCCTTACCGTGCGGATGATTCGGAACACGGCACGGTGAAAATCTTCATTCTTCCCGACGACGAAGCCGACGGTCGCGAAATCGTCGTGCAGGTTGTGGAGGGCGTTTCGCCGGAGTAGCGCCGAAGTCCCGGACGCGCGAGCCTCCGCATTACTTGACCTGCAGGAGTACACTTGATGGCTGCTTCGCACGGTTTTCTACTTGGCCGCCGGGCGCGACTTTGCCGGCTGCTTTTGATTCGCGCGGATCGTCGCTCGTAAGGGAGGACTTCATGGCTTCGCAACCCGGAATGGAAGGCTCGCTCGTCCTGCTGTGGGCAGGAGAGGATCCCGCGCTGCACTCTGCCTTGTTGGAACAGTTGGAAGCATCTGGCATTCCGTTTGTAGACAAACCGGCCGGCGGCGAACAACAGCTCACTCCCAAAGCGGATGTTTTTAATTTCGATTTGGGCGCCCAGTTTGGGTTCCAAGTAGCCGTACTTTCCTCGAATCTCGCAGCCGCCGAAAAAATCCTGGAAAAGCTCCTCGACCAGGAACCAGTGGACATGGAACTTCCCGCTGAAGACGATGCTCCGCCCGCAGCCGAAACGCCGGCGCATTTGAGCCAGGCCACAAGCACTGTCTGGTCCGGCAACGATCCGGAGCGCCTCGATTTCCTGAGCCAGGCCCTCAAAGAAAACGAAATTCCCGTGCGCGTCGAAACCCACGGCCAGGAAGCCACACTCTACGTCCCTCCCGAAGAAGAAACCCTCGCCAGCGAAATCATCCGCGAAATCGTCGAAGGCAAACCGCCCGCTTAAAAACGATGTTCTGCACGTTCAACGTGATTTACTTCATTCGCTTCAAGCGAGCGCGGAGGCTTTGACCTTGTCAATCGATGCCATCAAAACAGTAGCGGTTCTTGGCGCAGGCACCATGGGAAACGGTATCGCGCATGTATTCGCGCGCGCAGGCTACAAAGTGATTCTGCGCGACGTCGAGCTGCGCTTCCTCGACCGCGGCCTCGAGACCATCGGCAAAAATCTCGACCGCGAAATCAAGAAGGGCAAACTCGCCGAATCGGAGAAGGGAACTGTTCTGGCGCGACTGCAAACCGTGACGGACATGGCCGCGATTGCCCCAGCCGATTTCGTCGTCGAAGCCGTGCCCGAAAAAATCGAGATCAAGCGCGCGGTCCTCGGCGAAGCTGACGCGATCCTGCGCCCAGAAGTAATCCTCGCCAGCAACACCTCCTCGATCGCCATGACCACGCTTGCCGCGCTGACCAAGCGCCCCGACCGCTTCGTCGGCATGCACTTCATGAACCCCGTGCCCATGATGGTCCTCGTCGAAGTAATCCGCGCCCTGCAAACCAGCGACGCCGCGTTTTCCACGACAATGGAGCTGGCGAAAAAGCTCGGCAAAACGCCAGTAGCCGTCAACGACGCCCCAGGCTTCGTCTCCAACCGCGTCCTGATGCCCCTCATCAACGAAGCGTGCTATTGCGTCATGGAAGGCGTCGCCACTCCAGAAGCCGTCGATGCGGTCATGAAGCTAGGCATGAACCATCCCATGGGTCCCCTCGAACTAGCCGACTTCATTGGCCTCGACGTCTGCGTGGATATCATGCACGTCCTCCACGAAGGCCTCGGCGACCCCAAGTACCGCGCCTGCCCCCTCCTGAAAAAATATGTAGCCGCAGGCTGGATAGGCCGCAAATCCGCTCGGGGATTTTACGCGTACTCGTAACGGTGCTCATTTAGGGAGTGAATTGCGAAAGATTTCGTAGGAGATTATTGAGCAGTGCCAGCATTTCTCGAGCCGCTCGGGAGCAAATATCTGCTGGATAGGCGATTTCGCGATTTATGTGAACAAGATCTCTGTATCGGACCACGACTTCAGGAATAGCCGCCTCGGGCAGCACCGCGATAAACCACTTGTTGAAAATGCTGACGAAGTTGTCTAGGGCAGCTCCAGAATTGAACTGAAATGTTCCCCTGCGAGCCGAGATGAAGTTCGCTTGGGCCAGAATGAAGGTGTAAAGTATCGATTCAAAAGCGCAACCGGCAAGAATAGTCACGCTCTTCTCGCGCTCGCCTGATGCGGCGGAGACCAGCTCGGCCAAGTCCCTCCGGATGATATCCGCGTTGCGAAATAGCTCCGGTGGCACGAAACTCAGGTCAGGCTGACAAATGTGGATGCACTGCTCGCAGGTATACTTCAGGGTATCTGCCATCTCGCGGAGCTTCCAAGACAAGAGTTGCGTAATTCGGTTCGGTTTTTACTTCGAACTTTAGAATTTTGTACAAGGAGCCGCCCTCGAAGATGAAATATCCGGGCTGATCGTTTCGGAAATCCGAGTAGTAACTATAGGAGGTTATGCCCCCAGGTGAAAGCGGCAACCAACGTTGGCTTACCTCGACATGAAGTAGCCCCCTGCAATGTTCAAAATCATCCGATTCTTGTGTTTTCACCAATCCAACTTCTGGCCTGATATTTCCGCGAGAAGAAAGTAGTCTTCCGGTGGTATTTTCCTTCTCATAATCAAACGCCGAGACATACCACCCTTTTAAGAGGCCAGCAGGCTCAGTAAGAATCCCGAACGCGTCAAGGACAGGCTTTGGCAAGAACTTCTTGTCAAAGAAAAGAACCTCGCTGTTATCTATGTAATTCTTCAGAGTTTCCGGTTCTTGCACGAGCACGCGTGCAAAATATTCAACCGAAGTGGAGTACACATTAGCGAACGGTGGCTCGCTCCTGCCAGTTTTCCAAAGCAACGATAGGTTTTTTAGTTCAACGAAACCGTCTTTACCCGTTCCCTCGAACAATGCGAGAATACTTTGCTCGGGTGATTGCGGGTTCTTTGAGAACCATACGGCCAGCGCCAGGGGAAAGTGAAGAGGTGGAGAGGGGTACACGCTCTTGAAATGCTCTATTAAATCTTCGAGTAGCGCACGCAGCATTCCCTCGTCGCCTTTAGAACGCAAGTTCAGCTGCGCCAGATTTGCCATAAAACTTTGTATAGGATAGCAAAATCTTTGCTGGACGTGGTCAAATTTGAACTGGGACATCTTCTTTGGAAGCCCAATCAGGGTCAAATCAACGCACTCAGAGGGATGGAGTGTTCGAAATGGACCGCTCGCCTAAGGCGAAACTAAAGCGAAAAATAGTATTTGCTTTTTCTTCGCCTTCGTAGTATTTTCCTCCTCGTAGTTTTCAACAGGTGCTTCATGTTCCTCCTTTCGACCCTGGCGATTAGTTGTCCGGAACATGCTAGGCTCGAAAGCGAGTTCCTCGAAGCGCGCGACCGCATGCGGGGCCTGGTTCGGCTCCGGAAGCTCTCGCCCGCCGAGGAGCGGCAACTGGCGGTTCGCGTGGCCATGGCCATCGCCCGCTTGAAGGAGCATGTCGCCGAGCACCGTTGCGAACGCCAGGGCTGACTCTCTACCAAACGGCCCTGAAAAAGAAGGCCTAGCGGAATGATAAATCAAATGGTAATATTCCGGTTCCGCTATGTCCCGGGCCAAGGCTTTGCGTTGCAGTTGAATTTCCCTAATTTCCTCCACCGAGGTGTGTGATGACTGAAGAAAAAGAAAAATTGCTGGCAGCGGCGATATCGCAGATTGAAAAGGACCACGGCAAGGGCGCCATCATGCGCCTCGGCAGCCGCGACGTTCTGGTTCCCGTCAGTGTAATTCCCAGCGGGTGCCTCTCCATTGACGCCGCGCTGGGCGTCGGCGGCTTCCCCCGCGGACGCGTAATCGAAATATACGGCCCGGAATCGGGCGGTAAAACAACGATGACGTTGCACGTAATCGCCGAAGCGCAAAAGCTAGGCGGCCAGGCAGCGTTCATCGACGCGGAGCACGCGCTCGATCCCGTCTACGCGCGCAAGCTTGGCGTAGACGTGGACAATCTCCTGGTCTCGCAGCCGGACAACGGCGAACAGGCGTTGGAAATCGCCGAAACTCTGATTCGCTCCGGAGGCGTGGACATCGTCGTCGTAGACTCGGTCGCCGCGTTGGTCCCCAAAGCCGAACTCGAAGGCGATATGGGCGACCCACAAATGGGCCTGCAAGCTCGCCTGATGTCGCAAGCGCTCCGCAAACTCACCGGGATCGTCTCGAAGTCCAAGACCTGCCTCATCTTCATCAACCAGATTCGCGAAAAAATCGGCGTAATGTTCGGCAACCCGGAGACCACTACCGGCGGTCGCGCGCTGAAGTTCTACGCCTCGATGCGCATTGATATTCGCCGCATCCAGGCGATCAAAGAAGGCGATGTAGTAGTAGGTTCGCGTACGCGCGCCAAAGTGGTGAAGAACAAGGTCGCGGCGCCGTTCCGCGAAGCCGAATTCGACATCGTCTACGGCGAAGGCATCTCGCGCGAAGGCGACTTGATTGATCTCGGCGTAGACAAGGGCATCGTCGAAAAGAGCGGCACATGGCTCAGCTACGGCGGCGAGCGCATGGGCCAGGGTCGCGAAAACGCGCGCACCTTCCTGAAAGAAAACAAAGACGTCCGCGACAAACTCGAAAACGCGCTGCGCAAAAAGCTGGAAATCGTGATTCCCGGCAATCCAGCAAGCGCCACCAATCATGGGCCCAACGGCCATGCAGCGGCGCCAGTGCAAGCCGACAAGTCACCCGTAAAGGCCGCCGCCGCGGCTGCATCCGCATCCGACGCTAGCAGACCCAAACCCACGCGCTAGAGATGCAGTGGCGCGAACGCCATCGACGGCGTCAACTAAAGGCAAAGGCAATTGTAGGGGCACCGTATACCGTGCCCCTCTTTGTTTTCAGCGCGAGAGGTTGCATAGCAGCGCACCAGCTTAAGCTTCAGTGCGGCGCGTTGTAAGACGTTCCGATCGCGCACAGTTCCACGGCCAGGTTTTTCATTGCTGCATTATAGACGACGGAGGAACGCAGCCGTCGCAACGCCATCCTTCTCTCCGATCCGTCATCTCACCTGTCCTTCCGGGCAGCCGGCGCAACCCAAAAAAAGAAAGACTCGCTATACTTTTCCCTCCGTCCGCTCCCCTTATTCTCAGGAAGATGTTCTGGAGCAAATCTCCCGTCTAGCTCACGAAGATAGAAAGGATCCTCAATCATGAAAGCTTTCGCTTTAGTGTTCGCATTAGCTTTTGCCGCGTCGGCCGCTGCCAAGGAGCATGACGACTACCAGAAGGGAACGCTCGTCCGCATGGACTCTTCCTCCTGCGGCATGCAGGAAAAGGGATCAAAGACCCTGGCCGGCGAAATCCTGGGAACAGACGGGCAACACAAGCAGACTCAGGAAGTTCTCTGTCAGGAATACGTAATGGAAAGCGACCGCGTCGTTTATCGCATCCGTCCGAAAGACGACAAACATCCTGCCTTGCTGCCCATCGGGGAAACCGCCCAATTCCGGATTCACAAGGACAAATTTGTCCTCCGCGTGCCGGAAGCTGACGGCAAAGAGCGGGAATACATCGTCGTTTCCATGACGCCACGGCAGGACAAGGAAACTTCGACACAATCCGCTGCCAGGAACTAATCAATCATTCCAAGTACGCCGCGCGTCGCTCTTTCGCAGCCGCTTGCAAGCATGCAGGCGGCTGCGTTTTTTTTCGTCGAACATTTGTAGAATATGGACTTCCGGCCATTTTGTCTGTCACGATGGCCTTGCATTAGGATTTTCCGGAGCGGGGCACCGTGGCCGAACACAACGACGTCATACGCGAATCCTTCACAACACAGGCTCAGGCATTCGCGGCCAATCCTTGGGTTGCCGACGAAGCCCGCATCCGGAGGCTGGTCTCGGCCGCTCATCTCAGCGGGAACGAGCGAGTTCTCGACATTGCGACGGGCCCGGGATACATCGCGGAAGCATTCGCAGGCGCCGCCCGCGAAGTTATTGGCGTCGACCTGACGGACGCAATGCTTGCGATCGCGAAGCAGCGCACGCAGGAGCGCGGCATCTCCAATATTTCGTTCCGCGCTGCGGATGCGCAGAATCTCCCGTTTGAAAGTGGGGCGTTCGACGTTGTGGTATGCCGGCTCGCACTGCATCATTTGCAAAAGCCTCTCGTAGTTCTGCGCGAAACGGCGCGTGTTTGCCGCGCGGGCGGCAAGGTCGTGGTCGAAGACATTTACGCCAGCGAACATCCCGAACGCGCCGCGTATCAAGACCGCTGGGAAATTCTGCGCGATCCTTCGCACGTGCGCGCACTGCCTCTAAGCGAATTACTCCTACTGTTCCGCGGCGCGGGCCTCGAAACGGATTCGGTCACAACCGCCGACGATTTGACTCCGGAAGTGGAGCGCTGGCTAGCCACAACAAAGACGCCTCCGGAGCGAGCTGACGAGATCCGTCACCTACTTGATGAGGACCGTCTTAAGGACCTGAGCGGCACGCGGCCGTTTCAAGATGCGACAGGCAAACTTTTCTTCCACGCACGCACGGCGATCCTCACCGGGCGCAAGGTCAGCTGATTTCGACTGCCTGTCCCAACGGTCAGTCGTTGATAACAAAGCACATAGGGGCGTACTGGCCCACTCCGGCTATTGCGTACTATCCCCCCTGGAGGCCTACAATATGTCTCAACCTGAGAGAAGGTGTTTCTCTTGGGAACATACTGGGCTTACATCGTGCCGGTAAGTGGCATCAAATGAGTAAGCTCGGTTTGGTGCTTGGGGTGCAATCTACCCATATGTTCGTTGAAGTAAGCTCAGGGCAGAAGTCAATACCCTGGAAAGCCGATAAGTAATGTAGGTTGACCGTAGGGACAGGATGGGGTAAAAATTCAGCCCCAAACAGTTTCGGCGGGGGACTGGCAGAAAAAGGGTGATTGGGTGAAGAAAGCAGCAAAATCAGTTCTCGCAATTTTGATGACGGCGCTGTTCGCGGTTCCTGCTACCGCCGCGCCGGCAGGTACGACCGCTAGCGCGCGCTCGCGCAAGTATGCTTCACGTTACCGCGGTGTGCCTACGTTTGCCGATTCCTCGAGCGCCGATGATGGGACCTCGGATGATCCGATCGTGCGCGCGGCGGCTATCGAAGCGCTGGGCCGTTACAACGGTTCTGTCGTTGCCGTGGATCCGAACACGGGACGCATCCTGACGGTGGTCAATCAGAAGATTGCGTTTGGCGACGGCTACATTCCTTGCTCCACGATCAAGCCGACTATCGCGATTGCCGCGCTCGAAGAGAGCGTTATTACGCGCGACACCATGCTCAAAGTGAGCTACCGCAAATACATGAATTTGACCGACGCGATGGCGCACTCGAACAACGTATTTTTCGAGCAGCTTGGAACGCGCATGGGTTTTGATACGGTTTCGAAATATGCGCGGCTTCTGGGTCTTGGCGAGCTTGCCGGCTACAACCTGCCGGAAGAGCATCCTGGCGCTTTCCCGAGCGCGCCTCCGGCGCTTGGCGGCGTAGCGCGCATGTCCAGCTTTGGCGAGGGAATTCAGATTACGCCGTTGCAACTGGCGGCTCTGGCAGCGGCGTTTGCGAATGGCGGGACCCTCTACTACCTGCAATATCCGCGCACACAGGAAGAGAAAGACGCTTTCCAGCCGCGCGTGAAACGCGATTTGAATATTGCTTCGATTCTTCCGGAGATTCGCGAGGGTATGCTGGCGGCGGTGCTGTATGGCACGGGCAAGTCCAGCTACGACAAGGGCGGAGACGAAATGCCGCTCGGGAAGACGGGCACCTGCGACGATCACACCACGCCGTCGCACATCGGTTGGTTCGTGACGTATGCCGATGAAGCGCATCCGAAAATTGCGCTGGCTGTTCTGCTTCGCGGGAATACGCGCAGCGTCAAGGGTCCGATGGCGGCTGTCGTTGCGGGCCGCATTTATCGCAAGCTGCGCGAACAGAATTATTTCGCGGAATCCACAGCGCAAGCCAAGCTGGGCAAGTCGCTCGTCTCGGGCCGATAAGCCGACAACTTGCGTAATGATCAAGCGGGGCGAAGAGTCCTGAACGACTCGAGGCATTTCTTCGCGGTCTCCAACTCCGAGAAGCGGCTGCCTTCCTGTTCGATTAGGTAGTATTCCACTCCACCCACACTTTCCGCGGCTTCCAGGATGTCCTTCCATTTGGCGACGCCTTCGCCGAACAGAACCGAGTAGCCCTTGCCGGTTTCGGGCGACCATTCCTTGAGATGGAGAGAACGGATGCGTCCGGGGTTCGCGCGAATCCACGCTACGGGATCGGAACCGGCTTCGATGCACGTGCCCACGTCAAGTTGAAGCATTACCGAAGGCTTTGTGTTCTTGGCGAGGATTTCGATGGGGCGAACGTTATCGATCGGAGTGAATTCCGTTTGATGATTGTGATAGCCGGCCTTCAATCCTGATGGTTCGAGTTTTTCGGCGGCGAAGTTGAGGGAGTCTGCAACGTCTTTCCAGCCGTCCAGGCCTGGCTTGGCGTGCGAGCTAGCCATCACTATATATTTGCAGCCCAGGATCAGATTCATATCACGGGCTCGCGAGATTTTTTCCGGACCGAGATAAGAGCTGTCGTTGTGCGTGGAATAGCAGTGGATGCCGAGGTCATCCAGAAGTTTTCGCATGTCTTTGGTCTGGGCTTCGGTCCAGTCGAAATAGGGAGCGTAGAACTCGACGCATTGGTAGCCCATTGCTGCGACGGCTCGCACCGTCCCCGTGGGGTCTTGCTTCAGGGCGTTGCGAACGGAATAGAGTTCGAGGCCGACGGGAATGGAGCTTGCGGCTCGAACTGAAAAGGCTAGAGGGGCCATGGCCGACATGGCGATGAAGGAACGGCGGGACAAAGTGTTCGGAGTCATGGCTGCATCCTACCGGAGAATGGGTTTCGGAATCGGGGAAATTTCATCGGTTGCGATGTAGAGAAAGTGCCAGGAATATTACCGGTCTGGTCTGTCAGGGATGCTCCCGGTCCGTACCCGAACGAAGGGGGGCCCCTCCCCCCGGCTTTGTATAAGTGTTGATTCCACAGATAGTTAAGGTCCTTTTATTTGATACACTTTCACAAGTGTTCATTCTAAATGGCTTAAGTCGGTTTTGGTGCCACAAAACACGGCAAAACGCGGTGTTTTGGCTGCAAGTGTTCATTGTAAAGCAGTTAGGGACTCCGATTCAGTGCAGGGGTGTAGGCAGATAAAGGCGCCAGCAAGGTCCCCCGTCAGGAGCCGGGGGAAGCTGCCCACTGCATAGTTTTACCGAGAGAAAATATGCTAACGCGACTACTGGACTCGTCAAGAAAGCCAATGCGTTAGAAAAATGGGGTAGCGCCTCGGAATGTTGGGGGAACTGGCGCTGAGCGATCCGTTTTCGATAGAGGAGAAAACAAGATTGCTGAATGGGTGGAGGTGGGCTTTTGGTCGCATCGGTTTATTTCGCGTTTGCGTTGAATTTGAATTGAGACTAAAGAAATGGGTGGGTTAAGCTTCAAGGGCCGGTGCGCGATGCACGCTGAGGTCGAGTTTACTGGAGTTGGGCAGCGCGGTCATCCTCAGAAGGATGACCCTACCAGGCTGGCGCGGCGGCAGCCAATGCGAGTGGCTGGGGAGGATGAGTGAATCGTCGCTTTGCGATTGTTTTGGTTGTTGTTATTTGCTTTGGGGCTGGAGTGCTGGCGTATGTGTTTCGCTTGCGGCTCGCGGCTGCCGCGGAGCTTGAACAGCAGGTGAGGCTTGCGCAGCAGGATGCGGCGCGGATTCGCGCGGCGCTTGTCCTGCCGACGGAGAAGACCGTTGCCGCGAGAGAAAATTTTGCGGCGGCGCTGGAGAAATTTGGATTGAGCCACCAGGAGGCGGCCAATGCTACCGCCGCTGCGCAGCACGCGTTCAACCTGCGAGAGTTGCGAGCCGGGAATACGATCACGGTGGGACGTTCCGTGGATGGGGATTTGCGGGAGATTGATTACAAGATTGATCCCGACCGCATGCTGAAGATTTTGCCGGGCGAGAGCGGATTTACCGCGCAGGTCAAAGAGATTCCTTCAAAGATGGAAGTGGTGGCCGTTTCCGGGCAGCTGGATGATTCGCTGTTCAATGCCGTGGAGCAGGCCGGGGAATCGCCGGAAATTGCCATGCGGCTGGCGCAGATTTTCGGGTACGACATGGATTTTTATACCGATCCGCGCAAGGGCGATACGTTCCGGGTTGTGCTGGAGAAGAAGAAGTACGCGAACGGCAAGACGGCGGGATACGGAAAGATTTTCGCGGCGGAGTACGACAACGGCGGAAAGAAATACCAGGCGCTGCTGTTTCATGATGAGTTCGACAGGCCTGGATACTACACGGCGGATGGAAAGTCGCTGCAGAAGGCGTTTCTGCGGTCACCGCTGAAGTTTGCCGCGCCGGTCACTTCGCATTTCAGCACTGCGCGGTATCACCCGATTTTGAAGGTCGTGCGAGCGCATCTCGGAACGGACTACGGGGCGCCTGTGGGAACGCCGGTGCAGGCGATTGGAAGCGGGCGAGTGCTCTTCGCTGGGCTGAAGGGCGGCGAGGGGAACATGGTGCATATCTCGCATTCAGAAGGGTACGAGACAATGTACCTGCATTTGTCGAAGATGTATGTTCGGGCTGGGGAGCACGTGGAAATTGGGAAGACGATCGGGCTGGTGGGGAGCACAGGACTTTCGACCGGGCCGCATCTTGATTTTCGAATTTTGCAGAAGGGCCAGTACAAAAATTTCGAGAAGCTGGGGCTGCCGCCTTCCGATCCTGTCTCGAAGAAGCATTTGCCAGAGTTTAATGCCGTGCGGGAGCAGTGGCTTCCGCTGCTGAAAAAGCCGGAGTTGCTGCAGGCGGCTGTTCCTAATGTGAGGTAGGTGTCAGTTTCCGGTAAGCGCTTATTAGGCGCAAGCAATCTCTCGTATGTGGACGCGCTTTCAGGACCAAGCACCACTCGTAATATTCCTCGGCCTGATGTTCGCCTTGTTGACTGCGGCAGTCGCAGCTCATTTCTTTCTTTCTGCTAAGAAGGTGAACGAGTCAATGCGGAGGGCTGCTTCCTGGGTCGCAGCAGCGGTTTCGACAATCCTGGCATTAGCGGTCTCGATGGCCTTTGCTGTCCCCGCTCTGGACGATTTTCGTAATCCCCAAGTACCTTTCCGGGACGCATTGCTCGGTGTAACCATCGTGTGGGCAATCTCCCTCGGGGTATGGGTGATTGCCATGAGGTGCATAATCTCTGCTTTGCGGCGTTGAAAGCGCTCGGTAAGTCGGGTGGTCTCAATGGGTCGACGCAACACTTTCTTGAAGTCTACTCGCAGGAGTCTGAAAACCTAAAGTCTCTCGCGGGCGTTGATTTAAGCGCAGCGCCACTTTGTTCAGATCCGACTGGGAATAGTCGGTCAGGTCTGTTTTCTTCGGGAAGTATTGTCGTAAGAGCCCGTTTGTATTTTCGTTCGAGCCACGTTGCCAAGGGCTCTGCGGATCACAGAAGTAGACTTTCACATCCGTGGCCACCGTAAAGTTCTTGTGTTTCGCCATCTCCAGCCCCCGGTCCCACGTTAGCGAGCGCCGCAGGGTAGCGGGAAGTTTACGAACGTGTTTACTCAATGCCCCCACAACCTGCGCCGTATCTCTGCCGGGTATCTTGATCAGCATGACAAAGCGCGAATGACGTTCCACCAAGGTCGCGATGTGGCTGTTCCCTGAGCCGCGCAGGAGATCGCCCTCCCAGTGACCCGGAATAGCGCGGTCCTCCACTTCAGCGGGCCTTTCGCGGATCGAGATGGCATCAGGGATTTGACCGCGACCGTCTTTAAAGATACGAGAGTGCTGCGACCGGCGTATGCGGCGCTTGGAGCGCAGGTGCTCCAGAAGCTCCTTTTTCAGCGCTCCACGGGCTTGAATGAACAGGCTTCGGTAAATGGTTTCGTGGGACACACGCATGCTCTCATCGTCGGGATACAGGGTTTTCAGCCAGCCGGAAATCTGCTTCGGCGACCAATCCAGAATCAGTTTACTCGCAACGAGGTTCCGCAACTTCAGGTTGATGGAAAGAAGGCAACGCTTGGGCCGCAAGGCTGACTGCCAGGCTTCGTCGTCCGCTTGACTGGCTCGATACGCCGGACGGCCACCGTGCCGTGCGACCTCCCGGCTTACGGTCGATACCGCTCGCTGTAAACATCTGGCAATCTCACGGATCGACGAACCGGAAGCCAGCCCACGAGAGATTTCCTCGCGCTCACGCAGCGTGAGCGCGAGGAGCGCACGTCGCCGTACTGCCGGAGCAATCCCACCGTGACGCGACACCAGACAACGAATGGAGGAATGTTCTTTGCCAAAAGCGCGGCCGATCTCATGCAGCGTCTGTCCTGCTTTCCAACGACGCCACACGTCGATCTTCTGCTCCGCGGAAAGCCCAAACCGCTTCCCTCGCTTCATAAACACCACCTTTGAAAACAGCTTTATATCAGATGGTGTTGCATCGACCGTTTGAACCGGCACGCGTTACCGGAGACGTGAAGTAATACTTCACTTGGACGGTAACGGCGTTAATCAGGACTTGGGAATTTGGCGACGGGCGGGGAAATCTTTTTCCACGATGATTTCGCCCATTTTTCTCGATAGCTTAAGCTCTAGGATCTAATCTGGCATCCCCAATGGAATCATTGCGGCAGAGCACTCGCCCAGGCGCTCGCAGTATCAAAAATCTGCTGCGTATACCAGATCTCCGAATCCATCATGCTTATGTCCGCGAACGCCTCATGTGCGCCTTCCTGGTCCTTAAAAATGGCAGCCGCGAAGCCGTAGCGATTTGCATTGAGGTTTGATGCTCCAAACAATCGCGTCAAGTTTTTATAGCCCTGTCTGTATTTCGGGTAGTCGATCTTCGGCAACTCTTGCATCGCCTCTTGGCAGTAGCAGGCGAATGAACTCATGATCTGGAAATACGTCATGGATGAACTGGGCTCGGGCAATTTGCCTGAGACGTCCTCCGCAAACTCCATCAGCTCCCCGGGCTCTCCGTACCACTGCGGCATGATGTAATTCGCATACGCCCGGTAGTAGTGATAAAAGTTTGGCTCGAACGCCACGGCCAGGTCGAATAGCTCGCGAAAACGCACTTTGTCCCAGCCTTCGTTATGAGCCACCATCAGCATCCCGTAGTACCAGGAAGGATCCTGCTCCTTCAGGCTGCTCGCCTCCAGAAGAATCTTCTTAGCTTGCGCGGTAAAACTCTTGTAATCGCCCCATTGTGAATCGGACAGTTTGTCGGCGTACTCCGTCCCCCGCGCAAAACTTGCAAAGTTCAGGTATCCATAGGCCAGCGCAAGGTGCGCTGTCGTGGAGTCGGGATACGCCGCCACCCATTTCTTCATCTTCGAAATCTGCAAGCCATAGTCCGCGTATGTTCGCTTCTTGCCGGTGACTGGCGTCGCGGCACCTTCGTAGAACGCGTACAATTTCCACACCGCCCCCAGGAGCCGGCCCTTCTCCGCTCGGTCTAGTTGCCCGATTTTTTCCAACTGAGGAAAGTCTTCTTGAGCCACCAGCTTGCCGATGCGCGCGCTGTAAACTTCATCGGCTTCATTTGGTTTTGTGACAGCCCCGGAAGCCAGCGCTCCTTTGTGGCCGCGCCCGTAGTCATGAATCGCCTTCATGACCGCGTTCATCTCTTTCTCTTCTGGCGTGGAAGCCGCTTCGCCGCGCGCGCAGCAACTTGCCATCAGCGCCAGGCCGGAAAGTACAAATAAGCAGGTAATTTTTGATGAGTTGTTAATGAGTTTGTGAAACATGCAGAGAGCATAAGGCCCCCCTCCACCCCACGATACTGTACGAAGGGGCCATTGTAACGTACTAGCAAACTAATTCTGTTGCGATCATGCTTGCTGTACATGCCGCCCTACAACGCTTCAACCTGCGTCCAGTGCTTGGTAAATCGGGTTACCGAACATCTTCTGTACCAGGACTTCAAGTTTCCGGTGACCGGCGTTTACCAGGCTCTAGGCCAGGGCGCCTGCTCGACGAAGCCTCCGGGGTAACTCGGCTGCGACTGTGTAGCTGATATTGTTGATACGCGTAGCCCATCCCCAGAAATAAGACGGCTAGCAATAGCCCGATTAGCGAATTGCTGATAAACGAATACACGATGGCCACAACTGCGCCGATTAAGCACAGCGAATCCAACCAAGTGGTTTTCGAATCCACAAAGCGATAACTGAGGAACGCCATTAACGCGAAAAGGGCGACCACCTCCAAAAAGTAAATTCTCGGAGCTTCCAGACTCGGTACCGATATGGTTCGTCCGATGGCGCCCATAATCGCGCCCCGCAAGACCATCAGGCAGCAAACTCCAAAGAACCATTTTGCCCAGCGCGGGGTTGTTACAAATGCAAGAATGCAGATAAGAAGAATCACAGCTGCCCCTCCAACCACGCCTATTCGCGTGCCACTACGAGCGAGTAGCAATCCTTTGATCAACGTCAGAAGGATGATTAGCACTGCGACGACGCTAAGCGCGAGACGTAGGCCTGACCTAGTTTGTTCCCACAACCCACGATCGTCTGCCATGACTCTCCGTCCTGCTCAAATCTGACCGAGTACCAATTCAGCGACTAGCCTAATTCCAGGTAGCGGCTCGTTCGGCCAGGACCCACTCTCGGTAGCGTACCCCTTGCGCTCAGGACGTCTTGCATTTCCTTGCTCTGCGGTCACAAACCGTAAACCTCGTCACAGCGCCTGGTAAGTCTTACCGGGCATCTGCCGTACTAGGACTTCACTTTTCCGGTTACGCTGCCAGCTCAACCGGTCGGTGCAACACCTTCTAATCAGTTGATCCGACAATACTTTCCGTGGATGACCGATCCGCAGGGCTCTACTCAATCCAGACCTGGCCAGGGTAGTGTTTCGGTTGATTCATCGCCCGCGGACGATTTTAGCCTTTGAAACTCCGGCATTTGGACTTGGACCTTAGTGTTGCGTCGACCGGTTGAGCTCGCACGGCTTACCGGAAATGTTCGTACCGAGGCCAGTCCTTGCAAGGCGGCCTGGTGGTACCCTTGAACGCCACGACAGATGGCTTGTGGAGTCTTACCATGCTGGATGAAGGCGTGTGGGCAGAAGTCAAAATCGGCGGAGAGCATTTGCGATTGTTCTCGGAGCAAAGTCCGCTGGGAGTGCAGGCGTCTGTTTACAATGTCTCTGCCAAGAGTTGGATCGCACCCTCCGAGGCCGTAGACGACATCGAACAGGGAAAAGAAAGAGCAGCGGCCCACGCGCAGGCGTATCTCAGAAAGGCCGCCAACGTAGAACTGCCTCGATTGGAGTGGAAGAAGGCGCGGTCGGCTTGACTGGCCCTCCTGCTGGTACCCGCATCTCTGGTAAGCGCGTTAACGCGGGTCCCAGTCGAGAGCGTAGATTTCCTGGATGCTGGCGTCGCGGACGAGGAGCGTGGATTCGTCCGGGGCGAGGCCGCTCCAGTTTCCGAAGGCGCCGCCGGCTGCATGAAAGCCCTTGAGGCTGAAGAGGTGCTCGAGTTTGCCGTTGGAGATTTGCACGCGGAAGTAGCCCTGTTCTTTGTCAAGAGTGCCGTCAAAATACAAATAGCGCGAGTCGCGAGACCAGGTCGGATACGATGCGAAAATCCTGGCGAGTTCGGTCCACTTCTGAGTTGTGAAATCAAAGAGCATGAGCTTGAGAGAGTCGAGCGTGAGAGCAGCTACGTAGCGTCCGTTGGGAGACCAGCGCGGAGAAAACAGGCCATCGGACTCCGGGAGCTTTGTGGCGATGCGCGTTTTCAGATCGAGGGTGTAAATCGCTGAGCCCTGATTGTTGAGTGAATTCTGACCGAAGGCCAGGGATTTGCCGTCGGGGGACCAATTGGGGTCCGCCAGGTTGCTGGCGTTGCGATAGAGAAGCTCGGGCGCGCCGCCCTCGGCGGGCATTACGTAGATGTGCCAGGGCTCGGCCGGTGGATGGCCGAAAAAGGCGATTTGTTTGCCGTCGGGAGACCATCGAGGGAGATAGGCCTCCATCGGCGGGGAAACAAGTTGAAGTTTTTGAGAGCCGTCCACTTTGCTGCGCCAGAGAGTGCCATCGGTGCCGTCATTGTAGGCGACCCACTGGCCGTCACCGGAGAAGTCGAGTCCCAGAGCGGAGATTCCCGAGAGGTAAGGAACGAATTGGCCGGATTTCACGTCGTAGCGGACCAACTCACCGCGGGACTGCCGGCCTTGGGCAAAGAGCTTCTTACCGTCGCGGCTTGGGACGGGAGCGCTTACATTCATTGGCCCTGTGGTCAACGGGGCCGGTTCGCTTCGAGCGGAGAGAGAGAAACGACTGTGTTCACGCAGGGCCCAGAGGCTTGCGGTTCCGTCGCGGACGGCCTGGAACACGAAATACTTTCCGTCCGGCGTCCAGTTGCCGCAGCATTCGTTGGGCGTGGTGTTCCAGCCCGGAAGCAGGGGATGAAGATCGCTGCCGTCGGCTGAGGCTTGCCAGATCGAACGGAGATTGGTCTGCGGATCGCTTAGTGTGAAACGCAAAATCGAGCCGTCGGGAGACCAGCGTAGATCGTTGGGCGTTCCGGAGGTTGTCAGGAGCCGGTGTGGCTCACTGGCGTCGCTCTTCGCGAGGAATATCTCGTTACCTTTGGCGTAGGCGATGGTGTTGCGGTCAGGGGACCATGCGCCGGCATGGCCCTCGAGATTGCCTAATCTGCGCGCCGTGCCTCCAAGGACAGGCACTGCCCAGAGCTGGCCGTCGAGAGAAGTGCCTCGGGCGGTGTTCATTAAGAGCGTAGAGCCGTCGAGAGAGATGTCGAAAAGATTGGCAAAGCCGGTGTCTTCCAAGGAGGTGGCAATGGGGAAAATCTCGCTGCCATTCACGGAAGTTTGCGAAAGGGTGGATTGGCCCTCGATGAAGTATAGGCGTGAGCCATCGGTGACCAGGTCTGACTTGGGCAGATTGTTGTGCGTGAGCTGGATGGTGCGCAGGACGCGGGGCGGTGGCGCGTGGCGCAGAAGTACAAACGCGAGAACGGCAGCGATGAGGATGAGAGCGCCGGCTGCCACCGCTTCCACAGGGCGCCATTGCGGGCGCGTTGTGCGGTTCGCTTCCAGGACATTCGGTGGAACGGCGTCTGTCCCCGAGCGGCCTGCATCTGTTTCGCGTTTCAGGCGTTTCAGGTCAGCGCGAAGCTCGCCGGCGGTCTGGTAACGCAGCTCGATGTCTTTATCCAGCGCCTTGGCCAAAATGTTATCGAGAGCGGGGGGCGAATTCGAATTCACTCTGGATGCGGGAGTCGCGGGGCGATGGAGAATGCTGTCGTAAACCAAAGCAGCCGCCGGGCCTGAGAAGGGGAGCACGCCCGCAGCCATTTCATAAAGCACGACTCCGAGGGAATACAAATCCGCGCGCGCATCCAGCTCTTCGCCGCGTGCCTGCTCGGGTGACATGTAAGCGACCGTACCAATGGACGTACCGGGGCTTGTGAGTTCCTGGTCCAGGACGCGCACGTGCGTGGGCGCGGAGGCTTCGCTGGCGGAATTTGTGGCAGGTTGGCGATACTCGGTGAGTTTCGCCAGGCCGAAATCCAGGATCTTCGCGGGGCCACGATCGACGAGGAAAATGTTGGCGGACTTGATGTCGCGGTGGACGATGCCCTTGGAGTGGGCCGCTTCGAGAGCATCGGCAAGCTGAATGCCGATGTCCAGGAGTTCGTGTGTTGGGATGGATTTTTTCGAGATGCGCTGCTTCAGCGTCTGGCCCTCGAGCAGCTCCATGGCGATGAACGGATGGCCTTCGAATTCTCCGATGTCGTAAACGGTGCAGATGTTTGGATGATTCAACGAGGAGGCGGTGCGGGCTTCGCGCCGGAATCGCTCGATCACACGAGGGTCCTGAGAAATGTCTTCGGGAAGGAATTTCAGCGCTACATACCGGCCCAGGCGCGTGTCCTCGGCCCTATAGACGACGCCCATACCTCCGCCGCCAATCGCTTCGAGGACGGTATAATGAGTGATTTTGCGACCGACAGTTGGAAAAGTATCAGCCACTCGGCGGTAAGTTTACTCCAGCGCCTGCATGTGGGCAAACGTGCTCGTGCAAATCTACTGGCTGGCCTAACCCCCGAGTCCCGAATCTGTGCCATCGCAGAGTCTTAATAAATGACGGGGAGTTTGGTGTAGTCGGCGGTGGCCTCGCAGGTGACGCGGAGGACGAGGAGCGTGCGGTCGTCGTGCGGATTGGTGCCGGGGCCGCTGTGATCGTCGGTCGCAGTGATGATTCTTTCTGACAGTTCATTCGCCGAAATACCTGGCGCGGATTCCGCCAGCAGCGCGTGCAATCGCTCGGAGCCGAATTCTTCTTGCGCGGAATTTTCCGATTCGAGAATGCCGTCGGAGGCGAAGAGAATTACGTCGCCGGGCAGAAGATCGATGGAAGTCTCTTCGTATTCGACAGTGGGGAACAGACCCAGCGGCACGCCCTCGATACGAATTTCCTCCGCTTTGCCATTGCGCACCAGCAAGGGATATGGACCGCCGGCGTTGGCCAGGGTGAGGCGGCAGTTGGGCGCGTCGTAGACGGCGAAAAGCATGGCGATGAAGCGGGCGTCGAGGCGCGCGCCGTACATGCGGCGGTTGAGCATTTCGAGCATGCTGGCTGGGTTGCAATTGCTGCTCACGACCAGCTCACGAAGCGTGCCAATGGCCAGGGAGCCATAGAGGGCTGCCGCAGTACCTTTGCCGGAGACATCGCCGAGCGCAAGAGCCAGCTTGCCCTCGCCGTAGGGAAGAAAATCGTAGAAGTCGCCGCCCAGCTCGCGCGCGGGGACATAGGCGGCGGCAAGATCGAGGCCGGGGACGCCGCGGGCGCCGTGAGGAAGAAGCTGGCGCTGGATTTCGCGGGCGGTGTTGAGATCGTCCTGGAGGCGGAGCTGATTTTCGCGGGCCTCTTCGTAGAGGCGGGCGTTTTCGAGCGCAACCGCGATATAAGAGCCCAGCTTTGTGAGCATGCGTTCGTTTTCGGCGGTAAAAGCCCGGGGCTGCATGCTTTCGAGGTCGAGAACGCCGATGAGGCGGTCCTGCAAAAGGAGAGGCACAACCAGCTCGGAACGCGTGTCCAGGCCGGTGTCGCAGCGGATATAGCGGGCGTCGGCGAGGACGTCGTCCACGCGAACGGAACGGCGTTCGGCGGCAGCGGTGCCGGTGAGGCCCTGGCGGAGAGGCAAGCGCATGAACGTCGGAATGGAGTCTTCGTAGCGCATGCCGAAAGCGCTTTCAAGAAGCTGCCGGGACTCGTTCCAAAGCATAACGCTGAAGACGTCATAGTTGACGAGACGCTTGACGCGCTGGGCGATGCGGCGGAGCAACTCTTCGCGGTCGAGGATGGAAGTAAGCTCGCGGCTGATATCGTAAAGCAGGCTGAGGGTTTTAGCCTGCTCGGGGAAGGCGGTCAGCAGGCTTTGAGGGACGGGGTCAACGTCGCCGAGAGTGGCGTAAGATGCGAATTTTGAGAAATCGTCCATTTTTGAAAAGCTCGGCAGAGCTGCTTTATTAGATGTAGCACAAACGAATTGGTTTCAGAAGCCTGAATAGGCAATTGGGCTAATGACTGGTGGTATCGCTCCCAGGGAGATTTGCTTGACGGGGATTGAACTCAAAACTACGCTATTTTGGACGGAGAGTTGGAGAATGCATGAATCCATCTCTAGGGCAAGGTGACACTACTCGCCCGTGCGCCTACTGCGGAAAGCCCGTGCCGACGCGGCTGACCCGATGTCCGTATTGCCGTGAGGAGGTTCCCGAGGTTCGTCTGGCGGCCCGCGTGGGCAAGAATGGTCGGCGGGAAATTCGGCGGGGACTGATATACATGCTTCTGGGCTCCGTGATTCATTACTTCGCCGGCGGTTATAGCGCGCTTCTCCCCTATCCACTGAATCCCCTTGTGACGACGTATTTGTCCCCGGTGGTGTTTCTGGGCGGGCTGGGGATGTGCCTGTACGGGGTATATCTACACATTCGATCGTAGCAGGGCAGGTTCTGGATATGCAGGCGGTTGCAAACGAGGCCCGTTCGGCTGAAAAAGACGCTCCTACCTGAATTTCAGTAAAACCCAATAAACCAAAATTTTAAAGAGTTCCCGAAGTTCGTCCGCCGGCGATTCAGTGTCTGCTGTCGGCTCGGGCGCGGACGGCAAGTTCTCGTGATTTGTCGCTTCGCTGAAGATGAGTGGGGAAGCAGGCGAGGGCAGGAAGGCTAGTTGCATTTTGGGGCTTAAGAGAGAACGGCAACACATGCGGATCCGGCGCAAATGCGTGGCGCTGCTGATGACGAGGATGGAGCGAATATCCGGATGGGCGTTCAACCATCGTGCAAGAGCTTCGATTTCGGTGAGAGTGCCAAACCGGCCGGGGGGGACGTGATCCACCTGGACCTCTTCAGCCTTGAAGAACGCTAGGTAGTGGCGCTGGGGAGCAGGCAGCTCTTGCGCCAGTTTCAGGAGATCCAGAGGAACCGGAAGATCCATTTTGGAGAAACGGCGAATTTCAAAGCGGCTCACGCTGAACAAGACGCCCGGCGCCAATCCCTGGCGAAAAAGCTCGAGAGCGTAGTCTTTGCGATGCACACGCCCTGCCAGGACGAAAATCAGGTCGGCTCTGCGCGGAGCATCGGCGGGCGAGAGCCATGCATGCAAGCCGGACACATGGTTTAAGGGGCGATTGGGAGTCATGCGGCAGACCTCACAATAACGCATCCCGAAGGGAATCTTGCTGCTCGAACTTGCGGAGGAAGATATTGCGCGATCCCTGATTGGCCTGTCCTAAGGGACAGAGTGACCGATTGGGGGAGTACTTGACCTGCCTCGCCTCGCTCCCGGCAGAACCGCATGGCCTACTGAGGGTGGGACCTACGCGGGTTCCACGAGTCGGGCCTGAGAGAGTGAACGGAGGGGCAAATGAAAAAGTTAGTTCTAGTGATGGCAGTGGCGACATTGAGCGTGACCTTTTATGCGGGAAGGGCTGCTGCGCAGGGGCCTGCGGGGGCGGGGGCTGGATCAGCGGCATCCGGAGGTTCCGGTAGTTCGGGCGGTGGACACTCGCTGAATCCCATCAAGTGGGTGAAGAAAGATTCGAAGAACGCCAGCGACGAGCTCGACGCGAAGGCCGAGCAGGACAAGAAACTGACGGCCAATTTGCAGGCGCAAGGCGTGCTCCCGGCAAATACGGACGTCAAGACAGCCTGCGAGACTTTCAACCGATTGGATGATTGCGTTGCGGCGCTGCACGTGAGCAAGAATCTGGGAGTGGATTTCAACTGCTTGAAGTCGAACCTGACCGGCGTGCAGACGGGCGCGGATATGTCCTCGTGCAAGGGCCCCGCGGGCGATAAGGCTATCAGCTTGAGCAAGGCTATCCACGCGATGAAGCCGGACGCGGATTCCAAAAACGAAGCGAAGAACGCCGAGAAACAAGCCAAGGACGATTTGAAGGCGGCGGGAGTTTAGTTGTTGGTTGCAAAGAGTAACTGAACAGGCTCGGGTTTTGGGTTAGAGCACGGGCAATGATTAAGAGGGCGGGTCAGCCGGAGAGAGCGGCTCCCGCCCTCTTCGTTTTTTGAGGCGTGGTCATTGCGGGAAGTTCAAGTGCCGGATGGAGGGCTCGGCTTGCTGAGCGCTTCCTGAACTTTCGGGGGAAGCGATTTGATGCGTTTGAGGTAGGCCGCGACGGTCCAGAGCTTTTCGTCGGAATCCCACTTGCCGTTGGCGAACATGCCGGTCCTGCGAATACCGTGCTTGGCGATCCAGAAAATTTGGGCTTCGGTGTAATCGGTTCCGGCGGTGGTGAGTTGCGGAATCGGGGGGAAGAGAGCGGTGCTTGATTCGTCGGGCTTGCCTGCGGCGCCGTGGCAGCCGGAGCATTCGTTGACGTAGATTTTTCCGCCGGCGATGAGGTGCTCGTCAGTGGGCGAGACCGGGTTGGGAAGCTCGGGCGCGCTGCGGCGCACCGAAGCGTGGACGGCAGAATTCATCAGAGAGCTTTCTAGGTTTGAGGGCGAGAGGTCGCCGCGAACTTCGGCGAAGCCCAGCTTTAGGTAAAGAAGTCCGCCGAGGACGACCACAGCTAGGGTGGTCAGGATTCCCAGGAAGAAGTTTTTCACGGCGAGCTCCTTGCGTTTTTGGCGCGGCCATTTCGGCAAGTCGGCGCGTCTGGAAAGCCAAGCTCGTTGCTTTCGGCCAGGATCAAAATTTGCACCACGGTCAGGCTTGCTTTTTTCCGAGCGTCTGGCGGCCTCCGAAGACCTTTTCATACCAGCCGCGCACGCTGAATTCGTTGAGGATCGTGACGTCTTCGCCGTTTGGTCCGAAGGCGTCGATGGATTGCTCGGAGTGGTCTGCGTATTGGGCTTCGCCGCCGTGCTGAACCATGGGCGAGCCGATGCGGGTGTTCACAAATTTTTGCACGGCGAGAACTCTTGCGCCGCGGCGGTGTGGCTGGCCCAGGAGCGTTTCAACTAGCGCAAGATTGCGGTGTGCCTGGGTGATGTCGATGATGTCATAGAGATCGTAGTCTCCATGGATGTAAGAATTTCCAAGTTTGAGGCAGCCGTAATGCTGCGACCTGGTATCCATGTCCACGGTGTAAACGGTGCCCATCAGCGGGCTCATTGCTTCCCAGGATTCCTTCGCTTTTTTGACTTTTGTGGGCTTAAAGCTTTTAGGATGGACGATGGGGCTGACGACCAGGCCGGCCAGCTTCAAGTTTGTTTTATCGAGGTCTGCTGTTTTGGCTTTGCAGTCGATGCGCTTGGGTATGTAGCCGGGCTTGCCGATGTATTTGAGAGAAGCAACGTTTGTGCGCCGGACCAGGATCCAGACTTGAAAATGGCTGGCAGCCTCGAGGAATACGAGCTTGTCTTGAGGGCGCATGGAAAACGAGTTGCTGGATCATAGTTCCTCGGATTGTTTCAGGCAAGGGGATTGGCGATTCGGCAGTGGGCTACTTCTAAAATTTCTTCCGCATCGGAAATTTAAGAAACGCAAACAATCCTGCGGTTATCGCTCCCGCTACCCCAATGGGGAACCCCAAAATTGCCAATGATGCACCCCCCGGCATTCCAGGGTCTCCGTGAATAATCTCGAAGAGGAACAGCGGCAGATAGAAACCTACAACAAATGCTACGGCGCCAAAAATGAGAGCAACCACAATGCGAAGCATGAAACGCAGATATTTCATTTACGCCGCTATTCCCACCCTCCGCTGCTCGTAGGCTTTCCCAGAGGACCACTAAATCTTGCACGCTCCACAGTCGATCAAAATGAAAATAGCCCACTACTGGCGATTCCCGTCAAGCATGCGCTTAGGCAAGACGCGAGAGCAGTGAATTGGGATTGCGGTTAGTGCGGTGGCGCGGACTTCGCCGGAGCTACTTCACTTCCCAAGTGTCGCCGGAGCGCAAGAGCTTTGCGAGATCGCCAGGGCCGCGCTTGGCTATAACGTCGTTGACCTGCTGGTTCATCACGTCTTCGTAGCGTGGGAGATCGTCCCAGTCGCGAAGCACGCCGATGGGCGTGGGGAAGCCGGGGCGAAGTTCCATGTGGGAGAGCAGGAAAGCGTAGAAGGGACGCGGGTGATGCGCGTCGTGAATGATCATGTCGGATTCGGTGACGCCGTTGCCGAGTTGGACGACTTCAATGTCGCCGTCGGGCTTGCGGCGGATGCCTTTGTCGCGGTTCTTGCCGAATACCAGCGGCTTGCCGTGCTCGAGTTGCATGATGTGCTCGCTGCGGGCGTCGCGCTCGGTGAGGTTGAACCAGGCGCCGTCGTTGAAGATGTTGCAGTTCTGCAGGATTTCTACGAAGGCGGAGCCTTTGTGGGCGGCGGCGTGCTTCAGCGTTTCTTTGAGGTGCTGCTGGAAGACGTCGACGGAGCGGGCGACGAAGGTGGCTTCCGCGCCGATGGCGAGGGAGATCGGATTGAACGGACGATCCAGCGAACCGAATGGCGTGGATTTGGCTTTTTTGCCGAGCTCCGAAGTCGGCGAATACTGCCCCTTGGTCAGACCGTAGATACGGTTGTTGAAGAGCAGAACTTTCAGGCCCACGTTGCGGCGCAGCATGTGAATGGTGTGATTGCCGCCGATGGAAAGTGCGTCGCCGTCGCCGGTGGCGACCCAGACTTCGAGGTCGGGGCGAATCGCCTTGATACCCGTGGCGACCGCCGGAGCGCGGCCGTGGATGGTGTGGAAGCCGAACGTGTTCATGTAATACGGAAAGCGGCTGGAGCAGCCGATGCCGGAGACCACCACGAAATTTTCGCGCTTGATGCCGAGTTCAGGAAAAACAGATTGCACGGCGGAAAGAATCGCGTAGTCGCCGCAGCCGGGGCACCAGCGCACTTCCTGGTCGGTCTGAAAATCTTTCTTGGTGAGAGGCGTGATTGGCGGCAATGTCGCGGTGCTCATAGGGAACTCTCTCCAAGAATTTCTTCGATCTTTTGCTCGACTTCGACTTGCTTGAACGGGCGGCCTTGAATTTTGTTGAGGCCGATGGCGTCCACCAGATATTTGGCGCGCAAGACCCAGAGCAACTGGCCCATGTTTAGCTCGGGCACAAGGACTGTCTTGTAGCGCTTGAGCACTTCGCCGAGATTCGCCGGCAGCGGGTTGAGGTAGCGCAGGTGGACGTGGCCGATTTTGCGGCCTTCCGCGCGCTGCGCTTTCAACGCGGCGGTGATGGCGCCATGCGTCGAGCCCCAGGCGACGATGAGCAGGTCGCCTTCCGCGTCGCCGACGGGAACGACGTCGGGGATCTCCTGGACGATGGACGCGACTTTCGCCGCGCGAATGCGAACCATGTTTTCGTGATTGAGCGGCTCGTAGTTGATGTTGCCGGTCACGTCCTGCTTTTCGAGGCCGCCGACGCGGTGCTCGAGTCCCGGCGTGCCGGGAACGGCCCAGGGGCGCGCGAGCGTTTCGGGATCGCGTTTGTAGGGCAAGTAGCCGTTCGGGCCGTTGATTTCGGTTGCAAACTTTACGGGGAACGCCGGAATCTCATCGACGTTCGGAATCTTCCACGGCTCGGCGCCGTTGGCGAGATAGCCGTCCGAAAGAATAATCACGGGCACCATGTATTTAATGGCGATGCGGCTGGCTTCAAGAGCGGCCCAGAAGCAATCGCTGGGCGTGGCGGCGGCGATGATGGGAATGGGCGCTTCGGAGTTGCGTCCGAAGAGCGCTTGCAGCAAATCGGCCTGCTCGGTTTTTGTCGGGAGGCCGGTTGACGGGCCTCCACGCTGAATGTCGCAAATGACCAGCGGGATTTCCACGGCGACCGCGAGGCCCAGCGCTTCTGTTTTCAGTGCCATGCCCGGGCCTGATGTCGTGGTGATGGCCAGGGCGCCTGCGTAAGCCGCGCCGATGGCGCTGGTGATGGCGGCGATTTCGTCTTCGGCTTGAAACGTCATCACGCCGAAATCCTTGTATTGCGAAAGCTCGTGAAGAATGTCCGATGCAGGTGTAATGGGATAGCTGCCCTGAAAAAGCCGCAGGCCGGATTTCTGCGAAGCGGTAACAAAGCCGAGCGCCAGCGCCTGGTTTCCGCTTAAGTTGCGATAGAAGCCGGGCGCGAGTTGCGCAGGCGGAATTTCGTAGCTGATTTGAAACGCTTCCGTGGCTTCGCAGTAGGAATAGCCGGCCTTCATGGCCAGCTTGTTCGCTTCGACGAGCAGTGGCTTGTTCTTGAATTTTGTGTCGATCCAGCGAACCGTCGGCTCCATCGAGCGGTTGTAAAGCCAGTAGCACATGCCCAGCGCGAAAAAGTTTTTGCAGCGGCTGATGGATTTGGCGTCAATGCCGAGATGTTCCAGCGCGACTTTTGTCAGGCGCTCCAACTCCACGGAGAACAAACGGAATTTATCGAGCGAATGATCCTCGAGAGGATTTGTCTTTGACTGCGCTTTGCGCAAGTCGTTTTCCGTGAAAGCATCCGAATTTACGATGAGGATGCCGTTGGGCTTGAGGTCGGCGACGTTCATCTTAAGCGCCGCCGGGTTCATGGCGATCAGCACATCCACGGAATCGCCGGGCGTATAAACATCGCTCGAAGAAAAATGGAGCTGGTAGCCGCTGACGCCGGGGAGCGTTCCCGCAGGAGCGCGAATTTCCGCGGGAAAGTCCGGAAACGTAGCGATATCGTTGCCGTAAAGCGCGACGGTGTTCGTGAACTGGCTGCCGGTAATCTGCATGCCGTCGCCGGAATCGCCGGCGAAGCGGATGACCGCGCGGTCGATGACCTCGCGCTTGTGCTTTACCGGCGGCGTTTCAATCAAAGTTGACATAGTGGCCAAGGCTCCGCTGTTGATGAACTCCCCTACGATTTTCCCCGAGGGAGTGTGGCTCGAAATGTTAGATGGGCGGCGCGGAGAGCAGGTTGGATGCTGAGTCCGGCCGCCCGGAGCCGACAGGAAAAGAATACCATACCGGCCCACGCGTAGCGGGGAGAGAGTCCGCTGCGCACGAATGTGTCGTTAAAGAAAAGACGCGCGCGAGCGGAAAGAGGTTACGCCGTTCACCAAAATTTTAGGCTTGAGCAGCTTCTTCGGCCGCTTCCAGGAATCGGGAACGCTGGAAAAGTAGAAGGGCGACAAACGCAGCACACAGAATCAAGCCGAAAATCATGCTGCCACGAAGGTAATTATCAGAAAGGAAGATATTCCCGAACGGGGAGGCGGGATATTGCGCCATCATTTCCTGCATCGCCGCGCGCATGGCCGGTGCAACGGCCGGACTGAAAATTGTCAGCAGAAGATTGACCAGGCCAAAACATTGCAGCACCAACCCGGTGTAAAAAGCCCAGGGCTTTAGTTTGAGCACCCCAAATCCTGCGACGCCAGTGATCACGCCAAATATCCCCAGGAAAAGCTTCGGCGAACTGCCGGACAAAACATGTCCGAATAAGAGCAGAGGAAAGGAAACCGGCATCGGAAGTATCAGGAACAGCAGCGTACAGACTGAGGAGAAGATGAGAAAAACCGAGAATATCGCCAGCGGAAGCGGGCACGCGGGCTTTGGCTTCTGAGGCGCCCGCACCGAGAGTGCGGGCTGCGGAAAACCAGAGGCGTCCATCCCGGACACGAATACCCCGGGATTTGTAAATGCAGTGGCAACGCGTTTGCGCGTGAACAGAACAATCCACCAAATTCCCACGCCGGCAGGCACGCCGTAGAAAATACTCAGGAATATCTTCATAAACTGCATCATCTTGGCCGCGTCGGCGGGGTTTACGTTTGGCAACTGGTTTTGAATGGCGCTGAAAAGGAAGAGTGTGAACGCCAGCGAGCCGATGCAGACGAGAGTCATGAATCCCGCCCACACCAGAATGGAGATGCGAGCCCAATTGCGGCGGCGGATGACTCCGACTCCCACAAAAATTCCGAACAGGCAGATCGCCATGGTGAACAGCATAAAAACCGCCGACATGGCGCGTACGGCCGGAGGCACAGGCGCCGTGTGGTGCCCGCTTTGGACGCCGGGAAGGAAAAGTGTGGATACTGCGGCCAGAAGACTTCCGAGAACGCCGAACATGCCGAAAATAATGGCGACAACTCCGGCAGCGGTGACGGCGGGAAGGGATTCTTTCTTGAGGAGCATTTCCATTACTCTCATTTTCCCAACTGGCGCTCGATCGTGTCTATTGTTTCCGGATATATCAGTTCCAGAAGTGTCGCGGTTTAGACGCAAAGGTAACGCGAAAGCGATTTGCCGCTTGACGTTCGCTTTCTTTTCGCCTAAAGTTGCTGTGGAAAACTCGAATTCACGGAGGCGCGCCATGGCCCTGACAAAACGGCAAAAAGAAGTGCTCGATTACTTGGTCTCCTTCGACAACAAGCACGGGTACGCCCCAAGCTTTGAAGAAATCGGCAAGGGTCTGAAGCTGACGTCGTTGGCGACGGTGCACAAGCACATCACCACGCTGGAAAAGAAAGGTTTTATCCGCCGCGGCTACAACCAGAGCCGCTCGATCGAGATTTTGCAATTGCCGAAGCCGGTGAAGGATCAGATCAGCGACCGCAGGATTCAGGAGCTGCCGCTGGTGGGGCGCATTGCCGCCGGCCGGCCTCTCGAAGCGGTGGAAGAGCGCGAGACGCTGTCGCTCGGCGATTTTGCGCGCGGTGGAAATTCGTTTGTATTGCAGGTGAAAGGCAGCTCCATGATCGAAGACCACATCATGGATGGCGATTACGTCGTCTGCGAGCAGACGCAGGTCGCGAACGCGGGCGACATTGTGGTGGCCCTGATTGGAGGGGAAGAAGCGACACTCAAGCGTTTTTACCGCGAAGGAGCAGGAAAAATCAGGCTGCAGCCGGCGAATTCCGAGATGCCTCCTATCATGGTCGCTGCCAATGACGTCAAGATTCAGGGGCGCGTGATTGGCGTCCTCAGAAAATACTAGATTCCCGCGCTCGCATCGTCATCTACGGAGAACACCTGGTACAAAGCCGTAAGGATGCTTCTACCGCGGATCCGGCCCTACCCGAATCGGCCCATCTCTAATTCCACTCCTATCCTTCTTCTACAGACAGGCCCTCCTCTTGCGGCGCTCGCAAGCACGCTTTTGAATTTCCAGCTAATATGTGAATTCCTTGCTACTTAGCAGCAAGGCTGGACATCATAAGTATGGGCAGGAACGAATCTTGTCGCTGCCGAAAAGGAAAATGCTGAATTGCCATCCAAGCGCGAAAACATATTAATCGTCGAGCCGGACGAAACCCTGCGGCAGCAACTACTCGAGGTCTTGCGTTCCGCGGGTTATGAAGCCTCTTCCGCTCCCACACCGGAAGACGGATTCCGCGTCGTGCAGACCGGTAGCGTGGACATCTTCCTGCTCGCCGCCGATCTTGCCGATGTGCTCTGCTGCAACTCCCTTTCCGAAATCAAGGGACTCGGCTCTACTTCCAACACCCGCGTCATACTTTTTGCGCGAGGCGGCGGCGCCGAGCGTGCCCGCGGCCTCGATCTCGGCGCTGATGATGTGCTCACGCCTCCCTGGGAGCCGGCGGAACTGCTAGCCCGCCTCCGCTTGCAGTTGCGGGAGAAGCACGCGCTCCAAGAATTACAGCAGAAAACCCGCATCGCCGAAGAGGGCCAGGAAATCGCGCACAACGCGTTTCAAGCTATCGCCGTAACGGAGAAAATGACGCGCGACGCCTTTTCCATTGGCCGTGCGCTGAAGATTGGGGTTTCCGCGCTCATCGCCGTTGCTGCGGTGATCTCCATCATTTTTCTGCTGTTCACGCGCCGCGCCGACAAAGAGACTCGCCGCGCCTATTCCGTGATCGCGCAGCTCGAACACGGCGTGCGCACCGAAGAAGCGCTGGTCGCCGAAACCCGGAAAGCGCGCGAGCAGCTTCAGCAATCGGACGTCACCGAGCAGAAGCGCCAGCTTCAACAACAGTCTGACGATCTTCGACAGAAAATCTCCGGTGCTGACTCCAGCGAAGTCGCGGCGCTGCGTAAACAGTTGGACGACACGACCAGCCGCCTGAAAAAAGTCGAGACGCAATCCGATGCCGCGGAAGGCGTCATTCGCGTCAACGCTTCGAGCGTCTGCCTCCTCCATATCTCGGTTGCCCTGCTTGATAAGGATTCGCGCCGCCCGTTGCGTTATGGCGCGATCAATCCCGACGGCGAGCCGCTGAAGGACAGCGACGGCAACGTTGTCTACACGCTCGAAGGGCGCGCCCCGGAAGTTCGCGAGGATTTTTTTGGCACGGGCTTCATCGTCGCGGACAACGCCGTCCTGACCAACCATCACGTCGCACAGCCCTGGTGGGAGAACGAGGAGATGAGCGCCGTCATACAGCAGGGGTTGCAGCCGACGATTGCGGAAATGACCGCCTACTTTCCCGATGCAACGGCGGGCGTTCCACTGAGCGTCTCGCAAATCTCGGACCAGGCCGATCTCGCGCTGCTTCGAGGTGATTTTTCCGCGCTGAAGCGGCCAATTCTGAAACTCGATGGCCGCAAAGAAGCTGCCGTGAGCGGACAGCCATTGATTTCGTTGGGGTACGCAACGGGCATCAGCGCGATCCTTGCGCGCGCCGGCGAAGACGCGGTGAAGGACATCGTCAAGAGCTCCGGCGGCGATGCAAGACGAATTGTCGAGGCACTTCAGCAGCGTAAACTCATTCGGCCTCTCGTGACCCAGGGCCACATAGGCGACGTCCTGTCCGATAAAATTGTTTACGACGCGCAGACCACTTCGGGTAGCTCCGGCGGACCGCTGATTAATCGCGACGGCCAGGTGATTGGCGTGACGTTTGCCGTGGTGAAAGGATTTGGCGGCTCCAACTTCGGCGTCCCCATTCGCTATGCGCAGCCGCTGCTCAAGCCCTGAGGCAGTGCGCGTTCAAAGGTGACGCTAAAAATTCTGCAATCCCAGCCTGCATCGACAAAATCATGAGTAGAACGATTCGCAGCCTGCGTGCACTGTTCGTTTGCATTCTGGCCTCCACGCTCATTTGCCCCATTCCATCCAGGGCTTACGCCGTGCTCGCTCACGAGGCCATCATTGACGCGGTGTGGGAAACGCACATCAAGCCGCTCTTACTGGCGCGGTTCCCCGGCTCGACGGAAGACCAGTTGAGCGAAGCGCAAGCTTATGCCTACGGCGGCTCCATCATTCAGGACATGGGTTACTACCCGTATGGCAGTTATTTTTTCAGCGAGCTGACGCACTACGTGCGCAGCGGCGATTTTGTGCAAGCCCTGCTGCGGGATGCCGAGGATCTGGACGAATACGCCTTTGCCGTTGGCGCGTTGGCGCATTATGCCGCAGACAACGAGGGACATCGCATCGCAACCAACCACGCTGTGCCGCTCCTTTATCCGGGCTTGCGGAAAAAATACGGGGACAGCGTTTCGTACGAGCAGGATCCGCTCGCCCACACCAAGACGGAATTCGGTTTCGACGTGCTCGAGGTAGCGAGCGAAAGCTACGCGCCCGACGGTTATCACGACCTGATCGGCTTCGAAGTCTCTCAGGAATTGCTCGATCGCGCTTTCGCGGAGACCTACGGGCTCCAGCTAAAAGACGTTCTTGTAAACGAAGAAAAGGCGCTCAATTCTTATCGCCATGCCGTCAGCAAGACCATTCCGACGGCTACGAAGGTTGCATGGAGCCTGAAGAAGAATGAAATTCAGGCCGAGGAGCCCGGAATCACCAAGAAAAAGTTTCGCTACAATCTTTCTAGGTCCAATTACGATCGGGAGTGGGGCAGGAATTATCAGAAACCCACAGTGTTTCAACGATTCCTCGCTTTTCTCTACAAGCTCATTCCTAAATTCGGGCCGCTGAAGGTTCTCGAGTTCAGGACGCCCACGCCCGAGGCTCAGCAGATGTTCCGCGCCAGCTTTAATTCCTCCCTCGACGAGTATCGAAGGCTGATCGGCGACCTTAGGAGCGGTCAGTTCCATTTGGTGAACGACAATATTGATATTGGCGAAACGACCGGGCCGGGCAAGTACGCCTTAAACGATGACGCCCACGCCAAATTGCTGGATAAGCTCGCGCAACAGAAATTTGCAGGTATTTCGCCGGGGGTAAAGGAAGAACTGTTGGACTTCTACTCCGATCCGGATGCGGCGTATGCCACGAAGCGCGACGCCAAAGCTTGGGCCACTGTGCAGTCCGAACTTGTTTTGCTGAAAAATGCCGCGCCGGCGGCGAATGCGGGCGCGGCTCCTGCTATTCCCTAAATTCGAGTCCATCCGCTACATCGATTTTCTTTGTTCCGCAAATCGAAAAAAGTGCTCCAGCGCCGCTGCGCTCGCGTGAAACAATGCAAGGTTTCGAGTACCCTTCTTGTCGGCGCAGGAATGAAGAAGAACAAACCCATTCGAAAACTGCTGGCTGCCAATCGCAGTGAGATTGCTATCCGGATTTTTCGTGCGGCGAACGAGCTCGGCCTTCGAACGGTCGGCATCTATTCCCACGAAGACCGCCTCGCTCTGCACCGCTTCAAGGCGGATGAGGCCTATCAGGTTGGCGTCGGCAAAGGTCCGGTCGTCGCGTATCTCGATATCCCCGGCATCGTTGCACTCGCCAAAGAAAAGGGCGTTGACGCGATTCATCCGGGTTACGGTTTTCTCTCTGAAAATCCTGCTTTGGCGCGCGCGTGCCAGCAAGCGGGCATTGCCTTCATTGGTCCGACCCCGGAGCTTCTCGAACTCCTCGGCGACAAAACCGCCGCACGAGGTTTGGCTATTTCGGCTGGCGTGCCGGTTCTTCCCGGTACGCAGGACTCAATTAAGTCTCCTGGCGAGGCGCGGAAATTCGCCGCGGAGATTGGCTACCCCGTGATTGTGAAAGCCGCAATGGGCGGCGGCGGCCGCGGCATGCGCGTGGTGCGCAACGAGGCCGAACTTGAGCAGCGGCTCGAAGAAGCGCAAGGCGAAGCAAAGTCGGCCTTTGGCGACGCGAGTGTTTTTCTGGAAAAATACTTGCCTCGTGCGCGTCACTTGGAAGTCCAGATTCTCGCCGACCATCACGGCAATCTGCTGCACCTCTACGAGCGCGATTGTTCCGTGCAAAGGCGCCACCAGAAAGTCGTCGAAGTAGCGCCCGCCGCAAATTTGCCTGCAAGCGTGCGCGCAGAATTGTGCGACGCCGCGGTTCGGCTGGCCCGCAAGGCCCACTATCGCAATGCGGGCACGGTCGAGTTTCTCTACGACGTGGACGCGCAGAATTGGTACTTCATCGAAGTGAACCCGCGCATCCAGGTCGAACACACAGTCACTGAAATGGTCACGGGCATCGACCTGGTCCGTTCGCAGATACTAGTCGCGCAAGGCCACAAGCTGCATGAGGAGCCGCTTGCTCTGCCGCCGCAGGAGAGCATTCCGCTCTACGGCGCCGCCCTTCAGTGCCGCGTGACCACCGAAGATCCAGAAAAGAATTTCGCGCCCGACTACGGCAAGCTCACGACGTATCGTTCGCCCGCCGGATTTGGAATTCGTCTCGATGGCGGCACTGCTTACGCCGGTGCGGTGCTCGCGGCATACTACGATTCGCTTCTCGTAAAAGTCACCGCGTGGGGAACGAAGCTTCCCGAAGCCTGCCAGCGGATGGATCGCGCACTACGTGAATTCCGCATTCGCGGCGTCAAGACCAACATTCCGTTCCTCGAAAATGTCGTCAACCACCCGCGTTTCCGCGCAGGAGAAGTGACCACCTCATTCCTCGACGAATCGCCCGAACTGTTCCGCTTGCCAAGCCGCGGCGATCGCGCGACGAAGCTGCTCTCCTATCTAGGCGACGTCATCCTCAACGGAAATCCGGAAGTAAAAGGCAAGGCGATTCCCAAAGACCCCGAAAAACCAGTGTTTCCAGTGGTTCCCGGGATCGAACCGCCGCCCGGAACACGCCAACTATTGCAAAAACTGGGGCCGAAAAAATTTGCCGCCTGGGCGCGAAAAGAAAAGCCTCTGCTCATCACGGACACGACTTTTCGCGATGCCCACCAGTCGCTGATGGCCACGCGCGTCCGCACCCATGACCTGCTGGCCACGGCCACCGCCGTTGCGCAACGCCTCCCCAATCTGTTTAGCCTCGAAATGTGGGGCGGCGCGACGTTCGACACCGCCATGCGCTTTCTTCACGAAGACCCATGGCAACGCCTTCGCGAACTCCGCGCTCTCGTTCCCAACATCTGCTTTCAAATGCTGCTTCGCGGCGCGAACGCGGTCGGCTACACCTCGTATCCGGACCATGTGATCGTCGAATTCGTCCGTGAATCCCACGCCCAGGGCATCGATATTTTCCGCGTGTTCGATTCGCTGAACTCCATCGAAAACATGCGCGTTTCCATCGACGCTGTTTTGGAAACGGGCGGCGTCTGCGAACCCGCGATCTGCTACACCGGCGATATTTTCGACGAATCTCGTCCGAAATATTCGCTGAAATACTACGTAACGATGGCCAAGCAGCTCGAAAGGCTTGGCGCGCATTTCCTCGCCATCAAAGACATGGCCGGCCTCTGCAGGCCTTACGCCGCGCACGAACTGGTGAAAACTCTCCGCGAAGAGATCGGCATCCCCGTGCATTTTCACACGCACGACACGAGCGGCATCAATTCCGCCTCCATCTTGAAAGCCGCCGACGCGGGCGCGGATGTCGCCGACGCGGCAATCGCCGCCATGAGCGGCGGCACCAGCCAGCCTAATCTCAATTCCATCGTCGAAGCCCTTCGCCACACGCCGCGCGACACAGGCCTCGACATCGAAGCGCTCAACGAATGCTCCGACTATTGGGAGACGATTCGCACCTATTATTTGCCCTTTGATTCCGGCCCGAAGGCCGGCTCGGCCCGCCTCTATCAACACGAAATTCCTGGCGGCCAGTACACCAATCTCCGCGAACAAGCCGCCGCCATGGGCCTGGGACACCGCTGGCGCGAGGTGGAAAAAACCTACGCCGAAGTGAACCAACTCTTCGGCGACATCGTAAAAGTGACGCCTTCCAGCAAAGTCGTCGGAGACATGACGCTCTTTCTGATGGCTAACGAGCTGCACCCAGCCGATCTCCTCAAGCTGGACGAAAAGCACGACCTCTCTCTGCCAAACTCCGTCGTCGAAATGTTCTCGGGCGTTCTCGGCGTGCCGCCCGGTGGCTGGCCGCGCAAATTGCAGAAAATAATCCTCCGCGGCGCCGCACCACTAAAAGGCCGGCCCGGCGCAAGCCTTGAAGCCGTCGATCTCAAAGCTGAAGCCGCCACTCTCGAAAAAAAGTTAGGCCATCCCGTGCGCCGCGACGACCTTTTGAGCTATCTTCTTTATCCGGACGTTTTCGTGAAGTACGACAAGTTCCGTCAGACGTACGCGGACGTCAGCGTCCTCCCGACTCTCGCCTTTTACTATGGCCTGAGTTCCGGCGAAGAAATTACAATTGAAATTGAGCCGGGGAAGTCGCTCATTCTGAAATTTCTGACAGCCAGTGATCCGCACCCGGATGGAACGCGTACTCTATTCTTTGAACTGAACGGCCAGCCTCGCGAGGTGAACGTGCGCGACCGCGCATTGCGTGTCGTGGAACGCGCGCATCCGAAGGCTGACCCGGCCGATCCGGGGCAAGTTGCCGCCCCCACCGCCGGTGTCATCAGCGGCATAGCTGTGCAAGCGAATCACCCAGTGGAACGCGGAGCCAAACTCTTGACGCTCGAAGCCATGAAAATGCAATCCAATATATACGCGCCAATTACCGGCCGCGTCGTGAAACTTCTCGTCGCGCCAGGCCAGCACGTGGAAGCAAAAGATCTGCTGGTGACCATCGCCCCGTGAGCAGTCCAGACCTCCGCAAACATCCAGGTTTCCGCTCGCGCTTCCTGCGCAACGAGCGCGACCTCGTCGTCTATCTTCCGCCCGGCTATGACCAGATGTACGGGCGGACTTTTCCCGTCTTGTATCTGCACGATGGACAAAACCTCTTCGACGGCGCCACTTCCTACATTCCCGGCATGGACTGGCACGTCGGCCAAACCGCCGACCAATGCATCACCGCCGGTCGCGTCGAGCCGCTCATCATCGTCGGCATTTACAACACCGGCAAGGCACGCATCCGCGAGTACACTCCGACGCGCGTCCCGAAACTCGGCGGCGGCCGCGCGGACCGCTACGCAAAATTCCTGATCGAAGAACTGAAGCCCTTCATGGAGCGCGAGTACCGCACGCTCCCCGGGCCCGAATACACCGGCATCGGCGGTTCCTCGCTCGGCGGCCTGGTCTCTCTCTACCTCGGCCTCAAGCTTCCGCACGTTTTCGGAAAACTTGCCGCTCTCTCTCCATCGGTATGGTGGAATCAGCGCGTGATGCTCCGCTTCGCCGCGGCCGCGCAAGTCTACACGCGTCCGCGCATCTGGCTCGACATTGGCACGCGCGAAGGCCCGCGTATCGTCCAGGACGTCGAGCAATTTCGCGACGTCCTCCTCCAAAAAGGCTGGCAGCTCGACAACGACCTGCACTACCAGCGCGTCGAAGGGGCCGAGCACAACGAAGCCGCCTGGGCCCAGCGCGTCGCTCCTTTTCTGCAATTTTTATATCCGGTCCGGTAGGCCGTGCGCAGTATAATCCGCACCTATTGAGCGGCCGTGGTTGCCGTCCTCGCGCCACGCCGCTCGCGATTCAGGGGTCACCGATGCCAGAGAGCCGTCCTCTCACCATTCTCTGTGTCACCTCTTACGAAAAGGGGCAGGAGTTTATCCGCACCTGCAAAGCGATCGGCTGCCGCGTGCTGCTCTTGACCGTGGAAAAACTTCGCAACGCCGATTGGCCGCGCGAATCCATCGATGAATTTTTCTACACGCCGGAAGAACTCCCGGTACTCGACCTCATCAACGCTGTAAGTTTCGCCGCTAGGTCGCAGCCCATCGACCGCATCGTGGCGCTCGACGAATTTGACATGGAAAACGTCTCCGCCCTCCGCGAGCATCTCCGCATCCCCGGCATGGGCCTGACCACCGTCCGCTACTTCCGCGACAAACTCGCCATGCGCGCCCGCGCAAAAGAAGTCGGCATCGCCGTCCCCGAGTTTGTCCACGTCCTCAATTACGACAATTTGCGCAAATTCATGGCTCGCGTTCCCGCGCCTTGGCTGCTGAAGCCGCGCTCGCAAGCCTCCGGCATCGGCATGAAGAAGATTCACGCCCAGCAGGAACTCTGGCCCTGGCTCGATGAACTCGGCGACAAGCAATCTCATTATTTGCTCGAGCAATTCGTTCCTGGCAGCGTGTACCACGTGGACAGCGTCGCTTCCGAGCGCGAAATCGTCTTTGCCGAACCCCACGCCTATGGCACGCCTCCCCTGGACACCTCGCATCAAGGCGGTGTGTTCACGACACGCACGTTACCGAGCGATTCGGCCGATGCGAAAACCCTGCGCGATCTCAATCGCAAAGTGCTGGAAGATCTGGGATTCCTTCGCGGTGTAACGCACGCCGAATTCCTGAAAGCGCACTCAGACGGCAAATTTTATTTCCTCGAAGTCGCCGCGCGCGTAGGCGGCGCCTATATCTCCGATGTCATCGATGCCGCCACCGGCATCAATTTATGGCGCGAATGGGCCCGCCTCGAAGTCGGGGCAGGGAAGCAGCCTTACCAGATCTCGCAGGCCCGCCACGATTGCGCAGGCGTCATAGTTTCGCTCGCCCGTCAGGAAACTCCGGACACCTCCGCCTACGACGACCCCGAAATTGTCTATCGCATTAAAAAATATCATCACGCCGGATTCGTCCTGAAATCGCCAAACCCGGAACGCATTCAGGAACTCCTCGATTCCTACTCAAAAAGATTTCAATCTGATTTCCTGGCCACCCAACCCGTCCCCGAAAGACCAAGCTCCTAATCTCCACGCGGGAATAACAGACAACTGTAGGGTCATCCTTCCGAGGATGACCGCTCTGCACTTTCTTCTCTCGGCTGCAACCACGCGGCACGTGAACCCGTTTTCATGTACACTAGTCGTCCCACGCCAAGCGGTCACAAAGTTTTCACACAAATTTGACCGCGATCAGCAGATATATCCTGTCCAAAGGACTAGTTACTGTCTGGAACGGCCAACGAACTCTGCGTTTGCCGCGCGCCATACTGAGGACTACAGTTTGCAATACCCCGTGCGATTTTCTGCGCTGGGCTCCTTTGGGAGGGCCGATGTGGGGTAATAAGAAGCCGGATACGCCGCAAGCCGCTGCGCAACCGGAAACAAAAACTTTGCCAACGAATCAACCGCCGAAGCCCGCTTCGGCGACTTGGGAGGATAAACCCGCAATGAGTACTGATGCCATGCGTCCATTGGGTGCAACCGCGGACCGCGCCACCGCGCGGCTCGGGGCCAGCCTACACGTGAAAGGCGAGATCTCCGGCAACGAGGATCTTCTCATCGACGGCTCGGTCGAAGGACTGATCCAGCTTGATGAGCGGAAGCTGACCGTCGGAACCACCGCAAAAGTCACTGCCGATATCATCGCCCGCGAGGTCGTGGTTTACGGCACCGTCAAGGGAAACCTGCGCGCCAAGGACCGTATCGAAATCAAGAAAGACGGCTCCGTCAACGGCGATCTCACCACCGCCCGCATCATGATCGAAGACGGCGCCTACTTCAAAGGCTCCATCGAAATCGACAAGAGCTCCGAGAAGGATTCCAGCCAAAGCGGGTTTGCCAAGAACTCTGCTTCCGTCGGCGCACCTGCGACGAAAACGATTTAACTCCATTCACCAGGTTTTATTTTCCAAAGGGCGGCGCGGACCTTAAGTCCTCGCCGCCCTTCGTTTTTCACTCTTTGAATTATATTCTTCAGCTATTCTAAAAAATAATTCTTAACTTGACAATATAGCGATTTAGGAGAAAGCTTGGCGCGGTCACCCTTTCATGAACGCGTCTCACGGCTTTCGCCGCCGCTCTTCCGCGGCACCTCGGACTTGGCCGGACGCGCGCGAATCTCGGAGTCTGTTGATGGGACCGCTAAGACGTCGCGCCCCTAACTCGCTGCTCGGTCTCCTGCTGCTGGCCTGCTCCAGTTGCGGCGGAGGAACGGCATACATTCAACCTCCTCCGCCTCCACAAGCTGATTTCACGATTGGTTTTTCCTCAAACTCCGTCAATGTCCAGCAAGGCGCAACCAGCCCCGCCGTAAGTCTCTCCATCAATCCTGTGAACGGTTTCACCGGCGCAGTGCAGGTTACTCTCAGCGGCTTGCCCAATGGCATCGTTTCCAATCCGCAGAGTCCTTTTAGCGTAGCCGCGGGCGCAAGCACTCCCGTGCTGTTCTCCGCGGCAAACAATGCCGCCACGGGAAATTTCCCAATTATGGCGATCGGCACCAGTGGTTCTCTCTCTCACCCAGCCAATCTTGCGCTCAACATTCAGACAGGAGTCGCCGCGAATCTCCCTCGAACAACTTACGTCAGAACGGACTCCACTCCCGCAATGGACGATCCCGCCGGTGAGCCCCGCCAACGCCGCCTGGCCTACGATCCCGCACACCAACTCCTCTTCGCCGCCAATCGCGCCATGAACCGCGTCGAGATTTTCTCCACCACAAGCGCCACGCGTGCCGGCCAAGTAACCATTCCAGGCGCAAGCAGCGCCGACCTCTCCGCCGACGGCACAACCATCTGGATCGGCACCGTCACCGAACAAGTAGCCGCCATCGACACCACCTCTCTCCAGATCAAAGCCCGCTACGAAATCGCAGGCCTGCAACCCCTCCCCAACACTCTTTTCGACCGCCCCGAAGAACTCCTCGCCCTTTCCAGCGGAAAGCTCATGATGCGCCTCCGCCAATCGCAGACCGGCGAAGCGTTGCTCGCCATCTGGGATCCTTCCTCGAACACGCTGACCAATCTCACTTCCACCGCGCCCCAACTTTTTCAAAATGGTCTCGGCGCCATGGCACGAACGGGTGACCAAACTAAAGTCCTGGTCGCGGCAAATGATTCGAGCGGCGAGCTGGCCATCTACGACGCGAACGGCAATCTTCTCGCCGGCCCCCACGGCCTCGGCTCCGGAACAACTCCTCTAGTCGCGGCCAACCCGGATGGCTCGAGGTTCGCAGTTGTTTTCGCGTCAAACGGCGCCACGCAAGTCCTGCTGCTCGATGGCTCGCTGAATCAACTGAGCGCCTATTCGACCTCCTCCGTGAACGGCATGGTCTTCTCCATCGACGGCCTTTATCTATACGTCGGCGAAAACACGGCCGCACCGCCCCTCGTCACCGTTCTGGACGGAAACAGTCTTAACGCCATCGGCCACGTGCCGGACTTGTGGCTCGCAGGCCGCCGCTCAGAGATCGAAGCGGCCGACTCCACGAAGTTAGTCTTCGGCATAGTCAACCGCGGCCTGAGTTTCCTCGACGCCGCTAATCCAGGCTCACTTCCTGCAAGCGTCCCATCTTTCACCGCGCCACCCATCGGCCAACCCTCCGAAGGCCCGAGCGCAGGCGGAACCACAATCGTTCTCACTGGACAGAATTTCGAGCCAACCGCACAACTCTCCATTGGCACACAAACCGCCAGCGGGGTCACGGTGACAGGCCCCACACAAATCAACACAACCTCGACTCCCAGCGCCACAAGCGGCCCCGTCAACATCACCGCCTATTTCCCCAGCGGTTGGCTGGCTCTCGCTCCGAGCGCCTTCAGTTACGGCCCGCAAATTCTCCAGATTTTGCCCAACGCAGGTAATCCATCCGGCGGCGACACTGTCCAAATCTACGGCCACGGTTTCGGCAACGACCCAACGAAAATCACCGTCGCGATTGGCGGCGCAAGCGCCACAGTCCAAAAAACCGACAACCTGGCGACCATCGCCCCATCTCTCGGCCTCGACGCTACATATCCCTTCCCGCTCGAACGCATCACGCTGCAAACTCCGTCCGGCGCACCCGGCAAGGCCGACCTCGCCATCACTTCGCCTGCCGGCTCCATCACGGCAACGAAATCCTTCCAATATCTTCAAAGCGAAAACTTTTATCCCAAGCCATCTTTCGACAAGTTCATCCTCTACGACCAAGGCCGCCAGCAGCTCTATCTCAGCGACATCGCTGGCGTGGACATTTTCGATTTAGCCACCGGCGTCTTACACACCGGCAGCCTCGAGCCTCCGGGCGGCCCGCCTCCCGACACCGAACTCCGCGGCTTATCCCTCACGCCGGATGGCACGCAATTGGTCGTTGCCGATTTCGGCGCGCAAAATATCTATCTTTTTGATCCGGATACGTTGGCCGGCACAAGCGTCTCGGTAGGCGGCGTCGCAGGTTTCGCGGACTCAGGGCCTGCACGCGTCGCCGCTACAAGCACCCAGTCCGTCTTCGTTGGCCTCAACGTCGAGTCCGGCTCTTCAGGCGCGTGCACTTCCTGCCTCGGCCAGCTCAATCTCTCCGCCTCTCCGCCCACCATTCAAGCCGCCTCTCAACCCGAAGTGATGAGCCTGACCGGAGCTCCGCTCGTGCAATCCAGCGGCGACGGCTCTCAAGTCTTCGTCGCCTTTGGCACCGCCCCGGGTGGACCGCTCGCCCTCTGGAACGCCTCCACGCCCAATCAATTTGCCACCTTCACCGCAAATGACGCCGCCACGGATCTCGGTGCCGCTGCCGACGGAACCGTCTTTGCTCTCCAGGCCAACGGCACCACGGAGATTCGCAACGCTAATTTTTCTCTGACCGCCGTCCCCGCAAATCCGGAACTCCTGCAAATCCCCGGTCGCGTACAAGTTCCAGGAGTCACTGTCCATCCCAGCGGTGCCTTGATCTACCAGCCTTTTCTCACCGGGCCCGCGGGAAACGCCGGCGTACAGGGCGGCATCGATATCATTGACACGAACTCAGGCACTCTCCGCCTGCGCATCCTGCTTCCCCAACAATTCATGACCGATGTGGACGGTATGCACGGCAGCTTCCTAACCACCGACGAAAACGGCCAACGCCTGTTCGCCATCACCTCGAAGGACGGTACAGCGCAAAACGCAGGCGTCACAGTATTGACACTGGCAAATGTCCCGTTGGGAATTGGAACTATGAATCCCGCACAGGGCTCCGCCGCAGGCGGCACCACGCTGACAATCCGCGGCAGCGGCTTCCAAAGCGGCACCGCAGTAACAATTGGCGGCAAGAGTGCAACCGCAACATTCAAGGACATAAACACTCTCACGGTCGTAACACCCGCTCTCACAACAGGCGCGCAGCGCGTAACCATCACTAATCCCGACGGCGAAACGATCTCCCTAGACGCCGCCTTCACCGCCAACCAGTAGCGGCACGGCACGCCGTGCCCGTCTTGTGCCCCATCTTGCCCTGGCGTTAACTTCATTTAGTCTTCTCTTTTTCTTTTCCAGGCGCATCCGTCCGCCCCCAAAATACACCCTAACCAAATCCTCCACTTTTTCATCTCACAAAATGTAGAATTCACTCGTCAGGAAAGGCAGCATCGCAATCTCCACACAAAATTGAGGAAACCACCCAAATGGAAACCCGCAAACTAGGCAACTCCGATTTGCATATCACCCCGGTCGGCTTCGGCGCCTGGGCCATCGGCGGCAGCGGCTGGGATTTCGCCTGGGGCCACCAGGTAGACGAAGACTCCATCGCCGCCATCCACCGCTCCCTCGAACTCGGCGTCAACTGGATTGACACCGCCGCAGTCTACGGTGTGGGCCACTCCGAAGAAGTCGTCGCACAATCCCTGAAAAACTGGCACGGCCCCAAGCCGTACATCTTCACGAAATGTGTCCTCCGCTGGGACACCCAAGGCCACGTCTCCCAAAATCACACCGCCGCCAGCATCCGTCAGGAATGCCAAGACAGTCTCCGCCGCCTTCAAATCGAGCACATCGACCTTTATCAAATGCACTGGCCGCCCGCCGACAACGGCCCAGGCCTCGAAGAAGCTTGGCAAACCATGGCCGCCCTTCAAAAAGAAGGCAAAGTCCGCTGGATCGGCGTTTCCAACTTCAACGTCGCCCAAATCCAGCGCGCCCAAGCCATCGCTCCCATAACCTCGCTCCAGCCACCCTATTCGATGATTCGGCGCGCGGTCGATAAAGAAATCCTCCCGTATTGTAAACAGCAAGGAATCGGTGTCATCTCCTATGCGCCCATGGCTTCCGGTCTTCTCACCGGCGCAATGACACGCGAACGTGCCGCCGCGCTGCCCCCCGACGATTTCCGCAGCAAGAATCCGGAGTTTCGCGAGCCGCGCCTCTCGAAAAACATCGAGCTGGTTGAACGCCTGCGCAAGGTAGGCGCCCGCCACGACCGCAATCCCGGCGAAGTAGCCATCGCCTGGGTGCTCAGCAATCCCGCGGTAACAGGCGCCATCGTAGGAGCCCGCAACGCCAAGCAAGCCGAAGGCGTAATGCGCGCTGGCGAATTAAAACTAACCCCGGGAGAAATCGCAGAAGTAGAAGGCGCAGCCGCAGCCGCCACAGCCAAAGCGTAGGACGTTTTGCGGCAATCGTAGGGGCGGGGCTTGCCCCGCCAACGCTCGAAGCTATCGAACTGAACTATCTTTTCCGCCACACTGCAACGAAATCGACCGGAAGGATTAAAAATGGATCTAGGACTAAAAGACAAAAAAGCCGTAATCTCCGGCTCAACCGCAGGCATCGGCCTGGCCATCGCCACCACGCTAGCCGCAGAAGGCGCCCACGTAATCCTCAACGGCCGCTCAGAAGCCCGCGTAACTGCCGCGCTCGAAAAAATCCGCCACCAAAATAAATCCGCCAATCTCGAAGGTATCGCCGCCGACCTCGGCACCGCCGCCGGAGCCGAACTCTTCCTAAAGAAAGTCCCTCAAGCGGACATTCTGATTAACAACCTCGGAATCTTCGAAATAAAACCCTTCGCGGAAATTCCCGATTCCGACTGGCTCCGCTTCTTCGAGGTCAACGTCCTGAGCGGCGTTCGCCTCTCCCGCCACTATCTTCCGGGCATGCTCAAAAACAATTGGGGCCGCATCATCTTCATCTCCAGCGAATCCGCCCAGCAAATTCCCAAAGAAATGATTCACTACGGTATGACCAAAACCGCCCAAATCTCCATCGCCCGTGGTCTGGCGGAAACCGTTGCAGGCACCGGCGTTACGGTAAACTCCGTTCTCCCCGGCCCCACCGCCTCCGAAGGCGTCTCCACTTTTCTCGAAAGCATGGCCATCCAACAAGGCCTCACAGCAGCCGAAGTGGAAAAAGAATTTTTTAAAACCGCGCGTCCGAGTTCGTTGCTCAAGCGCTTCGAAACAAGTGAGGAAATCGCCGCCGTAGTCGCCTTCGTCGCCAGCGCCCAGTCCGCTGCCATCAACGGCGCCGCCGTCCGCGCCGAAGGCGGCGTCCTCCGCAGCATCTTCTAACTCCAGATCGCCCGGCCGCTCATTCGTAGGGGCGGGGCTTGCCCCGCCCTTGTTACAACGAGCACCAATCGAGCTGTTAATCGCGCCGCAAATCCCGCGCCACTAATCGCTCCGTCACGCCCGCGCAAAATCCGGCCTCCACACCTTAATCATCTTCTTAATCTCCTTGCGGCTATTCAATTTCTCGTCCAACACTTTCCGCGCCAGCTCCGGCAATTCCGAATTGCTCGCAAATCGCAATGCCACCAGTTGGTCCACTGTGAACTCACTCATCCGCGCCTGCAAATCCGCTGGAAGCACGCGTTCGAACCTTATCCGCTCTTCCAGTCGGATCACCCGGTCCTGCACCTTCAACGTCATCCCCCGCGCCGTCCCAAATCCCACGAACAACACCGCAGCCACCACGATCCCGATGAATCCGTCCACCGTATACCCCAAATGAATCCACCGGTAAATCGACCACCCAAAGTTGATAAGCGTCACCGGCAAAATAAAAAAGTGGAATGGCGGTACCCACTTTGCATGATTTCCGAAATTCTGCGCAGCCATAAGTTCCTTTCTATTGCGGCCATTGTTTCAGCCCAAATAGTAGCAAACCGCTACTCCATGCCCTATTCTGGTAAGCATTCCAAACGCCCCTGAAGTGATTTTCGATGGAACGTGGGAGCGCACAGGAGCATCCAATCATCCAAGCGGCAACGCGCCACGTATTCCTAAGCGCCAAGCCAGCATTTAATCTGAGGAGAAAAAGCATGGCTAAAGCCATTTGGGGTGGGAGAGTAATCGCCGACAGCAAAGACACTGTCGTGGTCGAAGGCAACGAGTATTTTCCCCTGGAATCCGTCGCCAAGGATTTCCTGAAATCGAGCAGTCACACATCCATATGCCCGTGGAAAGGCACGGCCCACTACTATCACGTCGAAGTCGACGGCATGAAAAACGAAAACGCCGCATGGTACTACCCCGAGCCGAAGCCTGCCGCCGAGGAAATCAAGGGCCGCATCGCGTTCTGGAAAGGCGTTCGGGTCGAAACAGGAAACAACTGACCGTTCGCCCTTGCAACGCACGTCGAGCCGCAGTGGTCTGTAATCGCCACCAAAACACCAGCCGCGCGCTCTGCGCTACTCACTATTCACTGCCCACTACTCACTTCATCTCATTCTTAAACACCGCCCCATTGTGCATCACAAAATGCACATGCTCGAGCTCCGCCACATCCTTCAGCGGATCCCCACTCACCGCCACGACATCCGCATAAGCCCCCGCCGCCACCACCCCAATCTCGCCCTTCATCTCCAGCATCTCGCTCGCCCGCACCGTCGCCGACTGAATCGCATCCATCGGCGGCATCCCCAGCGAAACCATCCTCTTGAATTCCTGCGCAAGCGGTTCCGTCCAAGGAATCCCACCCATGTCCGTCCCATAAACAATCTTCAAATGCGCCGCCAGTGCCTTGCGAAACGAAATCTCATGCACCGCAGCCCGCGCACGGTCGCGCTTGCCTCCCGGCGTATCCGGCTCCGCCCAGTCATCGTAGTAAGGCGAAAGCGTCGGGCAATACCACGTCCCCTGCCGCGACATCTGCGCGATCTGCGCATCCGTAATCTCCAGTCCGTGCTCGATCGAATCGCATCCGCCATCCAGCGCCCGCTGCAATCCAATTCCGTTATACGCATGGCACGCCACTTTTTTCTGCCAACCATGCGCTTCGTCCACAATCGCTTTCAACTCTTCCACCGTCAAGGTCGGCTGCGAAACCAGTTTCCCCTGCTTGTCCACCCACGACCGGTGCGTCATATAAACTTTGATCCAATCCGCACCATGCTCCAGCTGCTGCCGCGCCGCCTTTCGCGCCTCCACCGGTCCATCCACAATCTGCGCTCCCTTCGGCATGTCCAACTCCGGCGCGTAGTCTTCCAGGTTGTATCCGCCAGTCGTCGAAATCGCCCGCGTCGCGCAGAACAGCCGAGGCCCCGGAATCGTCCCTTCTTCAATCGCCTGTCTTATTTCGACGTCGCCGTAGCCCGCACCTTCTGTCTCCACGTCGCGCAAAGTAGTGAATCCTTGTTCCAGCGCACGCCGCACTGCAAACGTCGCCCGCGCCGCTCGCAGCGCAATGCCCGCCTTCAAAATATTGACGTCGTATCCGCCCTTCGCAGGATCTTCACCCCACAAAAATATGTGCGTGTGCGAATCAATCAGCCCTGGCAAAACAGTCGCCGCCGAAAGATCAATCACTTTCGCCCCGGCTGGAATCGACGCGGACGCATCCGTAACTTTTTCAATATGCTCGCCGCGCACAAAAATCAGCTGATTCTTCCGCGGCGCATCGCTCGCTCCATCAATCAAAGTCCCCGCGCGAATCACGGTAAGCGCACCCGCCGGAGGCGCGGCGTTCTGCCCTGGCAAACTGCCCACGCCAAAAATCAGCAAGATCGCTGCGTACAAAATCACTTTTCTCATGGAACTCTCCTCGAAAGCGCAGGTAGCTTGCCCCACCAACGCGCCCAATTGCAAGACGTCAGCCCAAAGTGGAGTGCGGGAGCTTGCTCCCGCTTTGCGAATCACGACCCGGCAAAAACTCAACCCAATCCGCAAACGATTCAAACCACTGTAGGCCGTCGCTATCCGTTGTTCACCGAGTGGGATTGTCTCTTTATGAACAGTACTCGCCCTAGTTCTATTGCCGCAATTACGTTTCTTGCGCTGAAATACAAAAGTGAAGTCACCAATCCAATCCGTCTTTTCGCGCTACGCCAACCGTCTGGCAAAGCTCCTCGTTTTCCTGCTCTGCCTTCTCGCTCCATCCTTCTGCAAAGCGCAGGACATTGGTCAAGTCGAATGCGCCCGCTCCGGCGATTACGCTTTTCTTTACAGCTCCATGGTTACTCTCGACGTACGCGCCACTCTCCAGTGCGGCCAGCAAGTGGAAATCACCGGCCGCTATGACAGCTATTACGGTGTGCGCACCGCCAAAGGCGAGACCGGCTACGTCACGCTTGACTCTCTCCTGATATTGAAAACCGTTCCAGGCACAAAGCCGGTCCTCGCGCCGACTGCGGCCCCGAATCGCGAAAGGCTTGCTTACGACCACCCCTCGAAGCCCGCCGACGCTCCTGCAAACGCTGCAAGCCCGGCACAACTTCTTGTTCTGCTCGATAGCACACCGGTCCGCATGAAAATTGGCAAAACGATCTCCTCCGCCGATGCGCAAGTCGGCGACGAGGTGAATTTCGAAGTTTCCGAAGATGTGGTCGTCGACGGTTTCCTCGTGATTCCCAAAGGTGCCAACGCGCTAGGGGTGGTCAACGAAGCCGAACCTCGCAAGGCTTTGGGCCGCGGCGGAAAACTCAGCGTCCTGGTCAAGACCGTCCGCCTCGCCGACAACGAGCAAGCCGGCCTGCGTTCCGGAGGTGAAGCCAAAGGTTCCAGTTCCACCGCGGGCATGGTCATTCCGGTGATGCACGGCAAAGACATCGCCTTCGCAAAAGGAACGGATTTCACCGCTTACGTGAATGGCGACACGCGCCTCAAGAAAGAAAATTTCCACGCCGCCCCGGACTCCGGCGACGCCGTTCCCACCGTCTCGCCCTCAAACAATCCGCACCAATAATCTAGAATCGCGATCCCTTTGGAGTGCGGCAGCTTGATGCCGCTTTTCTTCCATCGCAACCCTCTGGCCGTATTTACGCGCTCACCATGTTCTGCGATCCCGGGCAATTTCCTTCAGCTTCCAAAAAGATTCGGCTGCAACCGGCTGAACCCATGCTCATGCGCCCAAAGCGTAAGCGGAATCGCCGCCAGATCATCCACCACGGGTACGGCATACCCGTCTTTCGTCAGATCAATCGTGCGCATAAAAAACTTGCACGTCTCGCACGCCTCCACACGAACGTGCGGAATCTGCTCCGCAACATAAACTGGCAGCTTCTTCTCGTCTTCCTCGCCGCATGTCGGGCATAGCAGCCGCCGGAAATCCCATTCGTACCCACAAAACGAACACACCATCCACCGTTTGCCGCCATCGCCTTCCACGCGCAGCACGCCCACATACGGCCGCCCACCGCACAGCGGACAAACGCGCAGAGTCACCAGCACCGGCGGCACGGCGGTTCGCGACGCGATATACGCGGCATAAGGCTGCAGAAACGCGCGCGGAAAGAACTGCGCAAAAGCCCCGATCTGCTGATCGAAGCGTCCGGCATTTTCCCAGTAAGCAGTTAGCAGCGCAATCCACGACTCCGACGGCAGCGCCGCGATTTCCCGCGCCGCCGCTGCCAGCGCATTGGGAGCATTCTGCTCCACAAGTGACAGGAAGTTCCGGAAATGCGGCAGCACCAGCGTGAGGTCGAGAGCGTCGCGCACCGATCCGAATTGCGGCCATTCCGCGCCTGAACTCCGGGACGTTGACTGCTGCCGGTTTGCTTCGGCGATTTGCGTGACGAACGTTTTTTGGAAGCTGGAGATGCGCTTATAAAACGAAAGAATCTCGCTGGCAGAAGATTTATCCGCGATAAGCTTCTCCGCGCGCCGGATTCGCGCGTCGTATTCCCCGCTCACCGCTTGTGGAGAGGTCATTTCTTCGGCGAGGCTGGTTCCCCCGTAATCTCTTTATACCATCCCGGGTGATACTGTTTCACGAAGTTCAGGGACACGTCTCCGTGAACCATGGAATCCAACGCGCCGCGCTCCGCGAATACGCCCATGTAAACGTGAAGCAAGAAGAGCCCGATCGTCAGCAAAGCGGACGAAGCGTGCACCAAAACCGCCGCGTAACGCAGGTAGCGGAAGCTCCAGGGAATATTTTCAGGAAACCACAAAACCAGTCCGCTCAGCACCAGCAGCACCATGCACACCACGAAGCCCCAGAACAGCGACTTCTGCCCCGCGTTATAGCGCCCCGCCGGCGGCATTTTCTTGTCCTCATTCTGCACGTAGTAACCCACGGATTTAAACCAGATCTTGTCGTTCTCATCCACACGCATGTGCGCAGCCCACATGCCGTACATGACGAGCACACAAATCGCGAAGACCAATCCCATCCACGGGTGCATCATGCGAGAAACCTGGCCGCCACCCATCAACGCCGCGATCCAGAAGCACCACGGCGACCAGAACGCCAAACCGGTCAGCAGCAAATAAAGATAGGAACCCGCGGCCACCCAATGCGTGAGCCGCTCCTTAAAGTTGTAGCGAAGCACGTGCCCCGCGGGCACCGCTTGTTCGGTTTCGCTCACGGCTCCGCTCCTTCATGGGGTTCTTTGATGGTCTCTTCCCGTTCTTTCGGACCATATCGCAAGTAGTGGATGGCCAGCCCGAGTAGCCCGCCGAGCATCGCCGCATTGCCCAGCCACTTTAGCGGGCCCTTCCAAAGCCTCACGCTCCACGGAATAGTGGGATTCGCCGGCAGCCCGCCGTAAATCTCCGGCTGCGTCGCGTCGTGCAACACGTAAACCACGCCCGTGCCGCCCACGCCCTTCGGGTCGTAGACTCCCGCCTTCGGATAATCGGAATGTTCGCGAAGCTGCTTAGCGCGCTTCTCCGCGATATCCAGCATGTCCTCTTTACTTCCGAAGTGCAGGCACCCTGTCGGGCACGATTTGATGCACGCCGGTTCGAGCCCTTCGCTCACGCGGTCCGCGCACAGCGTGCACTTGAAGACGCGATTCGTCTTCGGGTTCATCTTCGGAATATCGAACGGGCACCCAGTGATGCAGTAGCCGCAGCCGATGCAGTTGGCCTGCTGGAAATCCACGATTCCGTTCGTGTATTGCACGATAGCGCCGTCGGAAGGGCATGCTGCCAGGCAACCCGGGTCCGCGCAATGCATGCACTGATTCTTTCGCATCAGCCACATGAGCGAGCCGTCTTCCTTCTCATGCTCGTTGAAAAGAATCAGGTTCCAATAGTTCCAGCGCGTCTCCGGCATCGTCTGGTACGTGTTGTCGAAGACCGTTTCGCCAAACGGCAGGTCGTTCCACTCCATGCACGCCACTTCGCAAGCCTTGCAGCCGATGCAGGTAGTGGTGTCAATGAGTTTGCAGACGGTGTATTCGCGCTGCGCGTCATCACCAGGAACGCTGCCGGCGTGTCCCGAAATTTTCTGAACGCGTAATGTGGCTTGGCTCATGCGTCCCCTAAGCCTTTTCGACTTTCACAAGGAACCCCTTGAATTCCGGTGTGTGCGCGTTCGGGTCCGACGCCGTATGCGTCAGCGCATTCACCAGAGTTCGCGATGTCTTCCCCTCGTCTTCCGCGATGCCGCGGTATCCCCAATGAAACGGGATCCCGATCTGGTAGGTTTTCTTGCCGTCGATCATCATCGCCTTAATTCGCTTGGTGACCATGGCCTTCGCGATGTAATCGCCACGCGCGCTGGAAACCTTCACTTTTTCTCCGCCGCGAATACCCATTTCATCCGCCATCTCCGCGGCCATCTCGATAAACGGCTCCGGAACGAGTTGCACGTTCATCGGGTTATTCTTGGTCCAATAGTGATAGTGCTCCGTCAGCCGAAACGTGGTGCATACCACGTTGTACCCTTCCTTCGGCGTTCCGAATTTATCGTCGCTATCCTTGAATTTCGTAACCACTGGATTATGCGTCCGCCCCGCGTGCAGCAGATTGTCGATGGGGCTTTCGATCGGCTCGTAAAACTCCGGGAATGGCCCGTCCGCAAACGCCGCCAGCGGCGCGAAAATCCGGCCCACGCCTTCCGCATTCATAATGAACGGGCCCATGTGATCCATGGGTTTGGAATCGGCCTTGAAATCCGGCACGTCGTTGCCGACCCATTTCTGCGCCCCTTCGTTCCACCAGACTTGCGGCCGCGTCGAATCCCACGGCTTCCCGTCCGCATCGCAAGACGCCCGGTTGTACAACACGCGCCGATTCGCCGGCCAGGACCAGCCCCAGCCAGGATGCACGCCCATATTGGAAGGATCCGACGGATCGCGCCTCGCCGTCTGATTCCCCGCTTCCGTGAACGATCCCGAATAAATCCAGTTGCCGCAAGCCGTCGTGCCGTCATCCTTTAGCCAGGCAAATCCGGGAAGCTGCTGCCCGGCCTTGATCTGCACCTTTGTAACCGGGTCTTCCAAATCCGCCAGCGCTTTGCCGTTAAGCTCCTTCAGCACCTCGCTCAAGGGCGGACTATTGGCCACGGTATAAGGCCACGACAACTTCAGGATGGGATCGGGGAACTTGCCGCTCTCTTTCTTGTACAAGTCCCGCACCTTCAGGAAAATCTCCGCCACGATGGCCTGGTCCAGACGGCAATCTCCGGGCGTCGGCACCGCCGCATTTTTCCAAAGCAGCCACCGTGCGGAATTGGTGAACGAACCATCTTTCTCCGCAAAACCCGCGCACGGCAGCCGGTACACGGTCGTCTGAATCTGTTTCATGTCGCCCTGCGCGATAACGCGAGGCGACTTCCAGAACTCGCTCGTCTCGTCCTGATAAATCTCCCCAACCACAAGCCAATCCGCCTTTTTCAGAGCGTCGATATTTTTATTGGAATCCGGTCCGATGGCCACGCCATTCATGCCAAAGGCAAGCATACCTTTGACTGTGCCTTTGTACATGTCGTTCCACAAATTCGTCCAGGAATAATCCCGGTCCACTTTAGGAAGATAGTCGAACGCCCACCCGTTCTCCTTGGTGGCCGCGGCGCCGTACATCGTCTTCATAAAGCTGACCGTGAATTTAGGCGTGTTGCTGTAGTAGTTCCAGGAATCCCACGGCGCCGGCTTCGACGCCGTCGGCGTAACGCGCTTCATCCATGCGTCAAAAGACCCATCCGCGGGCGTCGGCACCTTCAGGTAACCGGGAATGGTGTCGTAGAGGCCAGCCATGTCCGTAGCGCCTTGAATGTTCGAGTGCCCGCGCAACGCGTTCACGCCGCCGCCGGCGCGCCCCACGTTTCCCATCAGCAATTGCAACATCGCTGCCGTCCGAATAATTTGCGTCCCGAAGGTGTGATGCGTCCAGCCGACGGCGTAAATGACCGTTGCGGCCTTCTTCATGTCGCCGTCTTTGCGTACCGACGTGAAAAGCTCCGCGGCCTTGAGAAACTGCTCTTTGGGAATGCCCGTGATGCGCTCGATGATCTCCGGCGTGTAACGCGAATAATGCTTCTTCAAAAGCTGGAAGACGCAATTCGGGTTCTGCAACGTCAGGTCGTAATCGACCTTTTCCGGCAACGGCGGCAGGGGCGCCGGCATTGAGGCTTGTCCCGTCGACGGCCCGGGATTCTGCGCCGTTTTTCCTCCGCCCGCGCTATTCGCGCCCGCATAGTTCCAGCTCGATCGATCGTAGCTGGTCTTCGCCTCGTTAAACCCGGAGAAAACGCCGTCGGTGTCCCCAGGCATCTTGAAATCGCTCTCTACAACGAACGCGGCATTCGTGTAGTTGACGACGTATTCCTTCGCGATGCGATTGTTCTGAATAGCGTAATTGATTACGCCGCCCAGGAACGCGATGTCCGTTCCCGCGCGAATCTGGCAGAAAAGGTCCGCCACCGAGGATGTGCGGGTAAAGCGCGGGTCAACGGAAATGATTTTCGCGTTGCGATTGCGCTTCGCTTCCATCGCCCACTTGAAACCGCAGGGATGGTTCTCGGCTGGATTCCCGCCCATGATCAGCATCATGTCGGTGTTCTTGATATCCACCCAGCCGTTCGTCATGGCGCCCCGTCCAAACGTTGGTCCCAAACTTGAGACCGTGGGGCCGTGTCAAACTCTGGCCTGATTTTCCAGATGCACGACCCCCAGGGCG
>Ga0209655_10000010_pt1 | contig 73472 bp, 69 predicted proteins | sample BogFormECP03_OM2_FD_188236 | JGI IMG/M metagenome (GOLD analysis project Ga0209655, IMG submission 188236) | Bog forest soil microbial communities from Calvert Island, British Columbia, Canada - ECP03_OM2 (SPAdes) (version 2) | ecosystem: Environmental > Aquatic > Freshwater > Wetlands > Bog ...
CAGGTATGCGCCCTTCCGGATTTTTCGCCCGCGCCCGGCGAAAATGCTCCGCGCCATGCTTCTGCGTCTGCCAATGCATGCCGGTGGTCCGCTCATCGTAGACCTGCATGCGGTACATGCCGACGTTCCGCTTCGCTGTCTCCGGGTTTTTCGTGAACACCAGAGGAAACGTAATGAACCGCCCGCCATCCTGCGGCCAGCATTTCAAAATAGGGAAATCGAAAAGGTTTACATCGCCGGCGTGATGCGTCACTTCTTTGCACGCACCGGTCTTTACAGTCTTCGGGAAAAATGATCCCAACTCCGCCAGCTTCGGCAACATTTTAATCTTGTCGAAGAGCCCCTGTGGCGTGTCCATCTTCAGAAAACCCTGAATCCGCTCCGCCACTTCATCCAGCCGCCCCACTTCGAATGCTAATTCCATCCGCCTCACGCTTCCAAACGTGTTCACCAGCAATGGCACGCGCGAGCCCTTGGGCTTTTCAAACAACAGCGCCGGCCCCACGCTATCCGGCAGCCGTTTAGGATCCCGGGCCACGCGCTGCGTCACCTCTGCAATCTCCAGGACGGGGTCCACTTCGGCGCGAATGCGCTTCAGTTCGCCTTCCTTCTCCAATTTCTTGACAAACTCCCGCAAATCCCGATACGCCAAGCTGCCTCCTTCTCGCTAAATGCCTCGTATCTGTGACCGTCGATCAACAAGACGGTTACGGGGTAGCACCATCCAACCCGCGTTTCTGAAGAAGGTTCTTCGCACGCCAAATCCAAACTCCGTCGGTCCGTTCCTGGGAAAGAAGAGAGTCATCCTTTGCGCCCGCCAACAACTGTCCGTCTGGAGAAAGAGCTGCGGCGCCGCTGTACACGTTCCAAAGAACTGCCCGTCCAAAGTCTTTGCCCGCTACTAAAATCTTTCCGTCAGTGCTAAACGAGAGAGAATTAATGGACGTAGGCGTGCCCACACCTGACACGATCGTAAGCTGCCCGCCCTGCAACTGAACTCTGCTCTTCTGCTCTTTATGCTTTCCGTCCCGTAATACGAATTCCGCCGAAGGAAAACGCGTCGGCGGACGACTGGTTGGCGCAGCGGCAGTATCAGTCTGCGCGCTTGCGCGGAGAACAGGCAGGAGGAGGGTTATCGTTAATATAGCAAGGAGTCTCATGTGGTCCTCCGAGCTTGAAAAGTCATCGGAGGAACTGTAGCATGGTCGCTTACCACACGCGTAAGCATAGTCCGCTTTGTCGTATCATCACTGCACTTGGATATCGAATACGCCGGTTTCGACTTGTCCCGCGCGTTTGATCTGCACAAAAATTCGGTACTCCCCCGCCTTCGGGAATCCGTACGGAAAACTCACCTCCGGCTCCTGCGCCCCCGCCGCCATCGGCATCGCCATTCCGCTCGGCATCCCGCCTTCCACCGCCGCGGCTCCTGCACTATTCGCCAACCCCAGCGCTGCCATCGACACCGATCCCGCCGGATGAATATGCGCGAACACACTCAAATCCGAACTCACGATCTCCGCGTGCCCGGCCATTCCCATGTACGGCTCAACATCTTTCGCCGGCTTGCCATCTTTATCTTCGATCTTAAATCTTAACGTCATCGCGGTGTTCGCCACGAGCGGCCCAGTTCCCCGCTCCCAAACCAATCGTCCACCGTCGGCCAATTGCGCGCTCGTCGAGTCCGCAGGCACCGTGGCAGTCAAAGCCGGACCTGTCCACGTCGAATCATCTCCCACCAACGCTTTCCCATTAATTTGTGGCAAATCCACCCGACCCACCATCGTCCACGGGAAACCATTCTTATCCACAACATCTGCAAACACTTCGTAGTGCCCTGCCGCCATGTCCGGCAGCTCATCAACGAATTTCCCGCCCTCGGTCCGCTCCGGATGCAAATGCAGCATCTGCTCCATCCCCGGCGTGCTGATCAAAAAAAGATGCATCAAGTGATTGTGATCGGGAATCACGTCTTGCATTTTCACGTTTTCCGACCACTCCGGATCCTGCCCGATCGCGCGAATCACCAACCGGTTTCCATTCTCCAAACTCGTCTCGGCAATCGGCGGCTTGAAATAATTCACACCGCGGTCGTAACTCCGCGCCTCCGCTCCCCACCACGCCTTCCCCAGATAAATGATCCCGGCCACCACTACCGCCGTAACCACCATCACAATCCGCGCCCGTCGTGCCCGCGCAGGCGATGGCGTCTCGCCCGGCTCCAAATTTCCCTCGCGCGCCGCGGCTCCTGCGATAAACACCATTCCCACCGCCAGAAACAACATCAAGAACGCAAGCAATCCGCCCAGCGATCTCTCCATCGGAAAAGTCCGCTGCGCAAATGCCGAAACAGGCACTGCCAACTCGCCCTTCCCCTTGCTTCCTTCCGCCGTAACGCGCACCTTCAGCGCGCCATGCTCCATCAACCACAAACTCCCCGTAAAAAATTGCGGATCTTGCTTCGACCTTTCGGCCACATCGGGTGTCGGCGGCAAATCAGATCCCGCACCCGTAAGCCGCATCGGCACAATCTCAATTTTTTCCACGTCCTTCGACGAGCTTCGCACCTGAATCTCCGCGACCCCCGGAATCACCTGCGGCACCATCACCGTCACATACAGGTGATACGGCCCGGCATCTCCCTCGAAATAAACGTCCGGACTTCCCACGTGCGCGCGCAAAGAAATCGCCGCCGCCAACACCAGCACCACCAGCCCAGCAGTCCGTAGCCGCATGAATCTCCTCAATCGCATCCAAATGTGTTCGTAGGGGCGGGGCTTGCCCCACCCTGCTTCGTGCGCCCGCATCACCTGCGCATCCGCCGCATCCAATCACCCCACGCCAATCCAAGCCTCGCGGTAATCACGCTGAACACGATCGCCAATCCCAACAACATCCAAAACCGACCAGGCGCCTCGATATGCTGGAATTTATAAGGATCATAGAGAATGTTCGCCGGATCGAAATAAGCAAAGTAGCCCATTCCGAAAATTCTATTCCGCGCCGCAGGCGACATCAAAAAATCCGCAAACGGCCATTGCGCCGCCAGAAAACTCAGCACAAATAGCGGCCCAGTCACCAGCGCCAATTTCCACCGTCCCCAATCCTCCGCCTTGCGCCACAGCAGATCGAGGAAAACCGCCGGCACAATCAGCAGCAGCGGAAAGTGCAGCGGCACCAGATGGGTAATGTGCTGATAGACCGGCCCCAGCTTTGGGTCCGCGGGAAACAGCGGCAAGACCCATTCAAAGAACAAAAGAATCGCGGTATACAACCCGGCCACAGCGGTGCAGCCCCAGCGCCACTGCACTCCCCAGGCAGGCGCGATCAGCACCGCAGGAACCGCAATCGCCACCGCCAGATAGCACGCCGCGGTGTGCATCTCCGTGGGCCAGGTGCTGCCCGTAAGAATCGTTCCCAGTTGTGCCACGCTACCCGCCCCCACAAAAAGCAGCAGCCACCTCAAGGAAGCGCGCACCCCCTCCGTCGCGCGGTTCATCAACCCGGCGACCAGCACCATCAGTCCAATCTTTATGGACAATGAGCCCAGCGAAAGCAGCGTATGCGGCGGGCTGACAATCTTCACGTCCAGTCCGTACGCGTTGTGCCACCAATTGTCGAACGGAGCCGACGTCAGCATGGCGATGCAGCCCCACACCGCAATGAACGCTCCCAGCGGCCCGCGAAATCCCCAAATTTTTACGGAGGCTTCCTGCCTCGCCACATCGTGCCCAAACGTCGCCGTCAAAATCATGTACGCGCACGCAATCCCCACCAGCACGCCGGTCAACTGAATCATAATGTGCGCAGGCGTCCAGAACGTGTCTCGCCCAATGGACATGTGCCACGAAATATCCCACGGCCCGCCAATCATTCCGCAAACGATCCCCGCGACCATGCACCAGATCGTCCAAGGGATAGAGTCCACGCGAGCCAACGTGCTGCCGCCAGCCAGAGCCGTCATTGGCGGCCGCGCAATGTGCTGTCCAAACGGAATCGATTGTCCCATCGCTTCAACTCCTCTGCGGCCACCCGCCGCGAGCCCTGCAGTACCGCCTTGCCGCGAGTCTACACCCCGTAGCCCAATCTGAGAACCAGCTAACTTCTCGACAAACCACGTTCTACCAGCATTGCGCAGCGAAGCTCCGATTCGTTACGCCCAAATGAGAGGGTCGCGTCTCCCAGCTCCATTCGCTAGCGTCCGCGTCGCATTTGTACAAGACCACTCCATATAATTCCGCTAGACTCACGCCAAGCGTCTTGGAGGATGTCAATGAAAGCTGCTCTTTCCGTTGTTCTAGTCGTCGTCGCTGTCGCCATCTGTACAGCTCTTCCGACGGCTCGGTCCATATCGTCTGCCTCAGCCAGCGAAACCCCGCGCACCGGTTTTTCGATGCCGGCTGAAGGCTCGCTTCAAGAGCAAATCGTCGCCGCGGAACGCGAAGGCTTGGACGCTCTCAAGGCGGGCGATGTCGACCACTTCGGCGCCCTGACCGCCGACGAAGCGGTTTTGGTGGACGCACGCGGCCCCGCCACCAAAGCCCAAGTCCTCAAAAACGTCGCCGGATTCACTCTGACGGACTACACCATCGAAAACGTCAATTTCGTGCCAATTTCCAAAGACACGGGCCTCATCTCCTACAAAATCACCGAAAAAGGCAACTCCCACGGCCATGAATTTGCCGCAACGGTTTACGTCTCCTCCGTCTGGACCCACCGCGGCGATAAGTGGCTCTGCCTATTCAGCCAGGAAACCCCCGCCAAATAAACCAGCAGGCTCGCGAACGATGCTTTAGCGTTGGCGTTACACGGCAGAAGCGACAACATTTCCTGTTACACCTTTGGGAATTCCCCGCATTAAAAGCAGAGGCGGCGCTAGGAGTACCAGCGCGCTGCGTTGTAGTTTGTATGTAAGGCTGGAAGCCAGCCGGAACGCCTCGATGAAACTCGCAATTCACAAAATCAGAATGCTGTTCCTCGCGCTCGCTATTCTGCCGTCCCTTTGCCTGATTCCTTTTGCCAGCGCCCAGAAATTAAAGCCCATAAGCAAAGAAGAAATCATCCAATGGCTAAATAGAAATGACGAATGCCCAGCGGACCAGCTCCCAGACTTTCGCCGTCTCGACTATTACGACTTCAAAGGCGACGGCAACCAGGAAGCCATCGTCGTTGCTGCAACCTGCATGTCTGGCACCGGTGGCCCGGACGTTCACTCCGTTTTCGGCCGCGACTCCGACGGCGAGGTTGAGGAATTGAAAACCCCCGAAGTCGACGCCAAGACCGCCGCCAACCTCTTCGGCAACCGCAATTCCGATCTCGTTGTTGAGAATGGACTTCTCGTAGCCAACGTCGAGGATGATCCAAGCCGCACCAAAATACCTCTCATCATTCGTTATAAATGGAATGGCAAGGAATTCGTCGTCGACTCCATCCACAAAACCGGCGTCTACCCCACCAGCTATGACTGCACCAAAGCCGCGAGAGGCGATGTGGAGGACGCCATCTGCCATGTGGAAGAACTAGCCGCCCTCGATCTTCAATTGAGCGCCACTTACAAAGCCCTCCTGGCCAAACTCTCCGCAGCCGATCGCGACACCCTCGAAACCGAGCAGCGCGCATGGCTTGCGGATCGCGGTAAACGATGCGCTCTCTACAAGGGCTGGATCGGCTGCATCACCGATTTCTACCAAAAACGCATCGACGAACTAAAGAAACGCCCCGCCCCCCAGTAGCCGCCGTTTCAAGTCAATGGCGGCTCAAGCCCCAATCCTCCTCCGCCACTCTCGAAAACGACTCCCCCTCTTGATCCCAAGGCCGTCTTCGTTTTATTCGCACTTACAATTCACTGCAAACAAAAGACTTACAATTATTCTCTTCACAATCTGTACCGATATGCTATAATTAATATTGGCTTGTTGGCCCGACTCGATCGTGCCGCGCCACTTTATGTGCCTCGCCCGCGCGGTCCTTCTAGCTTTCGCAGGCACAATCCGGAACAAGCAGTTACCTTTTTATAATAACAATCTTACTCTAACTCATTTAGAATCAACACTTGTGAAAGTGTATCAAAACAAAGAACTTTATCCGCCTTTAGAATGAACACTTGTGAAAAACCCAGGGGGAAGGGGCGGTTATGGTTAACCGAAAACCGACGATAGGTATCTACTCTAGTAACGCTCCCTCAAGACTAGGGACACCCAAGCGCTTCTAGTATCATGGAAGCAGCGCCATGAACCGCGTCTATATCGATTACAACGCCACCACCCCCGTCGACCCCGAAGTCCTCGACGCCATGCTTCCCTACTTCTCCGCCGACTTTGCTAACGCCTCCTCCATCCATACCCCAGGCCAGCGCGCACGCTCCGCCGTCGAAACCGCCCGCGAACAAGTCGCCGCACTGATCGGCGCAAAGCCCCAGGAAATCATCTTCACCAGCGGCGGCACAGAATCCGACAATCACGCGATTTTCGGGATGGTCAACCCAGCCCTCTCCCAAGATTCGGCCACACCCCATGACCATGTAGGGGCGCAGCATGCTGCACCCCTAACACCTGGGCGTGTCCCGCGGCCCCATATCATCACCGCGACAATCGAACACGAAGCCGTCCTGAACGCCTGCCAAGCCGCAGAAAAGCAAGGCGTCTCTGTCGCCTACTTGGCAGTCAATCAAGAAGGCCTTGTCGATCCCGAATCCGTCGAACGCGCCATCCGGCCAGAAACCGTCCTAATTACGATCATGCACGCTAACAACGAGCTCGGCACAATCCAACCGCTCGAAAAAATCGGCCGCATCGCCAACGAGCGCAAAGTGTATTTCCACACGGATGCCGTGCAATCCGTCGGCAAGTTTCCAGTTGACGTAAACGCACTCAACGTGGACTTGCTCTCACTCTCAGGCCACAAGTTGTACGCGCCAAAAGGAATTGGCGCCCTTTACGTGCGCACAGGAACGCGCATCAACCAACTTCTCTACGGCGGCCATCACCAACGCGGCTTCCGCCCCGGAACAGAAAACGTCGCCGGAATCGTAGGCCTCGGTAAAGCCGCCGAAATTGCCCAGCGTGATTTCGCAATCCGAGCTGATCGTCTCGCCAGTTTGCGAAGAAAGTTGGAAGAGGGCCTGCTTGCGCGCATCCCAGACGTCCGCGTAAACGCCAGCAACGCGCCGCGCGTTCCCAACACTGCCAACATACTCTTTGCGGGCATTGAAGGGGAAGCCCTGGTCATCGCTCTGGATCTGAAAGGATTGGCTTGTTCCGTCGGCGCAGCCTGTTCTTCAGGCGCGGTCGAACCGTCGCACGTCCTGACCGCGATCGGCCTAACCCAGGAAGAAGCCAAGTCCAGCCTACGCTTCAGCCTGGGCCGCTACACCACCGGAGCCGAAATCGACTTCGCTCTGGAAGTCATCCCAGCCGCAGTAGCACAACTGCGCGCCCTGTCTCCCACTTACCAAAGAGCCGCAGCCCATGACTAACGCGATCATCACTGTATCGGCTGGTTCCTCTGCGCTTCTTTGTGAACTCTATGTTAAGAACAACGCGTCGCTGCAAGCTACCCCTGAATCCGCTAAACTAAACGCTTGGAAATGTAAGCGCACGATAAATCCCGCCCATCGAAACGCATGAACACAACAACCCAATTTGACACGCTGCCAACGCACACAGAAACAGAGCGCGGCCTGATCGCCATAGCCATGTCCGGCGGCGTTGATTCCTCGACGGTCGCCGCCGTCCTCCAGGAACAAGGCCATCCCATCGTCGGCCTGACCATGCAACTCTGGAACCAGCGTCGCCTTCCCGAACTGCAAGGTGACGGCCCCAAACAACACCGCTGCTGCTCGCTCGACGACGTCTACGATGCGAAGCGCGTCGCGCAGCACCTGAATTTTCCGCACTACGTCGTTAATTTCGAAGACCAGTTCGAGAAGCGAGTCGTGCGCCCGTTCGTGGATCAATATCTGTCAGGCCGCACGCCCATCGCCTGCACAAATTGCAACACCGACGTAAAATTTGAGCCGCTCCTTCGCATGGCGCGCCAGATCGGCGCGGAGCGCCTGGCCACTGGCCACTACGCCCGCATCCGCAGAAATACGCAGACCGGCCGCTGGGAACTTCTTCGCGCCCGCGATGACAGCAAAGACCAGTCCTATTTTCTCTGGGGACTTTCGCAGGAACAGCTTTCGCGCAGCGATTTTCCGCTGGGAGAATTGACCAAGGAAGAAGTGCGCGCGCTGGCACGCCGCACCAATCTGCCGGTTGCCGAAAAGCCGGAAAGCATGGAACTCTGTTTCGTCCCCACCGGCAATTACGTGCAATTCATTCAAGCGTATTCGCGCGAAGCAGGAATTTCCCTGTCGAGCGCCGAAGGCGAAATCGTCAACGAAGACGGCGCTGTGATTGGCCATCACAACGGCGTCCACAATTTTACGATTGGCCAGCGCAAAGGCCTGGGCTTTGCGGCGGGCAAACCGCTCTACGTACTCTCGCTCGACTCGGAAAAGAATCGCGTCATCGTGGGCGATGACGATTCCCTTCGCGCCACAACCTGCGAAGTGATCGGCGTGAACTGGGTCTCCTGCGACAATCCGCCGCAAGCACTCCGTGCAAAAGTAAAAATCCGCCACAAGCACGAAGCCGCCGACGCCACAGTTCAGCCGCTTGATGCAACCACAGCACGAATCACATTCGACGCACCCCAGCGCGCCGTAACCCCAGGCCAAGCCGCCGTCTTCTACGACGGCGAGCGCGTCCTCGGCGGCGCCTGGATCCGCTAGCAGAAATTCTCAGCTAAGAAAAGAGCTGCGCAAAATGCTGAGAGCCGACCAGAAAATGTGTTGCTGAGGAAAAAAAGCGAAAAGAAGGTGAATGAAGAGGAACAGAATGGAAAGACGCAGAAAACAAGAAGCAGAAATACAATCCGCCGAGACTGTGCTTTAGACTTTGAACTTGATCTACGAACGTGATCTTCCGATGCGGAACTTCTCAAATAAACAATTCTTCTTCCTGCTCCATCGGTTCGTCGGGCCGCTGCGCGCGCCGCGAACGCAAAAGATCAAGCCCGACTTTAATTCCCTGGAGCAGCGCGGAAGCTTTCCGCATCGGCGCCCAAACCGACTGCCGGAAATGCGAGCCAGCATCTTCGACCGTCTCGAGCGTCGCGGTCAGAATGCGGTCGACGTGATTCAACTGGCCGCGCAAACGGTCGGTCGCGTCGGTTAGCACGCGGTCCATTTTCTGGGCCTGGCCGCGCGTCAAGTAAACAATGTGCGCCGCATCTGCAACCATGTTGGAAATTTTCGGCTGCGTGTCATCCAGCAAAATCTGCGCGCGCGTCAGGATCGGCCCCACGCGCGTGTGCAGATCGGTGACCAGCCCGTTGACTTTTTTATTTGTCTCGCGAATTTCAAAAAACAGCGCGATCAGCATCGCGCCCTGCACTATCAGCGCGACCGACGCCACGATGCTGAAAATCATCAGCCAAGTTTGCATAACGCCCCATGCGTCCTACCGGGAGGACGGAACCGTGCCGTGCAGACTTCGCTTGCTCAGGACTTCGAAGCTTCGCGCCGATACGCTTCGCGCGCGCCTTCGACTGCCGCGGAGATGGAATCTTTTCCGCGCGTTGCCGCGTCCTTGCTGCGCTCGATCAGATCGTCGGCGCGATCGCGCAACTCCTTGGCCTTGCGCTGCGCGTAATCTTTGCCTTCATCGGCTTTCTTGGTAAGGAATTCGCGCGTCTCTTCTCCGGACTTCGGCGCAAACAAAATTCCAACAAGCGCACCGACGCCGAGCCCCACCAGAAAATACGTGACTTTGGAACCAACATTGTCCGCCATGAGAACCTCCACAAAAACCGTAGCATAGGGATGAAACGCGCGCAATACAGACTAACCAGTATCGGCTATTCACTCCGGTTATCGTTCGGATCCACCGCATTGAACTCTTCCACGATTTTCTCGGCGGTTTTTCGCGGTATGACTCTGCTCAACTCTTCTACTCCCGCGCGGCGCACGATGGCGACGCTGCCAAACTCGCGCAAAAGTTTTTGCGCGGTGCGCGGCCCGACGCCGGGAATGCCGTCGAGCGCGGATTTTGTCTGGCGCGCCGCGCGGCGCTGGCGGTGGAACGTCACGGCAAAGCGGTGCGTTTCGTCGCGAATCTGCTGGATGAGATGCAGCACCGGCGAGTGACGCTCTAGCACGATGGGCTCATCTTCCTGGCCAAACACGTAAAGGATTTCTTCTTTTTTGGCGATGCTTGCGAGCGGCTGGTTGATGATTTGCAGTGAATCCAGAGCCTGCGCAGCCGCGTGGAGTTGACCAATGCCGCCGTCAATCAGGATCAGCCCGGGCAGCGGTTTTTTTTCTTCCTGCAAGCGCCTGTAACGCCGCGTCACTGCTTCGCGCATGCTCGCGAAGTCATCGTTTTTTGAGTACGGAGCACCGTTGCTCGCCTCGTCGCCGCGAATAATAAATTTGCGGTAGTCGGATTTTTTCATGCGGCCGTTTTCCCAAACGACCATCGAAGCGACCGTGTCCGTTCCCTGAATGTGCGAAATGTCGAAACTCTCGATACGCTTCGGTTCTTCCGGAAGGTTTAGCGCATTCTGGAGAGCTTCGCCGATGGCTTTCGAAGTCGGCTTCAACACGCGGAAGCGCTGTTCGAAGGAGTGCTTGGCGTTGCTTTCGACGAGGTCCAGAAAGGATTTTTTGTTGCCGCGCTGCGGAGTGAAGATCTCGACTTTGTGTCCGGCGCGTTCCACCAGCATTTCCTCGAGCAACTCGCGATCTTCAAAATCGATGGGTACATGAATCGCTTTCGGTAAATATTCCGCTTCCAGATAAAGCTGTTTGAGCAACGACGGCACGAATTCTTGCGGATCGAAATCCTCCAGGTCTTCCCAATAAAATTCGCGGCGGTCCACAACGCGCCCGCCGCGCAAGTGAAACAGATTGGCGGCGACAAGCGGCGGTTCGGCGTAATACGCGAGCACATCGGTGTCGTCGCCCTGCGCCGATGCGATGCGCTGCCGCTCTTCGATATCTTCCAGCGTACGCAGCAAGTCGCGATACGCAGCGGCTTGTTCGAACTGTTCTTTCTCCGCGGCAGACATCATGCGCGATTCGAGGCTCTTCATCAGGTCGTGGCGACGCCCTTCCAAAAACAGCCGCACGTCCTTCGCAGCTTCGGCGTAGCGTTCATCGGTAGTCAGCCCGGTAACGCATGGACCCAGGCACCGCTTGATGTAGTACTGCAAACAGGGACGCGGATGGCTGCGCGTCAAATCCACGGTGCAGGACGGCACCAAGAATCGCTTGTGAACGAAATGCAGGATGCGCCGAGCGAGTCCGGCCGGGAAATAGGGCCCGAAATAAAGCGAGCCATCTTTCTTTACGCGTCTTGTGAAATAAACACGCGGAAATTTCTCCGAAGCAGTGAACTTAATGTACGGATACGTTTTGTCGTCGCGCAGCACGACATTGAATTTCGGCTGATACTGCTTGATGAGATTGTGTTCGAGCGCCAGGGCTTCGCGCTCGTTGTCAACGATAATGGTTTCCAGGTCCGCGATTTCCCGAGCCAGCGAACCGGTTTTGGCATTCACCCAGCTCGATTCCAGAAAATACGAGCGCACGCGGCTCCGCAAAGAGCGCGCCTTGCCGACGTACAACACACGCCCGCCGGCATCCTTAAATAGATAGACACCCGGGCTTTCCGGGAGCAACGCCGCTTTTTCTCGGGGTTCCATGGAAATTCTGCGTGGAATCTACACTTACCAGACAAGTTCCATCATACTAGAATTGTGAGCGGTGGCCCGTGATCCGTGGACCGTGGAAGAGGCGAGCTGGCAACACGCTATGTCATGAGTTGCATCCCAAAGACTGAATGAAACGCATTACAAGATTTTTGCGAATTATGGTTTACGGCGCGCTGCTCGCCTTTCTGACGCTGACGGCGCCGGCGCGCGGATCCGCGCAGGATCCTCCTCCGAATCCACCTTCCGATCCGACGGATGCGCCTCCCGCACCGCCGAAGAAACCGGATGCGAAGCAAAAACCGGATTCAGCGACAAAGAGCGACCCGAATCAGCCGACCTGGGACCCGCTGCGCGCGGAAAGAGACATGCAGGTCGGCATCTACTACATGCACAAAGGCGATCTTGATGCGGCCATCGACCGTTTCGAGGACGCCACTTTGGCCAAGCCCGGCTACGCACTTCCCTTTCGTTATTTAGGCGAAGCGCAAGAAAAGAAGGGAGTGAAGAAGCAAGCCATCAAGTCCTTCCAACGCTATCTGGATCTGTTCCCGAAAGCGGATGACAAAGACAAAATTCAGAAAAGGATCGAGAAGCTCTACAAGGAAGTCGAGCAGGAAAGAGATCAGCGCGCCAAGTGATCCAGTATTTTGCGCGCCCGTTCAAACTCCACGAAGCGTTTTTCTTCTGCGCGAAATTCGCTCGAATGCGAAACCAGGCTGCAGCCGGAACGGCGCGTGGGATGCTTCACGTGCAGCATTTCGTGATAAAGGACGTATTCGACCGCGACTTGCGGGACGGCGTGATGGTCCATTCTTCGATTCAGCAAAATTTGATTGGGTCCGGGGTCGTAGCAACCGAACTGCCGCCGCCAATTGCGCACACTCCAGCCAATGTGCGGCCGCTGCAAACTTCCTTCAAAATATTTCGCGTTTAGCTGCTCAAACATTTTCTCCAGATCGAAGTGCCGGCCCTGCGGGCCCGTCGAGGCAAGGCGCGCGCGTCCGCGGCGCATTTGTGTGATGCGGCTGCGCGTGCGATGCGAGCGCGCGTACTCCAGGTAGGCTTCCACCAATCCGCGTGGCGCTTTGCGCCGATAGACACGCGAAAGAAGCAACGCCGCGGCACCTTCCAGAACGGCTAGCGGAGCCCGCCGCAGCAAATCCGAGAAACGCACGAAAACTATATCTTCGCGACGGCGAATCGTGAGCACCAGGCTGGCGTAGGGATAGAACTCAACACGAAACCGCGGCGGGCGCCCATCGCAACCAATCCGGGTGAACACGCGCTGAAAAAGCGGACCGCCTCCCGGCACGAGCGAACTCGCGCGGTGCATTGCCGTCATTTCTTTCGCCGCACCGGCGGCGGCGCGACATTTTTCTTAGCGGCTTCGGCTTCCTTCGAGGCATCCTGCGTCCCTTGAATTGCGTCGTCCAAATTGTCTTTGTACATTTCCGCTTCAGGCGTGTCGGTCGGAATCTTTTGCAGGGACGTAATAAAATCCTTGGTTCGCAAAGCCATCAGGTCGATGCCCTTGCGAATGTTCTGCTGCTTTTCGATGCCGAGCTGGATCAGGTCCGCAGCGTCATCCACGCAGCCTACATAGGCATTGAGCAGCGAGTTGAGCAGTTCGATGTGGTTGGTCTGCGATGGATGCTCCAGTTCGTACTGGAGTTTTTTCAATCGGTCATCGGCGAAAGTCAGGAAGAGCGTGATGCGTTCGTTGGGCGATTCGGCATCGCGAATTTTGTTGGCCTCGATTGTGGAAAGATAGTCTTTTTGTTGGGCGGCCTCGGCAGAGGTGGCCGCGGCCATTGCAAAGCAAATCAGGGCAAAAACTAATGTAATGAGACGAAGATTCATGGATGCACTTCCGGAACCGTGGGATCCGCCGTTGGAGGGGGAGCAGCGGGCGGTTTGTTTTCGTGTTTTCGCGGGAAGAGAGAGCGCAGCAGTTGATCGTCGAGCGTCAACAGATCCTGGCGGACCAACTGAAGCGGCGGCTTGAATTCCGAGGGCACAATAAGCAGAATTTCGTCGAGTTCGCGCAAACCTTTTTGCACGTGCATCTCCAGTTGCTTGTAACCGCCCGAATGCCGCTCACCATCGGGATTGTCTTTGACAAGAGCTTCGGATGCGGCGCGGACATTGTCGCGGTACTTTTCCAGAATCAGGCCGGCTGCGGTGTAGTCGCCGGCTTTTTCGGCCCGGCCGGCTTCGGCAAATTCCGCGTCTCCCAGCTTTTCGATCATTCTAGCCTTGTGCACGCCGTTCGTCTCGCTGTCAAAGCGCGCCTGAAGCTCGCTCATTTTGTCCGCGGCGGCGCTCGCGCAAAACAGCGCGGCGATCAAAATCGGCAGTGCAACGCGTTGCGCGACGCGGGCCCCCATGCGATTACCTTTTCTGGTCCAACATGCGGCGCAAAACCTTGCTGCGCTGCTGCGCCTGCCAGACCTGGTCCGGGTTCTTGTCCTGGTCGAGTTCGAGAAACTTCTCGTATGCCTCGAGAGCAGGCTTCGGCTGGTTTAGCTTATCGTAGCAGAGAGCACGGATAAACCACTCGCCTGGGGTGGGTTTTTCCGTCTTGGCAATCAGGTCGAGCGCGGCCAAAGTCGCGGGGAAATTGCCAGCCAAATAATAGGTCGAACTGAGGTCTTTCCAGTACGAAAGATTGTTGTGGTCAATTTGCAGCGCGGCTTTGATTTCCTTTTCCGCGTTGGGAAAATCGCGTTTCTGGAGGTACACGCGGCCGAGCCCGCTGTGAAGCTGCGCATCGTTGGGCGCAAGCGTTATGGCCTGGCGAATGGTGACAATCGAATCGTCCCACTTCTTTTGCGCAATCTGGATGTCAGCGCGCGAGCGCAGCGAATCGAGCGTGGAAGGCTTGCCTGCGTCGGCGCGGTCAATTTCGGCCAGCGCTGCGTCGTATTGTTTCTGGTCAAGAAGAAGATGAATCAGGCGAGAACGCGCGCCTGCGTCGTCCGGCTTGACGGCGAGATAATCGCGATAGGCGTCAACCGCTTCGGGCTTTTTCTCTGCATCCAGAACCTGCGCCAAACCGAGCATTGCTTGCGGAGATTTGGGTTGGAGTTCCTGCGCGGCGCGGAATTTCGTTTCGGCTTCAGGATAGCGTTTCAGGCCGACGTAGAGATTGCCGAGGTGAATGACCGTCTCCGCATCGCGAGGATCGAGCCCCAGAGCTTCCTCGTAAGATTTCGCGGCGGCCGGAATGTCTCCCGAGCGCTCCAGCGCGTAGCCGAGCAGGAACCGCGGCCTGCTTTGCGAAGGCAGTAAATCAACGGCTTTGCGCAGAGGCGGCACGGCTGCGGTGGGATCTTTTTCCGTGAGGAGAATGCCGAGATTCAGATAGGCCTCGGACATTTTTGGATCCAGCGCCGTAGCGCGCTCGTATTCGGTTCGGGCTTCGTCCGTTTTCTTGAGCGCGGTGTAGGCATAGCCGAGTTGAAAATGGGCCCAGGCGATGTCGGGTTTTTCGGCGATTAGTTTTTGAAGAGCGGCGGCGGCTGCTTCGAATTGATTGTTGTCGATGTCGTGCTGCGCTTCGTCGAGGAGATCGTTCAGCGGATTGGCTAGTTTTTGCGTTTTGGTTTGGGTGGATTTTTGCGAGGTCGATCGGGGAATTAGAGTGGACGCCTTGCACGGGTGGGGCGCAATGTATTGCGCCCCTACAAGGAAAGGAATGAGGGCCGCGGCGGCGCGCGAAGGTCGGAGACTCATGGTTCGGACGGAGGATTGCCCGCTCCATCGGAGATTGTACCTGAAGGCATGTTGGACTTTGATGCGCCGTTGCCGAAGCGCTTTGCCTGACCATTTCCGTTGAGGACGCGCGCAAGGAAACGGCCGGTATGGGATTGCTGATTGCGGGCGACCTGTTCGGGTGTTCCTGTGGCAATAATTTTGCCGCCTTGATCGCCGCCTTCGGGGCCAAGATCAATCAGCCAGTCGGCGGATTTGATGACGTCGAGATTGTGCTCGATCACGAGGAGCGAGGCGCCGGATTCGAGCAGCTTGCGGAATGCGGCGAGAAGCTTGGCGATATCGTCGAAATGCAATCCGGTCGTCGGCTCGTCGAGAATGTAAAGGATGCCCTGATTTTCCGTGCGCGACAGATGTGCCGCGAGCTTGAGGCGCTGCGCTTCGCCGCCGGAAAGAGTTGTGGCGGATTGGCCGAGTCGAAGGTAGCCAAGTCCGATCTCATTCAAAATGCGCAGCTTTGTGACAACCTTCGGAACGCCGTTGAAAAAGGCCAGGGCTTCGCGCGCGGTCAATTGCAGAACTTCGTGGACGTTTTTCCCGCGATAGCGCACTTCGAGCACGCTAGTTTTGAATCGCGTGCCACGGCATTCTTCGCAGACGAGCTCTACATCCGCGAGGAATTGCATCTCCACTGTGACCGTGCCGTCTCCCTGACACGTCTCGCAGCGGCCTCCGGGCACATTGAACGAAAAATGGCCGGCGGTAAAGCCGCGCCGCTTGGCGTCTGGCGTGGCTGCGAAAACTTCGCGAATGGAATCGAAGGCTTTGAGGTACGTTGCCGGATTCGAACGCGGTGTGCGGCCGATGGGAGACTGATCCACGATAACCACCTCGCGGATGACCTCGTCGCCTTCGAGGCGATCGCAAAATTCTTTGACGCTGCCGCCGGTGCGCTTCGCGGCGAGAGCGCGATACAAAACCTCGTGCACCAGCGTGGATTTGCCCGAGCCACTGACGCCGGTGACGACCGTGAGAGTTCCCAGCGGTACCATCAAATCTATATTTTGCAGATTGTGGAGCGTCGCGCCGTATAGCCGAAGAAATTTCCCGACGGGCTTGTGGCGATTGTTGGGAACGGGAATCGCGAGATCGCCGTTGAGGTACCGGCCCGTGAGCGACTTGTGTTCGGCGAGCATGGCGTCATAGTTGCCGGCAAAGAGCAGCTTGCCGCCGAGCTCCCCCGCGCCTGGGCCGAGGTCGATGACGTGGTCGGCCGCGCGGATGGTGTCGGGATCATGCTCGACGACAAGGACCGTGTTGCCCAAGTCGCGCAGCGATTTGAGGATGTCAATGAGCCGCTGCGTATCGCGCGGGTGCAAGCCAATAGATGGTTCGTCTAAAACATAAAGCGCGCCCACAAGGTGCGATCCAAGCGACGTGGCTAGTTGGATGCGCTGCGATTCACCGCCGGAGAGTGTCGAGGTAAGGCGGTCGAGAGTGAGATAGTCGAGGCCAACCTCGTCCAGAAATTGCAGGCGAGTGCGAATTTCTTCGAGGATCTTCTCGGCGACCTTCGCTTGCAACTCTGAAAGCGCCAGCGTTGCGAAAAAAATGCGCGCTTCTTTCACCGTTAGTTTGCAGATTTCGGTGATCGAGCGACCCGCGACGCGGACAGCGCGCGCTTCCGGTCGCAGGCGCGTGCCGCCGCAGTCCGGGCACAACGCATAGCCACGATAGCGGCTCAAAAAAACGCGCACGTGCAGCTTGTATTTCTTGCGCTCGAGCCAGGCGAAAAATCCTTTCACGCCCTCATAGCCGTTTTCCGGGTCGCCTTCGAGGACCAACCGGCGCTGCTCCGCCGTAAGCTGGCGCCACGGAACGTTCAGCGGAATGCCGCGGCCGCGGGCCCATTTCTTCGCATCTTGCACGAGCGCGCGAAATCGCGGCTTGGTCCAGGGTTCAATCGCGCCCTCGTCGAGCGTCTTGCTTGGATCCGGCACAACCAGATTTAAATCGAAATCTATGGTGTTTCCAAAGCCCTGGCAACGCGGGCACGCGCCATAGGGATTGTTGAAGGAAAACAGGCGCGGCTCCGGCTCCTGGTAGAGCGTGCCGTCGTTCTTGCATTCGAATCGCTCGTTGAAGGTGAGGCGCTCGGCGCGATTTCCCCCGGAATCGGCGATGAATTCCAGGATGGCTTCGCCCTGGCCTTCGCGGTAACAAATTTCAATGGAATCCGTAAGCCGCGTGCGCGATTCGGGATTTACGGAAAGCCGGTCGACAAGAACATAAACCGGCTTCGAGAAGTCGACATCGAGCAAAGTTTCCGGCGAAGAAAATTCGTGCACGCGGCCGTCTTGATAGAGGCGGTTGAAGCCACGCTTCTGGATATCGCCAAGGGCTTGCTTGAGCGCTTCCTGCGGCGGAGCTGCGGCTTTTTTCTTTGGGACGCGGCGCTGGCCGCCGGTCGGCTGAGGCTGCGCGATTTTCAGTGGATACAGAATGTAAAAACGCCGCCCTGCGGGCAGCGAAAGCACGCGCGTGGCGATTTCATCAGGGCTGTCACGCCGCACTTCCGTGCCGCACTTGATGCAAAACGTTTGCCCGCACCGCGCGAAGAGAAGCCGGAGGTAGTCGTAAATCTCCGTCGAAGTCGCCACGGTCGAGCGCGGATTACGCGTGGAATTTTTCTGCCGAATCGCAACCGCCGGAGCGATGCCCGAAATTTCATCGACGTCCGGCTTTTCCATGCGCTCGAGAAACTGACGCGCGTACGACGACAGCGATTCCACGTAGCGCCGCTGCCCTTCGGCATAAACCGTGTCAAACGCGAGGGAGGATTTGCCAGAGCCGCTGACCCCGGTTACGACGGTGATGGCGTTGTGAGGAATGTCCACGCTGACATCGCGCAGGTTGTGCACGCGGGCACCGCGGACGCGGATGGCCTCTTCTTCACGAAGCACGGGGGTGAGTTCTTTGGTCGCCAAAGGGAAGCTCAGACAGCGCGCTTGGAGCGCACAGCCTAAACTTTAAATTATACGGCTTGGGGAAAATCGTAGCAAACCGCGTTTCGTGAGGGACTACGGCTCTTGCGTCAGCGTTATGCGGCCAATGCCGCCTGTCACCCTCAGGCGGATCGTTACAGGCGATTTGCCATAGGCATCGTTGGTGTATTCATCCCCGTCATGATGCAAACCGCGCGCGTCGATGGTTCCGATTCCGCCGCTGGCGTGGACAAGGACTCCGACATTCTTGGGCAGACGAATGTTGGCTTCGCCGACTCCGCCTTCCATGTCCGCGGTGAGATCGGACTTGCGATCGCCGGTCAGATCCACATCCGCCTGCCCGGCTCCCATTTTTAAAGTGAGCCGAGTCACGTCAATGTCGCGCAACCGGAAATTGCCGCGGCCGGCTCCCATTTCCATCTTGATTTCCACGGGAACGTTATTGGCGAGGTGCAGAGTCCAGTGATTATCGGAAGTCGTGTTCATGTGCACGTCCGAGTCGCTCTGCGAAATGCGAAGATTGCCCGTCGTTCCTGAAATGGAGTAATCCACTTTGGGCGTGCCGGACGAAGTGCGGTAGTCGAAGTCCGCTTCCAACAAATGGCTGGAGCCGCCGCTCAGATTGATATCGCCGGCGCCCATCTGCAGCTCCAGGCGAACGTCCTTGGCATCGTCGCGATCGACGGTGCGTGAAAGATGCTGCATGGCATAAACAGAGCCAGGATGGTGACGCGCGTAGTAGCGGCCGTTCCCGACCAGCACGACCAATACGACCACAAACGCGATCGCGCCAATCGTTGCCCCCATGGATGCGCCGCGCGGGGTGCCCGGATGCTGGCGCCGATCCCAACTGTCCCACATCTTTCCAAGCCCGATGAAGATCAGCACGAGCGGCCAGTACTTCCATAAGACCGGAAGGGGATCGAACGCCGGATGCCAGTTGGCATACAGGAAAATTCCGCCGATGGCGATGAGCAGTATCGGGAATACCAGGGAACGGGTCCGGAGAGTGCCGTCTTGAGCCATCACACACCTCTTCCCTCTTTACTACGCAGCAGAACGGAAAAAAGTTCAGGCGTTACGAGAAAAATTGACCTTCTGGAGGATAGTGGAACCACCGGGAATGGACAACCGCCGCCGGGCAGGCTGCGCTCGTAGCTTATCAAAATAGCGGAATGCGACGCTGCTGAAGTCTGAGCGGTCATCCTCAGAAGGATGACCCTACCGCACGGTGCCTACATTTTCTGAGCGGAGGGCACATCGCTGAAGGGGTGACTGAGCGTTTGTGCTAGAGTGCGGCGAAAGCCCGAATGCTACGAGTGGACTCTGTAGAACGAGGTTCGGCGATGGCTAATTTTGACCGAGTGATCTGGATTGTGCTGGATAGCGTGGGCATCGGCGAGTTGCCGGATGCCGCGGATTACGGCGACGTGGGGCGAAGCACTCTCGGCCACATCGCTGAATCGCGGGCCCTGGCTGTGCCCAATCTCATGCGGCTTGGCTTGGCAAATATCGCGCCGCTGGCTCACTTGCAGGCCGCTGCCGCGCCTATCGGTGCGTATGGCAAAGGCGCAACGCATTCGCCGGGAAAAGATACGACAACAGGCCATTGGGAGATGGCCGGCGTTTGGCTGGATCAAGCCTTCCCAACGTATCCTCGCGGTTTCCCGAAGGAACTGATTGCCGAATTTGAAAAACAGATTGGCCGCGGCACTCTTGGCAACAAACCGGCGTCCGGCACGGAGATTATCAAGGAACTCGGCGAAGAGCACGTCCGCACGGGAAAACCGATTGTCTACACTTCGGGCGACAGCGTCTTTCAAATCGCCACGCACGAAGATGTGATTCCCATCGCGGAGCTCTATCGCATGTGCGAGATTGCGCGAAAACTGCTCGATGGGCCGAACCGCGTGGGACGGGTGATTGCGCGTCCGTTTGCGGGGCCGGTGGGAAATTTCAAGCGCACAACGCGCCGCCATGATTATGCCGTCGATCCACCAAAGCCGATGCTGCTCGATGTCCTCGCCGAGCGCGGCGTGCCCGTTTTTGGAATCGGCAAAATTCATGACATCTATAACGGCCGCGGCGTGGAGAAATACGTCACCACGACCGGCAACGCGGACGGCATGACAAAAATGGCCGCAGCTCTGCAAGAAAGAAAAACGGGCCTGATTTTCTGCAATCTGGTCGATTTCGACATGCTGTACGGCCATCGCAAAGATGTCGAGGGCTTCGCGGAATCGCTCGAAGAGTTCGACCGCATGCTGGGCCCGTTCCTCGGACTCCTGCGCGCGTCGGACTTGCTGCTCATCACCGCGGACCACGGCTGCGACCCCGATCCGCGCTGGCCCACGACCGACCATTCGCGCGAGTACGTGCCGATCCTGGCATACTCGCCGGCGAGCGGCGCTGGCGCAAATCTGGGAGTCCGCGCAACACTGGCCGATATGGGGCAGACTGTCGCGGACAATTTTGGTGGTTCGATCCCGCATGGGAATAGTTTTTTGAAGGAAGTTTACACCTGAGGAGGAGAAACAGAACGAGCCTGAGTCATCTCGCTGCGTGCTTGACCGCGCTCCCCCGTTCGTTTCTGGCTACTGCCGCCATTTCCGAACTATTTCATCGTTTACGGTCCGGAAGCCAAACCAGTGCAAATCATCCGGATTCTTCACCGTGCCAGAAACATCGCCGGGATACTGTCCTAGGATTTGATTTAGTGGCGGTGATGGTCGGAGTATTCCGCGGCCAGCTTTAGTTCACGGTTGGCTTGATCTAGAAGGTCGATGGCTCTTTCGGCGTGGCCGCCGAGTTGGTCGTTGTTGTCTTTCTGGGCTTCCACGACTTTGTCGTACGCCTCCACGACATGCTTCTGCGCATCGGCCAGGTGCGAGTGCCGGTCGTGGTTAATATCCGTTTCGGGGCGCTGCGCGTATGCCACGCCCATCACTGCCAAACCAAGAGCAAATGCTCCTGCGAGGTAAAACCCTTTCTTTGTCATCGTTTCCTCTCCTGTTGAGCCGCGTAATTTTTGCTGAGCACCGGATCGAATTCGGACAATCCCGGCGCACTCATCGAGAACCACGATGGAACAACAGATTGCAAATCGCAAGGCCTGCTTTCTTTTTCATTGTCGGTGATCGCTTCCATGTACGAGGGCGACTTGGGCTGAGCGCGCAGCATCTGGAACGAGGGAGCGGGAGCGGGCTTTGGCTTCCGCGAGTTCGGCTGGGCTGAGCTGGAGTGCAAGCGAGTCGAGCATTGCTTTGGCGCGGCCCTCGCCTTGGTCGGCGGCCCTTTGGAACCACGCGAAGGCGAGGATGTCGTTACGGGGAATGCCTTCGCCTCGGACGTAGAGATCGGCAAGATTGAATTGGGCTTGAGCCACGCCGGCTTCGGCGGCTTTGCGATACCAGCCAGCTGCGGCGGCTCGATCTCGCGTGACGCCCAGACCCTGATCGTAGAGATACCCGAGGTTCATTTGTGCCGCGGCGTCGCCCGCGTTGGCGCCCTGCTCAAAATAGCGAAAAGCTTCGCTGTAATCCTGCAGCACGCCGCAGCCATTCATATACAAAACTCCCAGGTCGTAATAGGCGAGTGCATAGCCCTGATTGGCGGCTTCGCGCAGCCAATAGCGCGCGGCGCCGGCGTTTGGTGGAGTGCCCCACCCTGCCAATGACGCCACCGCAAGATTCACCTGCGCGGGCGCGTAGCCGCGGCGCGCGCCTTTCTCAAACCAGTCGTGAGCTTGCTGAAGCGTGCGCAGCGATTCTCCGGCCCGCGTCGCAGCGATTCCCTTCTCGTTTTCGCGCACACCCGCTTGTTGCGGCGCGAGCTGTGTCCCAGCGCTGACGCGGACGGAGTTCCCTTCTCGCGCTAACAATTGCGCCATGGCCGGTGACACACAGGCGCTCACCTGGGAAGCTCCCGCCTCTTGAGCGTTTGCCGGCGCCATGTGCAGCAGATACGCGAACAGCGCGAAAACCACAGGACAGAAACAGCGCAATGGGGATGAACTTCTTGAAACAAAACTTGCTATGGAATTCATGGTTACTGTCCTCCGTTTTCCAAGCCACTCGATTCCCGGAACGTCGCGTTTAGAGACGCAAGCTTTGCGGCGTCCGTTAACGCGGGCAAAGGTAGACCCGGGAGGGACGGGGGAGACCTGCCCCTCCGGGGAATGTCCTACAGTCAGGCTGCCTACCTTCAGGCCGTCTATCTGTAGCCTGTCTACCTATATATACCTAGACGAGCTACACGTCAAAAAGTTCCATGAAATAATTGGGACCTGCCTAGGACGAAACCTACGGTGTACCTGGAGCCTTAGCAAGGAAGTGACTTTCGTCGATGCCTGTAATAAAGCCGCGGGCAGCTTCACCTGCGGGCTTATAAGCCGTGTCGCGCAGGATCCAGATATGCTGGCCCCTCGCCACCGGCGCGGCCAGCAAAAATAGATACGACTGACCACTCACCTTAAGAGAAACACGGCTCAAGGTTATGCGGCCTTCTACACCTCAATAGGCCCGGCCTTTTATTCGCAGTGAAGGGCCGTGACGGGGTCCACGCGGGTTGCGCGCCGCGCCGGTATCCAGCAGGCGAGGAGGCCAATCAAAAGCAGCAAAAAGACGACAGCCACGGCCGTGAGCGGATCGTAAGGCGAAACTCCCCACAGTAGAGTGGTGACAGCGCGAGAGATGGCAAAGCTCGCCAGTAGGCCGACGGCAATGCCGGGAACCAAGAGCGCAAGGCCGTTTTTCAGAATCATGCCAAGGACATCAGCGCGGGCGGCGCCAAGAGCCATGCGGATCCCGATTTCATGCGTGCGGCGCGAGGTAGCATAGGCAATCACGCTGTACACCCCCAGCGTGACGAGTACCAGGCCAATCGTCGCAAACGTAGCGACAAGAAAGAACCCAAGTCGGGGTTGCGCGTAAGAAAAAGTATTAAGCCATTCCGCCAAAGGCGCGCCATCCGCAAACGCGACGTCCGGATCGACAGCCCAAACCGCTTTGCGAACCGTGGCAATCATGGCTCCAGGTGGCGGGTCCGTGCGCACGAGAAGACGCCGCATCACAGAGCCCGTGACGCTGTAGGGGACCCAGACTTCCGGCTCGGTCGGTCGTTCCAGGCCCACGTTCATCGCATCCGCAGCCACGCCCACAATCCGAAAAGAAGGATCGCGCACGGCGTCGGGAACGTCCTTCAGAACCTCGAGGCTGATGGTGCGCCCGAGAGGATCGCCATCGTCAAGAAACCGCCGCTGAAACGTTTGATTAATCACGGCGACCTTCTGCGCCCCGCTCACTTCCGCTTCCGTGAACGAACGCCCGGAAACAAGCGGCTGGCGAACAACGGAAAAATAATCCTCGCCCACGAGTTGGATGAGCGACTCCCACTTGCCGAAGTGCGTCTTGCCAGGAATTTCAATCGTTCCGCCAAAGCCGCCGTAAGGCGGTGTCGTGCTCACCGGCGAAGCGAGTTCCACACCGGGTGTGGATTTCAGGCGCTGCAGCAAGGGCTGAAAGAAAGAGACGAGCTGCGGACCAGTCTTGTAACGCTGGCGCGGGAGAGGCAGCCGGCCGCTGACGATATGGTCCGGCTGCCAGCCGAGCGGAACATGCTGAATCGCAACGAAGCTGCGCATAAAAAGGCTCGCCGTAAACAACAAAATAAGCGACAGAGCGACTTCGAGCACGATCACGGCATTGCGCAAGCGCGATTTGGCCGCCGTGCCGCCAAGTCCCTTGCCGGAGTCGCGCAAGGCATCCTGCAAATCCACGCGCGAAGCCTGAAACGCGGGGAAAAGCCCAAAAATAATGACCGTCGCGAATGCCAGCCCGATGCCGAACAGCAGCACCCAACCGTTCATTTCAATCACCGTTTCCGACGGAATCGTGAACGGTGGCATCGCCGCAGAGAGTGCGCGTATCCCGGCCCACGCCAGAAGCACACCAAAAACGGCTCCGCCAACCGCCAGCAGCAAGCTCTCAAGAAGCAGTTGGCGAATCAGCCGCCCACGGCTCGCCCCCAGCGCCGCGCGCACGGCAAATTCCTTGCCGCGCGTCGTAGCCCGTGCCAACAAAAGGTTCGCCACATTCGCACAACCGATCAGCAACAGCAGCCCAACGGCGGCAAACAAAACGAAGAGCGTCCTGCGAAACTCCGCTCCAACGACAGCATGAACAAACGATTCCGCGGAGACGCGGAAATGCTGCGGATAATCCTCGGAGCGTGCCGGAGACTCCGCGCGAATCACGGGCGCAATCCTGTTACCGATGACGTTGAGATCCGCGTCGGCCTCTTCGATGGAGACGCCCGGCTTCAGGTGCGCGACCACTCCCCAATACTGCGGAAACTCTCCGCGAATCACTTCCGTCACCGCAGGGTCGCGCGGCATCCACAAGTTCGCGCCTCCCCACGCAAAGCGCGGCGGCATCACGCCAACCAGCGTGCGCGATACGCCATTCAACCGGAACGTCTTGCCAACGATGCCCGGGTCGGACCCGAAGTCATCCGTCCAGGTCGCGTATCGCAGCACGAACACTGGCGCAGCCCCCGGCTCGTAATCGGCGGGTTCCAGCCCGCGCCCGATCAGCGGCGCGACTCCATACAGCTCGAACGTTCCCGGCGTCACGTAGTTGGCGGCCATGTAGCTGTTGTTCGCGCCGGAGTCGTAGACGACATCAATCTCGCAGTTCGCAATCAACCCGTCGAAAACGCGGTTCTGCTGCTTGTATTCCATCAGCTCGCGATAGCTGAGAAGCCCGCGGAAGTCGCCGTCGTCTTCGCTGCCTCCGCGCCGGTCGAGGTCGCGGATGCGCATAGTCACGAGCCGCCCCTGATCCTTGTACGGAAACGGCGCGACAAGCGCGTTGTACAGCACGCTGAACATCGCCGTCGAAGCCCCGATGCCCAGCGCCAAAGCCATAACCGCGACAATCGTAAATCGCGGATCCTTGCGCAGCCCCCGCAAAGTGGACTTCAAATCCCGGTAAAAAAGCTCGAGATGATTCTCCCAGCGCGCCTCGCGGCACTCTTCCTTGAATCGCTCGACCCCGCCGAATTCCATGTGCGCGCGCCTCCGCGCCTCCTCGCGCGTCATCCCTTCCGCAATGTAGTCCGCGATTTGCTGCTCGAGGTGGAATTGCAGTTCGGAGTCCAGCCGCCTCTCAACAAGCGGCTTCTGCCAAAGCCGGCGTAGCCAATGCGTCTTCTTCATAAACCAATCCGAGCCTAATCCGCAGTCCGCAAAATCAGCGAAACGGCATCAGCCAGCTTCTCCCAGCCAAGCACTTCCACCTCAAGCTGCTTCCGCCCCTTGCGCGTCAACGTATAAAACTTGGCCTCGCGCCCAGTGCTCGTGTCCTTCCACTCCGCCTCAACCCATTCGCGCTCTTCCAGGCGGTGCAGCGCCGGATAGAGCGACCCTTGCGGCACCTGAAAGTAGTCCTTCGAAATCTGCTGCAACCGCTGCGCAATCGCATACCCATGCAGCGGCCCAGCCGCCACAATCTTCAAAATCAGCATGTCGAGCGTTCCGCGGTGCAAATCGTTCTTTTCGAGAGGCATGTTGGACACCTAGCTTGACTACAGGTACGCTACCTACATATAAGGCCGCCCCCCGCCAATGTCAAGCGACGATTTCGGCATCCACCGAGCGAGTCCACCCGTCGTTCCTGGGGGCCCGGCATCCGCGTACAGCCAGTGTAGCGCTAGCAACCCCGATGTGGGACCAGCCTGGCTAGGCAGGAAATCTGCTGGATAATGGAGTGACGGAGATAGCCCCTCGATGGAATCTTTGCGGAAAGGAATCGCTTCAGAATGACCACTCAACCTCTTCGTGCCATTTTCGTGTTTTCGCTAATCACTGGTTTATTTATTCTCGCGTCGCTAGCGGCCAACGGTGGCGATGGAATTTTCACCGCGAAGATTTCACCGGTCGCCGCCATCGACAAGACAGGCCATCCCATGACGGTGGAAGTACCCCAGCCAGAACCAAGCTTCGCCGGTATCGTCGCCGCGGGCAAACCGGCGGGCGATAGCTACGTGATCCATTTCCCCCCGCCTGCCGGCGACGTCGGGGGCGCTTGCGTTTACACCGGCAACGCGCGCTACCTGATTGAGAGCAATGGCGTTCTTACGTTCCAGGTCATCGCCGATTGCGGAAAACTGAAGCGGGGATACAGCTATATGATTTGCATGCTCAATGAAGACTTGCGCTGCAGCGAAGCCCCCTGGTGGTATTTTCGAGGCAGAACCTATGCGATCACCAACGAAGGCCTCGCTGTCAGCAATCAGGCTCCTTACGCGTGGAAAGATGCAACCGATGCACGCCAGAATTTGCAGAAGATCGCAGCCAACATTAAACAGTGGCGCGACCGAACTGCGAACTCGGCTAACCTCCAGCATTCCCGCATGATTTCCTGCCGGGATTTTCACCCCGAAGCGAGGACCTATGAAACTCGCGTACTCTCCACGACATGCGCGATCAAGAGCGCATGCAACTCCATACCCAACGTGGACTCTTTGCGTGATGGCGATCCAATCGGTTGGAATACGCCCGTGGGAAGCTACATTAAGCAGCAGTTGAAAATTTCGGACGCTTCCGATTGGGCGTGCTGGCTTCGGACACAATAAGAAACACTCTGCTGGTCTATGGCCGGCGGACAGGCCGGTTGAGAATGGAAGAAAAACCGAGCGACACCATCACGCGCATCGATCAGTTGGTCGATGAAAAACCACTTCAGGTTTGGCCGCCATCCGGACCTGCGGCGCCGGACTCCGATGTCGGCGCCGTCATGACGTTCACCCTGGAAGATGGCGCCATCCGCAAAGTCAAGCTGGCCTACTATTTCTAAAGAAGCTGCTGGGCCTTCGCTCAAACGGGGGGAAGTTTCCCGTCTGTCCCGCATAGTTCCGATGCGCACCGCCACAACATCGAAAAGGACAAATCGTCGCCTTCGCCCTCGGCCCCTTCGCAGGCGTCTGGGTTGAGCGCCTTGACCGCCGCAAACTCCTCCTCTGGACGCAAGGCCTCGCCGCGATCCAATCGTTAGCCCTCGCCGAGCACATAGGCGCCCCCCTCACCGTCATAGTAACCGGCGCCCTTTTGCATAGCAGGCTCCCTCTGGTTCACCCTCGAACTCCCAAAGTCTCCGCCGCCATGCACCCCATCTACCACCAAATGGGCCTCGTCCCCGACCCAGCAGCGAGGTAGCTTGGACTGCGGGCATCCGCCGAAACGTTTTCGACACGCGCTCCAATTTGCCGAATGGCGACTCGAACCGCCCTGTATTAGCCTTATAGCATGCACGACGAGCTACGTGGTCTCCGGTTTCCCTTTGACGCGCGCGCCGAGGTCTCTGTCGACAATTCGCCAGAAAAACTCCCCGCTCGTGTAGCCGAACTCAGCCTGCGAGGATGCCGCCTGGAAATGTCTGGAACGTTAGCGGAACGACTGAGCGTTCAGGTAAGGGTTTTCAACTCGGGCGAGACCTTCGAGGCTCCTGCCACGATCATCTACGTGAAACCCTCCGGAGTGGGCTTGATGTTCGGCGACATCAAGCCGCATTTTCGAGAAGTCCTCCAAAATTGGATCCTCGCCGAGGTAGACAAGCAAGCCGAAGGCGAACCTCCCCAGCAACCCAAACGCGCCTAGCCTCCCGAGCCTCCGTTCACTCCTCCTCGCGGAACTCTGCGCCCTCTGCGTTAAAATCCACACTAGCCCCTGGCAAGATTAACCCCCAAAACTGTCTATTTTCATCAGCTTGGCGCATCATGACTTCCTTACGTGCCATATGGCATGGTGGAAGTGCAAATTCGATGCGCATTTTTGCGGAGGAGCGACAGTATGGGAACGTTTAGAAGAGGTGGCGGCGACGACGCCGCATTCGAGATGAGAAAGGCCGGCCCGTTTATAAAGTTCGGTGTCCTGGCCGTTGGAGTTTTGCTTGTGTTGTTGGTGCTTGGTATGTTCCTGCTGCGCGTCACGCGCATCGAGCCGGGACACGTCGGCGTGCAGATCAACCTGGCGGGGAGCCAGCGCGGAGCCTCGGAAATACCGGTACGCACGGGCTGGGTAGTCTACTCGCCGCTGAGCACGCAAATCATTGAGTTCCCGACATTTGTGCAGACGGTGAAATGGACCAAGGACGTCAACGAAGGTCATCCCATCAACGAAGAGATGGGCTTTAACTCGAAAGAAGGCATGGAAATTTTTGTGGACGTATCGCTGTCGTACGCGATCGATCCAGCCAAGGTCCCGGACTTTTATGTGAAGTACCGCGTTTCGGACATGGATACGTTTACGCACGGGATTCTGCGCGACGTGGTGCGCAACTCGTTGAACGAGGTCGCATCCACCTACGTCGTGGAAGACATTTACGGCGAGAAAAAGGCGGAGTTCCTGGGCAAAGTGGAAGCAATGATCGAGAAGAAGTTGGCCCCGGTGGGAGTCGGCGTGCAGCAATTCGGCTTCATCGGCGCCCCGCGCGTCCCGGCAGTGATCGCGCAAGCGATTACCGCGAAGACGCAAGCCAATCAGCAAGCGGAACGCGCCCAGAACGAGCTGGCGACAACACGAGCCGAAGCCGCCAAAAAAATAGCGGAAGCGGAAGGCGACGCCAAGTCCCTGGTGACGCGCGCGCAAGGCGAAGCCGACGCCAACCGCATCCGCCAGAATTCGTTGACGCCGCAACTGCTGGAACTGCGCCGTCTCGAAAACACCCGCGCCCTGATCGACAAGTGGAACGGCCAGCTGCCCACAGTCGAGACCGGCCAAGCCGGCGCCATGATGCTCCAGCTCCCAAAGCCGCAGTAGTAGCAGTGAAACAAGATCCGTTGATCCTGGAGTTGTCGGTCGGTTCTGGTTTTGCTGGCGGCTTCGTTGTAGGGGCACGGCATGCCGTGCCCGTCTTGGTTGTCGCGTCCGTTGCAGGGGCACGATACATGGCGCCATTCTTGGATGTGGCTTAATTCCCTGCCGCGGCGGAAGACCCGGCGCCGCCAGGCGCGTAATACCCATTGCGTGTGCGGGCAACCAACTTGCCGCGTCCGCGCGGCGGAATGACCTGCACCGACACGGCGCGGAACGTGCCGTCTTTCTTGGTGTTCGAGGGATAGTACGTCAAGGTGTATTGGTTCCGAATGTCATGCGCGACCTGTTCGCAAATAGTGTGAACGTCATCGACACTTTCCGGGAAAAACGCCAGCCCGCCAGAAGCTTCAGCAATTTGTTTCAAAGCCTTCATGGCGGAATTTTTGTCTTTGCGCTTTTCTTCGCCGAGAAGCCCGATAGTGTAAATCACGGTGTCGGTCTTCTGAATTTCGCGCAGCGTTTTTTCCAGCGAGTTGTGGCTGGCATTGTCTTCGCCGTCGGTCACCACCAGCAGCACGCGCTTGTCCTTGCTGGCTTTCTTCAAGTGGTCGAGCGACCCAATAATCGCGTCGCGCAGCGCCGTGCTGCCGCGCGAATCGATGCGTTCGAGCGCCTCTTTCAACTCGGGAATGCTGTTGGAGAAATCCTTGTCGAGGTCGAGATAAAAATCATCATTGAAATTCACGACGAACGCTTCATCCCCCGGATTACTGGCTTCAACAAGCGTAAGCGCCGCCTCATTTACACGCGGCCGCTTCTCGCGCATGCTGCCGCTATTATCAATGACCAGCCCCATGCTGACGGGCACATCTTCACGTTTGAAGTTCGCAAGCTTTTGCTCGACTTTGTCTTCGAAGACGCGAAAATTTTCAATCTTCAGGCCGTCGGCAAATTTTCCGCGGTCGTCAATCACGGTCGTGTGCAGCACCACTAGGCCAACGTCAATTTTGATCGTCGAGCCCTGCTTGCCGGCGTTGGGATCCTGCCCCGGCGGAAGCGGCTGCGGAGTCGTAGTAGGAATCTGCGCAAGGCCCGGTGAAACTAACCAAGCCGATACTGGCAGCGCGACAGCGCAGAAAATCAGCAGCATTCGGGAAAGAGAAAGAGCGCGCAAAGGAAAAAACTCAGTGGCTGGGCGCGTAGTAACCCGTTCTTGAGTAAACATTGAGCGGCGGCAATCCCTTGGGAGCGCGCAGCTTGATTTTGATTTTTCGCCAACGTGCATCGTGGGCTTTGTTGCTCGGCCGATATCCCAGGACATATTGATTTCGCAGCTCCATGCCGATTTTTGAAGCGATGTCCGGAAGCTCTTCCACTTTCTCGACCGGAAAAACGCGGCCGCCGGTCATCTCCGTAATCTCCGAAAGCAACGACGGACCGTTCAGTTCTTCCGGGGTCCGGTTGCGATACCCAAGCGCGTCAAAAATGCCGATGGCATAGAGCTGGGTATCGGCTTCTTTTACAAGGCGCTTGATGTCGCTTTCGTTGTAGCGACTATGATTATCTCCCCCATCGGACAGGATGAGCAAGGCGCGTTTGGCGTTGTGTGCACCCCGCATCTGGCTGAGTCCGAGATAGAGCGCGTCGAGCAGCGCCGTGCGGCCCTTCGCGGAAGTCAGCATCAGGCTGCTTTGCAGGTCTTCGACGCTGTTTGTAAAAGAGCTGGTCAGCTCCGCGCGCTCGTTGAAACTCACCAGAAAAAATTCGTCCTGCGGGTTGGCCGTTTTGAAAAACTGCACCGCGGCTTCGCGCGCTTTTCCAACTTTATTCGACATGCTGCCGCTGAAATCGAAAATCACGCCGATGGAAATAGGCACGTCTTCAGCCGAAAAAGTGACGACTTCCTGCTCGATGTTGTCCTCGAAAACGCGAAAGTTGTCCAGATCAAGGCCTGTGACGAGACGATTGTAAGGATCGGTGACGGTGACGTTGACCAGCGCCAAATCCACGTCCAGCTTCAGGCTGCGCCCGGGCTTGATCACCTGCCCTGGCGTGTTTTTTCTTACGTCGTCCTTCTTGGCTTCTTCCTTGGGCTTGTTATCGTTCTGCGGGTTGTCCTGGACGGGCGATTGCGGAAGCGGAGCAGCCAGAATTGTAGCGCGCGAAGCAACCAGGCATGCAAATATCAGCACGACTACTGAAAATAAAATAACGCGAGACCTGTATCGATCGCGTTTCACGGCACCCCCAACGTTCCGCTCTTCTGGAACGGCCGCGCGGCTCGGACTGCTGGTGATTCTACCACTCGCGCGAGCGAAGACAAGGCAAATCCCGTACCTGGTCTCAGCTGGTACCGGCAACCGAAGTAGTACCGGCTCACCGAGTTTTAGTCCCTTCGCGGGTCGGTCTGTCCATACGTCTGTGACCGTGGGGAGTGCCCAAATATTCCCGAATGTGGGAGACTCAAGCCCATAGGAGACCCACACGCGTGAGTTCAAACAAAGTAGCAGTCGTCATCGTGATCCCCGCGCGATATGGTTCGACTCGCCTGCCGGGCAAGCCGCTCGTTTCACTGGCGGGCAAGCTCATGATCCAGCGCGTTTATGAGCGCGCGAAGATGGCCGAGCGAGCCAGCCGCGTGATTGTCGCAACAGACGATGAACGCATCGTGAAGGCGGTGGAAAGTTTTGGCGGCGAGGCGCGCATGACGCGGTCCGACCACCGCACCGGCACGGAGCGCGTCGCGGAAGTCGCGGCGCACGAAATGGGAGATGTTTTTGTGAACGTGCAGGGCGACGAACCGCTGCTCGATCCGGTGGCCGTGGACACGGCGGTCGCTGCCCTGCTCGAAGAACCTGCCGCTTCCATTGCGACAGTGGCGACACCCATCAAAACCGCCGCCGACATCATGGACCCGAACGTCGTGAAGACAGTCCTGGATTTTGAAAACAATGGCCTCTATTTTTCGCGGGCGCCAATTCCCTGGGTGCGCGACACCTCGGTCAAAATCCACGTGCGGCACCTGAAGCACCTCGGCTTGTACGTCTTTCAGCGCGACGCTCTGCTCGAATATCCCACTCTGCCCCAGGGAGATCTCGAACGTATCGAGCAACTCGAACAACTCCGCTGGCTCGAAAACGGCTGGAAGATTCGCGTAGCCGAAGTCGAGCACGACGCGGTCAGCGTAGACGTGCCGGAAGATGTTGCACGCGTCGAAAAACTCCTCCAAAAATGAATCCGCGCGGCTTGCGAAAGCCGAGCGGATCTTCTGCGGCAAAACTGTACGTCCGGGTTACGGAGCTTGCGGGGTCAGGATTCCGGCGACCACACGATTCTTCTGTGTCCCCATAAGCAGGATCGTGTTGTTGTTCGCAATGTAGGCAAACGCCGTAACTTGGCCGGCCGGATTGGTTGCCAAATTGAGAGTGACGGCGTTGTGGCTCGTAGGATCCGCGGCAAGTTGTAATGTGCCGCTCAGAGCGACGTCCGTGGCTTGGGACTGAGTCGCGAATTCATTGACGTCAATGTGTCCGCTGAACATGCCGGAGGTCAACGATGTCTCGCCGACGAGATCTTCCTCACCCGTACCGTTTCCCGTGCCAGTGACTCCGCTCCAGTTAATGGCATAGTTGCCCGCAAGAGAAGTATTGCTAATCGTGCCCGAACCCTGCGCCAGCATGGAGCCGTCTTCGACGATTCCCGTGCTCTGGTCCTGGATAACGGCTTGAGTGGGCGAAATCAAGTAGAAGACGTAGGTAAATGGATCTTTGAATCCCGAAACGGAAAATGTAACCGTTCCGCGGCCGTCTCCGCTGGGATCGACAGTGTACGTTCCACTGGTGGTGTTCAGACTGATAGACTGGCCAGAGTTGTTGTTGTCCACGATGATGCTGGAAAGCGCTCCGCTACTGGCGCTGAATTTGCCACCACGCGTCAGCGGGCCGGAAACGCCAGTAACACCTGCGCCCCCCATCACGTACACAAATCCGCCGCCGATCCCCGCTGCAGTCGTAGGAATGTTTGACTGCAGGAGTGCGTCGCCGGCCAGCGTGCCGCCAGAGGTGGTTTCCATAAACTCTACCTCGTTGGGACCAACGATGTAGAAAACGCCTGAGAGGGTACCGATCGTAATCTGCCCACGGCCAAAATTAGTCAGATCCGAAGCAATCGTTGGTGGACCGTAGTTTCCGGAAATTGTTGCAGCGCCTGGCGTGCCGCCGTTCACGAGCCCGCCATCGTTGTCGTCCGCGAAGCCCGAAAGCACCTGGTTGCCAGTCGAGACAAGCTGGCCGACGGCGGATTCCGGATTGCCCTGGGCATCGGCACCGGAGAAATCAAACGCGTAGCTGCCGGAAAATGCGGATAGCAAGAAGGATGCCGGGTTTTGTTTGACAAAGCTCCCCGATCCCGCCGACATAAGATCCGTTGGCATGTTCGTGAGATAACCGCCGTTGGCGGAAGTCATGGTGATGCTGAAAGTCAGGGTGCCAGTGCTGTCTATCAAACTCAGGGTGCCACGGCCATCGGTGTTGATGGAGTAGCCTCCGCCTGTGAATCCCAATTCATTGGAGCCTTGCTGCCCTAGGTTCAGGTTGACGTCCTCAACTCCCGTTTCGATTCCTCCCTCTCCATTGGCCGTGAAGGATCCGACGCGCGCAAAGGGGACGGCAACTCCGCTTGAAGCGTCCGTGCCGGACATGGAAAAGGCGTATTGTCCCATCAAACTGTTGTTAGAAAATCCGTTGTTCGGTGGCGGCGTAGTTACGGTGGTACCTCCGCTGCTGCATGCGCCAGCCCACAATGCTGCAAGCGTCACACAAAGGGCCCAGGCGCGCTTCATCGCGCACCTCCCAGGATCGAACGCGACTTCCCTGCCGACGCGGGCTTGGCTTCCAGGGGAATTCCCTTCAGGTTTCTCAGCGTTACCGTCTGGCTGCCTTTGCGCAAGACTCGAGCAAGAAAAACCGGCGCTGTGCCGATGTTCGTCGTCTCGCCAACGATGGCAACGGAATCGCCCGGGGCCAGAAATATATCATTTTGCTTCATGAACGAAGCGCTTCCGAGGTGCACCTCCACAACGCCGGAAGAAGTCTGAATCGTTGCGTGCGGCCCGAGCGGCGCGGCCTCAGAGCTGGCGCTGAAGGCGACGACCGTGCCCTGGAGGGTGGTCTCGCGGCTCAAATCGTAAGAAAAACTGGTTAGTGGAATGGGCGCTGTTTGCTGTGCGCCGGAAAATGGTGCGGAAACAAGTGCGGCTGCGAATGCGGCACTGCCAAAATACAATTTTGCTTTCAGTTTCATACCCCTTCCCCGAGTTCGAGAGACTCCCCCAAGGATCCCTCAGGATTGCGTAACGCGCGCGGTGCACGGCGCCAGGCAGATGTTCCCCTACTTTGATGGCTCCAACACAAGAAACGGTTTCTGGCGGTGAAGCATTTTGCTCAAATTGATACTACTTTAATCTCAGGCTGCGGAACGGCCAGACTTCTCCCCCGTGAAAAGAAACCCGCCTCGCGCGAAAAAGTTTCGCACATTCAACAGTGTGCGCGGGATTCGCGGCTTTTTCTCGATTGAATTTCTTGCATTCCGCGCAGAAATTCTTCGATTTGACAGTTTTGCGGTTTGCGATGATAATTGTCCGTACGTCAATCCTGAGGAGGGCTGATAAGCTCTGCGACCGGGAAAACCTGGGCGCGAGCTGCAAGGATGGCGCCAAAATATATTTTTGTTACCGGCGGTGTTGTTTCCTCACTTGGAAAGGGAGTAGCAGCTTCCTCCATCGGTTGTCTCCTCGAAAGTCGCGGTTTCAAAGTCACCCTGCAGAAATGCGATCCGTACCTCAACGTCGATCCCGGCACGATGAGCCCGTTTCAGCACGGTGAAGTGTTTGTGACCGAAGACGGCGCGGAGACTGACCTCGACCTCGGCCATTACGAGCGCTTCACCCACGCCAAGCTTTCCCGCGACAATAACTGGACTACCGGCCGCATCTACGAAACGATTCTGACCAAGGAACGGCGCGGCGATTACCTCGGCAAGACCGTGCAGGTGATTCCGCACGTCACCGACGAAATTAAAGCCACCATCCGCAAAGTCTCCGATGGCGTGGATGTCGTCATCGTCGAGATTGGCGGAACGGTCGGCGACATTGAGTCGCTTCCCTTCCTCGAAGCCATTCGCCAGATGCGCCTGGAATTGGGCGCCGAGAATACCCTCTTTGTGCATGTGACGCTGGTTCCCTTCATCGCCGCTGCCGGCGAGCTCAAGACCAAGCCTACGCAGCACAGCGTGAAGGAAATGCTCGGCATTGGGATTCAGCCGGACATTCTGCTTTGCCGCAGCGATCGCCACATTCCCGTTGAGTTGAAGAAGAAGATTGCGCTGTTCTGCAACGTCCCCGATTCCTGCGTGATTTCCATGGAAGACGTGGACACCATTTACGCCGTGCCCGGCGAACTGAATCGTGAAGGCCTGGATGCGCAGATTATCCGGCTATTGCGCCTGGAAGACCGGCCCTCGGATATGAAGCCGTGGCTCGATCTGGTCTACCGGATTCACAATCCTGTCGGCGAAGTTCGCATTGCGGTGGTCGGCAAGTACGTTCAGTTGGAAGACGCCTACAAGAGCCTGCGCGAAGCTTTGCTGCATGGCGGCCTGGCGCACAATCACAAGACCGTTCTCGAATGGGTGGAAGCGGAAGAAATTGACTCGGCGGAAACGGCTGCGGCTCGGTTGCATGGCTACGATGGCATTCTGGTGCCAGGAGGATTTGGCAAGCGCGGCGTGCAGGGCATGATTTACACCATCCAGTACGCGCGCGAAAACAAGATTCCCTACTTCGGCGTTTGCCTCGGCATGCAGTGCGCGACGGTGGAATATGCGCGGGATGTTGCCGGATTAAAGCAAGCTGATACGACCGAATGCAATCCGCAGTCGCCGCATCGCGTCATTTATAAGTTGCGCGAACTGCTCGGGGTAGACGAAATGGGCGGCACGATGCGCCTTGGTGCGTGGGCCTGCAAGCTGGAGCCCGGCTCGTTCGCGCACCGTGCCTACGGCAAGCTGGAAATCAGCGAACGCCATCGCCACCGCTACGAATTCAATCGCGACTACGAGAAGACTTTGACGGACGCAGGCTTGCGCATCACGGGACGCACGCCAGACGAAAATTACGTCGAAATCATCGAAGCCCCCGAACACCCGTGGTTCCTAGGCTGCCAGTTTCACCCCGAGTTCAAGTCCAAGCCGCTAGAGCCGCACCCGCTCTTCGCGGCGTTCATCGGCGCGTCGATCGAGCACAAAAAAGTCCGCTCTCGTCCGGCAGCAGAACTCCCGCGGGCACAAGCTGTCGGCGTAGCACCACACGCCAACGCTTGACTTTGGAGTTCGGCGGCTCGACGCCGCTTTTCCTGCGTCGTATGTTATCTTCAATACTCGCAATGCCTCCACTTCCTTTGACCCGTGAAATTTCCCTTGGCCCGCTTCGCCTCGGCGGAGGAACTCCGCTATTCCTGATCGCGGGTCCATGCGTAATCGAAAGCGAAGCACACGCCCGAAAAATCGCGGAAAAAATAGCGGAAATAGCTGCCGGTTGCGCAGTGCCGTACATCTTCAAAGCTTCCTACGACAAAGCCAACCGCTCCTCGGCAAAAGCCTTTCGCGGGCCGGGTCTAGCGGAAGGCCTCCGCATCCTCGGCAAAATCAAATCAGAACTAAAGCTGCCGACTCTGACCGACATTCACGAGCCTTCGCACGCGCAGCCCGCCGCGGAAGTTTGCGACGTGCTCCAAATTCCCGCATTTCTCGCGCGGCAAACGGATTTGCTTCTGGCGGCAGGCAAAACCGGCCGCATCGTCAATGTAAAAAAGGCCCAGTTCCTTTCACCGTGGGACATGGCCAACGTAGTCGATAAAGTTGCGAGCACCGGCAACCGCGACATCCTGCTTACGGAGCGCGGTGCTTCCTTCGGCTACCAGAATCTCGTGGTAGACATGCGCTCGTTCCCGATTATGCAAAAGCTCGGTTACCCAGTCGTATTCGACGTGACGCACGCCTTGCAGCTTCCAGGAGGCCTGGGCCACGCCAGCGGCGGCCAGCCAGAGTTCATCGAGACGCTAGCCCGCGCAGGCGTAGCCGCAGGCGTCGACGGAATCTTCCTGGAAGTTCACGACCATCCCGCAGAAGCACTCTCAGATGGCGCCAATGCTCTCCCGCTTTCTCAATTGCCAGCTCTGCTCAAAAGGTTGAAAGAACTCTCCGGTGTAGTGCGCCGCTGGAGCATCCAATGAACTCGTGCACTGTGAGTCTCCCCGCAGGGGCACGGCATGCCGTGCCCGTCCGATCGCGGGCCAACCCATCTCTCCATAAGTCCCACCCCTCAGTGAACTTAACCCCTGTAGATGCAACACTTACAACCAATCTTGCAACTATTGAAAATAAAGGACTTAGCCAAAAGTTAAGTCCTTTAGATGCAACACTTACAAAATCCGCGGGGGGTGTTTAGTGACACTAGACACTGCCCGCCGCGCCGCACCTTGCCTTGTAGGGGCGCAGCATGCTGCGCCCCTGCCACCCAGGCTACTAATGGATCTCCAGTTTTCTCGAGCCACATTGCCATGAGCCTTGAAACCGCCAAGCGCGTCCTAAAAATCGAATCCCAAGCCATCAACGAAGTGCTGGCGCGGCTGGACGGCACGTTTGAAAAAGCTGTGGATGTGCTTTTCGGTTGCAAAGGCCGGGTGGTAGTTACGGGTATGGGAAAGTCCGGGCTGGTAGGCCGCAAAATCTCGGCGACGCTTTCCAGCACGGGGACGCCGTCGTTTTTTCTGCATCCGGCGGATGCCCTGCACGGCGACCTCGGCATGCTCGCGCGCGGCGACGCGATGCTCGCCGTTTCGTACGGCGGCGAAACCCATGAAATTATCGCGTTGCTGGAGGCCCTGAAACGGCTGGAAGCCCCGCTGGTCACGTTGACCGGCAAGATTCATTCGACGCTAGCCGAGGCGAGCGATGTAGCACTGGATGTCAGTGTGCGCGAGGAAGCTTGCTCGCTGAACCTGGCGCCAACGGCCAGCACCACGGTTGCGATGGCGGTCGGCGATGCGCTGGCGGTGTCGCTGCTTGAGCGCCGCGGATTCCAACCGGATGATTTTGCCGCGCTGCATCCCGCGGGACGCCTGGGGCAGAAACTCTTGCGCGTCGAACACAAAATGCACGCCGGCGAAGCGTTGCCGCGCGTTGCGATTGGTGCGCCGATGCCCGAGGTAATTCACGAAATGAGCAGCAAAGGATTGGGCATGACCACCGTCCTCGAAGCGGACGGACGCCTGGCCGGAATCGTGACCGACGGCGATTTGCGGCGCCTGATGGAAAAGCATCGCGGCGCAACGCTGGGGATGTCCGCCGCCGAAGCGATGACCAAGAATCCGCAAACAATCGGTCCGCACGTCCTGGCCAGCGAAGCCCTGAATCTGATGGAGAAGCGAAAAATTACGTCGGTTGTGGTTGTCGATGCATCCAAAAAGGTGTTAGGCGTAGTCCATCTGCACGATCTGTGGACGCTGGAGCTAATGTAGGGGCGGACCTTTAGGTCCGCGCCTTTTCTTCGTTTAGCTTCTTCTCTCTAATTCTTCTCTTCAACAGGAGCACACTTTGGCAAAAGGCATGAGCAAAATTTCCGCGAGCCTCGCAAAGCGAGCGAAACAAATCCAAGTGCTGTTGATGGACGTGGACGGCACGATGACCGAAGGCACAGTCACATTGCTTTCGCAGCCTGACGGCAGCGCGCTGGAGATCAAAACGTTTGATGCACACGACGGCCAGGGTTTGACGCTGGCGCACACGGCCGGTCTGCGCACAGGGTGCATCACGGGGCGCGAAAGCCCGGCGCTGATGCGGCGCGCGCACGAAATGAAAATGGAATTCATCTATCAAAAGCAGCCGATCAAGATCCCAGTGCTCGAGGAAATTTTGAAAAACACTGGATTGCCGGAGTCCGCGGTCGCATACGTGGGCGACGATTTGCCGGACCTGCCAATTCTGCGTCGCGTCGGGCTGGCTGTCGCCGTGGGCGACGCGGTGCTCGAAGTGAAGCTGGCCGCGCACTACGTCACGAAGGCGGTCGGTGGAAAAGGCGCCATTCGCGAAGCCATCGAACTCATCCTGAAATCCAAAGGCATCTGGGACGAAATGATCGAGAAGGCTCGGGCTTAGCAGCACATTGCGTTTGGTATCCACTTCTGGATGAAACGGCGCGAACTGCCTGCGCAGTAAGGACAACTTCGAGAGATTTGCCCGTGCTTCGAAAGTGCGGGCTGTTGCCGCGGTTTAGTTCTCAAAAGCGGGAGCACGGCCCGCACTCCATAGTAAAGCACGCAGCCACGCATCGGTTGGCCTCGGACGCGTTTTCCGGCGATAATGGAATTCTACAGACCCACGACAAGGACGGGCACGGATGCTGCATGCTTGGCACGATGTTTCTCCGGGGGACGAGCTTCCCCGCGATTTTCAGGCGGTCATCGAGATTCCTCTGGGCTCCAACGTAAAGTACGAGTTGGACAAGCCGACGGGGTTGCTCAAAGTGGACCGGATCATTCATTCGGCCGTGTTTTATCCGGCGAACTACGGTTTCATTCCGCAGACTTATGCGGAGGACAATGATCCGCTTGATGTTCTGGTGCTTTGCCAGGAGCCGGTGCAGCCGCTTGCGCTCATCAAGGCTCGCGCGATCGGGTTGATGTCCATGATTGATTCCGGAGCCAGCGACGACAAGATCATCGCGGTGGCTACCGGCGATCCGGAGTTCAGCAGTTACCTGGAGGCGCGGGATTTGCCGCCGCACCGCTTGCTGGTTCTGCGGCGCTTCTTCCAGGATTACAAGTTGCTGGAAGGCAAGAAGGTGGAAGTCGAAGAGATTCGCCCAGCGTACGCCGCACTGAATGTTATCGAGAAGGCCTTGGCCAGCTATAAAGCGGAACGAGAGCGGCTTCTTCCGAAGGGCTATCACAAATAAGCCGTTCGAGCCTTCGCCACTAGTGCAAACATACTATTCACCGGCGCCCGCTTGGATGATATTTTTCGCGACCATGCTGGTCTTGGCGGAACACACGAGACAGAGAAGCGCACGATGAACCCAATCTGGAAATGGACGATAGGCATCGTTCTTGTGCTGCTTATCGCGGCGTTTATTGGGCTTTCGGTGATGGCGGGCAGCCCCAAGGACGCCTACGGAATGGTGCGGTACGCGTTTCCGCACATGCACCGCGGCACGCTGAAAGTCGGCGACGACGCGCCCGATGCGCGTCTCGTGTCGCTTGACGGGTCGAATCACTTTCACATACGCGAGAAGACCGGAGCGCGGCCGCTCGTTGTGATTTTTGGCAGCTACACTTGACCGCCGTTTCGCCGCCACGTCGGGGACGTGGTTCAGATTTTCAACGATTACAAGGATCACGCCGATTTCTTGACCGTGTATGTGCGCGAAGCGCATCCCACCGATGAATGGCAGATGAAGTCCAACGTGAAAGACGATGTCTGTTATGCACAGCCGAAAAACCTTGCGCAGCGCGTGGCCATCGCCAACGACTTTATAAAGCGTTTTAACTATCCCATCGAGTTTGGCATTGACGACATCAATGATGCCGCGGACGGCGCTTACTCCGCGTGGCCGGAGCGCTTTTACATCATCGATGAAAAGGGCCGCATCGCGTATCGCGGCGGCATGGGCCCATTCCATTACGATCCCAAAGAAGTGCGTGCCTGGCTGGCGCAACGATACGGCGAGGTAAAACACGACGCCCCCGCGCCACCGACGACAACGACTTCGTCAACTGCACCCGCGAGTTGAGGGCGCCAATCTGCGGCGAAATTCGCGATGACATCCACTGCTTTGTCGTGCTACAAGAAAGAAGTTCAATTTACTAAGGCGAGGAGGTAAATCATGGCGCTCGACTGGTCACTGTGCCCTGCCGTCGAAAGCATCCCCGGCAAAGTAAGCGGCGCTTGGGTTTTCAAAGGAACTCGCATGCCGGTTGCAACCGTGTTTTAAAATCTGGAAGACGGGATGACCTTCGAGGAACTTATGGAGCAGTTTCCCGTTACGCGTGAGCAGATCAAAGCAGTGCTTGAATTCTCCGCCCGAAGTCTCGATGTGCCCGTGGGCCGCTAATAAATGCGCGTCTTGCTCGACCAGGGCACCCGTCATGGATTCGTTTCATCTCTTCCCGGCCACAGCGTAAGCGAATGCAAAACATTTGGATGGCACGAACTGAAAAACGGCGACTTGCTCGACGCCGCTGAGGCAGCCGGTTTCGAAGTATTCGTGACGACTGACAAGGGAATCCCTTATCAGCAGAATCTTTGGGTACGAAAAATCGCCGTAATCGTGCTCGGCAGAAGCAGTTGGCATCTCGTCCGACCCATGCTTTCAGAGGTTGCTGCAGCGGTCGGCGCCGCGAAGCCAGGCAGCTTCATTGAAGCGGGCATACCGGATCGATAGGGTTTCGTTTGATTCAGCGGACAAACAAAGTGGGCCTCGCCCGCGCTCTCTCCAAGCTGGGGTATTGTTCACGGTCGCAGGCGGTCGAGCTAATTCGCGTGGGAAGAGTGCGCGTGAATGAGGTGGTGCGGCGCGATCCTGAGACGCCGGTGCGAAGTGGCAAAGACCGCATTGAAATTGATGGGAAGCCTTTGGCCGCTTCCAAGAAAATCTATCTTGTGCTTAACAAGCCGCGAGGCATCGTCACTACCGCTTCCGACGAGAAAGACCGCGAGACCGTTTACAAATTTTTGAGGGATGATCTGCCTTGGGTTGCTCCTGTTGGGAGGCTGGATAAGGCCAGCGAGGGGTTGCTGTTGCTAACCAACGATTCGGAGTGGGGCGCTCGGGTTACGGCTCCGGAAGCGCATCTTGACAAAACTTATCATGTGCAAATTGGGAGAATCGCTGACGCGGAATTGCTGGAGGCGTTGACGAGAGGAGTCCTAGCAAAGGATGGGGAGCTGCTTCGGGCGAAGGGCGCTTCCCTGCTTCGTCAAGGAGAGCGAAATTCGTGGGTGGAAATTATTTTGGATGAGGGAAAGAACCGACAGATTCGACGAATGCTGGAGGGGCTCGGGGTCGAGGTTTTGCGGTTGATTCGCGTGGCTATTGGGCCGCTTTTGCTAGGGGATTTGACAAAGGGTGGCGTGCGCGATTTGACGGTTGGGGAAAAAGCGGCGATCGACCGCGCCATGCGCAGCCAACCTTGAAGCGATAATTGCGAGCCCAGGGATCGCCGAATAACGAGGAGTTGAAGCGCGGTCTTGCGGCGGCGTCGAGGGTCGTCGAATCGGGCGGAGATGATGAAGAACGGTCATCCTCAGAAGGATGACCCTACAACTGCGCTACTTTTTTGGTTTGTCTGCGGGCTTTGGTTCGGGGGCTGGCTTTATGTCTTCGGCGGCTTTTTCCAGGCTTGTTACTACTACTGGATCGAATTGATATAACGCTGGCTCGCCGTCGCGCTTTGCTATGTAGTGGTCGCCGTTTTTCGCGATTAATACTTTCTCGATGGTTTTTCCGCTGTTTGAGGTGACCGTTAATTCGATTGTCGCGGCGCTGAATCCGGAATCTACAAATGTGCTGGCCGCGAGGTCGCGGACCTGTTCGACGAAGCCTTGGGCGCCGATCGGGTCCGCTTTTTTTCCGTCTTGCAGCCACCAATCTTCTCCACCTCTTGTCAGGAACCAGGATTTTGCGCCGTCATGGAGTTCGATTTTGTCCGGTTCGCTGAAGCCCAGATCGAAGAGTTTTTTATTGCGGAAATCCTCGACACCTTTGTCGAGCGAAGTGCCCAGATCGAGCGTCACTTTATATATGCCTTCTACTGCGCTGGATTTGGCGTAGTAGTCGGTCTTGTTTTTGCGGACCTGCAATTCCTGCGTGCCGGAAGCGTCGGTGAGTTTCGCACTCGCAACAGCAGTTCCACTGGCAAAAGCCGCGACTGCTTTCTTCTGGTCGTCATCGGAGGCGGTCAGGTCCATTCTGGCGTCGCCGAGCTTGCGGATGAGATCCTGGACCTGGGAATCATCGGCGCGGAGCGGCTTGGGCTTTACGATTTGCCATTGATCTTTGTTGCGGCCGAACTCGATGTCCTGCTTTTTTGCAGCGAGTTCGACGCGGCTGAGTTTGTCGGAGTCAAAGGTCAGGAGGCGCTTGTCGCGCAAGTCCTTGGCGCTTTTGTCCAGATTGTTTTTGGTGTAGTTCGCGAGGGTGAAGACGCGCGGGTCGCCTGCGAGAGCGACGTAGACGCCATCACCGGTCGGCGTGGTGTCGCCAATCAACAATTTTTGCGTCTTATTGTCTTTCTCGGTCAGATCGATTTCGAGGGACGGATTGGCCAAGCCATAGGGTTCGACGCTGCTGGCTTTGTCTTCGATGAGGCGCTCTGAAGTGAGCGAAGAGAACGTGGACAGCATGCTTGTAATTTCGTTCTGGTCGGCGTGCCAATCTTTGTTCGGCGCGATCATCTGCCATTTGCCGGCGTCGTTTTTGGCCAGCGCTACTTCATCGCCGCTCTTTTTCTTGATGTCGAGTTTGGTGATGTCGGCCGTGTTGAGGGATAGAATTTTCGGGGGCGCATCGGCGGAGACCTTCACCGCGGTGTCCGCGGGCTTGCGGTGCTCGGACCAATAGAGAACTCCAGAGAGCGCCGCCAGAATAATGGCGGCAATCAGCAGGCTATGACCTTTCATTGAAATTGCCCCGGCATTGTTTGCATTACTCTAAGCGGCTGCGGCGCGCTACCTTCTGCGCCACCAGACCGCAAATCCCGCAATCACCACGGCAAGCGGAAACAAAAACTGGCTCGTGATGCGAACCCATCTCATTTGGGCATCTGTCATCGTGATGCGCCGATCTTCCGGCTCTTTTGGACGGATGGAGATGAGGTCTTCGTCGGAGGAGAGCCAGTTCAAGGCGTTCAATGCGAGGTCGCGGTTGCCGTTGAAAGGAAGAAACGAATTTGCAGCCCACTGCGAGCTTCCAATGACCACGAATCGCCCTTGGGAGTTTTCCTTGCCGGTGCGATAGGAGCCGGCGGCCGCGATGGTGAACGGCCCTTTTTTGTTTTTCGGATCTTGCGGATCGGGCTTTACCATATTGATCGCGGCGATGCTGTCCTGGGAAGAGTCGAACAGTTTCTCGACGGTGGTCTTATCGCCGTTTTTCGTTTCCATGGAACGCGAGAACGGGAAGCCGGTCGCTGTACCCTTCATCTCATTCACAATCGGATGCGAATCGTACTTCACGACCACAGCGAGTTGCGCGCCGACACCGGCCATCTGGCCCAACGGGTCGAGAACCAAATCCTTGTCCAGAGTCACGCCCCAGCCTTGCAGCACGGCGAGTAGCGCGTCATTATCGGCGATATCCATGCCCTTCAATTTAAGCGGTGAGTCGAACAGGAACATGGCGCGACCGCCGTCTTCGACATATTTTTTGATGCCATCGGCTTCCGGTTGCAGGTAATCGCGGCTCGGGCCGCCGACCACTACCACCGTGCAGTCGCTGGGGACATCCGATTTTTCGATGAGGTTGATGGATTTCGTCTGATAGTCGTCTTTGCCGAGAAGATCTTTCAGGCGGGAAAAACCGTCGCGCCCGGACTCGTCGAGTTGATGCTCACCGCTGCCGCTGACGAAGCAGACAGTGCGGGTGGTGTTTTTCAGGTCGCGGATGAATGCGCCGGTGATGTCTTCCTCTGTCGTGCTCTTGGCTTCGTTTTTATTTGTGCCGATTTCTACGACCGTTGTGCCGTAGGTCTTGATTCCGGCGTCGCGTGCAACTAATGGCTGCTTATCCGGGTCCACGTAGAGGACGTGAACTTTAGGATTAAGATTGGCGTAGAGATCGAGCTGATCCTTGGCGGAAGAGAATCGGCTGGGCTGGTCGAAATAGGTGATTGTGGCGGACTGCTTCAAATTTTTGACGACTTTTATGGTCTGTTCGGAGAGGCTGTAGCGTTTGTTGGTGGTGGTGTCGTAGGTTTTTTCGTAGCGGTTGGCGAGGATGTTGGCGACGACGACGACCGAGAACGTTACGGCAATGTAGAGGGCCGCGTAGGCGACGTATTTTGTTTGACGGGCTTTGAGGAACTGGGAATTCAATTTAAGACCTCCACCGCAGGGACTCCATGGAACGGGCTGTCAGGAAGAGTCCGACAAAAATGGCGCTGACGTAGTAAACGGCGTCTTTCAAGCTGAGCAATCCTTTTGTAAAGGATTCGGCGTGGGTGGTGATGGACATGTAGGAGAGAACCTGCGCCCAGGTGGCGGTTTCAAATTCGGTGACCCACTCGAAGACCCAGAGAAGGAGGCAGACCGCGAACGTTGCGGCACCGGCGATGATCTGGTTTTTGGTGAGACTGGAAATGAATGTGCCAAGGGCCAGCATTGCGCCTGCTTGCAGCAGCAGGCCGAGGTAGCCGATGGCGAGAGGCTTCCAATCCGGTTGGCCGTATTTGAAGACGAAGGCGAAATTCAGGGCGGTGAGAAGAAGAATGCAGGCGTAGAGCGTTACGGCGGCGAACCACTTGCCGATGATTATTTCGAGGTCTCGAATGGGCGACGTGGTGAGCAACTCGATCGTCCCGGTGCGCTTTTCTTCGGCGAAAAGGCGCATGGTGATTAGCGGGATGAAGAAAAGACCAGTCACTCGGACGTTTGCGAGAAGCGGGCGAATGAGGGATTCGTTGACGTTCATCGGAAACATCTGGCCGCGCTGCATCATTTCGGTTCCGTACCTGACGAAGCCTTCGAGTTGGACCCAGAAGAAAAATCCGAAAATGAAGCCGAACATCGCGAGCAGCAGATAGGCGACCGGCGAGACGAAATAGCTGTTCATCTCTTTGCGCCAAATGATTAAGACATTTCTCACTGGCCTGGCTCCTTTGCGGGGGCTTCTTGTTGGGGGGCGGCCACGGCTGGGTGATCGCCTGTGAGCTGGAGGAAAATTTCCTCGAGGCTCATCGCGGAGGAACGGAGTTCGTTCAGGTCCCAGCCGGCTTCGACGACGGCGCGAGCCAGATCGCCGCGGATGAGGCGGTCTTTTGCGCTTTCGACTTCGAAAATGTTGCGTGTCTGGCGTTTTTCTTTGAAATGGACTTTGTTGACGCCGGAGACTTTTTCCAGTTGGGTTTGCACCGCTGCGGCATCAAGATCGCCGTTGCGACCAGCGACTTCGACGATGACCGATTCGACGCCGCGGGCGCGGTTCTGGAGATTCTGGACGGAGTCCGTGGCGATTACTTTTCCTTTGTTGATGATGATGACCTGTTCGCAGGTTTGCTCGACTTCGGGCAGGATGTGCGTGCTCAAGATAATTGTGTGATCGCCTGCCAGGCTTTTGATGAGGTCGCGGGTCTCGTTGATTTGTTTTGGATCGAGGCCCGCGGTGGGCTCGTCGAGAATCAGAACGTCAGGATTGTGGATGATGGCTTGCGCGAGGCCGATGCGCTGGCGGTAGCCCTTGGAGAGTTTGCTGATGAGTTTTTCGCGTACGTCGGCGACGGCACAACGCTCGCAGACGTAGTCTACGCGCTTGCCGAGGTCGGCTTTGGAGAGGCCTTTCAGCCGGCCGACGAATTCGAGATATTCGCCGGTGCGCATTTCCGGATAGACGGGGGGCGTTTCCGGGAGATAGCCGATGCGCTTTTTCACTTCCATAGGCTCTTCGAGGACGTCGAAGCCGGCGACGGTGGCGGTGCCCGCCGTTGGAGGCATGAAGCACGTTAACATGCGCATCGTAGTGGTTTTGCCGGCGCCGTTCGGACCGAGAAAGCCGACGATTTGTCCCTTCGCGATGGCGAAGGAGATGTGGTCGACAGCGGTGTTGCGCGCGTACCTCTTGGTAAGCTCTTTAACAGTGATCATGTATTTTTGTTCTGTATTGCGAGATGCACAACTTTTTGAACCGCCCCAAGCAGCTTCTTTCGTTTATGTGTGAAACCTCATGTTAAGAATTCCGATGGGTGCGTGTCAACCCTTGATTGAGCTTTGCTAAATGTTGCCGGTTTGCTTCGTTCGAATTTGACGGCTATTCGAACTGCTTGCGAAAGTCGGCGAACTGGCGTTTTAGGTCGGCGATTTCGTTTTGCAGGCTTGAGACTTCGGTTTCGAGACGTGCTATTCGGTCTGTCTCGACGGAATTGCTTGCAGCCGGTTGCTCCTTTGTCCCTTGGATTGGATGCGTGTCCTGGGCTTCCACGTTTCCTGAGACGTTTCCCGAGAGGAGGTGGGCGTAGCGGGGTTCTTTTGTGCCGGGTTGGCGCGGGAGGAGCGTGACTAGCGGGGGCTCGCGCTCCATCAGGTGCTTTAGCGTTGTGTGGACTACGCTTAAGTCTTCGAAAGGGTGCATGCGTTCGGCGCGGCTGCGGAGCTCGCCGGGAGTCTGCGGACCGCGCAGGAGAAGTTCGCAGAGGATCGCGGTTTCCGGGCGGGTTAAATTGAACGAGTCGGCTAGGCGGTGTTCGTATTTGGGGACGCGGCTGTCGCCGCCTGCTGAGCGGACGAGGAACTGTTCGCCGAGCGTGCGCAACGCGCGGCGGACTGCGTCTTCCTCCAGATTCATCATAGGATCGCGATTCGATTTTTGATTGCAGGCGTGGAGGAGGGCGTTGAGGGAGAGCGGGTAGTATTCGGGCGTGGTGATTTCTTTTTCGATCAGGCAGCCCAGGACTCTGGCTTCGACATCGGTGAGGACAAGGTTCACGGGGAAAATCATACAGAAATGCGGGGCGCTTCCCAAATTGGTGCGGGCTGAAGCAGCCAACTCCTGCGGCCTACGCCGACTAGCGCAAGTTTTTGGCGCGATGTGATTCTCAAAAGCGGGAGCAGAGCTCCCGCACTCCGCATTAGGACTAGGCCCGCGCGTCGCGGCAGTTTTGATGTACCATCCTCCCTTTCCTGCAGGATGGCCTGATTCAATTTTAGAGGAGATAGTCGATGAACCGTTTGTGGCGTAATTCCCTTGTGGTAATTAGCTTACTGGCGGTGGGCGCGGGCTTCGGCGTAAAACTTGCCGCGCAAGATGAGGGCGACGCGTGGGGGAAGAAGAAATCGTCGTGGTTGCTGCTCTCTCCTGCAGACAGGGCACAGGCACAGGAATTCTCTGAAGACTATAAAGGCTACCTGAACACCGCACGATCCGCGTACTTTTCGACGCGTGAGGTCATTCGCCGGGCGCACGCGGCAGGGTTCACCGAGTTCACGAAAAATGAGCAGGTGAAAGCAGGCGCGCGGCTTATCATTCCCAATCGCGATCGCAGCTTGATTCTCGCGGTGATCGGTTCCGATCCTATCGTGGACGGAACGCACGTCATTGGGACACACCAGGACAGCCCGCATATCGAACTGAAGGGGCGCCCGATTTATCCGGCGGGAGGCTTCGCACTTTTCAAAACAAAATATTATGGCGGGATTAAGAAATATCAGTGGTCGAATCTGCCGCTGGCGCTTGTCGGGCGCATTGATACGGCTGACGGAAGGACAATCGATATTTCCATTGGGCTCAACCCGGGCGAGCCGGTTTTTGTGATTCCCGATAGCGCGCCGCATTCGGATGCGGATATGCGGACACGCACGTATACGACCGTACTGCAAGGGGAGGAGCTCGATCCGGTGATCGGCAGCATTCCCGGCGAGAAAGAGTCGGTCGCGGTGGAAGTCACGCAGCTTTTGACCAATACCTACAAGTTCAAGGAAGAAGATCTTGTGAGCTCGGAGCTTGCCCTGGTGCCTGCGTCGCATCCGGCCGATGTGGGTTTCGATCGCGGATTGATTGGAGCTTATGGGCAGGACGACCGAGTGTCGTCGTACTGCGCGGCGCGGGCGATCATCGATTTAAAGGGGACACCGAAATTTACGGCGCTGGCGTATCTTTCGAATTTTGAAGAGGTCGGTTCCGTGAATAACACCGGAGCAGGTTCGCAATTTTTGAATTCCACTTTTGCGCGGCTGATCGGCGCGCAGCGCGGAAATGCTTACAACGATCTGGATTTGCGGCGCGCTTTGCACAATTCGCAGGTCATTTCCGCAGATGCCAACGACAGCCTCAATCCGATTTTTCCTTCCGCTGCCGAAGCTACGAACGCGGCGAGACTGGGCTACGGGGTGACTATCAAACTGTACGGAGAAGGCTTCGATGCGCCGTCCGAATATACGGCAAAGATTCGCGGGCTGCTAGACCGCAACGGCATACCGTGGCAAACGCACACCTACAAAGTGGACGTAGGAGGCGGCGGGACCATAGGCGGATTCATGTCCAACCAGGATATGGAAGTGATTGATTTTGGCGTGCCGCTGCTTTCGATGCATTCGCCGTTCGAGATGTCTTCGAAAGTGGATGTGTGGAATTTTTATCGGACGATGAGCGTTTTTTATGCGCAGTGAGAGCGATGGCGAGCGATTGTCGTTCAAGAGTTCAAAGTTCAAGAGTCGAAGAAGAGAGAATTTACGGGGTTGTGCGAGTTGTACCGGGCGTTGCGTGAAGGCGTTTTAGGAGTGAAACAAATGACAGTTCCCTTCTTGAGCGACCGGCGATGAATGCCAATCTGGCAAAAGCTACCGCTGTTGGAGCTCTGGGTGGATTGCTGTTTGGATTCGACACGGCGGTTATCTCCGGAACGACCCACTCGCTCACGATTGCTTACGGATTGTCGCCTAAAGCGTTGGGCATTACGGTGGCCATGGCGCTTGTCGGCACCGTCATTGGTGCGATGTCCGCTGGAATTCCTGGGCAGAAATGGGGAGGGCGAGAAACTCTGCGAGTGCTAGCTGTTTTTTATGTGATCTCGGCGCTGGGTTGCGCGTTTGCGTGGAACTGGCAGGCGCTGCTTGTGGCTCGATTCATTGGGGGACTTGGCATAGGTGGCTCGTCGGTGCTGGGGCCGGTGTATATCGCAGAGCTGGCACCTGCAAAAATCCGTGGACGACTGGTTGGGACTTTTCAAATCAACATCGTGATCGGTATCCTGCTCGCTTATTTTTCCAACTACTGTATTGGACGGCTCGGGCTCGGGGCGACGGAATGGCGCTGGCAGCTTGGCATTGCGGCGCTTCCGGCAGCGCTTTTCCTGATATTACTGTTCGGAATTCCACCGAGTTCGCGATGGCTGGTCACGCAGAAACGCGTGGATGAGGCGCGTTCTGTCTTGCAAATGATGGGCGCGGAGAATCCTGAAGGGGAGCTGAAAGAGATCGTGGATTCGATTCATCTGGAGCGGCTGTCCACGAGCGAGCCGCTTTTTTCGTGGAAATACCGCGTTCCGCTTTTTCTGGCGATCAGTATCGGCATGTTTAACCAGCTTTCGGGAATCAACGCCATTCTCTATTACCTTAATAATATTTTTGCCGCTGCAGGTTTCAGCAAAATGTCGGGCGATTTGCAAGCGGTGGCTGTCGGCGGAACGAACCTCCTGGCGACTTTCCTCGGAATGGCGGTGATTGACAAGCTGGGGCGAAGAACTCTTTTGCTGATCGGATCGGTCGGAACGGCCGCTTGCCTCTTTGGTGTTTCCAACGTGTTCTTCACACATAGCCACCAGAGCGCGCTCCTCTTGCTCCTCGTGGCTTACATCGCTTTCTTTGCCATTTCGCAGGGCGCGGTGATTTGGGTGTACATCGGCGAAGTGTTTCCCAACCGCGTTCGTTCGAAGGGGCAAAGCGTAGGAAGCTCTTCGCACTGGATTATGAATGCCATCATTGCTTACATATTTCCGCAGCTTGCAGAATCCTCGGGCGGTTACCCGTTTCTCTTTTTCGGAGCAATGATGGTGGTGCAATTCTTCGTTGTGCTTTTCTTCTATCCGGAGACAAAGGGGTATTCGCTGGAAGAGATGCAGCACAAACTGGGTATCGAGTGAGTCGCCCGTTGCTCCCGTGACACAAGGAATCGACGCTTGAAATCCGCAATCAACCTGGCGCTAGGTGTGGATATTGGCGGCACAAAAGTGGCTGCCGGGCTCGTGGATGCGCAGGGTAACATCCTCTTTCAAACACGAGTGGCCATGGCAGCGCGCGAAAGCGCTGCAGAAGGATTCGCTGCGGTGCAATCGGCTATCGAAGCGGTCTTCGCGGCGCACACTGAAGCGCGATCCAGTTTGAGTGGAATTGGCATTTGCGCGCCGGGTCCGCTTGATCCTGTCACCGGGGTCATACTCAATCCGCCGAATGTTCCCTGCTGGCGGAATTTTCCACTCGCGGCGGAAGTTCAGCGCGTTTTTGGCGAGGCCGCGCGAGTGGATAACGATGGAAACGCGGCGGCGCTTGCTGAAGCGATTTGGGGCGCTGGTGTTGGTTATCGAAATGTTTTTTACGCCACGTTGGGCACGGGTGTAGGAGCTGGAATCGTCTTCGACGGGCGAATCTACCACGGGCGAACCGGTAGCGCGGCCGAGGGCGGGCATTTGACGATTGATTACCGCGGACCGAAGTGCGGGTGCGGAAAACGCGGGTGCATTGAGGCGTTTTGCTCCGGACCGGCGATCGCGCGGCGCGCGAAGGAACGAATTGTTGCGGCCAGTCCTGGCGAATCCAAAATCCTCGCACTCGCCGGCGGTGAGGCGGACGCTGTTACGGCTGAAATTGTAGCGGAGGCCTTTCGTCAAGGAGATGTGATTGCTGCCGAAGTGCTTCGAGAGACTGCGGATTTGCTGGCGATTTGGGCGGGAAATGTAATTGATTTGCTTGAGCCCGACGTGTTCATTTTTGGCGGAGGCATAGCGCATCTCATGAGCGGGTTTTTCGGGCGCATTCGGGAACAACTGCCGAACTGGTGCGTAAATTCGCGGTGCCTCGATATTCCACTTGTGCCGGCGAAGTACGGCTCGGATGCCGGCATCGCTGGCGCGGCGGCTCTTTGCCGCAGGTGAAAACGTCTCGATGAAAAGTTTCTTTTCCGCGAGCGATCGTAGTTTCGCAAAGTGGAACTTTTAACGCAGAGGTCGCAGAGTTCACAGAGAAGAGACTCGTTGGAACATTGCGTTTCGGTGTCTGATCCCTGCCCCGCGCCGCCCGCTGGGAAGAATCCGATATGACGCAACTTGTGGCAGGGGCATCGAATGGAATAGGCTACGGCTGCGCGGACAGAATACGAGAGGGGAATGAGCATGGCTGAACTTTCAGCGGCACCCAGCGGCACGTTTACGATTGGCGAAGACCTTACGGTGACTCGGCTGGGGTTTGGGGCGATGCGGATTACGGGCAAGGGAGTTTGGGGACCGCCCACAAATCATGATGAGGCGATTCGCGTGTTGCGGCGCGCGTTGGAATTGGGGATCGATTTTATTGACACGGCGGATTCGTATGGGCCGAACGTCAGCGAGGAATTGATTGCCGAGGCACTGCATCCCTATCCGGCGAGTCTGGTGATTGCAACGAAAGCGGGATTTGACCGGACGGGGCCGGACCGCTGGACGATGAATGGAAATCCGGGACATTTGCGAAAGGCTGTCGAAGGAAGCTTGAAGCGTTTGCGGGTGGAGCGGATTGATGTGCTGCAACTGCACCGGATTGACCCGGCGTTTCCCGCGGAAGATCAGCTGGGAACGCTGAAGGATTTGCAGGAGGCAGGAAAAATCAAGCACATAGGGCTTTCGGAAGTGAACGTGGCGCAGATTGAACATGCGCGAACGATTGTGCCGATTGTTTCGGTGCAGAACCGCTACAGCGTTACCGACCGAGCGGCGGAGGACGTATTGGAGTATTGCGAGCGGGTGAAGATTGGATTTATTCCGTGGTTTCCGCTGGGAGCTGGAAAATTAGCGGAGCCAGGCGGTGCGCTGGCGCGGGCGGCTGCGGAGTTCAAGACTTCGACTTCGCAACTGGCGCTGGCGTGGTTGCTGTGGCGTTCACCGGTGATGCTGCCGATTCCGGGGACTTCAAGCGTGGAACATCTTGAAGAGAATGTGGCTGCGGCTGCGCTGAAATTGGATGGGAAGAAATTGCGGGACTTGGGAAAATTGGCCCAATCGGCTTAGGGGTTAGAGATTAAGAAAAAGATTTACACAGAGAACTCAGAGAGCACAGAGTTCACAGAGAAGAACGGCTGCTAGAAAGGCTTCAACTGTCGCAGCAGCGGCCGTTCACTTGCCACGCGAGCTATCTCATCGTTTGAATATTCATATAAACGTGCATGAGGAGCCTAACAGATCACCAGTCATGCGGCGCCTGCTTCGTGTCCGAGTATGGGCCAACCCAAAGTGCTAGCTGCATCTGAATTGATTTGCACCAGGCGCTGTGCATTTTCTCCACTTCTTCGGGCGAATTTCCTTTTGCCGCAAGATATGGCTTGATGGTTTCATTCATTACGGCAACGAAAGCGATCACGTCGCGCAACGGCACACAGGGCGTTGATTGAACGCCGTCGACTTTGTTCTTCATCGAGGATGTGTGCCGCCGAGCAATTTCCTGCTGATAGTTGATCCAGTCCTGATCGTAGGGGCGGAGGCAGGTGTCCAGGATCCATTGCTCGAAGCGGAGATTGCTCTTCGCCAGATACTCCGGGATGGCGTCTCCGTCTGGCGTTCGAGAGTGTCTGGCGAGATTTGCAATGCTGGCAATGATTCCACTGCGCCAGTGGTGAACGATTTGTGCAGTTTGGTCCGCGAGAACCTGGCCTGCCAGACGCAGGTAGCGCTCATCTTCGTCGGCGAATCCTGCGCTGATTTTCAGGGCTTGCAATTCCTGCACGGAGACGGGCGATTTGGCGACTTCGCCGGCTCCGTACGAGTATCCAGGAATATTTTCCGCGACTTTTTTCATGAAATATTGGGTCATTTGCCTTTTCAATTCGAAGTTGGTGGCGTCTAACGCCGCACGCGCAGCGCGCCGAGTTCACGTGCGGCGCGATCGAAGCGTTCCGCGTTGCGGCCGACGAGAACAATATTAGCGCCCTCGGACCGTGCTCGCCTGGCCGTCTCGAAACCAATCCTCGAGCTGCCGCCGATCACAACGACCGTCTGCGCGGTGAGCTGTGGCTCGCGGCTCAAGACCTCGCCTGCGAGACGGGCAAAGCGTAGTCGTTCACGTTGGCAGCTCTGTGCCGGCCAGCTCGCGCACCATGTATTCGGCGTACCAGTCGGGCCAGTTCGGGTCGGCTTGCCCGGTGCGAGCCTCGTGTTGTCCATGCGCTGCCGCCGCACGCCGAAGCGCGCTCGCCAGATCAGTCGCCGAGGCGAAGGTCGTCGTAGCCGGGTCAATGCGGCCGGGCAGCCGCGTGGTGATCTCCTGAAGCAGCCAGCCATTGCCGTCCGGATCATGGAACGAGGCGAACGAGCGGTAGCTGCGATGCTCCGGATCAGGACCGCTCACACGGATGCGCCCAAACAGGAAGGGCTCGTCCGGACCAGAGTACACGCCGTTGCCGCCGTGGAAAATCTCGCTAATCGCGACGCCGATGCCAAGCAGCTCGGCGCGGGCGGCCTCGATGTCGGAGACGATCATGTACAGTCCCTGAGCAGAGCCGGGTGCCGCAGCGGTGACGTTCTTGCCGAAGATGACTGAGCAGCCGGAGCCAGGCGGAGTGAATTGGATCACGCGGAAGTCGGTACCGTTGTCGTAGTCGGCGTCGAGGCGCCAGGCGAGCCTGCCGTAGAACTCCTTCGCGCGGTCGACGTCGGAGACGGGGATGACGACGATTTCGAGGTTCGTGGCGACTCTCTTGACGCCTTGTTTTTCGATTCGATCTGGTTCTCTTGCTGGTTGAGCCTGGGTCATCGCGTTTTCCTTTCTGATAGAAATTTCCGTTATGGATATTCGATTGGGCCGGGCAAACCGCAGCGCCGGCAGAGGGCAGAAATGGAGACGTCACGCTTCAAGATCTCTGCCTGTTAGGGCTTGGATGCGATCAGCGAGCGGAAAGGCTTATGAATTCTTACTGTGCAAGGAGTATTCGCCTGGAGCATCGGAGACCTCAGCCTGAGCGGACAGTCTACTCTCAGTTCCCGATTAATTTGGCTTTCTCTTGCTGGGCTAGGCGCAAGACTTTTGGCAGCACACTTGCTTCCACGGGAATGGAAACGATACCGGAGAGATTCTCTTCGGCTAGATCGCTGAGAATATGTCCCGGAGGCATCTCAAGAAAAAGATTGCAGCCCAGTTCCTTGAGTACTGTCGTCGCATCGTGCCAACGGACGCCGTGCGCAATGTTATTTACGAGATCGAGCGCAACGGGTTCCTTGGTGCGCATGGCTCGCGCGTTCACATTCCCGACATAGACTATTTGCGGAGTTGCCAGATTCATGCAGGATATTCGTTTTCCCAGGAGATCGGCGACAGGCTGGAGTAAAGGGCAATGTGACGGAACGGAAACATGGAGGCGCACTGCCTTACTGGCGCCCTGGCGTCGAGCCTGGTCCAATGCCCTGTCCATTCCCGCGTTCCGACCGGCAATCACAATCTGGCGCGGCGCATTGATGTTTCCAACGAATACCGGGTCCTGGACCGAAGTTACAGCCTGCACGATTTTCGTGACCTGAGATTCATTCAGTCCCACGATTGCGGAGAGACCGTAGCCTGTCGGGTAGAGCTGCATCATCTGCTCTGCTCTGAGCTTCACCAACTCGGCCGCATCCGGCAAGGACAGCACACCAGCAATAACCGCAGCGGCAAATGCGCCGACGGAGAGGCCGGAAACCGCGGCGGGTTGGACTCCTTGCTCCATGAGGGCGCGGGCGGTGGCAACTCCCGCCGCGAGCAGCGCGAGCTGCGCCGAGACGTCAAGCTCGAGGCACCGCTCGCCGTCCAGATTGCGCACATCGGAATGAAGCACTTCGCTGATTTCATCGAGAGTGCGGAAAACGGCAGGATGATTGAGCAATCGGTGCAGCATCCCGGGAGATTGCGATCCTTGTCCGGGGAAAATAAATGCGACACTCATGAGGCAATCGCCAGCTTAGGTGACCGCTGGCTCCAAGGGTCGTCGCCCAAACTTAAGCCGTCTGGATATCGCAACAATATCCTGCCTGACGAATTGGAGGCGTACTCCTGGAGCGAGAACCCGCATTCTGGAGTTTCCACGCGAATGTCCAGCTTGGTTTGCAGATCGATCGCACACTCCCACAAGAACCGCGCTTGCTCTGCGGAGATTCGGACTGGAGCGCGGATGACGATATCCAGATCGCTGAGTTCGGTGGTCACCCGACGTCCGGTGGCGAGTTCAAATCCGAGGCTTCCTATCGGCCCCCACGGGCAAGTGAGCTCGTGCCAACTTTTAATGAGATTTTGTAAAGTTTTCCTTGCGGGCGTTTGCGGGACAGGATCTGGCGAGCGCCAGAAATTCAGGAGTTCTTCGGGCCGAACGATTTTCCTTACAATGCAAGTTTTGAAGAACCCTCCCCACCGTTCACTGCGAGTGGCTCCGCGAACCCCCACAGCGATCTGGCCTTCGGGGGCTTTAGCGCGTCGAACAACGACCCAAGGACACGAACGTAGCGCCTGTTCTACCCAGAATGGCGCGGCGATATTGCTGACTGAACTCGGATCGATCTGGAGCAGGTCGTGTACGTCTGGGTTGTCGATTTCTGAAAGCTGCATTTGCTACTCATTCAACCAAGATGATTTACGATCACAATCCAGGCGGCCAGGGTGGCAACTCCAAGAACATAGGAAGCTATCAAGCCAGAACTTGCGAGCTTGGGATTTGCGCCTAAGCCCTTGCCGAAGACGATGCCGAAAAACCCACAGGGTATCGCACTGATCAAGGTGACGTAACTTGTCTGCGCGTTCGATAGGTGAAGCAGCATGGCAATCCCGAGGGCGAGCGCCGGCTGCAACAGATTCTTCAGAAAAACTGTCACCAGCGTGCCGGCACCAAATTCGAACTTCTGAGCAGAAACAACCAGTCCAGTAAGTACGAGAGCGGAACCGGCGGCCGCCGAGCCGATGATCACGAAAGATCGATCCACATAAGAAGGAAGTTGCAATCCTGCGCAAGAGAACACAAGACCGAGCAGCGGCGCCCAGACAATCGGGTTTTTCGCTGAATGCGCCAGCGAAAGAACGATGTGGCGAAACGAGAATCCCTCGCCGGAAGGGTCGTGATCCGCTTCAAGGATCGCGAGCGTGACTGCGGAAACAGTGATGGAACCGAGAGCAATGGACGTTGCTACCGTAACCAGGGATTTGGGCCCGAAGACGGATGCAAGCAAGGCCAAACCTACGGCAGCCGAGTTTGGGAAGGCGACCGTCAGCGCTAGGACCGCGCTTTCTGAAGTGCGCAGCTTCTCTCTGGAACGAGCCCACAAAAAAGTGAGCGCATACAGAACCACGTAGACAATCGTCAGCACCAGAGCCGCGCCTGCTTGCTCTCGCAACTCCGCGCGCGGAGTCTGTGCGATGGAGATAAACAGCGAACAGGGAACGGCGAAGCTCATCACAAAGGTGATAAGCGTTCGAACATTTTGATTGTCCATGGCACGCCAGAGCCCAGCGAAATAGCCGAGGAGCAAGCCGACAAAGATCGGCACCAGAGCGTCGGCGAGGATCTTGGTCATGCCGTTTGCCTCAAGCCTTCGCCCATTGCTCTTCCATGCGGGCGCGAGCGAGCAATCCTACCCTGCGCATTCCGCGCGCACCTTCCGAAGTGAGCCGATTACTGAGATCCCTCGATCCAGCGCGGGCATCGGCGACAGCGTCGATGAGTTCCTTCTGCACCTGACTTACGGTCGTCTGTGAGGGAGTGTCGGGATCTTCCACGTGCAGCAATTTATGAAGCAGGCCGAGTTTTGCGTAGTCGTGAATGTCGTACGAAAGCGGAGCGATCCGATGCCCCAGGAGTTCCAACTCCGCGACGGTTCGAAGGGTGATGCGTGCGGCTGCCTCCTTGTGCATGGCATGAATGACGACGCCGGCGTCGTCGAAGGCGAGGATGCGGTTTGCCTGATAACCATGTGTCAGAAAACCGCCGGAAATGGCGTTCCCCATCACGAGAGCGATCACCGGATGTCCTTTCATCCGCGCGGAGGCGTAAGCGTCTGCAGCCGTCGCCGTGGCCAGGAAGATAGCGGCAGTCTCCTCACGGCGCCCGTAAGCCTGACTCTTTACGTCCACGATGGCGATAATGGGACGTTTCTCGCCGTTCTTGTCCTGCTCGATTGCTTCGCGTATGCGCGTGGCGAGCGTATAAGATTCCTCAAGTCCGACTTCTGCGCGCCGTGCACACGGGAAGCGACCTTCTGGGTTCGGCACTACGCAAAGAAACCGCGCCATGTCTTCGCCAAGCTTGGCATCCGCCGTGAGCACGGAGCCCGGATCTCCTGCCATCGGAGAATTCTTGCCGGTAAATACCTGAAACCACGCCTTGCCCCGAAGTCCTACTTGCAAGCTCATTGCGCAACTCCTTCCTTTGCCTTTTCTTTCCAGCTTTCTCTGAGGCTGAGTGGATCGATCTGCCGGGAAGTGTCCAGCGCTGCAATGCGCGCTCGATAAAGCGCAATTTGCTGGCTGCGATGTACCTGCGGTAACCCAGCCTTTACGTATCGCTGAACGGTAGCCGCAATCTTCTGCACGTCGTCCAGGACGAGTTCGTCCGCAACTCCCATCGCAACACGCTGCTCACCGCCGTTGATGGCCCAAATCAAGGCATGGTCAGAAGAGTCAAACTCCTCGATTCCAGACTCTTGCTCGATTACTTCGGGCCCGTTCAAACCGAGGCGAGCTTCCCGCGTCATCACGATGTAACTCGAAAGCCCTGCCGCTATGGACATTCCCCCAAAGCACCCAACGGTGCCCGCAATCACTGTGATCACCGGCGCATGCTCACGCAGCGCAAGGATCGATGCCATCACTTCAGCGATCACCGCGAGTCCGAGGTTGGCTTCCTGGAGGCGCACTCCGCCAGTTTCGAGCAACAGGACCGCGGCTGTTTTTTTGCCATTCTGCGAATCACGGGCTGCCAGATCGAGGGCCGCGGTCATCTTTGCACCCGAAACTTCACCCATGCTGCCGCCCTGGAATTTTCCTTCGAGCGCAATAACGACTGCCGGCTTACCGTCGATGGCCCCCTTGAGGACAACACAGCCGTCGTCTGATTGTGGTGCGATGCCCTGCTCGGGCAGCCACGGAGATTCGATACGGTCGAATGGTCCAACCAGCTCACGCCATGAACCAGGATCCAGCAGGCTTTGCGCCCGCGCCCTGGCGTCGAGCTCGATGAAACTCTGCCGCCTCACAAATGCCGGAATGAAGGTTGCAGTGCTCATGATTCGATCACCTCAACTGCCTGTTCGAGCCGTAGCATCACACTGCCGGGCGTTGCGCCGGCATCGTTGATATCAATCTGTACGGCGCCGTCATACTTCGCGAAAAAGCGGTCCAGCACCGCCTGCCAGCTGCTGCGAAAGCCGTTGACACTGGTGAGAACCGAGACGTGGGCTATGCCTGTTGCATCTGGCTGCATCAGAATCTCCATGTCGCCCGAGCCAGCCACGCCCACGTGTGCCTTCTTTATGACGCGTCGCTTGGCCGAGGGATAATCAAAGTTAAGCTGCTCCATCTGGTTCCTCCCGTTTGGTCTGATCCTCGCGTATTTCCCCTTGCTGGCGCTCAACTGCGTCGAGAAAGATGGTTGCAGCCAACAAGTCAGCACTTCCGCCGGGCGAAATATGGCGCGAGGTCAGCTCACGATCGAATTCGCACAGGAGCTTTCGTCCCCTGGAGCTACCGTATCCACCCGCCGTCAGAACGGCTTGCGCACTTGATTTCACAAAACGCAAGGCTTGAGCCCCTCCTCGATACAGAACGCAAGTGTCGTCTACCTGGGACATCAGGCTGAGCAGCGCATCGAGACGGCATATCTCTTCGGGGTATTTCGCCGCTTGTTGCCTGCGCAGTGTGGGAAGGCTGAACTGAATCACGTGCGGAAAGCCATTCGCGGCTTCGCCACGTGCGCCATCAACTCCATAACGGCTTCGCACCAAGCCGCCGTGCGTGATGAGCTGCGGCTGCGCTCGATCAGGGAGCCTCGCAATGGCGCCCGCCACAGTTGCGATCTCTCGCGCAGTTTGACCCACTCTGAATGCAGTTGCAGCCACCAGAAGGCCAAGACTCCAGATGGCCCCCTTGTGCGCATTGCTTCCGCGGGTAGCCTTGAACATGGCACGTTCCGCTCCACGACCAATTTCCGCAAGCTCCTCCCGCAAGCGCGCGTCGACTTCTCTGCCTGCCGAGTTTTCACTCATGGCGGCGAAAAACGGCTCCAGAACGGTCGCGGAGAGCCTCATCAAATCGAGCGACAGATCGTCATGCGCCCCAGAGCCGCGCTGGTCAACGAGGCCGGGCTTCGGCGTAAGCTCCGCTTCAGCGATTAAGGATTGCGTGGCGAGTGCGGCGAGATGAGCGGAACTCCGCAGCGTCTGCGCCCCGTGCTGCCTGTCACCTGCTACGAGAAAGCTCCCGTACATTTACCAGCTCCTGAATTTTGCAGGCGGATTGTAGAGACCGCCGGACCAAGCCACCAGGTCCTCCATGCTTCGTGCTGCAAGCAATGAACGCGTCGCCCGCAGACGCTGCACACCGAGGTCCTCGGGATACGCAACGATGCCTCTTTTTCGGAGTTCGGCAGTTTCCTGGGGCTTTGCGCGCAGTCCGATGGGACTAATTCCCGCGACCGCGGCCAGCGCTCGACGTCGCTCTTCAATGCCTTCGGTTTTGTACAGATAGGCGATCCCCTCTTCTGTTACTACGTGGCTGACATCGTCGCCGTAAATCATGATCGGTGCGATCGGCATTGCAGCTTTCTTGCCAACTTCGACGGCATCCAGGGTCTCGACAAACGCGGGAACGCCTCCCTTCTGGAATGTCTCGACCGTTTGAACCACCACTTTTCTTCCCCTCGCCGTCGGGCACGAACTGGTCTTTAGGTCGAGCCACGCAGGGCTGCTGTGCCGCCGGCCGTGCGGGTCATGCCCCATGTTGGGCGCGCCACCGAATCCGGCAATTCGACCTGCGGTCACGGTCGATGAATTCGCATCGCCATCGATCTGCAGCGTCGATCCAATGAAGGCATCCACTGCATACTGGCCCGCGAGCTGGCAGAGGACACGGTTCGAACGAAGGCTGCCGTCGTGGCCAGTGAAGAAGACATCAGGACGGGCTCGCGTGTAGTCGTCCATTCCAACTTCGCTTCCAAAACAGTGAACGGTCTTCACCCATCCGCTCTCGATCGCAGGGATCAGCGTCGGATGCGGATTGAGCGCCCAATGTTCACAGATCTTTCCGCGGAGTCCGAGCGACTCACCGTAGGTGGGCAGCAAAAGTTCGATGGCCGCGGTATCGAAGCCAATTCCGTGATTGAGCGAACGGACCTGGTGGCGCTCGTAAATGCCGCGGATAATCATCATTCCCATAAGAATCTGAAGGTCGGTGATTTGCCGCGGATCCCGAGTGAACAGTGGTTCGATTGCAAACGGGCGGTCCGCCTCGACGACTACATCCACCCAGGAAGACGGAATGTCCACGCGGGGAAGTTTTTCGACGATCTTGTTCACCTGCACGATGACAATCCCGTCATGGAATGCTGCGGCCTCCACGATCACTGGCGTGTCTTCGGTTCCCGAACCGGTATATAAATTGCCTTCGCTGTCGGCCTGCTCTGCGCAAACCAGCACCACGTTGGGAGCCAGATCAACATACAGCCGGGCGTACAGCTCGACATATGTGTGAATGGCGCCGATTTCGAGGACCCCATCTTCAAGCAACTGAGACAAGCGCAGGCTTTGGGGGCCTGCGAACGCGAAATCTATCTTCTTCGCGATTCCCAACTCGAAAAGGGTGAGTTGCTCCGGCCGGCTGATACTGGAGATGATTAAATGCAGGTCGTGCAACCTCTTCGGGTCTGCCTTGACGAGCGAACGTGAAAGGAAATCGGCTTGTTTTTGGTTGTCGCCTTCGAGCACGATGCGGTCACCCGGCATAATGAGCGCTTCCAGGGCCTCCACGAGCTTCTCTCGTGGCAGCAGTGAGCCGTCCATCCAGGATGCGACAAGCTCCAGTCGTCTTTTTTTCTCGTCGCGACGGGTCGTCCAGGAGCGCGGCGGCTGTTGTTGCGCTTTATTGTCCATTGGGCTTTTCCTCATTCAGTCGTAACAGATTCTGCCAACGCGCAGAGTTGTCTTAGGCCATTTCACCGGGCGTGCTTTGCCGCGTCTTCGATTAGAGCTGCGACCTCCTTGGGTCTGGAGGCGTATACCGAGTGGCTGGCGCCCTCGATTTCCACCTTGTGGCTATTCGCACGTGCCGCATACCAACGTTCGAGATCGGGATTGATGGTTCTGTCTTTCGTTGCTACCGCCATCCAGCTGGGTTTGCTTCTCCAAGCGGCCGTGGTGATCGTCGCTGAGAAATTATCCGCAAGGTTGAGCACCTGCGAGCGCGCCATGAATGCAGCCTGTTCGGCAGGAAGGTCAGCCGCGAATAATTCATGAAATTGCGCCGGGTCGATATAGGTGAAACCGTCCGGCGTTTTCTTGATGGCGCCTGATTTGGCGAGGTCACTCGGGAAGCGCTTTCCGTCGTCTGACTCTTTCTCGCCGACATCTGGCATATGGGCCGCGATGTACACCAGCCCGACGACGGATGGATCAGTGCCGGCTTCCGTAATGACCGCTCCTCCATAGCTATGAGCGACAAGAATGCAAGGTCCATCTTGCAGAGCAAGAATGCGCTTCGTGGCAGTCACATCTTCCTTAAAGGTCGTCTCCGGCTCCTGCACGATGCTGACGTTATAGCCATCCTTCACCAGAATGTCGTAAACACCCCTCCAGCCCGAACCATCTGCCCAAGCACCGTGTACCAGCACGATGTTCTTGATCGGCGTACCCGATGTCTGGGCGGCAGAGTTGTTGGATATTCCGTAGACGCACAAACCGATGACCACTGCCACGACGAAGCTCGCGATCCTAAAACCGCCCTGACGTCTGGACCTGATCGAAGAATGCGGGGAGCGAGTATTGCCGCTGCTGCAAATAGACCTGCGAAACTCAAACATTTTCTTCTCCTCTTTATCCAATCTTGTCTTTCAAGTTTTGCATCCACACAGGGATACTGCAGTCGAAGCGCCAAATGCGCAATACACGAAGATTTGTCTTATGTAGTTGCACCAACAACATTTAGCGCCCTGGATTGGCTAAACAGAATGTTGCACGGACCGTTCGAGGAGCCAGAAATCTGACAGTTGTGCCAGAGGTCCGGCATCTCGCTGGCTCACCAGGTTTTCAAATCAGTGCCTGGATTTTATCGTTGCAGGAATAACCGCGATGGGGGTTGCGCAGAGGCCGACTTCGAACATTTTTGTGCCCATGCCGGGTGAAAATGCATCAATACCATGGTGTTATCCGGAAGACCCGCTTAGAGCGCCTTGGGAGTACGAAGGTGTCGGTTTATACGTTCGACCGCGATGCTGCAGTCAATGGGAAAATCGCAGAGAAAATGACTTTGTCGACGTTGTTCTCTACCCTGCAAATGCCGGTCTAGCAGACGGAGAGGTTCTCCACGTAGATGGTAACGCCCACGCTGACCGTTGGCAGTAGGAGCGGCGAACCAGATATGCGTGAACTGGAGTAAGTCATGGCAAACGCAATCTTCCTACACAAGAAAACATGGCCTGACCGGAGCGAGGGCAATCGACGCAAAGAAAGAACAGCCCCTGTCGTTTTCCCCTCGAGAAAACGTTTTAAATCCGATCAAGCCGGTGAGCCAAAAGACCAATTGGCTGAACAGAATGTCTCCCTGGAGGACGAGGTTGTCGTCGAGCACGGCTTCCGGGAGATTGTCGGAAATAATGTGCGATTGAAAGCCGTGCTCGAAGACGTTCATATCGTTGCCCCGGTTAATTCGTCCGTGCTGATTCTCGGTGAGACGGGTACCGGCAAAGAGTTGATTGCACGTGCGATTCACGACCTGAGTCCTCGCAAGAATTGCCCGTTCGTTAAAATAAACTGTGCGGCTATTCCCTCGGGACTTCTTGAAAGTGAATTGTTTGGCCACGAAAAAGGTGCGTTCACGGGCGCGATCGCCCAAAAGATTGGAAGATTCGAACTAGCGAACAAAGGAACTCTATTTATGGATGAAGTGGGAGACATACCGGCCGAACTGCAACCGAAGCTTCTCAGGGTCCTGCAAGAGCAAGAGTTCGAGCGGTTGGGCAGTTCACGCACGCAGCGGGTTGATGTACGGTTATTGGCGGCCACAAATGCCGACCTTGCTCAGATGGTCGCGGAAAAGACATTTCGCCCTGATCTTTTTTATCGCCTGAACGTTTTTCCGATTGCCGTACCGCCGCTGCGCGAACGCAGCGATGACATTCCACGTCTCGTCCGCCACTTCGCCAACAAGTACGCTCGGCGCATGGGAAAACAAATTGAGAGTATCCCCCAAAAGACCATGGAAGCCCTTTCCCGCCATACCTGGCCTGGAAATATCCGGGAGTTACAGAATCTTATGGAGCGAGCCGTGCTGCTGTCTCCCGGCCCTTCGCTGCGAGTACCGTTGACGGAGATTCTTGCTCCCCCCGATCACGGGGCCGCCAGTGACAGCAATGTGCTGGAGCTAGCGGAGCGAGAGCTGATTCTGAGAGCACTGCGCGAAAGCAACTGGGTTGTCGGGGGGAGCCGCGGAGCAGCCGCTCGGCTGCGTCTCAATAGGACGGGACTCGCATACAAGATAAAGAAGTTTGGAATCTCTCGTCCACCGGCGTAAGTGCTTTAGAGTCTGGAGCGGGCGATGGGAATCGAAATCATCGCCGCTTGGTTTTTCAAGGAAAATCCGCCTCATTCCATTTTAAGACGCTACACTACACCTTTTGTGTCGCAAAAGTTCGGTTTTCCCCAGAGTGCGTCAGGCCAAATTGTCTTTAGTCATGCCGCAGCGCGATCAGCGGATCCACCCGCGTCGCCCGATGCGCCGGCACCAGACACGCCAGCAGCGTCACAGCGGTCAACAATCCAGCGATGGCCGCGTACGTCAGCGGATCCGTCGCTTTCACACCGAATAGCAGCGACCGCAGAAATCTCGTCATCACCGCCGCCCCCGCAAGTCCCGCAACCACGCCAAGCGCCACGGTCATCGTTCCTTCTCCCACCGCGAGGCGCAGAATGTCGCTCCGCTGCGCGCCCATGGCGATCCGAATGCCAATTTCATTCGTGCGGCGGCTGAACGTGTAGGTCATCACGCCGTAGATGCCGATCGAAGCGAGCAGAAGCGCAACGCCGGCGAAAATTCCCAAAAGCTCCAGGGCAAAGCGGCGTTCGGCCAGAAACGCGGAGACAATGAAGTCCATCGTTCGAACGTCAAACACCGGAATCGTGGGATCGACGTGCTGCACTTCGCCGCGAACAGCTTCCCCCAAAAGCCCGGGATCGGCCGTGGTGCGAAGGTAGACGACGGCGCCGTAGGGCGGCGCCTGGTAGACCGCTCGATAAATGTGCGGAGCACTCGCGGCGTCGAAACCATCGGACTTAATATTGCCGACCACGCCGACGATGGTGAACAACGGAGAAGCCGCCATTTCGCTGCGTCGGCCTGCCGCCATCTGGAGGCGCTGACCCAGCGCATCGGAATCGGAGTTTGGCCAATAGCGGTGCGCCAGGGTTTCGTCAATAAGAACCACCTGCTGGCCTTTTGCGTTGTCGTCATCCGTAAAGAACCGGCCCGCGATGAGCGCCGTTTTAAGCACCGAGAAATAAGCCGGAGTGACGGAAGCGGTTTCCGCAACGGGAATGTGCTCCAGGTTGGAAGCGCGGCCTTCGATGAGAAAGGGCGACTGCCTCGGTTTGCCGTCCATCGGCGCACTCGGAGGCGAGCCGATGGCCGCTTGCTCGACGCCCGGCAGTGCCGAGATACGGCGCAATATTTCTTGATGAAACGCGGCGCGTTTCTCGATAGTGAAATAGGGGTCGTTCTGAGGATCGTTGGGAACCGCAAGCCAAATCTTAGCAGTCGTGACGTGGTGCGGGTCAAAGCCGGGACGGACTTCGAGAAGCTGCCAGAAGCTGCGGAAAAGAAGCCCGGCCCCAATCAAAAGGACCAGCGAAAGAGCGATTTCCGAAGCGACAAGAAAACGAGAAAATTGTAACTGATGTTTGCTGGAGCCCGCTCCCCGGCTGCCTTCGCGAAGCGCGGTGGTTTGGTCCGCGCGAGCCGTTTGTAGTGCCGGCGCGAGTCCAAAGAGCAAGCCAGTGAGAATCGAGATGAAGAACGCGAAAAGTAAGACCCCGGGACTGAGGGAGACATCGTTCAGCCGCGGGAGATCGGCCGGGGCCAACCGAAGCAGAGAGTTCTTAAGAGTGAAAACGGTTAGGAGCGCCGCGGCGCCGGAAATGGCCACCAGCAAGACGCTTTCCGTAAGCAGTTGGACGATGAGGCGCCCACGTCCGGCGCCAACGGCCAGACGAATGGCCATTTCGCGCTGGCGGCTTGCTGACCGGGCCAGCAGCAAGTTCGCGAGATTGACGCAGACAATCAGCAAAACGAAGCCGACCGCCGCGAACAACACGAAGAGCTCGGTGCGCACGTTGCCAACGACGTCTTCCTGAGTTGGCACAAGGCGGATCGACCAGCCTGCCGCGGCAGGATATTCATCGGGAAACTGGCGAGTCAGTTGTGCGACGAAATTGTCGAGCTGCGCTTGCGCTTGCGACACCGTAAGGCCAGGTTTGAGGCGGCCCATGACGCCCGGAAGAAGTCGCACGGCCCGAACCACCGGAGCAGGAAACGGCGGCGCGGCGAACCCAGTGGTTGCCCACAGATCGACGTCGGCATCGAGCGTGCGCCCGGGATGCCGGAAACCCGGCGGCATCACGCCCGCGACGGTGTAGAGATCGCCATCAAGGCGAATTTTTGTGCCGAGAACTTTAGGATCGGCGCCGAAAGCCCGGCGCCAGTAAGCGTCGCTGATGACCACCGGTTCAGAGAAGCCTGGCAACGCGTCGGCGGGAACGTAAGTCCGGCCCAGCTCGGCGCGCACGCCGAGCATCGTGAAGTAGTTCGCGTTGGTCCCGAGGGCTTCCACGCGCTCCGGATGATCGCCGCCGGTGATGTTGCCATCCGTGGGAAAGATCACGCAAATGTCCTGGAATACCCCGGATTTGTCGCGCATATCCCAAAGCTCCGGCACCGACATCCCCACGTCGTGCGTGTTGGACGTGCGCAGGTCGTCATACACGCGCACGAGTTCCTCAGGATGCGGGAAAGGAAGCGGATCGAGAAGCACGGCATGAACAACCGTGAAAATGGCGACGTTGGCGCCAATCCCGAGAGCGAGAGTAAGAATCGCGACGAGCGTGAAACCGGGCGTCCGCCGTAGCATGCGCGCCGCGTAGCGCAGATTCTGACCTGTGGTTTCGATCCATCCAACGATGTCCATGGCCCGAGTGTCCTCCTTCACCAGAGTAGAATTTCCAAATCGTCGCTTTGCGTCGTAACGAGCTTCCTCGGGTGACATCCCGGCAGCGAGGTTGTCCCGCGTGCGCATTTCGAGGTGCGCGCGCAGTTCATCCTCCACGTCTCGCTCGAGACGATGGATCTTCAGCAGGCCCGCAAGCCGGGAAAGCAAAGACATGCGTTATCGGCTCCTCTCCTGCGCGCAACTCATTGCGCGAACTGCAAAACGCTGGCCACGGCCGCGGAGAGTCGCGCCCAGTTTTTCTCTTCTTCGGCAAGCTGTTTCCAGCCCTTCGCCGTCAACTGGTAGTAGCGCGCACGACGATTGTTCTCGGACGCTCCCCACTCCGCGCTGATCCATCCGTCCTGTTCCATACGGTGCAGCGCCGGGTAGAGCGAGCCTTCCTCCACCCGCAAGACTTCGCTCGAAACCCGCTGGATATGCAGCGTAATCCCGTAGCCGTGCATCGCCCCGCGCTCCAGCGTCTTCAGCACCAACAACGCCAGCGTCCCCTGCAGAACATCGCTCTTCGGCTTCGCCAACACCACTCCTATAGACAGCTACAGGTAAGACGCTACACTACACCTTTTGTTTCGCAAGAGTTTGGTTTTCCCCAGAGTGCGTCAGGCCAAATTGTCTTTAGTCATGCCGCAGCGCGATCAGCGGATCCACCCGCGTCGCCCGATGCGTCGGCAGTAGGCACGCCATCAACGCCACGACGGTCAGCAAACCCGTGATCGTCGCATACGTACGAAGAATGAATGCGCAGTACGTTCATACTTCCCGAAGCGCGGCAATTGGGTCCACCTTCGTAGCTCGCCAGGCGGGAATATAGCTAGCCAGTAGAGCAACTATGAGCAAGAGTAAAGGTGCCACCAGAAATACAGCCGGATCATGTGGGCGAACGCCGTAGAGCAAACTTGCCATCATCGAGGCGGTAGAAGCGGAAAATATCACGCCGGCCACAATTCCGAGGCCAGCCAGGGCTACACCTTTTCCCATGACAAGTCGCAAGACATCCGCTCGCTGGGCACCCAACGCCAACCGCAGACCAATCTCGCGTGATCTTTGGCCAACCATATAGGCCAGCAAGCCGTAAATTCCGATCGAAGCCAGCAAAAGCGCCACCCCCGCAAATAACGCCACCAAATTCGCCGAAAATCTGCGCGATGCCAGCGACGCATCCAGTACCTCATCCATCGAGGTGACGCTGAACACCGGCAGCCCCGGATCCACGCTCTGAATCGCGCCGCGAATCTGCGCCTCGAGCGCGCTCGCGGGCAACGAAGTTCGCAGCGCCAAGCTCAACGACCGCCCGACAAATTGATTCAACGGAACATAGATGTGCGGCACGCCATCGACATCGAGCCCGTCGTGCTTGATATTTTTCACCACGCCCACCACGGTGCTCCATGGATTCGTAGGATTCTGCCCGAAACGCAATCGGATGCGCAGCCTTCGGCCCACCGGATCATGATCCGGCCACCAGTAGCGCCTTGCCGTCGCCTCATCGATGATTACCGCGGGCAACTTGCCATTTTCATCGTCCTCGGTGAAAAAGCGTCCCTCCACCAGCGGTGTTTGTATCACCCGAAAATAATCCGGGCTGATGCGGATAACTTCCGCGCTCAAATCTCCCGAGGATTCGGTGGGCCGGTCTTCGATGGCCAGCGAATTGTGATTCGTGGCGCCGTACGCCGCCGAATCGCTGTTGATTGTGTCGGCGGCCGGCAAATTGGACGTAATCGCCGCCAACTCCACGCCGGGAATCGCGTTCGCGCGCCGCAGCAGTTCGCGATTAAACGGAATCTGCTGGGCGAAGGTGTGATATGGATCGAGCTCTGGATTATTCGGGTTTGGCAGATAGATATTCGCCGTCACCACTTGCGATGGATTGAAGCCCGGATTCTGCCGCAACAAATCGCGCAACGTTTCCAATAGGAGCCCCGCGCCGACCATCAGCACTACCGCCAAAGCCAGCTGCGACACCATCAGTGCGTCGCGCATGCGCCCCGCCTTCGCGCTGTAACCCGAGCCGCGCGAGCCTTCGCGCATCGTACCCGCAAGTCCGGCCTTCGAGGAATGGATCGCGGGGGCCAGCCCAAACAGCAGACCGGTCGCGAGAGAAATCAGTAACGCAAATCCCAGCACCCGCCAATCAATGTTTACCTCGCCCAGCCGCGGAAGATTCGCCGGCACAAATCGCAAGACGGCTTTCAGCGTAATCACCGCCGTCGCGAGCCCTGCGATTCCTCCGATGAAAGCCAGCAACAGCGATTCGGTAAGCATCTGCCGGATCATTCTGCCCCCGCTCGCTCCCATCGCCGCGCGCACTGCCATCTCTTGCTGTCGTCCGGAGGCGCGCGCCAGAAGCAGACTACCAATGTTCAGAGACACGACGAGAACGATTAAGACTACGGCAGCCATCAACACGACCAGCATCGGTCGAACCTTACCGACCAACGATTGCTGCAACGGCACAACCTCAACCGTCCATTTCGCTTGCGGAGGGTAATCATTCGCAAATTCGCGACGCAGATTAGCAGCCATGGCATCAAGCCGCGCCTGAGCTTGCGCTACGGTGAGGCCCGGCTTGAGACGACCGATTGCCCCGGGCAATATGCGCAGGCCACGCGCCGGCGCTGGGAACGGATCGCCACTGAATCCGCAGGTAACCCACACCTCCACGGCTGGAATGGTCGGTCCGGGGTGGCGAAATCCGGGTGAAAGTACACCTACAATAGTGTATAGATCGTTATCGAGGCGTAGGCTGCGGCCGAGGACGCCAGGATCAGCCCCATAAGATCGGCGCCACAAGGCATCGCTGATCACAACCACGGGCGCGAAACCGAGCGCGAAGTCCTGGTGACCAAATAAGCGTCCTAGTTCGGGAGTGGCGCCGAGCATGGAAAAGTAGTTGGGAGAAACCTCGGTCATTTCCAAATGTTCGGGCTGTTTGGCACCGGTCAAGTTTGTGGGGCCCAAAACGATGACACTCACATCTTCGAACACATCCGTCTGCGTTCTAAGATCGTCGAATTCCGGCACGGAAAACCGAACGCTCCGCAATCCTACCCCTGGGTTGTTAAAGTAGATTCTTACAAGACAGTCGGGGTCGGGGAACGGAAGAGAACGGAGCAACACGGCATTCACGATGCTGAAGATCGCCGTGTTGGCCCCAACTCCCAAAGCTAGTGTCAGAATCGCCACGATCGCAAACGTCGGTTTTTTGACGAGCATTCGCAAGCCGTACCGAATGTCCTGAAGTAGAGTTTCCATCGTAAAGATCCTCATGGCCTGAGTCGGCCACAGCGTCATCTCAACGCCAATACGTTCTTGGCGATGCTCCTGCTCACGGAACAACATGCCGCGAAGAACCAGTGTTTGCACGAAGAGTGACATGCGGCGCCCGAAGTGAAACAACCGGTCCACTGCCCATCAATTTTGCACACCTGCCAGCGCTTGATGCCTGAATTGGTAGATGACACAATCGTAGCTAAATGTCACCAGCCCTAGAGGAAAGGTTCCGGCGTCGAACTCGACTGACGAATCGAGTCCCGCGAAATGCGACACTACTTCATCGGCGAAAAATCCGTCGACCGCATGTACGTTCGGTCTATCTTTTCCACCAACTTGTTGGCCTCCTCAGATTTGATTGCCTCCTGAACCTCCGGGTCGGCCAGCATCGCGTCCCAGTTCTTTTTTGCTTGCTCCCGGCTGGAATGAGCCACGAGGTAGACGAATGTGTTGTCCCAATCGGCTGACCGCTCAGGTACCCAGTAACCCACGACCTGCAGATCGTGTTTGGCCAACAGCTTTGAATAGATGTCTCGAAACCGCGATTCCAGTGCCGGCAATTTGCCCGATGCAGTGTGATAAATGCGAAGCTCGAAGACTCGATTGCTGTCGGCCCTCACGTGGTCAATTTGAGCGAGGCGCGCAGTCATGAGCGATCCGGCCGTGAAAGAAAGCAGGGCAATGGCGCAAACACTCCATCCCTTGGATTTCCAGTTTTTGAGTTTCCAGAAGTTAAGTGTCATCGATACTCCTTCTTGGACAATGCGAAATGGGTGTCCCACCGCGCGACGCTCCTACTTAGACCAGGGCGGAACCACCCCGTTGCTGCGCGCATAGGCGATCGACTGCCCCAGATGCTCGTGTTGATCTTCGAGAATCAGCATCACCGCGCCCAGCCTTGTCATGTCTTCTCCGAACAATTTCACCGGCGTCTGCAGGTCGTTATCGGAAAGTCCCGCAATCGCTTTTTGCAGATTGACGTAAGAAGCCTTCAGAGCTTCCTGCATTTTCTCCGGATCGCTGATGGGCGCGGCCTTTGCCCCCGTATTCGGTGTGCCCGAAAGCACGCTGGCGAGCATGCGGTTCTCCGTAACGATCAGGTTGAACACGTCGCCGACGGAGCGAACGCCCTGGCCGGGCTTCCAGTCGTACTTGCCCGACATAACGCGCGCGAGTGCTGTGAATTTGTCGGAAAGCGTTCCGGCATCTTTCGCGAAGGCGGCCTGCGGTTCTGCCGGCTGCGCCTGCGTCAACGGCAGCATCAGAGCTACCGCAAGCGCGCACACTCCGTACTTAGTCAGAATCTTCTTCATGTGGAGCTCCTCTAGGCGATGTTCCTGCTCACCGGACAATATGCCGCGAAAAACCAGTGTTTATAGGAAAAGTGACATGCGGTGTCCGAAATGAGACAAGCGGTCAGAGTTGGCCGTCAAGGTTCAGCTATAATTCGTGCCGAAGGGTCGACACACCCATTGCTCGAGGCCACATCAGATATGGGACGGACGAGATGGATTTTGATCCTGTGTGCGTGGACGATTGTAGGACTGTTGTTCACCGTGCAGGAGATCGTGGTGGCGAAGGTTCACGGCGGGCACGTCAGCTTGGTGATCGTGGGTGCGATCGAACTCGTCTACTGGTACGTATGGGCGGCTTGCACACCGCTTGTGATTGCTATGGCCAAACGATTCCCGTTGACGGGGCCGAGGTTTGTATCTCATATAGCGATCCACACAGTCACGTCGTTCATGATGGCTCCCGTGGGATCCGTCACCGCATACTTTCTGAGCCGTGGACTTCTGCGGCTAATTTTTCAGATAACCGATCCTGGTGCGCCGCGCCTTCCCCCGACGTTCACAGTCAGTGTTCTATCGATGAGCTTCACTGGCGTGCTTACGTACTGGTTAGTTGTAGGACTGTATCAGTCGATCCACTTTTACCAGACCGCTATGGAGCGCCAGACTATAGCGGCGCAACTGGAGGCGCAGCTTTCCCATGCCGAACTTGAGAATCTTAAGAGCCAGTTACATCCGCACTTTTTATTCAACAGTCTTCACACCATTGGAGTCCTGATGCAGGAAAACGTCGAGGCTGCAAGCCATCTGCTGGTCAGCCTCGGCGACTTGCTGCGTATGGCCCTCGAACGGCGGGAGAACGAAATCACCTTGCAGAGCGAACTCGAGTTCGTCGGCAAGTATCTGGAGATCGAACAGACACGCTTTCACGATCGGTTGAAAGTTCACATGGACGTGCCACCCGACCTTCTCGGAGTCTATGTACCGAGCCTGGCGCTTCAGCCACTGGTTGAGAATGCCATCAAGCACGGCATCAGCGTCGATTCCGCCGCAGGCCGGCTAGAGATCGCTGCCAAACTCCACAACGGCAGAGTTTGGCTCTGCGTCCGCGATGATGGCCCGGGTCCGGCACCGGGATCGCGCCTGCGATTCGGCGTCGGACTCACCAATGTCCAGTCACG